>Ga0190269_10001761_pt1 | contig 10220 bp, 9 predicted proteins | sample Popmic249IS_FD_133749 | JGI IMG/M metagenome (GOLD analysis project Ga0190269, IMG submission 133749) | Populus adjacent soil microbial communities from riparian zone of Blue River, Arizona, USA - 249 IS | ecosystem: Environmental > Terrestrial > Soil > Riparian zone | place: USA: Arizona... | reverse complement strand
GGCGCGGCGACGCCCTGGTGCGGCCGGCCGGCAGCCGAGCTCCCGTCCCCCGAGCTGCCGATGGCCAGGCACAGGATGATGAAGAAGCCCAGCAGGAGCACGAGCGCGACGATCAGCGTCACGACGACCGCGGGCTCCTGGTACCAGCTCTTCTTCGGCGTCGGCGCCGGCTTCGGCGGCGCCGCGGCCACCCGGGGCGGCATCGGGTTGGCCACCCGCGGCGGCATGGGGGTGCGCATCGGACCGGCGGGGCTGGCCGGTGGGCCGGACAGCGGGCGGGACTGGACGTGCGGCGGCGGTCCGCTCACCGGGCGCGCCGGTGCGGCGACGCCGGCGCCGGACACCTGCGGCCCGCTCGTCGGGCGCATCGGCGGGCCCGAGCGCGGCGGCACGGGCGCCGAGACCGGGCGTCCGGTGGGCGCGGCTCCCTCGCCGGGCAGCGATCCGACCCGGAGGCTGCCCTCGGCGACCACCGTCTCGGGCTGCTCGAGAGCGGTGGGCGCGACCTGCAGCTGACTGTGGATCAGGTGCGCGGCGAGCGGGATCCGGCTCGACCCACCGACCAGGAAGATGCCGACGAGATCGCGTGGCGTCAGGTGCGCCTCGGTGATCGTCGTCGTCAGGCAGTTGACGGTCCGCTCCAGGTAGGGGCGGATCAGGTGCTCGAGCTCGTCGCGCGTGAGGTGCGCGTCGATCTCCATGGCGGGCAGGTGGATGTCGGCGCTGGTCGTCCGGGAGAGCATCTCCTTGGCGCCGCGCACGTCCTCCCAGAGCATCCGCCGGTTCCGGCGGTCGGTGGCGTCCAGCGGGTTCTGCAGGCGCTGCCAGAAGTCACCGTTGGTGCGCGAGTAGACCTGCCCGAGGTGCTCGATCACCGCGTGGTCGAAGTCGACGCCGCCGACGTCGGGCAGGCCGCCCTCGGCGAGCACCTCGAAACCGGCCGCGGTGCGGCGCACGACGGTCGCGTCGAACGTTCCGCCGCCCAGGTCGTAGATGGCCAGCGAGCGCCCGACCGGCACCGCGGTCTGCAGCTCGGCCGTGAAGTACGACGCCGCCGCGACCGGCTCGGCGATCAGCTTGGGACGGGGTAAGCCGGCCCGGACCGCGCCCTCGATGAGCACGTTGCGGCGCCGCTCGGCCCAGCGCGCCGGGTGCGTCATCCGCACCTCGTCGGGGAGCGAGCCGATCTGCCGCCGAGCCTCCGTGGCGACGTGGCCCAGCACGGTGGCGAACACCTCCGGAACCGGCAGCTCCCGGTCACCGAGGAAGATCGTCCCGTCGTCCACCCGCCGTTTGGGGTTGGGCTCGAACCGCCCGGGGTCCACCCGCGCGTTGCGCTCGGCGTCCCGGCCCACCACCATCCGGCCGTCCGTCCCCAGATAGACCGCAGACGGCAGCAACGGTGAACCGTCGAACAACAGTGGACGAACCCGACCGTCGGGTGTGCGGAGCATCGCCACCGTGTTCGACGTGCCGAAGTCGATGCCCAGCACGCGCATGAGGCTCCCCCTTTCGCCGGTCACCTTATCGGGGCCGTTCGGGGCCGCGGATCCGCATCGTCGGTTCCCCGACGCGACCGGGTGCGACGTGGGTGACCAGGTACCGCACGCGGCATCGGACGGGCACCGACGGTGATACTGGACCGCGTGCGCCGTCCCCCGTTCCTCGACGCTCCGCGTCCGCTCGCGTTCGCCCACCGCGGCGGCGCCGCGGAGGGGCTCGAGAACACGATGACCGCCTTCGCCCGCGCGGTGGACGCCGGGTACCGCTACGTGGAGACCGACGTGCACGCGACCGCCGACGGTGTGCTCGTCGCGTTCCACGACCCGACGCTGGACCGGGTCACCGACCGGACCGGCCGGATCTCCGCGCTCCCGCTGCGCGAGGTCCGCGCCGCCCGCGTCGGCGGCACCGAGCGCGTGCCGCTCTTCGACGATCTCCTGGACACCTGGCCGCAGCTGCGGATCAACATCGACGTGAAGGCCGACGACACCGTCGAGCCGCTGATCGCCGCACTCCGCAGGCACGACGCACTCCACCGGGTCTGCGTCGGCTCGTTCTCCGACGCCCGGCTCGCCCGGATCCGGGCGGCGTTCGGCGGAGAGGTGGCCACCAGCCTCGGCCCCCGCGACGTCGCCCGGCTGCGGATCGCGTCGCTGACCGGTATCCGCCCCCGCTTCGCCCCCGGTGTCTGTGCCGCGCAGATCCCGATCCGGCGCGCGGGCATCCGGCTGGTGGACGCCCGCTTCCTGAACACCGCACACCGGAGCGGCCTGGACGTCCACGTCTGGACGATCGACGACCCGGACACCATGCGGCGGCTGCTCGACCTGGGGGTGGATGGCATCATGACCGACCGGATCGACGTCCTCCGCGACGTTCTCACCGCCCGCGGCCACTGGGCCGCCTGAACCCTCGGGACGCCACACCGTGACGACGACCGAAACGGTCCCCAGGTCCACCACAGCGGAACGTCGCGGCTGGTACTTCTACGACTGGGCCATCTCGGCCTACAACACGACCGTCATCACGGTCTTCCTCGGCCCTTACCTCACCTCGGTGGCCGAACGGGCGGCCGGCTGCGGCGCGGACGGCCAGGTCTGCGCCGACCTGCACCCGCTCGGTATCCCGATCGCGCCCGGTTCGTTCTTCGCGTACGTGCTCTCGCTCTCGGTGATCACCCAGGTGCTGGTGCTCCCGCTGGTCGGCGCCTACGCCGACCGGTCCTGGCAGAAGAAACGGCTGCTCGCCTGGATCACCGCGTTCGGCGCCCTCGCGACGCTGGCCATGCTGTTCGTCACCGGCGACCGCTACCTGCTCGGCGGTGTGCTGCTGGTGGTCTCGAACGTGCTGTTCGGCGCGGCGGAGACCGTCTACTACTCCTACCTCCCGCAGATCTCCGACCCGGACGAACGGGACGCGGTGAGCAGCCGGGGCTGGGCGATCGGCTACCTCGGCGGCGGGCTCCTGCTGCTGCTCAACGTCGTCGCGGTGCTGGCGGGCGACGGCCTGGGCTGGTCGACCGGTGACGTCGCCCGCTGGAGCATCTTCTCGGCCGGTGCGTGGTGGGCGGTGTTCGCGATCGTCGCGATCCGCCCGCTGGTCGACCGGCCGCCGGTCGAGACCGCACGCAGCCGGTCGGTGTTCGCCGGTTTCGCGCAGCTCGGCCGGACGCTGCGCGAGCTCGGCGGCCTGCCGCTGACGCTGCTCTTCCTCGCCGCCTACCTGATCTACAACGACGGCATCCAGACCGTCATCACGCTCTCGGCCACGTACGCGACCGAGGAGCTCGAGCTGGAGCAGACCGCGCTGGTGCCGACGATCCTGATGATCCAGTTCGTCGCGTTCGGCGGCGCGCTGCTCATCGGGGCGCTCGCGCGCCGGATCGGCGCCCGGAAGGCCATTCTGCTGACCCTGGTCCTCTGGACGTTCGTCCTGGCCGCGGCGTACTTCCTCCCGGCCAGGGCGCCGCTGCCGTTCGTCGCGCTGGGCGCCGCGATCGGTCTGGTGCTCGGCGGCAGCCAGGCGCTCTCCCGCTCGCTGTACAGCCAGCTGATCCCCGCCGGCAAGGAAGCCGAGTACTACGGGCTGTACCAGATCAGCGACAAGGGCACGAGCTGGATGGGGCCGCTGCTGTTCGGGCTGGCCTACCAGCTCACCGACAGCTACCGGATCTCGATCCTCTCGCTGATCGTGTTCTTCGTCGTCGGGTTCCTGCTGCTGCTCGCGGTCCCGATCCGCCGGGCCATCGTCGCGGCCGGGAACACGCCACCTAAGCTGCTCTGATGGCAGCTGCACGATCCGTCCGCATTCCTACCGGCACCCCGGGGACGCTGCGCTTCTTCTACGGGCCGATGGACTGCGGGAAGTCGACGCTGGCCTTACAGATCAACCACAACCACGCGCGGCAGGGCCGGCACGGTCTGCTGCTGACGAAACTCGACCGGGCCGGAACAGCACGGATCTCCAGCCGGGTCGGCCTCACCGCGAACGCCACCGAGGTGCTCGCCGACACCGACCTGCACGAGGTGGTGCAGGCGCAGTGGCGCGCGGGGCACCGGGTGGACTACCTGATCTGCGACGAGGCCCAGTTCTACGCACCGGCGCAGGTCGAACAGGCCGCCGACCTGGCCGACCGGGCCGGTATCGACGTCTACGCGTTCGGCCTGGCCACCGACTTCCGCAGCGAGCTGTTCCCGGGGAGCCGGCGCCTGTTCGAGCTCGCCGACGAGCTGATCCGCCTGCAGGTCGAGGTGCTCTGCTGGTGCGGCCGGCCCGGGCAGCAGAACGCGCGGGTGGTCGACGGTGTCGTGACGCGGACCGGTGACCAGATCCTGGTGGCCGACACCGCCTCGGCGGCGTCCCCGGAGCCCCCGGCGGAGGTGCGTTACCAGGTGCTCTGCCGCCGGCACTACCGGGAGGGCGACCTGGGGCCGGCGTCACCGTCCGCCGGTCAGCTGGCGCTCGACGCTCCCGGCGGGCGGCTCAACGGCATCGCGTCGCTGTAGGCCCGGCGGCCTGAAGCAGTTCCCGCGCGCTGCACCCACGGCGCCGGGCGCCCGTCGCGGCCGCACCGCCGAGCAGGTCGTAGGCGCGACCCACCCGACCGTGATCGCTCGCAGCGCTGGTCTCCCTGCGCGGCGACGCGAGTCAGCAGGCGTCGATCTCGGCGACGGCCTGGCAGGTGTCGGTCATCGGGTCGGCGGTGTTGACGTGCCCGGCGAGGCGCTGCAGCAGAGCGCGGAACGTCGACTGCTCGGCGTCGGGCAGGCCGGCGAGCAGGTGCGCCTCCACCTCGCCGAGCCGGGCGTCGAGCTCACGGAGACGCTCCCTTCCCCGGTCGGTGGCGACGATCCGGCGTGCGCGCCGATCGGCCGGGTCGGGCTGCCGGGTCACCAGCCCCGCCTTCTCCAGGTCGTCGAGCAGGTACGTCATCACGGTGCGGTCGACGCCGAGCTGGTGGGCGAGCGCGAGCTGCGTCCGTGGCGTCTCGCGCACGGCGGTGGCGAGCACCTGGTAGCCGCGCGGCCCGCCCGGGACGTTCGAGAGCGCCGCGTGGCTGGACTTCGCGTACGCCCGGAACAGGACGCCGAGCGCCCAGCCCAGATCGTCGCCGAGCGGATCCGAGGGCGGAGCCGACGGCGCTGCCATCGACGGCGAGGGGGGTGCGGGGACCGCGGCCATGAGACCCATCCTACGGCTCCGCGACCACGATCACAGAAGGGTTGTCAATAAGATCGTCTGCTGTACATACTATCTCCGACACAGCACACAGCCTGTCGGAGGAGTTCCCGTGACCCTGTTCCGCCTCGACGCCAGCATCCGCACCGAAGGTTCGGTGAGCCGGGCGGTCGCCGACACCGTGCAGGCCGCCTGGCAGGCCGAGCACCCCGACGCCCGGATCGTGCGCCGGGACCTCGGGCTCGACCCGCTGCCCGCGAGCACCTGGGCGAGCGCCGTGGGCGCCGCCATGACCCCGGCGCAGGAGCGGACGCCGGCCCAGCACGGCGCCGTCGCGATGGCGTCCTCGCTCGCCGACGAACTGGTGAACGCCGACGCGTTCCTGTTCGCGATTCCGCTGTACAACTACGCGATCCCGCACCACGTGAAGTCGTGGATCGACACGCTCGTCACCACGCCCGCGTTCGCGCCTGGCGCGGCGTCGGCGATCGCGGGGCGCCCCGCGGTGCTGGTGACGGTGCGCGGCGGTGGCTACGCCCCGGGCACGCCGCGGGAGGGCTGGGACCACAACACCCCGTACCTGCGCCGTGTCCTCGCCGACATGTGGGGGCTCGACCTGGAGGTCGTGGAGGCCGAGCTGACGCTCGCCGAGGTCAACCCGGCGATGGCGGAGCTGCGCCCGCTGGCCGCCGAGTCACTGAAGTCGGCGCACGTCAGCGCGGAGGAGACCGGCCGTCGGATCGGTCGCCGCCTGGCCACCTCCGCCGCCTGACCGTCAGCGTCAGCTGCAGTGAACCCGAAGCCTGCCCGCGGCGAGGCGCACAGCCCACCGCGAGACCCCTGACCATCCGAACCAGGGGGCGCAGGCGAGCAGTGGCAGTGAACCTGGAGCCCGCCGAGGGCGACGCTGACAGTCGAGCGCGTGACCGCCTCGGATAGCTGATACTCGAGGTCACGCGCTCGCCTGTCAGTGTTGTTCTCAGCGGGCCGCCCCCAAGAGCCTGTCAGCGTCGTTCTCAGCGGGCCGCTTCCAAGAGGCGGAGCCAGAGTTCGCTGATGGTGGGAAACGAGGGCACGGCGTGCCAGAGGCGGTCCAGGGGCACTTCGCCGACGATCGCGATCGTGGCCGCGTGCACCTGCTCGGCCGCGGTCGCCCCGACGAACGTCGCGCCGACGATCACGTCGCGGTCGGTATCGAGCACGAGCTTCGCCCGGCCGGTGTAGCCGTCCGCGTAGAGCGAGGCACCGGCCACCTGGCCCAGGTCGTACTCCACGGTCCGCACCCGCAGCCCCGCCGCCCTGGCGTCGGCTTCGGTGCGGCCGACCGCTCCCACCTCGGGATCGGTGAACACGGCCTGCGGCACCGCCGCGTGGTCGGCGGTGGCGGCGTACCGGCTCCACGGAGCCGGCTCGGCCGGCGCTCCGCCCGCGCGCGCCACGATCGCGGCGCCGCAGGCGCGGGCCTGGTACTTGCCCATGTGGGTCAGGAGCGCGCGCCCGTTGACGTCTCCGGCGGCGTAGAGCCAGTCGACGCCCGCCACCCGGCAACTGTCGTCGACGGTCAGACCGTCGAGCCCGAGCGTCTCCAGGCCCAGCCCGTCGGTCGCCGGGCGGCGACCGGTGGCGACGAGCACCTCGTCGGCGCGGATCGTGCGGATCGCGTCGGCGTCGGTCAGCTCGATCCGGACGCCGGCCTCGTCGCGGTCGACCGTGGTGACCGCCGCTCCCAGCCGGACGTCGACGCCGGAGCTGCGGAGACCGGCGAGCACCGCGTCCCCGGCGAACGGCTCGAGGCGCGGCAACAGGCCGCTCCCGCGCGCGATCAGCGTCACGCGGCTGCCCAGGGACGCGAACGCGGTGGCCATCTCGCAGCCGACCACCCCACCCCCGAGGATGGCCAGCTCGTTGGGGACCGCGGTCGCCGACGTCGCGTCGCGGCTGGTCCACGGGTCGGCCTCGGCCAGGCCGGGGACGTCGGGGACGACGGCCCGGCTACCGGTGGCGAGCACGACCGCGTGCCGCGCGGTGATCCGGCGCGCGCCGCCGTCGCGGGTGCGGATCTCGACCAGGCGCTCCCCGACGAGCCGTGCGGTGCCGCGCACGAGGGCGATGCCCGCGGTGTCGAGCCAGCCGACCTGCGAGTCGTCGGACCAGTTGTGGGTGAACGCCGTCCGCCGCGCGAGCACCTGCTCGGGGTTCGGGGTGCCCCGGACCGCAGTGGCCGCACCGTCCACGCGCCGGGCGTCCCCGAGGGCCGCCGCCGGGCGGAGGAGTGCCTTGCTCGGGATACAGGCCCAGTAGGAGCATTCACCGCCGACCAGCTCGCGCTCGACGAGGAGCGCGCTCAAGCCGCCGCGGACGACCTGGTCGGCCACGTTCTCCCCCACCGGCCCGGCACCGACGACGATCACGTCGTACTCGTCCCCGCCCGACACCGTCATGCCCGCCGCCCCGTATCCGTCCGTGTTCGTCCGGCCGGTATGCCCGGCCGAGCGCACGGTAGCGGATCGCCGCGACGGTCACTGCACGTGACGCCCCCGGCAGGCGTGGCGCGTCCGGGGCGCGCCGGGATCAGCGAGCGGTCGGCCGGGTGGCGGCCCAGAGCGCCGCGCCGACCGCGACGACTCCGCCCGCGGCCGCGGCGTAGCTGCCCGGCTTCGCCGTCCGCCCGGCCCGTGCCGCGCTGACCAGCGTCACGGCGTCCGCGCCGTCGGCCAGCGCGGAGGCCAACAGCCACGGGCGCATCGCCGGGCCACCGCGCAGCACGGCGTATCCGGCGCCCAGCGCGAGTGCGATCTCCCGGCTTGCGAACATTTGAGTGATAAACGTCGCTCGTCCCGAAGTGGCACTATCGATACCCAAGCCCCGCGGCAGCGCAGTAGGCTGCACGGTGGACACGGCGCCGACGGCCAAGCGGAGCAGCGCGACTCCGAGGGCGATTTGCCGAGACCGGTCGGCGGTGGGGAATCCAACCTCGGTCGTGTGCTCCACGCGTGTCCTCCTTGTAACGAGTTGCCGCATACGCGCATGCGGGGCTGTGCTGCTGGGCACATAAGGCAACGACGGCGGAATCTTCTGTCCGTCATCGTCGTTGGTACCGGTGGCTGACCGCAGACGCCAGGGGGTTGATGCAGATGGGTGAGCGCACGCTGCGCGGTAGTCGGCTCGGAGCCGTAAGCTACGAGACCGACCGCAACACGGAGCTGGCGCCCCGCCAGCAGGGAGAGTACCTGTGCCCGCGTGGTCACCGGTTCACGGTCCCCTTCGCCGCTGACGCGGAGATTCCGATCACATGGGAATGCCGGGCCGACGGAACGGTGGCCCGGATCATCGACGGTGACGAGCCGGAGGCCAAAAAGGCCAAGCCTCCGCGCACGCACTGGGACATGCTCCTGGAGCGGCGCACGGTCGCCGAGCTGGAGGAGGTCCTGGCCGAGCGCCTGGAGGTCCTCCGGGGCCGCCGTAGCCGTTCTGCCTGAGCGAGCTAGCTACCGCAACGACACGAAAACCCGCCGCCCATCCGGGCGGCGGGTTTTCGTGTGCGCCGAGACGACGCGCGAACTCAGCGCTCGAGCTCTCCGTCGATGACGGTGCCGCGCCCCGGTGACGTGACGCGCGGCGGCATCGGCTCGCCCTGACCGGGCGCGGCGGCGTCGGCCGGCGCGGTGGTTCCCCGTGCGCGGCGCGACCGCACCTGCATCGGGCCGAGCAGCGCGCTGCTGACGTCCGGCGGCAGCCGCCGTGCGGCGGACCGGAGCACCAGCCGCCCGGCCAGCGTCCGGATCGGTGGGAGCAGCAGCAGGATGCCCACCACGTCGCTCACGAAGCCCGGCAGGATCATCAGCAAGCCACCCACCAGCACGACCGCCCCCTCGGCGGTCTCCTTCGCCGGGGTGCGGCCGGACTGTGCGGCGTCGCGGAGGGCCCGGAAAGCCCGCGCGCCCTCCCGGCGCAGCAGCCAGCTGCCGAGGAACGCGCTGGCCAGCAGCAGCACCAGCGTCCAGCCGAGACCGACCTCGTGGCCGACGCGGAGCAGGACGCTGATCTCGGCGGTCGGGACGACGATCAGCAGGACGAACGCGGCTAAAAAGGCTCGCATACCCCAAGCGTACGGCCGCTCCGCCGCCCCCGGAGAAACTCTCAGCAGGCTCTCAGCGCGACGACCGCCCCGCACGGCCGAGCGCCTCCCCACCGGGCAGGCAGCCCGTCAGCGCAGGCGGTCGAGCGCCTTCTTCGCCGCGTCGAGCCGGGCCTGGACGCCCCAGAGCCCCACCCGCCACAGCGCCTCCCGGACGATGTCCGAGCTCATCTTGCTCTGGCCGCGCTCCCGCTCGACGAACGTGACCGGCACCTCGACGACGCGGTAGCCGGCACGCCAGGCCCGGTAGACCATGTCGATCTGGAAGCAGTAGCCCTGCGACGCGACGCCGCCCAGGTTCCCGGCGGCGATCACCTCGGCCCGGTACGCCCGGAAACCGGCCGTGCTGTCCTTCACCGGGAAGCTCAGCGCCAGCCGCGTGTAGAGGTTGCCGATCGACGAGATCATCACCCGCGACATCGGCCAGTTCACGATCTTCCCGCCCGGCACCTTGCGGGAGCCGATGACCACGTCGGCGTCGCGCAGCGCGTTGAGCAGCCGCGGCAGCTCGGCCGGGTCGTGCGAGCCGTCGGCGTCCATCTCCACCATCACGTCGGCGCCGCGCTCGGCCGCCCACGCGAAGCCGGCCAGGTAGGCCGCGCCGAGTCCCTCCTTGCCCGCCCGGTGCAGCACGTGCACCTGCGGGTCGCGCGCGGCCAGCTCGTCGGCGATCTCGCCGGTGCCGTCCGGCGACCCGTCGTCGGCGACCAGGACCTCGACCTCCGGCACCGCCGAGCGCAGCCGGGAGACGATCTCGCGGACGTTCTCCGCCTCGTTGTACGTCGGGATGACGACGACGACATGTCCTAGCCCGGGATACTCCCGCTGCGCCGGCGCCGACTCGGTCGCCCGCTCCGTCTTCTCGGCCGTCACCAGTGTCAGCCTTCCCTCGTCCGTCGTG
>Ga0190269_10001760_pt1 | contig 10222 bp, 8 predicted proteins | sample Popmic249IS_FD_133749 | JGI IMG/M metagenome (GOLD analysis project Ga0190269, IMG submission 133749) | Populus adjacent soil microbial communities from riparian zone of Blue River, Arizona, USA - 249 IS | ecosystem: Environmental > Terrestrial > Soil > Riparian zone | place: USA: Arizona... | reverse complement strand
GTCCTCGAAGTCGATGACGCCCATGCGCCGCTTGAGCTGCTCGTAAGCGGCGAACACGGCGGCCACCTGATCGACGGGTAGCGGCGTCTCGCGGGAAGCCTCGCCCGCAGCCACGACGTACCGGTCGGGCTCCACCAGCGCCGACTTCGCCCACTCGATCTCGGCCGTCAGGTCGCGGACGCCCGTGCGGTCGAGCTTCAGCCGTTCGCGCGCCGCGGCCTGGCCGACCACCCGGGCCTTCGTCTCCAGCAGGTCCGGCATCGCGCGGCCGTCGAACACGCGCGGCGCGAAGTAGCGCAGCTGCCGGAGCGCCGCGGCGTGGAACGTCCGCGCCTGCACGCCGGCCACCCCGAGCGTCCGCAGCCGCCCACGCATCTCCCCGGCGGCACGCGCCGTGAACGTCACGGCGAGCACATGGTTAGGCGCGGTCGCCCCGGTCAACACTCCATGAGCGATGCGGTGAGTGATCGCACGCGTCTTTCCGGTTCCTGCCCCGGCGAGGATGCACACCGGCCCGCGGGGGGCGAGGACCGCTGCGCGCTGTTCGTCGTCCAGCCCGGCCAGCACGGCATCGGGACCGCCGGGACGGCTGGGGGACGTGTCGACGGACGCGGCGGGGGTGGCGGTCACCCGTCCGATACTGCCACTGCGCCGTCCGCGGGAAGGCTCCGTCCCCAAGCGGTGTTACGTCACCGGTGGCCCAGCAGAGAGGATGCTCGAATGAACGCATCGACCCCGTCGGCGGTCTCGACCCTGACGATGTACTCGACGACGTGGTGTGGGTATTGCCGGCGGCTCAAGAGCCAGCTGTCGCGCGAGGGCATCGAGTACACCGAGGTCGACATCGAGCAGAACCCCCAGGCAGCCGAGTACGTGATGAGCGTGAACGGCGGTAACCAGACCGTGCCGACCGTCCAGTTCCCGGACGGCTCAGCGCTGACGAACCCGAGCATCGCCGACGTCCGGGCCAAGCTCGGCCGCTGACGCGGCTTCCCCCGGCCGGTTCTGCCCCTCTCCGCGCCCGCAGCCCGGCCCGGCCGGGGCAGAACCGGCCGGGGTGTTCCTGGGCAGGGTGTTTCTGGGCGGGATACCGGGCGGGCTCCCGCCGGGCGGGCTCCCGCCGGATGGGGCTCCTCCGGCCGGCGGATCGTCGGACGGCGCCGGGGCCGGTGGCAGTGCCCACCCCATCGCCCGGCTCGCCGACACCGCACCGGGCACGGCCGGGCCGGCGCGGGGGCCCGCCGACGGCGCGCTCCGGGCACCGGTGAGCACGAGGTAGGCCGCGGCCAGCGCGGTCCCCCCCGCCATCACGCCGAGCAGGAACCGGTAGTCGATCACGGCCACCAGCAGCGCACCGAGCGCGACCGAGATCGTCTGCGGTACGCCGATCACCAGGTAGGCCGCGGTGGTGACGCGCCCCATCAGCGGCCCGGTGGTGCTGCGCTGCAGGCTGGTGACGAACCCGACGAGCACCAGCGGCAAGCCGAACCCCGCCAGCACGACGCCGGAGGCCACCAGCGGTAACCAGCTGGCGACCATCACCATCGCCCCGACCGAGAACGCCGCGAGGCCGACCACCACCGTGCGCACCTCGCCCACCGCCCGGATCAGCCGGGACGACGCGAACCCGCCGAGCACGGCACCGATCCCCTGCACGGCGACGACCACGCCGACGAACTCCGGCGGCCGGCCCATCCACTCGACGATCGCGAACACGACGGACTCGGCGATGCCGACGACCAGCAGCGCCAGCCCGAGCGCGACGGTGACGTGCAGGAGCGGCCGCGCCCGCCAGAGGAAGTGCAGCCCGGCCACCAGCTCCTCGCGCAGGGAGTCCTGCCGCCTGGCCGGCTCCGGCTCGGCGACGCTCAGCACGCCCAGCGCGATCGCGGCGCCGACGAACGTCACGCCGTCCAGCACGGCGACGCCGCCGCCGCCGACCACCGCGTAGAGCGCGGCCCCGGTCAGCGGCGCGACCAGCCGCAACGCCTCTTTCACCGTCTGGAGTACCGCGTTCGCCTCGCCCAGCGCCGTCTCCGGCAGCATCGCCTTGAGCAACGCGTTCAGGGCCGCCAGGTGGAGGACGAGGAGCGTGCCGTAGAGCGTCGCGACGGCGTAGATGAGCCAGACGTGGTCGGCCGAGCGCACCGCCAGCAACGGCAGTACCGACAGCGCGGAGCAGACGTTCGTGAGGACCAGGAAGGGCCGGCGCCGGACCCGGTCCACGAGCCAGCCACCCAGCGGGCCGACGAGCGAGGGCAGCGCGACGAACACGAGCGTGAGCCCGGCCGCCCCGTTGCTGCCGGTCAGCTCCTTCACCCAGATGGCCAGCACGAGCAGCATCGCCGAGTCGCCGAACATGGACATGGCCTGCCCGGCGAAGAGCAAGCGGAAGTCGGCTCGGCGTAACAGTGCGGCGAGCGCCATCGTCACCCCCGGTCGTGGTGGCGCATCGGTCAGCCACGACCGCCCACGTTGGGGAACATAGCCGTCGGATTGTGCCCCTTCAACGCTTTCGAGGCGATGGTCCTGCCGTGCGGTACCGGGAGCCCGTCGTCCGCGGAGTACGTTCGGGCAGGTGAGCGAGCTGACCGATCATCCGGTACCGGTGTCCCCGGAAGCCCTCGCCGATCTCCTCACCGAGATGTGCCTCACCGCGATCGGCGGCGTGGATCGCGGTCGTCTGCGGGTGGCGATCGACGGTGCGGACGCCGCCGAGCCCGGCCGGCTGGCCGACCGGCTGGTCGAGCCGTTACGGGCCGGAGGTGCCGCCGTCGCACGGGTACGCGCACGCGACTTCCTCCGTCCGGCGTCGCTGCGGTGGGAGTTCGGCCGGACCGACCCCGACTCGTTCTACGACCTGTGGCTGGACGCGGCCGGGCTCACGCGTGAGGTGCTCGCGCCCTGGGCCGCGGGCGAGCGCTACCTCCCGGCGCTCTGGGACGCGACGATCGACCGTGCGGCGCGAGCGGAGTACCGCCCCGTGCCGTCCCGTGGCGTACTGCTGGTCGACGGGCCGCTGCTCCTCGGGCGCGGGTTGCCGTTCGACCTGTCGGTCCACGTGCGACTCTCGGCGGGCGCGCTGCGCCGACGCACGCCTCCCGACGACGCCTGGACGCTGCCGGCGTTCGCCCGTTACGAGGAGGAGGTCGGCCCGGGCGCGGCAGCCGACGTGGTCGTCCGGGCCGACGACCCCCGCCACCCCGCCGTGATCCTGGGCGGGCCGCCAAGGGGATGAGGCCGGCACCGCCGTCGGTCAGGTGCGGCGCAGCACCGAGCCGGCGAGGATGCCGCCCATCACCACGGTGGCCGCGACGGCCCAGACGACCGCCACCCGGGTCGCGGTCCCGGCCCGGTGCACCACGCCCTGGCCGGGATCGACCAGCCGGGCCGGGGTGGACTTCGTGGCCGAGGCCGTCGTCGAGGGCGTGGGCCAGGTGAACACCGTCGTCCCGCCGCTGAACACGACGTCCTGGACGCGGGTACCGGCCGACGCTTCGACCGTGCTCGGGGTGGGGGTGGCGGCCGGCGCCAGATCCGCCGGGCGGACGACGGCCGGCTCGGTGCTCGGGACGTCGCGGGTCGCGGCGAACGTCGCACCCGCCGTTCCTCCGGCCACCACCGCGGACATCAGGACGCCGACGGCGACGCGGCGGATCGTCCGGTCGGCGCGCGGAGCGCCTGGCTCGGGTAAGACGCCCGCGGGCCGGACCTCGACCGACCTGGTCCGCGGGGGGACGATCCGCGGGGGGACTGCCCCCCGCCGGGTGACGATCTTCTGCATCGCTGGCCTCCGTTGCCCGCCGTGGGGCCCCGGATGACGGGGCTCCGCCGAGGGCCGCCCCGACGAGAGAGGGGGCTCACCGGGGCGGCCTCACTCAGACAGAGCAGCGAAAACCGGCCGTGATACGCCGGGGTCTACAGACGTTCGTCGCGCCAGGCCGTGAGCAGCTCGTGGGCGATCGAGAGCGGCGGCGGAACGACCGGCGCGTCTCCCGGTCCGTGCCCGCGGAGCTGACCACGGGTGAACCAGCGGGCGTCGGCCAGCTCGACCTCCTCGACGACGACCGGCTGGTCGGACTCGGCCAACGCGTAGAAGCCCAGCATCAGCGACGCCGGGAGCGGCCACGCCTGGCTCGCCAGGTAACGCACCTCCCGGATCCGCACGCCGGTCTCCTCGGCGACCTCGCGGAACACCGCAGCCTCGGCGGCCTCGCCCGGCTCGACGAACCCGGCGACGCAAGAGTACCGCCCCTCCGGCCAGGTGAGCCCCCTGGTCAGCAGGCAGCGCCCCTCGTCACCCGGCACGCCGTCGTGGACCAGCACGATGATCGCCGGGTTCGTCCGCGGGTAGACGACTTCCGAGCCGTCGATCGCCTCGGCCTCCCAGCCACCGGCCCGCCAGCCCAGCCGGGCGCCGGTGCGCGGCCCGAACCGGTAGTCGCGGTGCCAGTTGGCCAGCCCGAGCGCCTCGGTGAACAGCGCCGACTCCAGCGGCGGGAGCTGGGCCCCCACCTCACGCAGGTTCGCCGGCCGACGATCGGCGCCGACGACCTCCGGCAAGGCGGCGAGCAGCGCGAAGTACGGGACACCGGCTTCCTCGGCGAGGAACAGCCGCTCCCCGTCCGAGACGCTCTCCGGCTGCTCGGCCGCGAACCAGACCAGCCGTGGCGCCTCCGGCGGCCCTTCGACCAGCACCCGCCCCCGGTCGTCGAGCAGGAGCACGCGGCCGCGCGCCCAAGCCGCCTCCAGCCAGGCGTCGTCCAGCCGGTGGTGGGCGGCGCGGTCGGGCATCGCCCGGCCGAGCGCCAGCCGTCGCCAGACCGGCAGCGCGGCCTCGCCGTCCACCGGGCCGACGCCGCCCGGCGCGGCACTCGTCGACCAGGTTCCGGTCCGCTCGGTGTCGATCACCGGCACGCCCTCGGCCCCTTCGGACCCTTCCGGACCGGCCCAGCCGGGCGCCTGCGCCCCGGGGCCGGTCACGACCGCTCGACCGGGCCGAGCGCACCCAGCGGACCGGCGACCACGTCCGCGTCACCGAGCACGACGGTCACGCCACCGGACGGTGCGAGGTGGCCGGCCGCCGCGGCAGCGACCTCCTCGAGCGTCACCTTGGCCAGTCGGATCGGGTGCTCGGCCAGCCAGCCGAGGTCCAGACCCGTGCCTGCCAGCGCGGTCAGCATGCCGGCGAGCCCGGCCTGCGACGAGACCGAGAGCGCGAGCGTCCCGATCGCGTACTGGCGGGCCTGTTCCAGCTCCTCGGCCGTGGGTGGGAGCGTCGCGATGCGCCCGAGCTCGTACTCGATCTCGAGCAGCGCCGGCGCGGTCACTTCGGTAGCGACGTCCGCGCTGACGAGCGTCACCGAACCCGCGGCGGAGTGGTCCACGCTCGAGTGCGGCGAGTACGTGTAGCCCTTGTCCTCGCGGATGTTCTCGACCAGGCGGGAGGAGAAGTACCCGCCGAACACCAGGTTCGCCAGCTGGAACGCGGCGTAGTCGGGGTGCGCCCTGGGCAGCGCGGGCAGCGCGACCCGCAGCGAGGACTGCACCGACCCCGGGCGGTCGACGAGCAGCAGCGGGCCCGCGGTCAGCGGCGGTACGGCCGGAGTGCGGTGCGCGGACCCGGTGGGAGCCCAGCCGCCCAGCGCGTTCTCCACCAGATCGAGCGTCGCCGCCGGGTCGACGTTGCCGACCAGGACCAGCACGCTCCCGGCCGGGAGCACCCGCTCGGCGTGCAGCGCGCGCACTGCCGGTGACTCGACCGCGCGGACCTCGCTCGGCTCCGGCGTCTCCACCGCGTACGGGTGGCTGCCGTAGATCCGGCGCAGGAGCGCGCGCCGGACGAGCTGAGCCGGCTGCGAGAACGCGATCTGGATGCGATCGGCGAGCCGCTCGCGCTCGGTGCCCACCTCACGCTCGGGGTAGGTCGCGGACGTGAGGACCTCGTTCAGGAGCTCCAGCAGGCGGCCCAGGCCGTCCGAGAGCGTGTTCCCGGAGACCACCAAGCGGTCGGGATCGGCCCCGACCGACAGCCCGCCACCGATCTTCTGCAACTCGGCGGCGAGCTCGACGTTGCTGTGGGAGTCGGTGCCGGAGAGCAGCGTGTTGGCGAGCACGGCGGAGACCGGGACGTCCTCGCCCGCCGCCTCGCCCGCGAACGGGATCCGGAGCCGCAGCTCGACCAGCGGCACCGTGCCGCGGCGCACCGCGACCACGCGCAACCCGGTCGCGAGCGTCCGCTCGGCGACCTCGGGCTCGGGCAGTGCCCGGGGTTCTTCCAGCGCCGGGACGGTGCGGCGCGGGGCGGCGTGCTGCGGGCTCACTGAGCGCTCCCGGGGACCAGTTCGAGGACGGCACGGCGGGCCGGGCGCAGCGTCTGCGCGGCGGCGACCACCTGTTCGGCGGTGACCTCTGCCAGCAGGTGCGGCAGGTCGTTGATCAGCTCGGCGCGTCCTCGTTGCTGTTCGAGGACGGCGATGGTGAGAGTGCGGCCGAGGACCGCGTCGGCCTCCCGCAGGAAGTGCGCCGCCAGGCGCGCCTGCACCCGGGAGAGCTCACCCGGCGCGAGACCGGAGCCGGCCAGCCGCTCGATCTCCTGGTCGATCGCGGTGATGACCGTGTCCGACTGCACCGTGGGCGGGAAGTGCGCCTGCAGCAGCAGCGCGGTGGGGTCGCGGACGTCGAACGGGTCACCCATGAAGCCGAGGTAGCCCGAGACGCTCGTCGCGATCGCGTCGTTCAGGACGAGCCGCTCCTGCAGCCGGGACGCGTCGCCATCGGTGAGGACCTCGGCGAGCACGACGTAGGGCAGGTAGGCCGTCAGGTTCTCGACCGGGTCGGGGACCCGCCAGGCCATCGCGACCGCCGGCAGCGGTGCCATCGCGTCGTGGTGGACGGCGCGGCGCTCCGAGGTGAGGTCCGGCTCGGCGAACGAGGGCCGGACCGGCACCGGTCGCGCCGCCACGTCGCCGAAGTGACGTTCGATCAGCGCGGTCGCGCCGGCGACGTCGAGGTCACCGCCGACCGCGAGCACCGCGTTGCCCGGCGCGTAATAGGTGGAGAAGAAGCTCTGCGCGTCCTCGACCGTGGCCGACTCGAGGTCGGCGAACGACCCGTAGCCGTCGTGGGCGTTGGCGAACGTGTCGAACATGACCGGCGGGAGCAGCAGCCAGGGGAACCCGCCGTACGGGCGGTTCTTGACGTTGACCCGGATCTCTTCCTTCACCACCGCGATCTGGTTGGCGAGGTTCTCACTGGTCAGCTCCGGCCGGCGCATCCGGTCCGCCTCGAGGAACAGCGCGCGCTCCAGCGCGTTGCTCGGCAGCGTCTCGTAGTAGTCGGTGTAGTCCAGGTGGGTGCTGCCGTTGAACACCCCACCGGACGCCTGCACGTAGCGGAAGTGTGCGAGCTTCTCCAGGTTCTCCGAGCCCTGGAACATCAGGTGCTCGAACAGGTGCGCGAACCCGGTGCGGCCTTGCGGCTCGGACCGGATGCCGACGTCGTAGACGACGCCGACCGCGATCACCGGAGCGGATCGGTCCGGGGTGAGGACGACGCGGAGGCCGTTGGGCAACGTGAACCGCTCGACCGGGAAGCCAGTGGCGGGAATCGTGACCGGCGCGCCGGCAGAGGTGGGTGCTGACACGTCCCCGACCCTAACCGTCTCCGCGCCTCACCGACCGCGACGGCGTGTCCTGCGGCCTGAACGGAGCAGCCGGTGCCCCGACCCGCCGGGGGCGGCCAGCCGGGTACGGCTCCGGCGAGCCCCCCGGTCCACCTCGGCGACCGAACGTTTGGCCTGGCCAACCACCCTGTGCCCGAACAATCGGTCGAATCGTTCCCGTGAACGATGGCTAAATCGATGCAGAACGCTGACCTCGACGAACGGGATACACGCTCGACTACTCGCCAGTACCGTGTGCCACATCACACTCTGTTCCGGCGCCCGCTCCGCCGGTCGGCGCGGACTCACCGCACTCCGCGGCGGGCTGCCGGGGGCGAAGGAGCGCGCAGCATGACCGTCACCGTGGACACCGGGCACCGCTCGATCGGCCAGCTATTCCGCGCCCAAGTGGCGAAGAATCCTGCGGGCCGGGCGTTCGCCGGGCCGGCGCCGATCACCACCACCACCGCCGCGGGCGCCATCGGAACCACGAGCCTCACCTGGCAGGAGACCGCCGATCAGGTCTACGCCCTCGCTGCTGGCCTGGTCGAGCTCGGCGTCGAGCCCGGAGACCGGGTCGGAATCGCGTCGGGCACCCGGGTGGAGTGGATCCTCGCCGACCTCGCGGTGATGTGCGCCGGTGGCGCCACCACGACGATCTACCCCACGACGGAGGGCGGCGACGCGGCCTTCATCCTGGCCGACTCCGGCAGCGTCGTCCTGTTCGCCGAGGACGCCGGGCAGCTGGCGAAGTTCCGGGAGAAGGCCGCCGACCTGCCCGACCTCCGGGCGATCGTGACGTTCGAGCCGGTCGAGGGCTCCGCCGACTCCGACGGCCCGGAGGTGCTGTCGCTCGCCGACCTGCTCGAGCGCGGCGGCGAGCGGCTCATCTCCGAGCCGAAGCTGATCGAGCAGCGCATCGACAGCATCGGGCCGGAAGACCTCGCCACGCTGATCTACACGTCGGGCACCACCGGCCGCCCGAAGGGCGTCCGCCTGGTGCACGCGAACTGGATCTGGGAGTCCGACGCCCAGGCCGGCCTGGGCATCATCGAAGCGGGCGACCTGCAGTACCTCTGGCTGCCGATGGCGCACGTGTTCGGCAAGGTGCTGCTCTGCGCGCAGCTGACGCTCGGGTTCGAGAGCTACGTCGACGGCCGGGTCGACAAGATCGTCGAGAACCTGCCGACGGTGCGGCCGACCGTGATGGCCGGTGTGCCCCGGATCTACGAGAAGGTCTACAACCGGGTCCGCACGATGGCGCAGGAGAAGGGCGGCGCCACGTGGAAGATCTTCAACTGGGCGCTGGGGGTCGGGCGCGAGGTCGTGGCGCTGCGTGAGCAGGGCAAGGAGCCCTCGGGTCTGCTGGCACTGAAGTACGGCATCGCCACCAAGCTCGTCTTCAGCAAGCTCCAGACGCGGTTCGGCGGCCGGATGCGCGGCATGATCTCCGGAGCCGCGCCGCTCTCCCGCGAGGTCGCCGAGTTCTTCCACGCGGCAGGCGTCCCGATCTACGAGGGGTACGGGCTCACCGAGACCACCGCCGGTGCGTTCGTGAACCTGCCGGAGAAGTTCAAGCTCGGCACGGTGGGGCCCGCGATGGGCGACCTCGAGGTGAAGATCGCCGAGGACGGCGAGATCCTGCTGCGCGGCGGCAATGTCATGCGGGGCTACCACCACCTGCCGGAGGAGACCGCGGCCGTGCTCACCGAGGACGGCTGGTTCCACACCGGCGACATCGGCGAGCTCGACGACGGCTTCCTCCGGATCACCGACCGGAAGAAGGACCTGGTCAAGACGTCCGGCGGTAAGTACATCGCCCCCTCCTACATCGAGGGGCTGTTCAAGACGATCGTGCCGCAGGTCAGCCAGGTGATCGTGCACACCAGGAACTACTGCACGATGCTGATCACGCTCGACCCGGACGAGATCAAGACCTGGGCGCAGGGCGCCGGCCTCGAGTCGCTCACGGTGCCGGAGCTGGCCGGGCACCCGCAGGTGCGGGCACACGTCCAGAGCGGTATCGACCAGCTCAACGGTCAGCTCAACCGCTGGGAGTCGATCAAGGGCTTCGTGATCCTGCCGCAGGACCTCTCGGTCGACGACGGGGAGATCACCCCGTCCCTCAAGGTCCGCCGCAAGTTCGTCGAGCAGAAGTACTCCGCCGAGCTCGACAGCCTCTACACCGGGAGCAGCACCGACTGAGTGCCACCGAGGCTCCTCGAAGTCACCTGGAGCCCGTCCGGACCGGGGCCCGACAAATCCGCGCCACGCGACTCCCACCGGTGGGAGTCGCGTGGCGCGGCCGTCAGCGTCGTTCCGGGCGGGCTGCCCCGACTACGCGGGTTGGATCGACGCGATGATGCGGTCGATCTGCGGGTTGTACTGCTGGTGGGTGTCGGGGATCGAGATGTACAGCACCGCGGCGTCGGGGCGGCCGACGTCGACGAGGACGACCGCCACCTGCTCGCCGCGCGCCGCCAGCCCGTCGGCCTGGAACGTGAGGTGGAACGTCGACACCCACGCCGGGCGCCCACCCACCACGACTTGCTCGTCGCG
>Ga0190269_10001759_pt1 | contig 10222 bp, 10 predicted proteins | sample Popmic249IS_FD_133749 | JGI IMG/M metagenome (GOLD analysis project Ga0190269, IMG submission 133749) | Populus adjacent soil microbial communities from riparian zone of Blue River, Arizona, USA - 249 IS | ecosystem: Environmental > Terrestrial > Soil > Riparian zone | place: USA: Arizona... | reverse complement strand
TCGCCTCGCGCGGGAAATCGCGCAGAACACGTCGCCGGTGGCGGTGGCGCTGATGCGGCAGATGGTGTGGCGGATGCTCGGCGCCGACGATCCGATGGAGGCGCACAAGATCGACTCGCGCGGCATCTTCGAGCGCGGTCGCAGCGCCGACGTGCGCGAAGGCGTGACGGCGTTCCTGGAGAAGCGGCCGGCGCAGTTCCCCGACAAGGTCAGCACCGACATGCCGGCCTCTTTCCCCTGGTGGGAGGAGCGGCCGTACAAATAGCGGTGCGCCGCGTTCACTCGTCCTCGCGCATGATCTGTACGTCCTCGCCGAGCGTGTCGCGCACGTAGAGGTGGCGCACGGCGATGTCGATCACGATGGTCAGCGGGAAGCCGAGCAGCAGTCCCAGCGGCCCGAACGCCACGCCCATCGCAACCACGGCGAACAGGCCGACGGCCGGGGCCATCGCCACGGTTCGCTCGATGATGATGGGCGTGATCAGGTTGCTTTCCAGCTGCTGCACGACGACGACGACGGCCGCGGCGAGGAGAACGGTTTGAAGGCCCTGCGTGCCGGCGATCAGGAGCGCCGGCACAGCGGCAACCAGCGGGCCGACCACCGGCACGAATTCCGCCACGCCCGCGATCAGCCCCAGCGCGAAAGCCGACGGCACGCCGACGAGCCACAGCCCGAGGCCCGTGAACACGCCCACCAGCACCATGGCCATGATCTGGCCCTTCAGCCAGCGCTGCAGCGCCTCGCCCGCGTCGTCCAGCGTGCGATCGACGTTGGGCTGGATGACGGGCGGCACCAGCTTCATGAAGCCGTCGCGGTAGGACTTGGGATTGATGGCGAGGTAGATGCCGCCGAACACGACCAGCAGCAGCGAGCCGAGGGCGCCTGCGATCGCGGTGCTCCAGATGATGACGCGGGACGCGAGACTGCCGAGGGTGGATGCGGCGCCGCCTTCCTTCAGGAGTTCGGGCAGGCTTCGCATGCCGAGCGCGCGCGTCAACTGGTTCGCCGCTTCCGGCAACGTGGAGGTGATGCCGCGCATCTCCTTGGCGAGTTCCGGCCCGAACCAGAAGGTGAGGCCCGCAATCGCGGCGACGGGTAGAGTGGCGCCCAGGAGGAGCGACAGGGGCGGGTTCAAGCCCACGTGCTTGCGCAGCGGGTCTGCGATTGCGTGAACGACGATCGCAAGCAGCACCGCGCCGAAGAGAAGGAGAATGATGTCCGACAGCAGCCACACGGCGCCGAACAGTGCCGCGACGCCGAACACCGTGAACACGCGACGCAGGAAGAGATCATCGCTGCCGCTGCGGGCATCGCGGCGGGGCGGGACGCGGTCGAGCTCTCGGGCGGGCTTGTCCACGTCAGCGCCTCATGCGGCCCGTGACCGCTTCGACTTTTCCTTCTGGTATTGCGCCAGCAGGCGCCGGCCCTTGGCGGCGATCTTGCGAGCAGCGGCTTCCGTGCGCGGCACGGGCTCGCCCCAGGCGGCGGCGGAGAGCGCAAAGCGTGTCGGGGCGCCGTCCTCGCCGCGCAGCGGCGGCAACGTGCCGGCGCGTCCATAGAAGCGCACGGCCCAGCTGCCCTTGCGTTTCTTGTCGACCGGGGACATGTCGGCTTCCGCCTTTTTCACGCCAGGACGCAGGTGGGAGCCATCGCGGCGGCGGAATTCACGGCGCCCGGCCGCGGTCAATCCACCGGCGGGATCCTTGAGCGTTCGTCGCGCTTTCGTCTTCGGCTTGGCTTTGGTTTTCTTGCGGCCGCCAGTCTTTGCGGCCTGCATGTTGTCGACGAGGTTGGGATACGGGCGGCCGGCCTTGGCGGCGCTCTTGCGGGCCTTCGCTTTCTGGGTCGGCGTCAGACGCCGCGACGTGCCCGAGCGTTTCTTGGGGTTCGCCTTGCTCCAGGGCGGTGTCCGTCGCTTTGTCGAGGCCATCAGCCAACTCCGTGCATCCAACTCCATGCCACCGCGGGCTAACGCTGCGGCGGCTATGCCGTTCCCCGCGGGGAACCGCGGGCTACGCGTGGAGCTTTCGAACGGCGCCGCTTACGCAAGCGCGGATGCTTGCAGATGAGGGAAGGGCGCTCGCGAACGGCATCGCCGGCCTAAGCCGCGCGATGCCATCTCGCGGCCGGCTAATGCGCCATCTTGCGCACGGTCACCTTGTCGCCGTCCACCTTCTCGATGGCGTCGAGTTCGAGATAGCGGTGCTGGCCGTCGGAGGACGAATCCTTGGTCAGCTTGATGCGCTGGCCTTCGACGCGATCCACCTTGCCGATCGTCTGGCCGTTGCCGTCGACGACGTGCATGTGCTCGCGGATCTGGGATGCATCGATCATGGGATACCTCTTGTTGCTGCAGGGTCCTCCGGTAAAGACCAGGCAGCCGCAAGGGTTCCGGTTACATCTGCTCGCGCAGGCGGCGGATCTTGCGCAGCTGCCACGTCTGCACCCGGCGCGGCCAGCGGCCGAACACGAGCACGGCGTGCAGCGCCACGCCGAGGCCCCAGCCGAGCAGGACCCAGTGCACCCACAGCTCGTCCGGTGCAGTCGCGAGGTTGACGATTGCCAGCAGAGCCAGGACGGCGGCGAAAACGCCGGCATGCACGTAGAAGCCCATCCGGGCGGCCACCGCTTCGGCAGCTCGCCGCGTCTTCAGATATTCGCTGCGCATCGCTCATCCTCCTCCAGAAGGGCCGCCTTATGGGCCATCATGGGCACCTGCGCCCTGCAACGGCGCTGAACCGCGGCCATTCGTTTCAATGGATAAGGCGAAGGCCTGGTTCCTGCGACCAACACGCACATGAAATAGGGCCCGGGTTTGGCGCCCGGGCCCCATTGAACCGCGAATTGGCGTCTCAGATCAGATCTTGACGTTCGCCAGGCCCTTCTCGGCGCGGTCGAAGAGTTCGTCGATCTGCTTGGGGGTGATGATCAACGGCGGGCAGAAGGCGAGGCTGTCGCCCATGTTGCGGCTGATGACGCCGGCTTCCGCGAACTGCGCGTTGATCATGCCGCCGAGCTTGCCCGGCGTCGCCGACATGCTCTCGTGCGCGAATTCGACGGCGCCGATCAGGCCGATGCCGCGCGTCTCGATGGCGAGCGGGTGCTTGCCGAGCTGGCGCAGGCGGCGCTGGAAGTGCGGTGCGATCTCCTTCACGTGATTGAAGAGATCCCGCTCCTCGATGATCTTCAGGTTCTCGAGCGCCACGGCGGCGGCGACCGGGTGGCCCGATGCAGTGTAGCCGTGACCGAAGATGCCGATCTTCTTCGATTCATCGGCGATCGGCTGATAGACCTTGTCGTTGAAGAGCAGCGCCGAGATCGGGAAGTAGGACGACGACAGCTGCTTGGAGACGGTGATGATGTCGGGGTCGAGCTTGTAGGTGGTGGTGCCGAACTTCTCGCCCGTGCGACCGAACCCGCAGATCACCTCGTCCGCGACGAACAGGATGTCGTATTTCTTGAGGACCGGCTGGATCGCCTCCCAGTAGCCCTTGGGCGGCACGATGACGCCGCCCGCGCCCATCACCGGCTCGGCGAAGAAGGCGGCGACCGTCTCGGGCCCCTCGCGCAGGATCATCTCCTCCAGGTCGGAGGCGCAGCGCTTGGAGAATTGCTCCTCGGTTTCGCCCTCGATCTTGGTGGTGCGGTAGTGCGGGCAGGTGGTGTGCAGGATGCCCGCGATCGGCAGGTCGAACGAGCGCTGGTTGTTGGGCAGGCCGGTGAGGCTGGCCGCGGCGATGGTGACGCCATGGTAGCCCTTCACGCGCGCGATGATCTTCTTGCGCTGCGGTTGGCCCAAGGCATTGGAGCGATACCAGATCATCTTGATCGCGGTGTCGTTGGCCTCGGAGCCCGAATTGGTGAAGTAGACCTTCGACATCGGCACCGGCGCCATGCCGATCAGCTTCTCGGCCAGCTCCACGATGGGGCCGTGCGCCTTGTGCCCGAAGGTGTGGTAGTAGGGCAGCTTGATCATCTGGTCGTAGGCGGCCTGCGCCAGACGCTTCTCGCCGAAGCCCAGCGCCACGCTCCAGAGGCCGCCCAGCGCCTCGATGTAGCGCTTGCCGGTGTTGTCCTCCACATAGATGCCGTCGCCCTTCTCCATCACCATCGGCCCGATCTCCTCGTGCAGGCGGGCATTGGTGTTGGAGTGGAAGTGGTAGGCGATATCACGCGCCTCGATCGAGTTCGGCAGGTGGGGCATCTGGTTCATGGCGGCTTTCCTTGGCTGAAACTTGGTCGTGAGGCTCAGAGTGCGGCACGCGTGGCGGTCAGATAGGCTTCGGCATTGCGGGCGAGCGAGGGGCCCAGGTAGCCGCCCTCCTGCACCAGCACCGTCGGCAGATCGAGGGCGACTATAGCACGGGCCATCGTCGCAAACCCATCGGTTGTCATGCCCACGACGGAGAGCGGGTCGTCGGCGGCCATGTCGAAGCCGAGGGAAACAACAAGCGCGTCCGGAGCATAGCTGCTCAGCGCGGCGAGGCCCTCACGGAAGCGGGACAGAATGGCGTCGGCACCGTCGCCGGGCTTCAAGCACAGGTTGAGCGTGGCGCCCAGGCCAGGGCCGGCGCCGGTCTCGTCGGGGTAGCCCAGATGGTATGTCGGATAGTCGGCGGGATCCACGTGCAGCGAGCAGACGAACACGTCGGCGCGCTCGTAGAAGATGTCGAGCGTGCCGTTGCCCGTGTGCGTGTCGATGTCCAGCACCGCCACCTTGCCGAAGCGGCGGCGCAGGTGCTGCGCGGCGATGGCTGCATTGTTGAAGGCGCAGAAGCCGTTGGCCTGGTCGCGCAGCGCATGGTGGCCGGGCGGCCGCGACAGCGCGTAGACCACGCGCGCCCCGTCGACGACACGCTGGGCGGCTTCGATCGCGGTCTGCGCCGACCAGTAGAGGGCGGGCCACAGGCCCTGCGTAAGCGGCACGGACGTGTCGGTCGTGTACCAGCCGAGCTGGCCAAAGATGGAGCGCGAGGGCCGGCCGCTGCGTCGCGCGGGATGCGCATGCGGGATGGGTTCGGCATCTCCGGCTTCCTGCTGCCAGCGCTGGAAGGCGTCCTTCCAGAAGTCCACGTAGTCAGGCGCGTGCACGGCCTTGATCGGAGCCTCGCCGAAATCGCGCGGCCGCTCGATGGCGAAGTCGTTGCGCAGCAGCATGTCGCGGATGAGGATGGCGCGTTCGGCCTGCTCGGGATGCGGGATGTAGGCACCGCGGCGGAAGTAGCGCGCGGGGGCATGCAGCAGCTGGCGTTCGTCGAAGATGGCTTTCATGGGCGGCATCGTCCTCAGTAGCCGTTGCTGCGGCTGACGGCGTTGAAAGGCATGCGTCCGGCCAGCACCGTCTCCACCGTCTCGACGACCTGCGCGGCGACGAATTCCGGCGAGGTGTCGCTGGCGAGATGCGGCGTGATCAGGATGCGCGGCTCTCTCCACCAGCGATGACCGGGCGGCAGCGGCTCCTGACGGAAGACATCGATCGAGGCAGCCGCGATCTGCCCGCTGGCGAGCGCAACGTCGAGATCGGCCTCGACGAGGTGATCGCCGCGGCCGAGCTGAATGAGCACCGCGCCGCGCGGCATGCGCGCAAAGAGATCGGCATCGAGGACATTGCGGGTCTCGGACGTCAGCGGCAGCACGTTGATCAGCATGGTGGCGCGCGCCGCGACTTGGCGGATTGCATCCGCGCCGGACAAGACCGTGACGCCCGGCTCCGTGGTCTCAGGTCGGCCGCGGCTGGCCGCGAACACGGGGAAGCCCAGCGCTGCAACGGCGCGGGCGACGGCGCGGCCCATCAGGCCGAAGCCGAGTACGCCCACGGGGCAGTTCGCGGGCGCAAGGTGCAGCGGGTGCCCGCGCCAGTTCCACTGGCCGGCGGCCACGTCGGCGAGGATCGCGCCCATGTTGCGGTGATGCCAGACCACGTGCCAGACGGCGAAGCCCGCCATCAGGTGCGCCTGGTTGTCGTCGCGCACGCGGGTCACGATCGCCTGCGGCGGCAGCGAGGGGCAGGCGACGAGGCTGTCGACGCCGGCTGCGATGGAGCAGGCGACCTTCAGATTGGGGTAGGGGCGGAAGGCATCGGCGGCCGGCTGCCAGGCGAGTGCGAAGCGCACGCTGGCCGGGTCTTCGATCTCGTGCGGCAGGCGCAGGCGCACGCGCGCGGCGAGCGGGGCGAAAGCCGCCTGGAAGAACGCCGGCAGGTGCAAGGTCTCGCTGAGATAGACGCCCTCGATCGGTCCGGCCGAAGGGGACTGCTCCGCGTCGCGCGCCATGTCAGGAGGCCTTCACGACGGCCGCCTGCTCCATCTCGCGGCCCGGGATCGCGTCGAGGAGCAGGCGCGTATACGCCATCTTGGGGCGGGTGAAGATCTCGTGCGTGTCGCCGATCTCGACCAGCTTGCCCTTCTGCATCACCGCGATGCGGTCGCAGATGGTGGCGGCGACGCGCAGGTCGTGCGTGATGAAGACGAGCGAAAGATTGAGCCGCCGCTTGAGGTCGGCAAGCAGGTCGAGCACCTGCGCCTGGATCGACACGTCGAGGGCCGACACCGCTTCGTCCGCGATGATCACGCGCGGCTCGAGCGCGAGCGCCCGGGCGATGCCGATGCGCTGGCGCTGGCCGCCCGAGAACTCGTGCGGGTAGCGGCGGATGGCGGAGGCATCGAGGCCGACGAGGGTGAGAAGCTCGGCCGCCTTGGCCAGCGCCTCGCGCTTCGGCACGCCGTGCGCGATGGGCCCCTCGGAGATGATGCGGCCGACGCTGGCGCGGGGATTGAGCGAGGCGTAGGGATCCTGGAAGATCATCTGGATCGTCTTGCGGGCGGCGCGCAGGGCCTCGCCCTTCAGATGCGACATGTCCGTGCCGGCGAGGCGCACGGTGCCGGCGTCGGGCTCGATCAGGCGCACGAGGCAGCGGCCCAGCGTCGACTTGCCGGAGCCGGATTCGCCGACCACGCCCAGCGTCTCGCCCTCGTGCAACGTGAGGCTGACGTCGTCGATCGCATGCACCACCCGCTCGGTCTTGCGGATCATGCCTTGCGAGGTGCGGAACGTCTTGAACAGGCCGTCCACCTGCAGCAGGGGTGCGGTCGTGGCGGTGGCGCGCGCGGCCGAGGTGGCCAGGCTCGGGATGGCGGCGAGCAGCTTGCGCGTATAGTCGTGCTGCGGCGCGGTGAGGATCGCCTGCGCCGTCCCGGCCTCGACGATGCGTCCGGATTGCATCACGGCGACGCGGTCGGCGATCTCGGCGACGACGCCGAAGTCGTGCGTGATGAACATCACCGCCATGCCGCGCTTCTTCTGGATGTCGCGGATGAGCTTCAGGATCTGCGCCTGCGTGGTGACGTCGAGCGCGGTGGTGGGCTCGTCGGCGATCAGGATCTCGGGCTGCAGTGCCAGCGCCATGGCGATGACGACGCGCTGACGCTGCCCGCCCGACATCTGGAACGGAAATGCCTTCGCGGCCTTCGGCGGATCGGGGATGCCGACCTCTTCCAGCAGCTTGACGGCACGCGCGCGGCGTTCGGAGGCGGTGAGCAGGCCGTGCGCCTCGAACACCTCGGCGATCTGGTCTTCCACGCGCATCAGCGGATTGAGCGCCGCCATCGGCTCCTGGAAGATCATGCCGATGCGCTGGCCGCGCAGCTTGCGCAGCTGCGGATCGGTGAGCTTGAGAAGGTCGAGACCGGCGTAGCGGATGGTGCCGCCGGACGGCTCCACGCCTTCGGGGAGCAAGCCCATCATGGCGTGCGCCGACATCGACTTGCCGGACCCGGATTCGCCGACGATGCACAGGATCTCCCCGGCGAGCAGGTCGAAGCTGACGTTGTCGACGGCGTAGGGCCTGTCGGCGCCGGGCGGCAGGGTGATGTAGAGCTGCTCGACGCTGAGGACGGGTTGGCTCATGAGCTACTTAACTCTCCGCGACAGGCGCGGATTGAGCGCATCGTTGAGGCCTTCGCCGATCAGGTTGAGCGCCAGCACCGTCAGCAGGATGGCGATGCCCGGGAAGAACGACAGCCACCAGGCCTGCCGGATCACGGTGCGCGCGGCGCCGATCATGTAGCCCCAGGACATCAGGTTCGGATCGCCGAGACCCATGAACGACAGCGAGCTTTCGAGCAGGATGGCGGTCGCCACCATGAGCGAGGCGAGCACGATGATGGGCGAGAGCGTGTTGGGCAGGATCTGGCGGGTGATGATGGTGAAGTGCGTCTGCCCGGACAGGATCGCGGCCTCGACGTATTCGCGCGAGCGCAGCGACAGCACCTCGCCGCGCACCAGGCGCGCCACGGGCGGCCAGCTGACGATGCCGATGGCGGCGATGATCGACTTGATGCTGGGCTGGAAGATCGCCACCAGCACGATGGCGAGGGCGAAGCTCGGCACCGTCTGGAAGAATTCGGTGAAGCGCATCATCACGTCGTCGGTGCGGCCGCCGAAGTAGCCGGCGACGAGGCCGATCGGGATGCCGATCAGCAGCGCCGCCGCCGTGGAGATCAGGCCGATCAGCAAAGAGACCTGCGCGCCATAGGCAAGGCCCGCCAGCACGTCGCGGCCGAGCGCATCGGTGCCGAGCGGGAAGCGATCGATGGTGAACGGCGGCAGGAAGGGCCGCTGCACCATCTTCCACGGGGAAACGGGAAACAGCGCCGGCGTCACGAACGCGATGGTGACGACGATGGTCAGGAACACGAGCCCGAGGACGGCGCCCTTGTGCTGGCTGAACCTGTTCCAGAAATCGCGCATGGCTCAGCTCGCCCTGATGCGCGGATCGACAACGCGATAGGCGATGTCGGTGATGAGATTGAACAGCAGCACCATGGCCGCGGACACGAAGAAGATGCCGAGCAGCAGGTTGTAGTCGCGCTGCTGCAGCGCCTCGAACATCAGGCGTCCGATGCCGGGCCAGGCGAACACGGTCTCGGTGAGCACGGCGCCGCCGACGAGCTGCCCGGCCTGCAGCCCGGCGAGCGTGACGACCGGCAGCATGGCGTTGCGGAAGGTGTGGCGCCACAGGATGGTGCGCGGCGCGAGGCCCTTGGCGCGCGCGGTCTTGACGAAGTCGAGCCGGCTAACCTCCAGCATGGAGGCGCGGGTCATGCGCATGTACACGGCCATGAAGAACAGGCCGAGCGTGGTGGCGGGCAGCACGAGATGGGCGGCGATGTCGAGCGCGCGGCGCAGGCCCGTGTAGCCGGCGCCGACCGTCTCGTAGCCGAAGCCCGGCAGCCAATCGAGCGTGACGGAGAACAGGATCACCGCCATCAGCGCCACCCAGAACAGCGGCGTGGCGTAGAAGATCAGCGCCAGCGTCGAGATGATGCTGTCGGCCACGGTGCCGACGCGGGCCGAAGCCAGCACGCCCGCGAGCGTGCCGAGCAGCAGCGAGATCACGAACGCCGACATGGTGAGAAGAAGCGTGGCCGGCAGGCGCTGGAAGATCAGATCCGCGACGGGCATCTGCTGGCGGTAGGAGTAGCCGAGGTCCAGCGTCGCCACGCCCTTCATGTAGATCGCGAGCTGTTCGGGCAGCGACCGGTCGAGGCCGAACTGGGCGCGCAGCTGCGCGATGAACTTCTCGTCCGTGGCACCGGACTCGCCCGCCATCACCGCGGCCGGATCGCCCGGCGCCGCGTGGATCAGCAGGAAGTTCAGCGCGACGATCGCCAGCAGGATGCCGGCGGCCTTGCCGAGACGGGCGAGAATGAAACGCAGCATGGCGTGGTGCGGGCTCGAATGCAGGAAGCCGGCGCAGCGTGCGGCTGCGCCGGCAGATGATGGATCACTTCTCGATCCAGGCGTCCTTGAAGCCGTCGTTGAGACCGATGCCGGTGGTCACGAGGTTCTTGACGTTGCAGCGGTGGATGGTCGGGAAGCCGAGTTCGAGCAGCCAGGCGACGGGCACGTCCTCCATCAGGATCTCCTGCGCCTTGGTGTAGATCGCCTGCCGCTCCTCCGCCTTGGCGGTGACGGCGCCCTTGGCGAACAGCTCGTCGATGGCGGGGTTCACGTAGCCTTCGACGTTGTTGAAGGGCGAGCCCTTGGCGATGTTGGTGGAGATGTAGTTGCGGCCCACGCCCAGTGCCGGATCGCCGTACTGGTAGAGGTAGGTGAAGGCCATGTCGTAGTCCCAGTCGGACGTCTTCTGGTTCCAGCCGGCGACGTCGGTGGCCACCATCTCGACCTTGATGCCGACGTCGAGCAGGTTCTGCTTCACGG
>Ga0190269_10001758_pt1 | contig 10225 bp, 11 predicted proteins | sample Popmic249IS_FD_133749 | JGI IMG/M metagenome (GOLD analysis project Ga0190269, IMG submission 133749) | Populus adjacent soil microbial communities from riparian zone of Blue River, Arizona, USA - 249 IS | ecosystem: Environmental > Terrestrial > Soil > Riparian zone | place: USA: Arizona... | reverse complement strand
GCCAGCTGGCCAGGGCGCTGGGGCCCGATGCCGCGGGGGTCTCGGTGGCCATCACGGTGCCGACGCCGCGCTCGCAGACGGTGCCGGTCGTGCGCGAATGCAACGAGGCCTGGACCGCTTCGGGCCAGAAGGAAGCGATGTCCGTGACGGCCCTGGAGGCCTGCATCGCCGCCAAGGTCCTGGTCGAAGGCATGAAGCACGCGGGCGCCAGCGTCACGCGCGCTTCGCTGCACAAGGCGCTGACGGCCCTGGGCCGCTACGACGCGGGCGGCTACGTGGTCGAATTCAAGCCCAACTTCCGCCACGGTGGCAGCTACGTGGGCATGGCGCTGCTCAAGCCGAACGGCGAAGTGCGGGACTAGCCCGCATCGCGCTGGCCGGAGCGGGATTCGTACCTGTGCGCCAGGAGCCGCGAGTGATCACCCCAGCACCGGATGATCCGGCAGCTCGTTCGGATTCGCCTCGCCCTCGCCCAGCGGGTAGTGCCGCTGCAGCAGCGCCGTGACCTCGTCGACGGCCTGCGCGAGCCCTTCTTCGTAGCGGCCGGCGCGGAAGGCCCCGCTCATGCGCTGCACGATCTGCTGCCACTGCTCCTGCGGCACGTGGCGCGAGAGGCCGCGATCGGCCACCACCTCGATCGCGTGTTCGGCCAGCAGCAGGTAGATCAGCACGCCGTTGTTCTGCTCGGTGTCCCACACGCCCAGCTTGCCGAACAGCGCGATGGCGCGGTCGCGCGGCGTCGCATCGCGCCACAGGTAGCCCAGGGGCAGGCCGGCCTCGATGTAGATGCGGACTTCGCCGCTGTGGCGCCGCTCGCTGGCGGCCACGCGTTCGGCCAAGCGCTGCGCGAGCGCGGGAGGGATCGCCCGCTGCGTGTCGGATTCGTCCAGCCAGCGATGGCGAAGGATCCGCTGGATGCGCTGCATCATCACCAGTCTCCCGAGGCGCCGCCGCCACCGAAGTCGCCGCCGCCGCCCGAACCGAAGCCGCCGCCACCGCCGCCGCCGCCCCAGCCACCGCCGCCGGGAAAGATCACCGGCCCGCCCCAGCCGCGCCGGCGCCCACCGAACGGCCCGGCCCCGGAGACGATGGAAAAGAGCAGGGCGACGAGGGCCGCGATCACCGCGACCACGATGCTGGAGGTGAACAGGAAGGCGAGGAAGCCGATGCCACCGCCGGTCACCAGCGAGCCGAGCTTGCGCCCGAAGAGGCCGCGCAGCACGCCGCCGGCGATGGGCACCGCGATGAACAGCAGGATCGCGAGATCGAAGAATTCGAAGCCGCCGCCCGCCTTCGGCTGCCCGGGTGCGCGCGGCTGCGGCGGCGCGGGCAGGGCCTCGCCGGAGATGCGCGCGATGAGCTGGTCGGCCGCCGCCTGCAGGCCGCCGGCGAAGTCGTTCTGGCGAAAGCGCGGCGTGATCGCCTCGTCGATGATCTGCTTTGCGGCCAGATCCGGCACCGCGCCTTCGAGCGTCTTGGCGACTTCGATGCGCACCTTGCGGTCGTCCTTGGCGACGATCACGACGATGCCGTCGCCGACTTCCTTGCGGCCGATCTTCCACGCGTTGCCCACCCGGTTGCCGTAGCTGGCGATGTCCTCCGGCTGGGTGGTGGGCACCAGCAGCACCACGATCTGCGTGCCCTTCTTCTGCTCGAAGGCGGCGAGCTTGTCCTCCAGGGCCTTGCGCTGGATGGCGTCCAGCGTGCCGGTCTGGTCGATGACGCGGGCGGTGAGCTCGGGGACGGGCAGGACGTCCTGCGCGAAGCAGGCGCCGGCGAGCCAGAACAGGAACAGGGCGATCAGCGCCCGCAGGCTGGTCTTCGCGCGGCGAACACCAGCCTGGATGGCGCGTGCCGGCGCCGCAGCTGGTGTGCGCTGCGCGCAGCCCAGCCTACGCGTCATGCGCATCGCCTCAACGCGCGGGCGAGGCGGGTGCGGCGGGAGCCGGAGCCGGAGCCGGAGCCGCCGGCTTGCCGAAGTCCACCGTCGGCGGCACCGAGATCTGCGCCTCGTTCTGCACCGTGAAGCTGGGCTTGGCGTCGTAGTTGAAGACCATCGCCGTCAGGTTGGTCGGGAAGCTGCGCGCCAGCACGTTGTACTGCTGCACCGCCTGGATGTACCGGTTGCGCGCGACGGTGATGCGGTTCTCGGTGCCCTCGAGCTGCACCCGCAGGTCGCGGAAGCCCTGGTTCGCCTTCAGGTCCGGATAGCGCTCGCTCACCACCATCAGCCGCGACAGCGCGCTGGAGAGTTCGCCCTGCGCCTGCTGGAAGCGCTGGAACGCCTCGGGGTTGTTGAGCGTCTCGGGCGTGACCTGCATGGAGGTCGCCTTGGCGCGCGCCTCGACCACGCGGGTGAGCGTTTCCTGCTCGAAGTTCGCCTCGCCCTTGACGGTGGCGACCAGGTTGGGCACCAGGTCCGCCCGGCGCTGGTACTGGTTCAGCACCTCGCTCCAGGCGGATTTGGTCTGTTCGTCCAGACGCTGGAATTCGTTGTAGCCGCAACCCGGAAGGGATGCGAGCAGGGCCAGGATCAGCAGCCACTTCTTCATGTCGGTTCCCACCTTGGCAAACCCGTCGACGGTAGCATAGATGGGATGCGGCAGGACCCGCTTCAAGTGCTGGGGGCGGCTTCGCGCACCACGGCAGCCGTCGCAAGGCCGCGGCTGCTGATCGCCGGCGCGACCGGCGCGCTCGGCAACGAGGTCTTGCGCCGGCTCGCCGGCTCCGGCGGGTACGGCACCACGCAGGTGCTCGCCCGCGAACCCGTCACCGAAGGGATGCGCAGCGTGCAGACGCTGCTCGTGCCGCCCGGCGATCCGCGGCAGTGGCCGCGCGCGCGGGCCGATACCGCCGTGGTGCTGTTCGATCCGCCGCGGCTGTTCTACGACCGCGAACGCGCCTTGTGGACCCCCGCGCCCGAACAGTTGGCGCCCCTCGCACAATGGCTGCGCGCCAGCGGCGTGCGCACGCTGGCCGTGGTGCTGCCGCATGCGCCGGGGCGCCTGCCCGAAGCGCTCAAGCGCGGCCTGGCCAGCCTGGACGAGCAGGCGGTGGCGAGCCTCGGCTTCGAGCGCCTGCTGATCGTGCGATCGGCGCAGGCGCCCGGCGCAGTCGCGCACGCGCATCCCCTGCAGCGCCTGGCCCACTGGATGCTGGGCATCTTCAAGTACATGGTGCCTTCCGCCGAGCAGCCGGTGCGGGCGGTGAAGGTGGCGGAACTGCTCGCGCTCGCCCTGCGCCGGGCGCCCTCCGGCATCCACGTGGCCGCGCCGGAACTGGTGTGGCAGGCGGCCCAGGGCGAGATGGACGACGTGGTGCGGCGCTGGCTTGCGCGGCCAAGCTTGGGCACAATCAGGGAGAACATGTAACCATGCGCAAGTCAAAGCTCCAGGCGGCCAGCCTCGAAGGCGATGCCGAGGACGTGGAAGCCGCTTTCTACGATGCCCTGCAACGGGGGGACATCGAGAAGCTGATGGCGTGCTGGGCGGACGAAGACGAAATCTTCTGTATTCATCCCGGCGGCCCGCGTGTGGTCGGCGCAACGGCGATCCGCGCGACCTTCGAGGCGATGTTCGCCGAAGGCGGCGCGGTGCGGGCGTGGCCCGAGCGGGTGCGCAAGATCGTCTCCGTGGCCAGCAGCGTGCACCACCTGGTCGAACGGGTGGAGGTGCTCACGCCCGGCGGCCCCGTCAACGCGTGGGTGATCGCGACCAACGTGTACCACCGCACCGCCCAGGGCTGGCGGCTGGTGGCCCACCACGCGAGCCCCGGCACCACGAGCGACATCCAGGAAGTGTCGGATGCGCCCTCGGTCCTCCATTAGCGAGTTCATGCAGGCCTACACGGCGCCCGCGTGGCTGCCGGGGGGCAACCTGCAGACGATCTGGCCGGCCGTGTTCGCGCACCGCACGCGCGGGCCGGTGCCGGCCTACCGGCGCGAACGCTGGACCACGCCCGACGGCGATTTCGTCGACCTCGATTTCCTGGCCAACGACGTGTCCACGCGCCGCCCGCTGATCGTGCTGTTCCACGGGCTCGAAGGGTCGTCGCGCAGCCACTACTCGGAATCCTTCGCCGACGTCGCCTGGCGCGGCAAGCTCACCTTCGTGGTGCCGCATTTCCGCGGCTGCAGCGGCGAGCCCAACCTGGCGCCGCGCGCCTACCACTCGGGCGACCACGAGGAGATCGATTTCATCCTCCGCCGGCTGCGCCAGCAGCACCGGGGCCCCATCGTGGCCGTGGGCGTTTCGCTCGGCGGCAACGCGCTGCTGCGCTGGGCCGGCGAGGCGCAGGAGGGCGCCATCGACATCGCGCAGGCGGTCGCGGCGGTCAGCTCGCCGCTGGACCTGATGGCCGGCGGGCAGCGGATCGGCCGGGGCTTCAACCGCATGATCTACACGACCATGTTCCTGCACACCATGAAGCCCAAGGCGCTGCAGAAGTGGGCGCAGCACCCGGGCCTGTTCGACCGCGAGGCGCTGCTGCGCGCGCGCGACCTCTACGAGTTCGACAACATCTTCACCGCCCCGGTGCATGGCTTCACCAGCACCGAGGACTACTGGTCGCGCGCCTCGGCCAAGCCGCACCTGCATCGCATCCGCATCCCGGCGCTCGCCCTCAATGCCCTGAACGACCCGTTCGTGCCCGCGGCCAGCCTGCCGCGGCCCGAGGACATCAGCCCGACCATGACGCTGTGGCAGCCGCGCGAGGGCGGGCACGTGGGCTTCCCGTCCGGCGGCTTCCCCGGCCACGTGATGGCGATGCCGGAGGCGGTGACGGCCTGGCTGCTGCAGGCCTCGGGGATCACGCCGCAGGTGCCGCAGGAGTGGCCGGACCACCCGATGACGGTGCCGGCGGCCCTCTGAGCCGCGGCGCCGCCTGGACCGGCGACCTCAAGGAGTCCGCTTGGCAGGGGCCGCGGCCGAAGCCGCTGCCATGGGCTGCGGCGCGTCCATGCGGCGGCGGGGCACCCAGCTCGTGCCGGCGGTGGGTGTGCCGGTCTGGGCACGGCTCACGGGGGAGAAGGCGGCGGCGATGGTGTTGCCCACCGGCACGGCGGCCACGGGGGGCGGCGGCGCCGTCGCGGCCAGAGCCGCGCTGGCGGCCGGCAGGGCCGCAGCGGCGGCCGCGCCCACGCTGGCGGCCGGCACGGGCGGCCAGGCGACCTCGGTGCCCAGGCGCGGCGTGCCGATCGGGTTGGCGGCCTTGCCCTGGCGCACGGCGATCATGTCTTCCTCGCTGGGGTACTGGTTCAGCAGGAAGTAGTCGAATGCACGGCGGGCGATCGGCGCGGCGGCCGCGGCGCCGAAGCCGGCGTTCTCCACGATCATCGCGATGGCGAGCTTCGGGTCCTCGGCCGGCGCGAAGGCGATGTACAGGGAGTGGTCGCGCTGGTGCTCCTCCAGCTTGGAGGCGTTGTACTTGGCGCCCTGCGCCACGCCCACCGCCTGCGCGGTGCCGGTCTTGCCGCCCGACAGGTAGGGCGCGCCCTGGAACACGCGGGTGGAGGTGCCCTGCTGCGTCACGCCCACCATGGCCTTCTTGACGATGGCCACGTGCTCGGGCTTGTAGCCCAGGTCGACCGGCGCCTCCCTGGGCACCGGCACGTTCTTCTTCGTCGTCGAATCCTGCGTGGCGATCACCAGGTGGGGCTTGTGCTTCACGCCGTTGTTGGCGACGACGGAAAGCGCCTGCGCCACCTGCAGCAGCGTGAAGCTGTTGTAGCCCTGGCCGATGCCCAGCGAGATGGTTTCGCCGGCGTACCACTTCTTCTGTTCCGGCCGCTTGTAGTAGTTGCGCTTCCACTCCTGGCTGGGGAGCACGCCGCGCACCTCGCCGAAGATGTCGATGCCGGTGAGCTGGCCGAAGCCCAGCGGCTTCATGAAATCGTGGATCAGGTCCACGCCCATCTCGTTGGCCAGCGAGTAGTAGTAGACGTTGCTCGACTTCACGATGCTGGTGTGCATGTCCACCGCGCCCAGGCCGTGGTCGCCATGGCTGCGGAACACGTGGCCGCCGAAGCCCCAGGAGCCGTTGTCCTGGATCACCTGCGTGGCCGAGCGCTTGCCGGTTTCCAGCGCCCCCAGCGCCATGAAGGGCTTGTAGGTGGAGCCGATCGGGTAGGTGCCGCGCAGCGCGCGATTGAGCAGCGGCTTGTCGATCGACTCGTTGAGCATCGCCCAGTTCTCCTGGTCGATGCCGTCGACGAACAGGTTGGGGTCGAAGGTCGGCTTGCTGACGAAGGCCAGGATCTCGCCGCTCTTCGGGTCGATGGCCACCATGGCGCCGCGGCGGTCGCCGTACAGGTCCTCGATCAGCTTCTGCAGCTTGATGTCGATCGACAGCACCACGGTGTTGCCCGGGGTCGCCGGGCTGGTCGCCAGCTTGCGCACCGCGCGGCCGCCGGCGGAGGTTTCCACCTGCTCCACGCCGGTGATGCCGTGCAATTGCTTTTCGTAGCTCTGCTCCACGCCCAGCTTGCCGATGTATTCGGTGCCGCGGTAGTTGGCCTGTTCTTCCTCGGGCCAGTCCTCGATCACCTTCTTCTCGGCCTGGTTCACGCGGCCGATGTAGCCGATGGCATGGCTGGCGAGTTCGCCCCACGGGTAGTTGCGGAACAGGCGGGCCTTGATGTCGACGCCGGGGAAGCGGAAGCGCTGCACCGTGAAGCGCGCGACTTCCTCGTCGGTGAGCTTGGTGCGGATCGGGATCGAGTCGATGCTCTTGCCCTCTTCCAGCAGCTTCTTGAAGCGCCGGCGGTCGCGCGGCTGGATGTCGATGATGTGCGTGAGCTCGTCGATCACCCGGTCGAGCGGGCGCGCCAGCCGCGAAGGCGTGATCTCCAGCGTGTAGGCCGAGTAGTTGGTGGCCAGCACGATGCCGTTGCGATCGAGGATCAGGCCGCGGTTGGGCACGATGGGCACGATCGCCGTGCGGTTCGCCTCGGCCTGCTCGTCGAACGCCTCGTGCTGCACCACCTGCAGCCAGACCAGCCGCGACAGCAGCAGCAGGAAGGCGATGAGCACGGCGGCGCTGGCGACCAGCACCCGCGCGCGGAATCGCGTCAGTTCAGCTTCGACGTTGCGCAGCTCGGTCATGACTTCGCTTCACCAGGCCCGTGGCCTCACAGGGGCCGATTCTCGTCGGGATCCGGCGCCCTGCGTTGCGGCAGTAACAAGAGCACACTGACCACCGGCCAGAGGACGGCTTCCGCCACGGGTGCCAGCAGCACGGTGGGGCCCGGGAAGGGCGCGCCGCCGATCATGCGGATCGCCAGCTCGATGCCGTGGGCGGCGGCGAACAGCGGCAGCACCTGCACGGCCTGCGAAGGCACGGTGAACCACAGCAGCCGGCGGTGGATGGTGATCGCGAAGTAGCTCAGCGTGGTGTAGGCCAGCGCATGCTGGCCCAGCAGCGAAGCCTGGTGGACGTCCACGGCCAGGCCGAAGACGAAGGCGGCGATGACGCCGATGCGCAGCGGCTGGTGCACGCTCCAGAACACGATGACCACGGCCAGCACGTCGGGCATCCAGGGCAGCCGGCCGAGCGGCAGCATGTTGACCATCATCGCGAAGATCAACGTGAACCAGATGAAGAACGGATTGGCCGGCAGCAGCAGGGGCTGCCCGGGGCGCATGATCATGGGGTCGCCTTCCTCACTTGCGGCCCTTCCTGGCCACCGGCGCCGCATCCTCGGGCGCGGGGCGCGGCGGGATCTGCGACAGCAGCGGCTTGAGCACCATCACGTGGCGCGCCCCGTCCACCATCGCCTGCGGGAGGCAGACGATCTTGGCGAAGGCGGAATCGGGCCGGCGCTCGACCTTGGCCACCTTGGCCACCGGGATGCCCGGCGGGTACACGCCGTCGACGCCGCTGGTGGTGAGCAGGTCGCCGGGCTGCACGTCCGCGTTGGCGGCCATGTAGCGCAGCTCCAGCCCGCCGCTGCCGAAGCGACCGGCGTCGCCGTAGGTGATGCCGCGCACGCCGGTGCGGGTGTTGACCACGGGAATGGCCTGCTCGTTGTCGGTCACCAGCGTGATCTCGCTGATGAGCGGATGCACGCGCGTGACCTGTCCGAGCACGCCCGATTCATCGATCACCGGGGAGCCGGCCTCGATGCCCTGCGCCATGCCCTTGTCGATGACGACCCGGCGGGTGTAGGGATCGGCAGCGTCGTAGAGGACCTCGGCCGTCTGCGTGGGCGTGTTCAGCCGCTCGCGCAGCTGGAGCAGCTTGCGCAGCTGGGCATTTTCCAGCGAGAGCTGCTCGACCTGGTTGGCCCGCTGGGACTGCAGCACCAGCTTGCGGCGCGCCGCCTCCTCGTTGGTCAGCGCCGTGTTGAGCGTGGTGAAGTAGTCCCGCACTTCCCGCACGCCCAGCACCGGCCGCATGGCGAGCCACTGCACCGGGAACAGCACCGTGGCCATCGCGGAGCGCACCGGGTGCGTGATCTTGAAGCGCGCATCGGCCACCATCAGGAACAGCGCCAGGGCGCTGCAGACCATCAGCTTCGAAAGCGCCGAGGGTCCCTGCTTGAAGAACGGCGGAGGGGTGCGGTCGAGGGTGCCTAAGGGCATGACGGAATGACTTCGCTTCGCTCAATGACGAAATGACAAAGGCGACGATATTGTCATGCCTGGCGCAGCAGGCGTGTCATCTTGCGCCGCGTGCGCGGCGCAGGTCATTTCGTCATTGCGTCATTCCGACGTGAAGATCGAGCCCAGCCGTTCCATGCGCTCCAGCGCGATGCCGCAGCCGCGCACCACGCAGGTGAGGGGGTCTTCGGCCACCAGCACGGGCAGGCCGGTTTCCTCGGCCAGCAGGCGATCGAGGTCGCGCAGCAGCGCGCCGCCGCCGGTGAGCATCATGCCGCGCTCCGCAATGTCGGCGCCCAGTTCCGGGGGCGTCTGTTCGAGCGCGTTCTTCACCGCCGACACGATGTTGTTCAGCGGGTCGGTCAGCGCTTCCAGGATTTCGTTGGAGCTGATGGTGAAGCTGCGGGGCACGCCTTCGGACAGGTTGCGGCCCTTGACTTCCATCTCCTTGACCTCGCTGCCGGGGAAGGCGGAGCCGATCTGCTTCTTGATGCTTTCGGCGGTGGGCTCGCCGATCAGCATGCCGTAGTTGCGGCGGATGTAGCTGATGATCGCCTCGTCGAACTTGTCGCCGCCCACGCGCACGCTGCCCTTGTAGACCATGCCGCCCAGGGAGATCACGCCCACCTCGGTGGTGCCGCCGCCGATGTCGACGACCATGGAGCCGGACGCTTCGGAGACGGGCAGGCCGGCGCCGATCGCGGCGGCCATCGGTTCCTCGATCAGGTACACCTCGCTCGCACCGGCGCCCAGCGCCGATTCGCGGATCGCGCGCCGCTCCACCTGCGTGGACCCGCAGGGCACGCAGATGATGATGCGCGGGCTGGGCCTCAGGACGGACCGCGGGTGGACCATCTTGATGAACTGCTTGAGCATCTGCTCGGTGACGGTGAAGTCGGCGATCACGCCGTCCTTCATCGGGCGGATGGCTTCGATGTTGCCGGGGACCTTGCCCAGCATGGCCTTGGCTTCGTGGCCGACGGCCTGGATCGACTTCTTGCCTTGCGGACCGCCTTCGTGGCGGATGGCGACGACCGAGGGTTCATCGAGCACGATCCCCTTGTCGCGCACGAAGATCAGGGTGTTGGCGGTACCCAGGTCGATGGCCAGGTCCGTGGACAAGTAGCGTCGGAAAGCTCCGAACATGGGGGAATTCCTCGATTCTTTTCGCGAAAGCGGCCGCTTTGCGCGGCCGTTGCACCGGGCGGCGGAGCACCGCTCGCCGAAGGCGGGATAATACCCGATCCCCTGTGCCGGACCCGCCGCGCGCACCGTGCGCGCGCGTTACAAGCCGTTGTGGCGCAAGACGTATTTTCACCATGTCCCTGAACTCCCAAGACATCGCGCGCATCGCGCACCTGGCCCGGCTGGAGCTGCATCCGCAGGAGAGCGAGCGCATGCTCTCGCAGATCAACGGCTTCTTCGCCCTGGTCGAAAAGATGCGGGCGGTGGACACCTCCGGCGTGGAGCCGCTGACGCATCCCGTGGCCGCCGTGCGCGCGGTCGAACTGCGCCTGCGCGAGGACGTGGCGAGCGAGCCGAACGCGCGCGAGGCGAACCAGAAGAGCGCCCCGGCGGTGGAGCGCGGCCTGTTCCTGGTGCCCAAGGTGATCGAATGAGCCAACTGC
>Ga0190269_10001757_pt1 | contig 10227 bp, 10 predicted proteins | sample Popmic249IS_FD_133749 | JGI IMG/M metagenome (GOLD analysis project Ga0190269, IMG submission 133749) | Populus adjacent soil microbial communities from riparian zone of Blue River, Arizona, USA - 249 IS | ecosystem: Environmental > Terrestrial > Soil > Riparian zone | place: USA: Arizona... | reverse complement strand
CTTTTCTCTATCAAGGACCCGTCACACCAGATCGATTATCGCCTGTGGCACGCGTGCTGACGATCGACTTGAATGGCGAAGCGGTTGCCTATCCCTATGAAACGCTGGAAAAAATAGGTGTGGTCAATGATAGGGTTGGTGGCGAGGAAGTTGTTGTCATTTGGCAGGCAGGTACCGCCTCGCCATTGGATAATTCCACCACCAGAGGACGTGATGTAGGCACGGCCGCGGCTTTTTCGCGGCACGCAAATGACTACATCCTCACGTTCACTTTTGAAGGAGGCGCCATCAAAGATAAGGAAACAGGCAGCACTTGGAATGTATTGGGTAGGGCGACGAGCGGCCCGCTCGCGGGCACACAACTCTCGCCCGTCATTGCCATAAATCACTTCTGGTTTTCCTGGGCTGCATTCAAACCGGAAACAAGGGTTTATCAGCCTTAAACCCTCGCTCGATGTTTGTTCAGGCAAATGCTGATTCAACGAGCTGTTTCACTACCCCAACAGTTACTTCGGTTTATCGGAATGAACACGGCCTTGAAGCGATAATTTCACCTTTAAGGGAGATCTCGATATCCACCAGCCAATTTACCTTTATACTTACCCCTGACCTAATCAGCTCGGAGACCTCATGCCCATTTTGACCTGGCTCAACGACGAAGAAGCACGCAAAACATCCAGTCGAGTTCCGTACCGTCTGCTCGAAGCGGACGAGGCGCTTTCTTATGGCGACCCAAATACTGAAAACATGCTGATTCAAGGCGACAATCTTGAAGCCTTGAAAGCATTGTTACCTTACGTCGCATCCTGGTCGTTGAATACAAAGGCGAGCACCTGGTCGAATATTCCCAGGAGAAGAAAAATATCGGCGAAAAGTGCGAAGAGGCAAGCAACAACAAAGCTATGTTCATCATGGCAGTTAAACATGATGAAAAAGGCAGGGACGTTTACAGGCAAATTGAGGATAAGGTCAAGTAGGTTTTGACAATTGCAGGGGAAGAACGAGAAGTGACCGATACACTGAAACTGGATGCAACCATTACCTGTCCGCAGTGCGGCTTTGCCAAACAAGAGACGATGGCGCCCGATACCTGAGTCGTTATCTATCGATGCGCCAGTTGCGGCGCAGTGCTTCGTCCCAAGCCAGGAATCTGTTGTGTTTTTTGTTCCTATTCAGATACACACTGTCCTTCAAAACAGAAGGAAGAATCAACCTCAATAGGATAGGGAGAAAACGAATGCCGAAAAATTTTCTGTTCGTGATCAATGACGCGCCATACGGCAATGAGCGTCCCTATAACGCCATGCGCCATGCCATGAATTTGGTGAAACGCGAAGGTGTACACGTCAAAGTATTTCTGGTCGCCGACGCGGTCTTTTGCGCCCGCAAGGGGCAGAAGACGCCGGATGGCTATTACAACATCGAGCGAATGGTCAAGTCACTGGCGAAGCGCGGCAAGGTCGCCACCTGAGGGACATGTTGTGAAGCCCGAGGTCTCGGGCTGGAGGATTTGACAGAGGGCGTCGAGATGGGGAATATGGATTTATTGGGCGATTGGACGGTGGAGGCAGATCAGGTAATTATTTATTAAGGCGGACAGATTTCGTAAGATGCAGTGCACAACAGAGATTGCGCCTTATTTAGTGGTATGGAGGAGAAGGTAATATGATCCATCGCTTGACCCAATGGGCATTTCCAGCCATCGCCAGCATTGGTTCTGACCCCAACGACGAGGATGATTTTCGCCTGCAAAAGACCTTGTTGGTGGTTTGCGCCTTTCCTTTTATGGTCGCAGGGGTGGTATGGGGTTTGCTATATGTACTGTACAAAGAACCGCTGGCTGGGTCAATTCCACTCTTTTATTCCTTCATATCCCTGCTCAGCATCATCAACTTTGGACGGACACGCCAGTATCGCTTGTTTCGTTTCAGCCAGCTTATGTTGATTCTATTGCTGCCCTTTTTCCTGATGGTGGCATTGGGTGGATTTATCAACAGCAGCGCCGTCATTCTATGGTCACTCATCTCCCCTCTCGGCGCATTACTCTTTGACGAACCTCGTCAGGCTCCACGCTGGTTTTTAGCCTTTGCCGTTCTCGTCGTTCTCAGTGGATTCTTACAGCCCTATGTTCGTTTTGCCAATAACCTGCCCTCGGTGCTGGTGGTTTTCTTCTTTGTCATCAACCTCCTTGGAGTCGGCTCGCTCGTTTTCATGATGGTTTTCTATTTCGTCGGTCAGAAAAATATATTCCAACAGAAATCTGAAACCCTCTTACTGAATATCCTGCCGAAAGAGATCGCCGCCATACTCAAAAACGAGAGCCGCACCATTGCCGATCATTACGATGAAGCCAGCGTCTTATTCGCAGACATGGTGGGGTTCACTCCACTTTCGGCACAATTACCTCCCGTGGAAATGGTCGAATTGCTCAACGAGGTCTTTTCCTTTTTCGACTCGCTGTTGGATAAATACGGCGTGGAAAAGATTCGCACGATCGGTGACAGTTATATGGTGGCTGCCGGGGTCCCGCGTGGACGCACCGATCATGCCCAGGCGCTGGCACACATGGCGCTTGAAATGCGCGATCATATTTCCACACATACGTTTAATGGTCAACGTTTAAGCTTTCGTATCGGAATTAATTCCGGCTCGATGATCGCGGGTGTGATCGGTCGCCGCAAATTTGTCTATGATGTATGGGGCGATGCGGTCAACGTTGCCAGCCGCATGGAGTCACACGGTCTCGGTGGTGCCGTCCAGATTACGAAGGCTACCTATGAATTAGTCAGGGAGGAATTTGTGTGTGAGCCGCGCGGCACTGTAGATGTGAAAGGTAAAGGAGAAATGGAAGTGTGGCTGGTGATGTCAGCGAAGCACAACCACCAGACGTAACAAATGCCCTTCTACAAAGACCATATCTATCCTGATCTTGTGGATGTCCCGGGCGACCCAATGCCCGTCCAAAAAATTCGTCAACAGATCATTCCAGAGGCGCAGGTTCCGGTGCGAATTTTCGCCGATTCGATCCTGCAAAAGTTGACAAGTTATACGCGCTTGAACCCAACCCGGGAATGATTCAGCTTGCGAAAAAACAACGAAATATGACCAAACTGGATATTGAATTTCTCGACCTGCCCGGAGAACGCATCCCGTTGGAAGATGGAACCATTGATACAGTCGTCAGCACCTTTACGTTGTGTACGATTCCCGGTATTGGAGATACCATTCGAGGGCTTGCACGCGTCTTGAAACCGAATGGCAAACTCATCTTCTTTGAGCTTGGTCTTTCGCCTGATCCTGCAATACAACGCTGGCAAAAGCGATTGGAACCGCTTCCTCACTGGTTGTTCCAGGGTTTGTATTTGACACGGGATATTCCGGCGCTGCTCAGAGAGGCAGGTTTTCAGATCGAGCAGATGGAGAGGGGATATGTAGCCGCATTTCCAAAACCGTCGTCCTATTGTTGGTGGGGTACAGCAATCCCTCACCCGCGAAAGTACTAGGATGGCTGCAATTTATCTCGACACCGCCGACAGGGAGCCTACTGCTCCCACGGTCGAATCAATGATCAAACTCTTATAAACCTTGCCCATCTGTGCTGACTCGGGTTTCATATTGTTATCCAGCCACCACTCGATCAACGCCAGCAGGGAAGTTGCGATGTGGTTCGACAGCAGGGCGGTCGCTGTCGGGTTGCCAGCTCTCGCCACGGGGAGACAGGACTTTTGGAAAATGGCGGCGATGTTCCTGACCACTTTCTTGCGTATGCGCGTCACGCTCTGGCTCTTGAACAGAATACGGAAGAGATCAGCTTTCTGCCCAATATATTCGAAGATCAGCCTGCCCTCCGTTTCAAGGGCAGACGTTTCGGACTGCTTCGCCAGCGTCTCAATATGATTCTGCAGTTCACCGAGTCCTTCATCCAGTATTTCCATCAACAACTGATCCAGACTCTCATAGTGCCTAAAAAACGTGATGTAGGCCACTTCGGCGCGTTCAGTGATCTCCTTGATCGAGATCGATGCAAAATCCTTCTCCAGCATCAATGAAACCAAAGCATCCCGCAATAAGCGGCGGGTTCTGCGCACACGCGGGTCAACGTTTTTGGGAGAGTTTTTCCGTGGCATGGCAGTCCTGTTCTGATACAAAGTGCCCGTTTTTATAACTTTTGTTACACCAAAGCCCGATCCATAATTGACTTGCGGATCAGGTTAGCTACAATGCAGACAATTGTGACACATACTGTTACACAGTATAACAAAAAGGAGCAAGATGAAAACGATTACCGCAAGCAAAGGCAAGACCTGCAAGCCGCCTTATATCCCGGAGGATGAAAAGTTGACGAGCGATCAGCTACAGGGAGCGTATGACGAGATTGCCGGCGAATACGAAAAGAGAGTCTGGTTTGACCAGTATCTCCTCGGCGTGGCGCGTCGGCGAAAACAATTGTTGTCCAAAGCGCATGGAAAGATATTGGATGTCGCTTGTGGCACGGGCTTGAACTTTCCCTATTTTCCCGAGACATGTGAACTTACCGCCGTTGACCTCAGTCCGCGAATGCTGAATGAGGCGCGTCGAAGAGCAGCGGACCTGAACCTGAAGATACGGATCCACGCGATGGATGCAGAGAAGCTTGAATTCGCGGATGGAAGTTTCGATACGGTGACTTCCACACTGTCCACTTGCACATTCCCTGATCCCATTCAAGCACTGCGCGAAATGAAACGCGTCTGCCGGATGGGAGGATTGATCCTGATCCTGGAACATGGTCATAGCAATCTGCGCTGGCTGGCAAACTTTCAAGACCGGAATGTGCTTCCCCACTACCAGCAGAGTGCAGGTTGCCGCTGGAATCAAGATCCGTTGGATCTTGTAAAAACTGCAGGATTGGTCATCGTGGATCACAAACGATTTGGGCTCGGCATGTTCCATACCATTGTGGCAACATAGAAGAAGCAATTCATTTCTACGTGCTCCACGAGTTCACGTGCGCGCTGTGTTGGGCAACCTGCTCGCTTAGCAAAACGCCGCCTGAAAAAAGATACCACTACTAGCACGCCCAATTTTTACAAGCAATTTTGATTTTGACAATGAATAAAAACAGGACTTGCTGAAACTAATGGATGCGGGTCAGCGCCTGGATGGCAAGTGAAGCAACCTGATCTTTGTCAACTTCAATAGTCGGAGAGACAAACGCAGTTCCATCGGCAAGGTCTTCTAGGATGCGTTGATGCAATATCTCCACCGACTTGGCAACTTGTTTGGCAAACACGAACTTAGCGAGCAGGATGAATAGCATAAGGCGAAGCCCTCTTCCGCGTGGCTTGCCCATTAGATTGATTAACCGTGCTCCACCCTGAGTGGGTTCAAGTTTGCATGTGATCCTGGTGGTCACCCCCCAAGAGTTGGCGTCATCCGTTGTAAACTGCTCGAAGGGACGCCAATCCAAAATAAGTTGAGGGGTTTCCATCTTGCCATGGTAGCAGTAGAAAACCGAGTCAACTCCCGTACGTCCCTGCACCTGGTTGCGAAGCTCCAGTTTGCTCGCTCCGAGCAGGATGACGCGATATTCGGGCTTCGTCAGGTACTCCCACAAGAGAGACGGAGGAACAGGGAACTCATACTTGATAATGACCAGCGCCTCTTCAGATCGGACCTCGATCCGCACCCTGTCCTTCAAACGCTCCCACACTTTATGCATATCATGCACGTACATTTGCACTTCCCCCACATCCGCGAAGGTCTCGCGATGCGGGGTCAGGCTGTTTTGGAATTCTTCAATCCCTAACGCCTCCATCACGGACTTCGTAAAAGCGGCGTATGCCTTGAAGCCTGTTTCATCCTTGATGTGATTCTTTGCCAGGCGATGCACTAAATTGACATCGTTCCCCACCAGCTCCGTGAAATTTCCCAATTTCTGGGTCAGGTAAGAACCGAAATGAACGAAGAACTTCAGATCAAGATTGGGCAGGTTTCGGCACGCATTGCAGGTGCAGGTGGTATTGATCACCATTAATTCCAGCGCCTTGCGGAAGGACGCATACGTAGATTCGATCATATCCAGCAGGGTTTGTCCCTGCAAAAAACCGCCTGCTGGCGCATATGAAAAAACAGCGTCGCCTTCCAGCTTGGATAATACTAAAGGTGACTGTGTGTGTTGAATTAATATATTCAGCAAGGCGGTCAGGCTGTCGCGTGCGTGTTCCAGTTCCGACTCGTTGACATACTTCGAATAGCCTGTAATATCAGAAATGATCAAGAAGCCCTGTTGTGTCATGCTACGGTTTATATCACACGTTAATGAAAAATCGGTCTCGGACGCAATGTCAAGCTAATTCATGCGGTAAGTAGTCGAGGGGCTGACATATGACCAGGGAAAGAGAACGTGTAAGCGGTATAATGACTCATGGCTTTGGAAGTTATTGAGCTATCCAACAGCTGGGATCGCCATGGATTCTTCCTGCCTGGGCGAACAATTGTGAAACGCGGTCTTTTATGGTTGAGAATTATTGGTAGCCTATGAATTGCCGAAACTGTCGGACGGTAAATCCTGAAACCGCGAAATTCTGTATGAATTGTGGAACACCCCTTACTGATACTGTTCACGTAAAGGAAGGTGGTCGAGTTAGTGTCGAAAATGAAAGCGCGGGGGAAACATCGCAATTCAAACTGGATCGTTATCTCCCACAGGAACTGGTCACAAAGCTTGAATCGGCGCGTTCGCGTAATGAAACGGTTGGTGAGCGTCGCATCGTCACGATGTTATTTTGTGACGTGAAAGGCTCGACCGCTGCTGCCGAAAAAGTTGACCCTGAAGTGTGGACGGAGATCATGAACGGCGTGTTCGAGGTCATGATCCGTCCCATTTATAAATATGAAGGTCTCGTTCCGCGCCTGATGGGCGATGCCATCCTTGCATTTTTTGGCGCACCGATCACTCACGAAGATGATCCCCAACGTGCGGTGTTGGCGGGATTGGAAATTCAGGATGGGATCAAACCGTATGCGGAGGAAATCCGCCTCAAGCATGGTCTTGAGTTTGGTCTGCGCGTGGGAATTAATACAGGCCTGGTCGTTGTTGGCGAAATCGGTTCGGACCTGCGGATGGAATATACCGCCATCGGTGATGCAATAAATCTTGCGGCACGCATGGAACAGACGGCACAAGTCGGTACGATTCAGATCTCCAATGAAACCTATAGCCTGGTTGCGCCATTTTTTGAAGTTCAATCGTTGGGGGGTGTGGAAGTCAAAGGCAAGTCTGTACCGGTTCAAACCTATCGCGTGCTCGGAGTGAGGTCCACGCCCAAGCAGTTGCGCGGATTGGAAGGTTTGTCATCGCCACTCGTTGGCCGTGATGCCCAATTGGACTTGCTCAAGGATCGCCTGAAGGATCTGGATCAAGGGAAGGGATCGGTCGTCGCAGTAGCAGGGGAGGCAGGGCTTGGAAAATCCACATTGATCGCCGAGTTGAAAAAGTCTACTGAGGGATTCCGCGGCGTTTGGTTGAAAGGCGAATCGTTGTCCTATACACGCTCGATCACATACTATCCGTGGCGGCAGGTAATTCGTCAGTCAGTCGACGCACGTGATGAAGATTCTCCGGCGGATGTACGTCACAAGCTGGGATACGTGTGCGATTGTTGCACCTTGCCCGGCGGTGACATTCCGTTTTTAGAGGCTATGCTCGCGGTGGAGAGTGAAGAGAGCGCGAAGGTGGTGATGGGCTTTCAGGGCGACGCGCTCAATCAAAGGATGATCGATGCCACGCGCGGATTCATGTGTGGGTTGGCAGCGGAGAGCCCAGTGGTAATCGTGTTTGATGATCTGCACTGGTCTGACGAAGCCTCGTTGAATCTGCTGCTCAACGTAGTAGATTTGTCTGACTCGCAGCCCGTCGTCTTTATTTGCATGGCACGTCCTGATACGACTGCCGCCAGTTCGGATGCGCTCCGAAAGATGAAAGAGAGGTTGGACGGCACTTTTTATTCGATTGAGCTGGCGCCTCTGCAAGCAGATCAAACCGAGACCTTGGTGAATAATTTATTAGGTATCAACGATCTGCCTACAGCCACTCAGGATTTGATCATCAAAAAGGCGGAGGGCAATCCGTTTTTTGTGGAGGAGATGATCCGTTCGCTGATCGAGACAAAACAAATTGTCCAGGAGAATGGCCATTGGAAAGCCTTGAGCGACGAAGCCAAGATTTCATTGCCCAACACATTGCGCGGTGTATTGAGCGCTCGCGTAGATCGTCTTGCGGAAACTCCCAAACATGTCTTGCAAAATGCTGCTGTGATCGGGCGCCTGTTCGACCTGCGAATTCTCCGGCGTCTCACGGGGCTGAACGGCGGACTGGATCCGCAGATCCGATACTTGCAGGATGTCAGTTTGATCGAGGCTCTTTTGGAAGAGTACGCCTTCCGGCATGTACTGATTCAAGAAGCCACCTACGAATCGATCCTGATCAAGAGGCGCGCGGAACTTCATCGTCAGATTGGCGAGGCGCTGGAAGAACTTCATGCACATCGAATGGAAGAGTTTGCGCCTCTGATCGCTCATCACTTTTACAGTGCTGGAGATGACCGCTCGCTGAAGTATGATCTGATCGCCGGGGAAAAATCCGCTCGCCTGTATGCCAACGCCGAAGCCGCGACTCACTTCCGCCGTGCCCTGGAAGTGTCGAAACGAATAATGGGCGATGCAAATCAAATCAAACAGATCTCCAACCAATTGGGGCAGGTGCTTGAATTGTCCGGGCGCTATGAGCAGGCGCTGGCGGTGTATGATGACCTGGGTGCATTTGGAAGTGAACATGGCGATCGGTCTGCTGAGATGTCGGCATTGATGGCGAAGGCGACCATCTATTCCATTTTCAGTCAATTACACAACTCTGACCTGAGTGCCAAACTACTATTGGAAGCTCTTGATATTTCGCGCGAGCTTGGCGATCGCACTGTACAGACCAAATTGAGCTGGAACCTGATGCTGAATAATCTCTTTTCGAAGAGATTCGACAGTGCGCTTAAACATGGCGAAACCGCCTTGACGTTGGCGCGCGATTTGGGAGACTCTGAACAGCTCGCCTTTGTGCTTAACGATCTCTGCCGACTGTATACCTGCCTGGGCAGGTTTGAGGATGCGTATATTGTCATTAAGGAAGCCCGCAGTCTTTGGATTGAGCAAAACAACCAGGTCATGCTCGCCGATAGCTTGGGGTCAGAAGCGGAGGCGGCGTATAACGCTGGCGAATTCGCCCGTGCGTTTGAAAACTGCCAGCAAGCCCTGCAGGTCAGTGAAAGGATCAAAAATATCTGGGGGCAATCCTATGATCGCATGCTGATGACTTTCATCCTTCTTCAGGAAGGACAACTTGGTAAGGCCATTCCGCTGGGTGAGCACAGCACACGACAAGCAGATGAGGCAGGTCTGATCGCGAGCAGCATCACCCTGCGCGCTGAACTGGCATGGACACATGCGTCTTGTGGCGCTTTCGATGAGGCGTATCGGATGGTAGCACATGCGATTCAATTCGCCGAATCTACACAACCTGCATGGCGGGTATTTCCACAAGCGGCAAAGGTGCGTATTCATTTGCTGCACGGGGATATTGAGTCTGCCCAACGAGAGGCAGGTGATGCCCCTCTCCAGCCTATTTCGATCCCGTACGCCCGCTTCACGATTTTTATCGTTCTCGCAAATATCGAACTGGCATATGCCAAAGGCAATCATGCCACTGCATTGTCGATGATCGATGAATTGCTGAAGGAAGTTGAACCCCTGACACGCCTGGATGTTCCCGATGTGCTGCGTATGAAAGGACTCGCACTGACCGCACTAGATCGATATGACGAAGCGCTTCAAGTCTTAGCTGAAGCCTGCTCCCGCGCCAGGGGAATAGGAGCAAACCTCCAGCTTTGGCGCTCTTATGCCAGCCTGGCTGATGTCCATGAGAAACTTGGAAATAACCAGGAAGCCGAATTGAACCGCAATGAAGCAAGGAAAATTATCGGGCAGATCGCCGAATCCCTGCGTGAAATCGGACTCCATGATTCATTTTTGAATCAGGCTCAAGTCCAAAACTTGATGCAGAGATCATAGAGTTCGTATTATTTGTCATAGGAAAATCATATGTTCATCGAAGAGCGCAAGCGGATCGTTAAGTTATTCGCAATGGACCTGCAACAATACAAGTGAATCGTCTTGCTTCATTGTTGAATGTCCGTG
>Ga0190269_10001756_pt1 | contig 10234 bp, 9 predicted proteins | sample Popmic249IS_FD_133749 | JGI IMG/M metagenome (GOLD analysis project Ga0190269, IMG submission 133749) | Populus adjacent soil microbial communities from riparian zone of Blue River, Arizona, USA - 249 IS | ecosystem: Environmental > Terrestrial > Soil > Riparian zone | place: USA: Arizona... | reverse complement strand
TCGACAGCGCGTCGAGCGCGAGCGACCCCTCGACGCGTGACGCGAGCAGCTCTTCGTGCCAGGGCGAGCGGCGGGGGTTGAAGCGCGCCGCGAGCTCGGTCCGCAGCTCGAGGTCGTCGCCGCTCTCGATCGCGACCGCGGTGGTCAGATCACCCTTCGTCGTGTCCAGGGCCGCGCCGATCTGGACGTCCACGGCCGGGCGCTCACGCGCCGGATCGCGCACGCTGACGTCCTGGGCGCGCGCCTCGAGCTCGGCCAGCGGCCGCCCGAGGGTGCCGCGCGCGATCAGCTTCACCCGCGCGCGACCCCGCAGCAGGGGCTCGAGCGCGAGCGCGTCGCTCAGCGGCGCGAGGTCGAGGCGCGCGTCGAGCTCCAAACGATCGCTCTCGCGGGCGCCGTAACGCCCGCGCACCACCGCGCTCTGGCCGAGGCCCGCGATCGCGGCGTGCTCGATCTCGAGCGCACCGCCGTAGCCGATGCGCGCGTTGCGCACGGCCAAGGCCACCGGACGCTTGCGGACCACGCCACGCGCGTTGCCGTCGATGCGCACGGCGTCGTCCTCCAAGCAAACGCGCGTCGCGAGCTGCACGTTGCCGTCGGGCGCGCGCGCGTTGATCGTGGCGTCGTAGATGTCGGGGCCGCCGGTCGCGTCCACCGCGACCTCGTCGACCAGGAACTGCTCGTACTTGAGCCTCGTACCGCGCAGCGCCACCGAGGCCCGGGGCGCGAGCGGAGAGCCCACGGCGGTGAAGTCCGCGTCCAGCGCGCCGGCCGACGCGCCGGCCAGCTCGAAGTCGCGCGCGCGCAGCGTGCCGTTCACGTTCAGCGTGTCGGCGCTCACGTCACCGGAGGCTTCTAGGGTCACGCCGTGGCCTTGCGCGTGCAGGCGCACGTCCTTGACCGCCTCGCCCTCCAGCCTGCCCTTCGCGCGCACCACCGGCAGCGGCGAGCCGCCGAACGCTGCGCGCTTCACGTCCACCTCGAACGGCATGCGCTCGGGCGCGTTCGCGAGCCGCGCGTTCGCGGTGAGGTCGACCACCACGCGCTCCGCCGGCGCATCGGCCCACACCGCGCCGGGCGTGAGGCCACCGCTCACGACGCGCACGTCCAGCGCGTCCCGCTCGGCGAGCTTCGCGAGCACGCGAGCCTCGCCGGCATCGGCGGCGATGTGCGCGTCCGCTTCGAGGGCGTCGAGTGTGCCGGACGCCTCGACCTCCACGCGAACCGGTTGCTTGAGCTTGGTCGCGAGCTCGGCCTGGCCGAGCGCGCGCAGCGCGTCCGCGTCCACCGCGTCGAGCACCACGTGCGCGGACATCGGCGTGCGCGCGAAGTCCGGGTCGTTCGGCATGCGCGAGCGCGCATCCACCGCGAGCTGCGTGGCCGCGATCCGGGCGCGCAGCGCGAGCTCGCTGTCCTCGCCCTCCTCGAACCAGCGCGCGCGCACGCTGTGGATCTCGCCGGCCTCGGCGCCCTCGCGCACCAGCTTGGTGGTGAGCTTCGTCAGCTCGGCGCTCGCCACGCCGCGCAGCGTGAAGCTGCCCCGCGCAGACAGCGCTTCCACGCCGACCACACCATAGTCGGGGACCTCGGCGCGCACCGCGACCGCGTCGAGCTCGATCGAATCCACGATGACCACGGGCGGCTCCGACTGGGTCTCCGGCTCGGGTGGCGAAGGCTCGCGCGGCGCGAACGCGGCGATGAGGCCCCGCTCCTCGCCGAAGTCCGCGAGGTCCAGCCGCGCGCCGATCACGGCTGCGCGATCCACGTGGATCTCGCCGCTGAGCAGCGCGAGCGGTGAGAGCTCGACCTCGAGCTGCTCGGCGTCGAGCACGCGCGCACCGCTCGGGTCGGTCACCTGCACCGCGCGCAGCCCGATGCCCGTCACGCCCAGCCGGCTGATCTCCTGCGCCTCGAGCTTGCCGCGGAACAGGTCCGCGGTGACGTCCAGCGCGACGTCGCGGACCAGTCCGCGCCCCCACGGCGTGAGCGTGAGCGCCGCGTACACCACCGCGACCAGCGCGACGAGCGACGCCACCGTCACGAGCAACACGCGCAGCGCGACGCGCAACACCTTCCAGAGACGGCGCGCCATCAGAATGCCTCCCCGAGCGTGAGGTGCATGGCACCCGGGACGTCGAACAGGAAGAGCTCCTCCGCTTCGGCTTCGGTCTTGCCAAGCCGAAAGCCGAGATCGAAGCGGATCGCGCCGACGATGGTCAGGTAGCGCAAGCCGAAGCCCGCCGAAGGATTGGGCTCGGCGAAGTTGAGCGACGTACCGCGGATCACGTCGCCCATGTCGTAGAAGCCGACGACGCCAAACGACTTGCCCAAGCGGATGCGCAGCTCGGCGGACGACTCCCAGCGCCGCAGGCCGCCTTCGAGCCCGGCGCCCAGCCGGCCGGCGACGAAGCCACGGTTGCTCGACGCACCGCCGCCGCGCAAGCGGTAGCTGGTCGGGCCGAGCTCGCGGCTGATCGCGTCGAGCTCCGGCTCCGGCGCCGCCGACGTGATGAAGTTCGCGCCGATCGCGAAGCGCGCTGCGAGCACCATGTGAAAGGGCAGCGGGATGTAGCCGCGGGCCTCGGGCTGGAGCTGGAACATGGTCCAGTCGGAGATCGTGTTCCGGAAGGACTCGCGCGCGAGCATGCCGAGGTAGATGCCACGTCGCGGCTGCACCGAGTCGTTGCGCAGGTCGAGCCGCACGTCCTGCTCGATGAAGCTGAACACGTAGCCCTCGGGCACGGGCTCGTCGCTGAGCGACACCTGGCCGTCGGGCACGATGAAGCGGTCGTGCTGCACGGCGAACGTGCCGAACAGCGTGCGGCGCAGGAACGCGCGCTTGACGCTCACGCGGCCCATCACGTCGTGGCGCGTGAAGCCCAAGAACGGCTCCGGGCCGTAGTCCCACTGCGTCTCGAAGATCAGATCCGTGCGCGCCTCGACCACGCCCGGTTGGTTCAGGCGCAGGCGCACGATGTTGCCGAGCGCTGGGCAGGGCTGGCCTTCGTTGCAGCGCGTCGAGGGGAAGCCTCTCGGGAAGATCAGCCGCGGTCGCTCCTCGATGCGCAGCTTGCCGAGCGTGTTGAAGACGTGGCGGCGCTCGTAGCGGCCGAGCAAGTGGATGTCCCACTGCGAGACCGACTCGACGATGCCCGTCTCGTTGCGCTGCAGCGCGCCGCTGGTCACGCCGATGCCGACGCGGAACGCGTCGTACGGCAGCGGCGTCACGCGGATGATCACGTTCGCGCGGTGCGTTCGGACGTTGAGGAGGCGCTCCACCTCGACGACCGAGAACGCGCCGAGCGCGTACACCTCTTGCTGCACCTCGGTCAGCATGCTCTCGCGGTAGAGCGTGCCGCGCTTGATGCCGGCGGCCGCGTGGATGGGCGACTTCTGCAGCGGACCTTCGCCGTAGATGCGCACCCACCCGAAGCGATACGAAGGGCCCGGCTTCACGGCGTAGCGGATGTGCGCGAGCTTGGCCGTGTGGTCGAGCCGCACCTCACCTTGGATCTCTGCGCTCGCGTACGAGGCCTCCGCAAGACGCGCAGCGAGCGCGTCTTTGCCTTCGTCGTAGTCCAGCTCGTCGAAGCGTGCGCCGACCTCGGGCAGCCCAGCCTCGAGCACGGCTTCGCGCGCCGCCGGCGGCAGACCTTCGAGGCCCTCCACCTTCACGCTGCCGATGCGCACCGGCACGCCCTCTTCGACCGTCACCGTGATGTCGACCGTGCACTCTTCCTTCTGCGGATCGCATTGCCCCTTCGGGATCTCCACCCCGAGCGTGCCGGCCTCCTTGGGCACGTACGAGATGTCGACGACGCGTGCGTCGTAGAACCCGCGCGCGCGATAGAACCGCTCGATGCGCTTGCGATCGACGTCGATCACAGCGGCGTTGAACAGCGGCCATTCCGTCCACGGCCAGCGCCACAGCGAGATCTTGGGCGCCGAGTCGTCGAACGGCGGCTCGTTGCACTCGCTCGCCGACAAGCCCAGCGGGATCTCGAAGCTCTCGCGCTCCACCGTCAAAAGACAGCGCGCGATCGCGTCCTCGTCCACCTGATCTGTGCCTTCGAACTCCAACGCGGTGACGCCGTATTGGCCTCGCTCGACCCCCGCGCAAGCCGTGAGCGCTGCGACGGCAAGGGCAGCGATCAGGCACGAAGCACGCATGTTCGTCTTATAGCGAGGTCGCGCGCGCCGCGCTCGCTAGTCTAAATTTGCTACAGCTGCACATTCGGCGTGGGCAATTGCCACTGCACGTCGATCGCGAAGCCGCCGGCGGCGAGCCGCTCGTAATCGGGATTCACGGCGCCGGTGTGGCCCGTGTAATGAAGCGCCGCGTCGCAGTTGCCGAGGAACGAATCGAGGATACCGGTGCTCGCGATGATCGCGCGCGGCAGCTCCTCGAACAGCATCATGGCGCGGTCCTCACCGGTCGGCTCCATCCACGAGCGACCGCACTCGCGGAAGATCAGCGGCCAGGCGTGAGGCGTCATCCTCATCACGCTGGGCGGCGTGCGTCCGTACAGGCGAAGCGCGCCGCTCACGATCGCCGAGAGCATCGGGCGGTCGAAGGCGTCCAAGATCACCGCCGCCCACAGCGCGCGCGCGCAATCGCGGCCGGCGGCGTCGATCATCGCGTCCGCGATCAAGCCGTGGAGCTCGGCGGGCAACCAGCCGAGGGTGCTCGCGCCGCGGACGTCATCGAGGGCCGCCTGACCCACGGCAGCTGCGAGCTGCTCCCACGCGTCCGCGTGCTCGCGCTTGAGCTGGCGCAGGCCGGACTTCGTGTAGCTGGCTCGGATCTCGGCGCTCATGATCTTGCGCTGGCTCGGCGGATGGTGGGGCCAGCCGCCGGTCGCACGCAAGCTCGGGGCCGAGTCACCATCTTTTGTAAGGCAAGAACTTCCCGTTCATGGTGATGAGCACGCGGTCCCCCTTGGGATCGGCCTGCCTTTGGACGTCCATGGTGAAGTCGACCGCGCTCACGATGCCGTCGCCGAGCTTCTCCTGAATGACATCCTTCAGGCTCAAGCCGTAGACGGCGAGGATTTCGTAGAAGCGGTACAGGAACGGGTCGCTCGGGATGGCACGGTGCTCCAGGCTGTTGCCCTTGAGCGCGTACTCGGTCATCGCGCGCATCACCGGCTCACCCACGTCGAGGGTTTGCGCGAGCTTCTTGGCGCTCTCCTCGGTCGCTGAGCTCTCGCCGTAGCAGACGGACGCCAGGTACAGCTCAGCCAAGCCGCACGCGGCGCTCAGCTGTTGCCACGTGAGGCCCTTGGCCTTCTTGGCAGCGAGCAGGGCTTGTGACATCTCGGACTTGGTCATCGGGTGGCTCCTTTGGCTTGGCTGCAAGGTGCAGCCGCAGCCTAGGAGGCCCGCGTTTTCTCGGCGGTTTCGCCGCGGGAACAACGCCGCTCAGGGCTTACCGGGCTCGGGCTCGCCGTCGTCGTCCTCGCCGCTCACCGCGTCGCCGACCTTGCCGGCCGCCTTGCGACCTTCGTCGGCTGCCTTGTTGGTCTTCTCGTCCACGAAGTCGGCCGCAGGCTTGATCTCCTGCTTGAAGTCTTGGTGCGCCTCGTTGGCCCTGCGCTCGGCGGTGTCGAACGCGTTCTCGCCGCCGCTCGACTTATCGGCAGCAGGCTTCTCGTCGTCGCTGCACGCGACGGCAAGCGACAGTAGGGCCATGACTGCGAAGGTATTAAGGATGGCTTTCATCGTTTCGTGCCTCTTTCGTACCCGACCGGGTCGAGCAACCCTTCGTGCCCGCTACCGCGCGGAGCGTTCTAGCTTAAAATCGCGCGATGCTCGCCCATGCCATCCCCGGCTGGTTCTTCGCGCTCATGCCGGTGATCTGGCTCACCGGCTTCGCGGCGTTGTGGGCCGTCGTCATCGTCACGCTCTCGCGCGTGGGCGGCTGGCACGTCCTGGCCCGCAGGTACACGGCGCGGCAGCCTTTTACTGGACAGCTGCACCGTGGCTGCTCGGGCCGTCTCGGCTTCGTTAATTACAACAAGTGCCTGAGCCTCGGCGCGAGCGAGCAGGGTCTATATCTGTCGGTGCCGCGGTTCTTCGCGTTCGCGCACCCGCCGCTGCTCATCCCGTGGTCGGACATCCGCGCCACGCGCGACAAGGTCCTGTGGGCCGAGATCGTGCGCTTCGAGCTCGGGGTAGCGCCCGCGACCAAGCTCCAGGTCCACCGCAGCTTCATCGACAAGCTCGAGCCTTCCGCGCACGGACATTTGTTAATCGAGCCCAAGGCAGGCTAGCGTCGGGGGCGGATGCGCTGGCTTGGCTTGATGGCGGTGGGGGCGTGGCTCGCCTCGAGCGCGGCCGCGCAGGCACAAGAGCGCGGCGATAAGACCGGGCCTGCGCTCAACTGGACGCGGCAGCCGGGCGCCGAGTCGTGCATCGCGTCGGTGGAGCTTGCTGCGCGCATCGAAGCCCGGGTCAAGCGGCGCATCTTCGTGGCCGCGCCGCAGGCGATCGTCGCGGTCGAAGGCTATGTCGCGCCGCTCCCCGGCGGCGGCTTTCGCGCCAGCATCGCGATGAGCGACGGCGAAGGCGCGCTGTACGGCAGCCGCGAGCTGACCACCGCAGGCGCGTGCAGTGAGCTGGACGATGGCCTCGTGTTCGTGATCGCCGTCACGCTGCGGCCCGAGTCCGGGAGCGGCACCGGCATCGAGCTGCCCGAGAACGTGGCCTCCGCGCTCGATGCATTGTTCGGCGCCGAGCCCACGGAGCCCGAGCCCTCCGCGTTTCCGAGCGCGCCAGCCGGCCAGGCTGCTGATCGGGCGCCCATCGAGCCACGGCCGGTCCCGCAGCCGGAGCCCGTACAGGAGCAGGAAGACGAGCCCGACGAAGCCCGAGAAGGCGCGCCTTTCCTGTATCTCGAAGCGCTGGGCGTGGGCCATCTCGGGCTACAGCCCATCGGCAGCCTCGGTGGCGGGGCCGGCGTGCGCGTGTACATCGCAGGCATCGGGTCCATCGCGCTGCGCGCCGCGGTGCTCGCGGACACCGCGCGCGACATCCAAGATCGCGGCCGGGACAGCCACGCGAGCTTCAGCGGTCGGCTCGTCTCGGGCGCGTACTGTACGCCTTCGCTGCTCGAGTGGTCCGCGCTCTCGCTCGAGGCTTGCGGGGCCTTCAGCTTGGGCTCGATCGACGCGACCGGGGTCGACTTCGTGCGCGAGGAGCAGGCCAGCAGCGTCTTCGGGTCGGCCGGCCTTGCGCCTCGACTCGCGATCGCTGCGACGGATACGCTCGTCGTCGCGCTGGCGGTCGGACCCGAGCTGCACGTCGCCCGGCCGGTGTTCGTGTACGGCTCCCAGCGCGACGGCGACGTCGAGCTCTATCGGGCGACCCTGTTGGGTGCCGGCGCGGAGCTCTCGGTCGCTTTTGCGCTTTTTTGAGCGGGGCCTCTCACAATCGCAAGGCGCGGCTCCTACTCACCCGCTGTGCGCGTCTTGGTCATGAGAGAGGTCCCTGAAGCGGATGCCGCGCTCGGCCCCAGCCACGACTTCGAGGTGGTTTTCCGCGACATGGCCCCCTACGTGCTCCGGGTGTTGCCGCGCATGGGCGTGCGGCCCGCCGACCTCGACGATGTCGCGCAGGAGGTGTTCCTGGCCGTGCACAAGAGCCTGCCTAGCTTCGAGGGTCGCTCGCAGCTTCGGACCTGGGTCTACGGCATCTGCATCCGCACCTGCAGCAACTACCGCCGGCGCGCCTACCACAAGCACGAGCAGATTACGGACGCGCCCGTGCAGGCGGCCGCCGCCTCGGCGGGGCCCGAGCGGCGCGCGCAGACCCAACAAGCACTCGGCGCCCTCGATCGGGTGCTCGAGGCCCTGCCGATCGCGCAGCGCTCGGTGTTCGTTCTGCACGAGATCGAGGGCCTCGAGATGACCGAGATCGCGAGCGCGCTCGAGTGCTCGAAGTTCACCGCATATTCACGGCTGTACGCGGCGCGCAAGCACGTCGAACGGGCGCTGCGCGTGCTGGTCCCGGAAGGAGGTCCGTGATGTCCAAGCGAGCTCCCCTGCTCGAGCGCGCGCTGGAGGAGGCGCGCGGCGCGATCGGGCGCCAAGACGATGTGGAGCGCCTGCGCGCCAAGCTGGGCGAGCTGCCGCCCGCGCCAGTACCGAGCGCGACCGCGCCCACGAGCGTAGGCCCGGGCGCCAAGCTCGCGATCGTCACGCTCACGGGCGCCTTGCTCATCGGCGCCGCGCTGCTGCTCATGCCTCGCTCTTCCATGAACACGCCCGCGCCCGCGCACGCGCCCTCGCGCACGCCCGTGAGCACGCTCGACGCACGCTCCGCGCCCGCGCCCGCGCCCATGCCCGCGACCGTACCCGATGCTCCCTCGCCTGCCCTCGAAGCTGCTCGAGCACCTGCGCCCCCTGCAAAGTCCGCAAAGCGGCGCGTTGCGCGCGCGGCCGAAGCCATAGCGCCATCGCACGCTCCGGACCCAGCACCGGCCGAGCTCGAGCTGCTCACGCGCGCGCACGACGCGATCGAAGCGAGCCCCCAGCGTGCCTTGAGCTTGATCGACGACCACGCGCGCCTCTATCCGAGCGGCAGCTTCGCGCAAGAGCGCGAGGCGCTCGCGATCGACGTGCTCCGCAAGCTCGGGCGCACCACCGAAGCGCGCGAGCGCGCGCGCGCATTCATCGCCCGCTTCCCGAAGGCCTCGAACGTCAAGCACCTCGCGCGCTGGCTCGATGCGCCGTCGCGATCGGATCACAACGAGCAGGCTCGGCCGCTACCTACGCCATGAGGAGGCTCGATATGAAATCCAAATGGCTACTGGGCGTGCTGAGCACGCTCATGTTCTTGGCAGGTTGTGAGAACGATCCGGTGACGGTGGGCAGCAACACGCAGGCGCTCGAGATCAGCAAGGTCGACATCCTGCTCGTGGTCGACGACTCGGCGTCGATGGAAGGCGTGCAGGCCCAGCTGCCCGAGCTGCTCGACTCTTTCGTGGCCGGCTCCGACGAGCCCGGTCAAGAGCGACCCGCGCTCAACGACATCCACCTCGCCGTGGTGTCGACCAACATGGGCCTCGGCTCGGCGGGCGCAGGGCTCGGGATCGGGGGTTGCGAGGGGCTCGGCGACGATGGCCTGTTCGTCGAGCTCACCGCCGCGGACCTCGCGCAATGCAACCCGGAGACGCGCGCGTTCATAAGCTACAAAGACGGCCGCGGCGAGGTCACGACCGAGGTCGCAGCGAGCTGTGTGCCCGACGTCGGCACCATGGGCTGCGGCTTCGAGCAGCCGCTCGAGGCGATGCTCAAGGCGCTGTGGCCGGCGAGCGACGAGACGATCACGTTTAGCGATGGCAGTGGCCACGGCGAAGACGCCAATGCCGGCTTCCTGCGTGAGGACTCGCTGCTGGTCGTGATCGTCGTGAGCGACGAGGACGACTGCTCCAACGCCGACGGATCGGTCTTCGACCCGATTGCGGCGAATGAGAGCGGCGTGGGCCTCAACACGCTGTGCGCGACGACCGACGCGCTCTTCGACGTCGATCGCTACGTGTCCGGGCTGCGCGCGCTGCGCGAAGCCGAGGATGATCCAATCATCTTCGCGACCATCGCCGGCGTGCCGGCGGACCTCGCGGCGCAGCAGACCGAGCTCGATCTGAGCGATGCCGAGGCCGTCGCGGCCTACTACGAGAGCGTGCTCGACGCTCCGGAGATGCAGCAGGTGATCGACCCGCGAGGCAACGCGGATCCGGCGGACGACAACCTCGTGCCGTCGTGCACGGGTGCGTCGCCGGACGGCTCCACGATCCCGCACTCGTACCCACCGCGGCGCCTCGTCCAGGTCGCCGAGGCCTTCGGCAATGCGGGCGTGATCGGCAGCATCTGCGCCGAGGACTACGCGAGCGCCATGGGCGCCGTCATCCGCGCCACCGCAGAAGAGCTGTAGGCGAGCGGGATCAGCTCGGCGGCACCACGCCGCACTGCACTTCGACCTCGACCGAATGGGCGCCCGTGCTGCGTAGCTGCTCGCACGCGGCGCCCTGGATCTCGACCGTGCGGTCGCCGACCAGGATCCAGCCGTCGGGCTCATTCAGGTTGATCTGCTGGCCGTCGAGCTTCACGAGCACGAAGTCCGCGCGGCTCGGCGCGGTGTCGAGCACGTACGTGCAGCTCACCAGCTCCGAGGCGATCCCCTGGAGCGCGGACAGGAGCGTCGCCTCGTCCTCGACCGGGATGTGCGTCGTGCG
>Ga0190269_10001755_pt1 | contig 10234 bp, 5 predicted proteins | sample Popmic249IS_FD_133749 | JGI IMG/M metagenome (GOLD analysis project Ga0190269, IMG submission 133749) | Populus adjacent soil microbial communities from riparian zone of Blue River, Arizona, USA - 249 IS | ecosystem: Environmental > Terrestrial > Soil > Riparian zone | place: USA: Arizona... | reverse complement strand
CGGCGGGAGATGTCTTTTTTTCCATTCCCATCTCTTCCCAAAAACTACGCTCCGAATTCGAACGAATAAACCCAGCCCCGCCCCAGCGAAGGCTTCTACCTAATCAGATGTATTTTACCGTTATAACTTGATTTAATCGAAAGAGTCGCGGCTGCTCAGGATACGCGACGATCTTTATAGAAAGCTTCGCGTTCCTGCTTTTTCACCATGTCCTGTAATCTGTATCGAATTACTTTGCCAATAAATGTCCTGGGAAAGTCATCCATGAAGATCACAAAGCGCGGCACCAGGTGTGGAGGCAACCGGCGCTTGCAATAGGAAATAACTGCAGCCGGAGTCGGACGCTCCTTCCCTGCAATCACGAACGCGACCGGATTCCCGGCAATACCAACAACGGCCACTTCCTTGATCTGCGGAATCTCGTAGATCACTTCCTCCACATCGCGCGGGAAGGCAGGCGTGGCAGGACGGGCCGGATACCACATATCGGCCTTGCGGGAGATAATGCGGAAATAACCATCCTCATCCATTTGTGCCACATCGCCGGTGAGCAGCCAGCCATCCTCCGTAAGGACTTCGCGTGTCGCTTTCGGGTCTTTCCAATACCCCATCATCACCTGCGGACCTCGCACAGCAAGTTCGCCGATGTGACCGGTCTTCACTTCCTTCGTGCGATGCTTGAGATCCACGATCTTCGCCTCGGTGGAGGGAAGCGGAATCCCGATCGTCCCGATCTTGCGATTCTCGCCCAGTGGATTGGCATGCGTGATCGGAGAGGCTTCAGTGAGCCCATAACCTTCCACAAGGTGACCCTTGGTCAACTTTTCGAATGATTCCTGCACTTCGACAGGCAAAGGCGCCGAACCACTGATGCAGGCCTTGATGGATTTGATCCCATACTTTCGAACGCCGCGAAAATTATTGATCGCAACATACATCCCCGGCACGCCAGGGAAGATCGTCGGTTTGTATTTTCGGATCGTCTTCAACACGTCCAAAATTTGAAACTGTGGTTTGAGGATCATCGCCGCGCCTACAGAGACAGGCACGTTCAACGCACCGGTCAAGCCATAACTATGGAAGAACGGCACCACGCACAGGAAACGTTCCTTCCCTTCAATTGCTTCTGGCAGCCAATGACGGGTCTGGATCGCGTTCGCCACGAGGTTGCGATGTGACAACATCACGCCCTTGGATAATGCCGTTGTGCCGCCTGTATAAATGATCGCAGCCAGGTCTTCTGACTGCACGTCCACGCCCGGTGATTTGTTACTACGCTCGGCAAGAAAATCGCGCCACTCCAAGGCATTGTCCAATTTAAATGAACGGTTGCGCCAATGTGAGATCGCAAATTTGGGGAGCGATAGATAATCGGCCGGGTCTGTCAAAAGGATATGCGGAACACCCGCGCCGTTTTGAATTTGTTTCGCCAGCCCTGCCCACATCGAAAGAGTTACAAGCACGGTGGCTTCCGAGTCTTTCACCTGCCGCACTACTTCTTCCGGTTCGATCACTGGCGGAACAAACACGGCGGTCATGCCAGCCTTCATCGTCCCATAAAAAGCGATCACCATCTGCGGAATATTTGGCATCAACAACGCAACACGCGCACCCTTGCCAATTCCCAATGCAAGCAGCGCATTTGCAAAACGATTGGCTTCATGATTCAGGCGGCGATACGAGATTTTCCTGCCTTCGAAAAAGATCGCCTGTCGCGTCGGGAACATCCGCACCGATGAACGCAATAAGTGATGGATAGGAATATTTGGAATGCCCACTGTGTACGGCACACCCTGATCGTAGAACGACAACCAATTGCGTGACTTTCGCAGCGTATCACGTCCACGTGTCTTCTTCTGGGAATCACTGGATTCGTCCCGCCACGAACGTTTGCCTTCGCCACCCAGGAATCGTTCGATCGCGCGGTTCACAGCCTCCCGCCGTTCCAACATGACCATGTGACCGGATACCCCTATATCGGCATCCTCCGCCCCTGGAATGGACTGCGTTACCTTCTCAAAACGGGCGCGTTCGAACACCGCATCGCGATGCCCGCGAATGACAAGTGTTGGGACAGTCAGTAATTTAAATCGTTCCCATCCCATCCACTTCGACATGGTCTGATAATAGATCTTTTTTAATATCGACGCGGGAGCCGACAACCATTTGCGCGTGAACGGACCGATCACTCGCAGCAGCCAGTTTGGCAGGCTGAGCCCCAAACGGAACAAAGGCTGCAACCTGAACTCTCCCGCGGTCGCGATCAGAATGAGACGCTCCACACGGTCGGGATTCTTCAGCGCATATTCCGTTGCCCACGCGCCACCGAACGAATGCCCCACCAAGATGAATTTACCCTTGACCTTGAGAAGCGTTAATGCGGTCTCAATATCACAGACCGTCTGTTCCATATCATAGCCGGAGCCTGGACGGTCCGAGAGTCCATGACCGCGCATATCGAGCGCAATGGCGCGGTTCTCCAGTGAAAATTTCTGCAATTGATATTGCCATTGGGCAGCCTGCCCCCCAAAGCCGTGCAGGAAAACAAACGTCCGCTGGGGATGATCCGGCGAAATGTCGATCGCCGAAAGTCTCACCAGCGGACTTGTAGATACTCGTAGTTCATGACGGTAAAGGTCGAGGTCTATATCCATGAAAGGATTGTATATGAGGCGGGTCTGAATGTCAATTTTACGAATGGACCATAGACAATGGATAATGGACGATGGTCTATGGTCTATCGTCCATGGTCCAGGATCAATATTCGATATAATCAATTCGACTTTACTGTAGAGATAATGATGACCCACCTCCCGTCTGGAACCGTGACATTTCTTTTTACCGATATCGAGGGCTCGACGAAACTGCTGCAGCAATTGGGAGACGATTATGCTGCGCTTATCGCGGACCATGACCGACTCTTACGTGAGATATACGAGCGGCAGAATGGATTCGTGGTCGGTACGGAGGGCGATTCATTTTTTGTTGCGTTTTCAAGCGGCATGGATGCGTTGCACGCGGTCATACAGGTACAAAGGGCGCTAGCTGCCCATGTCTGGCCGGATGGCGTACAGGTACGTGTACGTATGGGTTTACACACAGGCAAGCCGCAGATCAGCGAACAAGGCTATGTGGGGATCGATGTCCATCGCGCCGCACGCATCGCTGCGGCTGCCCATGGTGGACAGGTAGTACTATCCCAAACGATACGTGACATCATCCATGGACAACTGCCCGCTGATGTGTCATTACAGGATCTTGGGGAACATCGATTGAAAGACCTGCGCCAGCCCAAGCACTTATATCAACTCGTCATTCATGGATTGCCCACAGAGTTTCCTCCCATCAAATCACTTGACGCGTTATTGAATAACCTGCCCGTTCAACTGACAAGTTTTATCGGGCGTCAAAAGGAACTGGAAGAGCTACAGGATCTCTTGAAGAACACACGGCTGCTCACACTGACCGGTCCCGGCGGCAGCGGTAAGACGCGCCTTGCATTGCAGGTTGCCGGCGAAATGATCGAACATTTTCGGAATGGCGTATTTTTCGTCCCATTGGCGACGATCACAGATGCAAAACTTGTCGCATCAACAATCGCTCAACCATTAGGCATCAAGGAAACCGCGGGCAAGTCCATTGCGGACAGTCTACAGGAGTATTTGCGCGGTAAATCGTTATTGTTGATCCTGGATAACTTTGAGCAGGTTATCTCTGGGGCACCGCTGGTCGCTCAACTGCTGGCAGCATGCCATGAACTACGAATTCTAATCACCAGTCGTGAAGGATTGCGCATCCATGGCGAACGCGAATATCCTGTGCCACCTTTGCCATTACCGGATCTCGCACAATCTCCATCCATTGAATCCTTATCCAGGTATGCGGCAGTACAACTGTTCGTCCAACGTGCAAAAGCAGTGAAACCAGATTTTCAGATCACCTATGAAACCGGGCCGGTCATTGCCGAGATCTGCCATCGGTTGGACGGCCTGCCACTGGCTATCGAGCTGGCAGCTGCGCGCATCCGCTTATTTTCTCCTCGTACCATGCTGGATCGCCTGTCGAATCGTCTGGAATTTTTATCGGGCGGCGGCCGTGATCTGCCCGCACGACAGCAAACCCTGCGGAATGCCATTGAGTGGAGCTACGATCTTCTCAATGAGCAGGAACAAAGTCTGTTCCGGCGGTTATCCGTTTTTATCGGCGGCTGCATGCTCGATTCGGTCGAAGCGCTTGCTGAGAATCCGTTGGACCGTGTTTCCATAGTCAGTGAATTGGGATCGCTGCTGGACAAGAGTCTGCTGCGCGAGATCGACGATGCGCATGGCGAACCACGCTTTTTCATGCTGGGATTGTTACGCGAGTTTGGGCTGGAAAAACTGACGGCTAGCGGTGAACAGGAACGGATCCGCCGCTGGCATGCGCAATTCTTTTTGTCGCTGGCTGAACAAGCAGAAGCAAAGCTGGAGAGCGCCGAACAAATGGAATGGGTCAACCGCATGGAACAGGAACACGATAATCTGCGCTCTGCTCTTGCATGGAGCATGACCGCAGATAGCGCGCGGGAAATTTGTCTGCGCCTCGTAACCACCCTTGGTTTATTCTGGGAAGTCCGTGGGTATTTCAGCGAGGGACGCGAGCGATTGTCCGCCGTCCTTGCAGTTGATTTCGCTCAGGGACAGACAGCATCACGCTCCCAGCTACTGGCAAGAGCCGCAGAACTTGCCTATCGACAAAGCGATTATCCTGCGACGATCTCATTCGCTGAAGAAAGCCTGGAGATCTGCCGATTGCTTGGCGATCAGCGCGGCACTGCATCGGCGCTGATTAAGCTCGGGAATGCCGCCACCGAAGCGGGCGATTACAAGACTGCGTCGGAGTATCTGGAAGAGTCTCTGGAGATCTGGCGCGCCCTCGATGACAAACATGGCACGGCGCGGGTACTGATCAGCCTGGGATGGGCAGCCCTGCGGCCCGGAAATTATCAACTGGCCAAGGAAAGATTGGAAGAGGCATTATCGACCTCGCGCGAGTTGGGAGACACAAGAAGCATCGGCTTTGAACTGTCCGGTCTGGGTGAGGTGGCGTTGCGTCAGGGGGATTATGCGCTTGCCACACAATTACTGCAAGAAAGCCTGCTGTTGCGCCGTCAATTGGGGAACAAATGGGGCGTTGGTGTTTCACTCGGCACATTGGGCTGGGTGGCGATCTGTCAGGGAGATTGGGTTCGCGCACGAGAGTGGCTGGGCGAGAGTTTGCGGGTTCGACAGGAAATTGGCGATAAAGGTGGAATCGCCTGGTGTTTGGAACGTCTGGCAGAAATGGCTCTCGCACAGGGGAAGTCCGAAAAGTCGGTGCGCCTGCTCGGCGCAGCAGCAGCATTACGCATTTCGATCGGATCGGTGATCGATCCGGTCGACCACGCCGAGTATGATCACAAATTGGCAACGCTACGAAGCGAACTGGGCGTACCACGCTTTGGGAAAATCTGGGATGAAGGACACGCGCTGACCCTTGAACAGGCGATCGAACAAGCATTCACAGATCAATAAGTCCCTGGATCGCTTCGATAATTCGATCGCATGATATGGTTACTCTGCATCCAATGTATAGCAACGCCGATAGTCTTACTAGCGAATGTCACCCACAAAGTTCGAGGCAATAAAGATCAAAGTCTGTACCTACCCAGGTAAGGGTTTTGGAAGAGGGAAAATGATCGTGGACATCTGGTCTTATCCGAAACATACGCCCATACTTTGCCCGCCATTCCTTGTAGAAATCCATGGCGTCCTGCAAGTGTCCATAAAAAAGTAACTTACCTGCTGATTTTCCGTCCTGTAGACAGAACTGCTTTTAGACATGGGGTTTTATGGGTATTCATCACGGACTTTGGAACCATCGAGTTTTTTACTGGTGCCAATCGTTTAAAGGTTCTCCACTCGATAAATACAGCTGAATATTTTCTCATTGCTTTTAGCCGGACGCTGTTCAACGCGAATCATCACTGAGGATAAACCTTGAAACGATACCTGCCACTCATCCTACTGCTATTCCTCCTAAGCGGATTCACAGCATCCTGTCAGTTTCTGCCTGGAACGCCCGTCGCTGAAGTGCGACCGGTGGAGAAACAACCATACACCCTGCTTCACAATGAACTTGCTGAAGAAGAGAACGCTGTTAATAGTATCCTGATGGTTACTTCGGCAGACTCCCAGGATAAAGATGCATATCAGTCGATCCTAAAACGCAATGAGTATCTGGCGCAAATTATTCGATCGCACTGGCACATGACGGTGGATCTGATCGAGGTTGATGAATACCAGGAGGGTGACATCAATCATTATGATGCCCTATTCCTCATCGAGGAATATGACAAAGTCCCGATCACTTTGATGTCAGATGTTGTCAAATCGCACAACAAAGAGATCATTTTCTCTGGATATGGCGCAGCTAATCAGTTATCGCAGGCTGTAAGAGATTTATGGTCGCCAGAAAGTGAAAAAGCATTAAATGAAACTCCTGCCAAAGCCCTTATTGTCAAATACAAGAATGTAACGTTTGACGCGGGCAAGCTTCAACTTACCAGTGTTTTCCCCCCTGTACAGGAGGCTGATACAGACAATGAGGTGAATGTGTTGTCCACGTACGAGGACATGAATGGGAACACTCACCCATTTATCGTCGATGTAAATAACCGCTACCTTATTCTGCCGTTCGAAATCCCCCATTACTATGAACCCAACGATTATTCCATCGTGTTCCTGGATGCCCTGCATTACGCACTGGGGCATCATCAACAAAACCGGCAGGCTCTTGTGCGGTTGGAGGATGTGAATCCATACACGTACAAGACAACCATAAAGATCAGGGATGCCTACGAGTTTCTAAAACAGAACAGGATTCCCTTCCATATTGCGCTCATTGCCCGATACATCAATCCAGAGCGTCGAATAGACCTGAGCAGCCATGAGGCCAGGATCTATCTCCGGTACATCACTTTGATGGTGGGCGAGGGCTATGGAACGATCATACAACATGGCTATACTCACCAGACCACGGGGATCAGCAGCATAGATTATGAATATTGGGATGATGCAAACGACTCACCATTACCTTATGATTCAGAAGAATACGTGATCGATTCCCTGGAAGGGATCAGGGGAGAAATGGAGTATTTGAAACTTCCCGTTCCTGATGTCTTTGAAACTCCCCATTACGCATTAAGTGATTTAGACAATGACGTCATTAACAAATACTACCCTCTCCGCTATGAACATATACCGAATGTTGGCAGTTTGCCCATAGCAGCAAGCATAGATGATCGAATCTTCTTTCCATCCAATCTGGGGTATGTCGCGACATGGGATGATATTGAAATTGTGGAAAAAGAGGAATTACTAAAACAGGTTTCTGTATTCGAAGATCCTGTTGCCTCCTTTTTTTGGCACCCCTGGCGGGATGCATCCGAGTTGGAGTATATGGTTAATTTACTGCAGGAGAATGGATATACATTCGTTAGTATTTATGATTTGGTTGAGGCTGATGAAACAGCCGGGTATCAGCAGATCGTCGAATTTCGTAGTAATTTCAACACAAGTTCATTTTTTCTAACCAATACTTTTATCGATATTTCCCTGACTCTCGTCTACGTGGGTTTCACATTGGGCAGTCTTCTGTACTTGTCAAACATTAATAAAATCTCTCGATATGCATCAAAAATCGAAAAGTGGGACATTACTCTTGAGGACGTGAAGGCTTTGGCGCGAGAGAAGAATGTGGAACTGCCAAATATTGGCATTATGGTTCCAGCACGAAATGAAGGGTATGTCATTGCCAACACTGTCAGACGCCTAATATCGATGGATTACCCCAAAGAACATTATCGTGTCTATATCATCGTGGATGAGCGGGAGCTGGATGATGACGTTGAAGTGTTAACCAAGGATGAAGCAAACAAGCTTGCCGATCAAATACAACTGGAGACTGGCATCAATGTTGTTAATGTGATTGAGGTGCCAAGGTGGTTCAGCGGTCAATTGGGCAATTTAACATACTCGGACGTCAAATCTACAAAAGGCAGGGCTCTTAATTTTGCTCTGGAATATCTGGCCACTACAGCAGAATGGGAACACCTGGATATGCTCGGGGTCCTGGATGCGGATGGTCGCCTTGACAAGCATGTTTTGAAGGAAATTGCTTTTCGAAGAATCAAGAATAATAGCAAACTTCTTCAAGGATCGGTATTCCAGGTTTCCAATTATGACCAGGTTACGATCGTGGGCGTCGTTGCGGGGCTCGAATTGGCGATTCATCATCTGACCGAACTACCAACCAGGATGCTTCATTCAAAAGTTCAGTTTCTTGCTGGCACGAATTACTTCATCGATAAGGATTTGATCAAGACCGTGCTGGGCTGGGATCAACACGCCCTGGTTGAGGATGCCGAATTGGCACTTCGGATCTATGTGGAAAAGAACGTGATCGCCGAATGGATTCTCCGACCGGAACTGGAACAGTCACCTGAAAACTTCAAAGTCTACCGGAAGCAACGTGAACGCTGGGCGCGGGGACACCTGGTACTTTTACGTGCAATCAAAAACGCAGATATCACCTTTCGTGAAAAAGTTATGTTCTATTTCAAGGTGTTTTTCTCGCAGTTTCGATTCTTAATAGACCTTTTCCTGTTCAGTCTCGCGATCGTATTGATGTTTTTGGGAGCATTTGCCTATCTCAGTCCATTTCTAAAGTGGCTCTCCATCTTCCTTGCCGTTATGTCAATCTTCATCATGGACACCTATGGCTTTATTTATAGAAGGATCTCAAAGTACATCAACCCAAACATGGGATTTAAGCAAAAGGTATTGCAATCGCTGAAGTTGCTGTCGTACTTTCCAGTTTTGATCTTTGTACAGGCCACCCCACGCATATTGGCCATTTGGAACTATTTGTTTGCCAAGGAGACTGGATGGTACAAAACAGAGCGCACCAAAGAAGCTGTTCAGGAAGAGCAGGCTTAACTTGGAAAAAATATTATCTTGTTGTCGATGGAAATGATCGAACGGACAATATGGCCAGGAATTATTTCCATACGGAGGAAGCTCATGGGTTTCAACAAATTTACAAAGGCTGATGGAATACGTATAGTAGCAATGCTCTTTCTGATCGGCATTGTGTATTTAAGCTTTGGTTCAAGTGTGTGGTCAAAAATCAAAAACTTTGCATTTCAATTGCCAACTGTGCCTGCAACCCTGACTGCAACTCCAAGAATCCCAACGCAAACTCCATCCCCTACGCATACACCTGCGCCAACGAGTACGTTTACGCCTACACCAATTCCTACGTCAGTATTTTTACCCGGTGAACTGACGTCATTTTGGAATGAGTTCGATAATACAGATCCGTTACGTGGTGATTGGGTATTTGCTCCAACCGTAAAAGTTGAAAACGGACTATTGATTATCGATCATAGTGATGATTGGAACGGTGTGTATGGGAACCAACATTTAAACGATGGGCAGACCGTCTTAATACAGTTCCGATTTGATATGTGGTCGGATCTGCATTTCGCAGTTGAAACTGGCGAGTTCCAGACCGATTCATACAGATCGTGGGGGGTGGGCGCAGAGAATAATATCTTCGCCCCCGTATACTCTGAGGGGACCCTGGAATTTGAGAGTTCATTCGAGCCTGAAGGGTTCGAACTTGATCCTGGAACATGGTATGTCTTAATGTTACGCATCGGTGGGGGAAATCCTTTCAGCGCCCAAATTTGGGAGTACGGCAATAATGAGAATTTCCATAATGTGGAGATCCAAATGGACGAAACATGGGAAGGACAAACATGGCTACCCTTATTCCTGGTCGGACCCGCAGGAAGACTGGAAATCGAGCGGTATGAAGAATTAAAAAGCCCTGCGAAGCAGTGAGCAGAATGGCCGAGTTGGATACATAATGACAAACCAGCAGCCAGTGAATTCAAATGTCTACCATTGAGGAGAACAACAAAATTGAGCGCGCAAATGAACAACATACAGGCAGTATTAACATCGGTTCTAACGAATAAAAAAAAGTCAAACACAAAAGGACTATTTACGCATGGACAGTTGATGGCCTCGCAAGAATTTATGCCTGTACCTAACAAGGGAACTGCAGATGCCGATCTTCCATCGTGGCAAGTTCGCTTCGAGGTATTAGGAACAGATGATTCAGTTGATATCTGCCTTGAAATTAATGG
>Ga0190269_10001754_pt1 | contig 10238 bp, 9 predicted proteins | sample Popmic249IS_FD_133749 | JGI IMG/M metagenome (GOLD analysis project Ga0190269, IMG submission 133749) | Populus adjacent soil microbial communities from riparian zone of Blue River, Arizona, USA - 249 IS | ecosystem: Environmental > Terrestrial > Soil > Riparian zone | place: USA: Arizona... | reverse complement strand
GAGGATCGAGATGATGGAGAAGGAGACCGCGAAGTTCGAGAAGCCGGACAGTCGGCGGTGCAGCTCCTGCTGGTAACCGAGCTGGGCGAGGCGTTCTTCGTCGGTGCTGGGCACAGGGTCGGCGCTCATGGGGGCTCCCTGGTCCGAGGGGCGACTGTGACCTGGGCCACTGCCGTTCGGTGATGATCTCCCCCCGGTGTTACGCGCGTCAATGAGCCGTGTTAATTGCATTGCCGGCGCCGTCCGCCCGGCCGCACACTCGTACCCATGACAGGGCACTGGAAGGCGTGGCCCGGGGTGGTTCCCGGCCGGTCACGCACCGCCCTGCCGGTGTTCTGACGCCCCGGCGCGAGGCTGGGCGATTCGCCCGGATGAGCGCACGGCGTAGCGCGCGAGCCCTCGGCAGGCATCGCGAACACCCGGGGAGCGACATCGTCGGCTCCCATCCCGCGGCGGCGCGGGGCGCGGTCACCTCTCTCCCGACACAGCAGTCGGCTGTGCCATGCGCCCGCCCCGCGCCGCCGCACTCTCCTCACCGGCTACCTGCGCCACCCAGGTCCCGTACTCAACACGCCAGAAAATCTACAGCGGCGAGTCTAGAAATTGACTGCGGATCGTTCTAACATCGTGGGTGTCGGCGACGCACAGCCGGCACGCAACTGGCACAGACGCTGAGTTGGTTAAGGAGGACGAGATACCGCAGCAACGCGAAATCGCCACGTCCCCGACCCGACGAGAGGTGATCGCAGCCGATGCCCAACACTGAGGCCGTCCGCTAGCGGCACGCAGGCGGTGAGCGGCCTGGCCGACGACGGTCGGCGCAGAATTGAACAGCCAAGGCCCCGGTAACCCGCCGGGGCCTTGGACTGTGCGCAAGCCCCTCCCGGAACCCCAGCCCTCCCCCCGGAAAGGCAGCATGAGCACCCCGTTCGACGACGCCGACTTCCCGGCGTACTCGATGGGCAGGGCCGCCGCCATGATCGGCGTGACACCTGCCTTCCTGCGCAGCCTCGGCACGGCCGGCTTGATCGAGCCGGAACGTTCCGGTGGCGGCCACCGCCGCTACTCGAGGCACCAACTGCAACTCGCGGAACGCGTCCGCCAACTGCTCGACGACGGCATGCCCATGGCCGCCGCCTGCCGCATCGTGACGCTCGAGGACCGCCTGGAGGCGGCACACCGGCGCATCATCGAGCTCGGCGGCGCCCTCACCCCGGACGACGACGCCGACATCCCGACCCAGACCCGCACCGACATATCGACGACCAGGTACTACCCCTCGCCCAGCACGGAACGCTCCCCCTCAGCCCCCTGAGGCGAGCCCCACCGCGCTGAGGCTCGATTCCCACAATGCCCGGGCCCTCGCGGCGGCCGTGGACCGTCCGGTCGCCGCGAACGGGCGCTGCCACGCGAAGTAGCCGCCCGGCGCCAGACCCGCCGGATCCGTCGCCAGCCACACGAGCGTCTCCGCGCCCTCCTCCGCGCTGCGGAACAGCATCGGCAGGGTGCCGGCCAGCGAGAACACCGGGCTCCGACGGCCGAAGCCGCTGCGGATCAACCCCGGGAAGAAGCAGGTCGGGACGATTCCGTACGCGGACCAGCGCCGCGCCGCCTCCACCGTGAACAGCAGGTTGGCCTGTTTGCTGGCCCCGTACGCGAGCCATCGGCTGATCTGCCGGCGACCCGGGCGCGCCACGTCGAGCGTGCCCCAGGCCTCAGCCGCGGATCCGGTCGTCACGATGCGAGCGGGAGCCGCTTCCGTCGCCGCGGCGCGCAGCGGTTCGAGCAACAGATGCGACAGCAGGAACCCGGCGAGATGGTTGGTCTGCATGGTGATGTCGAAGCCATCGATCGTGGCGCCGCGCACGGACGCCAACTGGCCGGCATTGTTGACGAGCACATGAATCCGCGGATGCTCCCCCGCTAGCCGGCTGCCGACCTCCCGGACCTCGTCCAGCACCGCGAAGTCCGCCCGGTACGACGCCGGCGTCCGCCCACCGGCGTCACGTACCACCTCCACGGCACGAGCGAGCCGCTGCGGATCGCGGCCCAGCAGCACCACCTCGTCGCCCCGGCGGGCCAGCTCGGCAGCCGCCGCCAGTCCGATGCCGTTACTGGCCCCCGTGATGACCACCGTTCGCGTCACGTGACCATTCTCTAGCCTGGGCCCATGCCCGCGATCACGAAGTCCCCGACCCGGACCGGCACGGACCCGGCCCGGCTGTTCGGCGCCACGGCGGGCCTCGCGGTCATCACCGGCGCGCTGGTCATGCTCGTCGCGCTCGTGGACGCCCCGGGCTCGTGGCTCCGCGGGTACGTGAGCGAGGCGGGCACCACGGCTTCGCCGCTCGCGACCGCGTACCGCTGGGGGTTGCTTCTCCTCGCAGCCGGCGTGGCACTGCTCGGACTGGCGCTGCGACCGTCCTCGCGTCTGGCTTTCGCGCTGCTCAGCGGCGCGGCCGTGATGGCCGCGACGTCGGGCGCCGTGCCGTGCACCGACCGGTGCCCGCTCCCCCCGTTCGAGCCCACGACCGTCGGCGATGTCGTGCACACCGCCGCCAGCATCCTCGGGATGGTCACGCTGGCCGGGGCCATGGCCGCGGTCGCCCTGACCCCCGCCTTCCGGCTCGCCGCCCGGCGACTCGCCGCCGTGGCCACCGCGGTAACCGTGCCACTGGGCGGAGCGCTCGGACTGATCATGCTGTTCGTCGGCCGGGGCAGCGCCGGAGCCACCCTCGAGCGCATCATGTTGGTGATCGCCGTGAGCTGGCTCACCGGACACGCCGCCTTGACGGTTTTACGTTCTTCCGTAAAAGTGGAGTGATGCAGCCGGACGATCCCACCCCCCTCGAGCGGCGGGTCTCCGAGCTCGAACGGCGGTTCGCCGAGCTGACCGGCGGGAGCATAGCGAAGCAGCCACCCCCCGGCGCCCGGCCCCCGGACATCTACTGGGCCCTCACCGGGCTCCGTGACCGGCTGGACGAGGACAGTTCCGGCGCGGTCCTCTACACGGGCTCCGTCGACCTGCCCACCGGCGAGCACTTCGACTGGCAGTACGGCTCTCCCGTCGACGACCTGCTCGACGCCGACTGGTCGCAATGGGCCGGCACGCTCGGCGCGCTGGGCCACCCGGTCCGGCTGCAGCTGCTGCGCCGCGTGCTCGCGGGCACGCGCAAAGCGGCCGAGCTGGCCGCGGACGCGTCGCTGGGCACCACCGGTCAGCTGTATCACCACCTCCGGCAGCTCGTCTCCGCCGGATGGCTGCACTCCGCCACGCGCGGGCACTACGCGGTGCCGGGCGAACGCGTGGTTCCCCTCCTTGTCATCCTGTCGGGCGCCCACCGATGACAAGCCGCCCCGAGAAGGGACTCCTCTGTGCTCACCGTTGACGCTGTCAGCCGCAGCTTCGGCGATCGGCAGGTCCTCAAGGACGTGTCGTTCGCCGTGGCACCCGGGCGGATGACGGGGTTCGTCGGCGCGAACGGCGCCGGCAAGACCACCACCATGCGCATCATGCTCGGCGTGCTCGCCGCCGACTCCGGCCAGGTCACCTGGCGGGACGAACCGCTCACCCGCGAGATGCGGCAACGGTTCGGCTACATGCCGGAGGAACGCGGGCTCTATCCGAAGATGACGATCGCCGACCAGATCGTCTATCTCGGCCGCCTGCACGGCATGTCCGCCGCCGACGCGCAGCGCAACACCACGGCCCTGCTGGACCGGCTGGACCTCGGCCCCCGCGCCGGCGAGCAGGTCGAGAAGCTGTCCCTCGGCAATCAGCAGCGCGTCCAGATCGCCGCCGCGCTCGTGCACGACCCGGAGGTGCTCGTGCTGGACGAGCCCTTCTCGGGCCTCGACCCCCTGGCCGTCGACGTCGTCGTGGGCGTGCTGCGGGAACGCGCCGCAGCCGGCGCCCCGGTCCTGTTCTCCAGCCACCAGCTCGACGTGGTCGAACGCCTCTGCGACGACCTGGTCATCATCGCGGACGGATCGATCCGCGCCGCCGGCCCGCGCGAGGAGCTCCGCGCCGGCTACTCGTTGCCCCGCTTCGCCATCGAAGCCGAGGGCGCCGCCGCCTGGCTCCGCGACCAGCCGGGCGTCACCGTGGTCGAGGAGAACGGACGCCGTGCCGTGTTCGACCTCGCCGACGGAGCCGACGACCAAGCCCTCCTGCGAGCCGCCTTGACCCGCGGACCGGTGCGTTCCTTCGGCCCGGTCGCCCCCTCGCTCGCCGAGATCTTCCGAGAGGTCACCCAGTGACGACGTTCGCCGCCGCCCGCCTCGTCGCCGCGCGCGAGATCCGGGTCAAGCTCCGGGACAAGACCTTCATCTTCAGCACGGTCTTCTTCCTCTTCATCGCGGTGGCCAGCACGGTCCTTCCGGCCGTGCTCGACGGCGGCCCCACCAAGGTCGCCGTCGCGGACAGCACCGCGGCCGCCGCGCTGCAACGGGCCGGCCTCGAAGTGCGGACGGCGCCCGACGACGCCGCGGCCGAACGGCTCGTCCGCGACGGCGACGTCGAAGCGGCCGTGGTGGCGGGCCCCAAGGTCCTCGCCATGGAGGAAGCGCCGTCCGATGTGGTCGGAGCGCTCAGTGCCGCGCCGCCGGTGCAACTGCTCGACCCGGACGCCGTCGACCCGTTCTTCGCGTTCATGGTGCCGTTCGCCCTGGCGTTCCTGTTCTTCATCACCTCGTTCACGTTCGGCATGCAGATCGCCCAGAGCGTCACCGAGGAGAAGCAGACCCGGATCGTCGAGATCCTGGTGGCCAGCGTGCCCGTACGAGCCCTGCTGGCCGGCAAGGTCGCGGCGCTCACCCTGCTGGCCTTCGGCCAGATCGCCCTCATCGCCCTCGTCGCCTTCGTCGGCATGCGAATCGGCGACCTCGACCCGCGCGTGGCCGGCCTCATCGGCCCGACCATCGGCTGGTTCCTGCCGTTCTTCACGCTCGGCTTCATCATGCTGGCCACCCTGTGGGCAGGCGTCGGAGCCCTCGCAGCCCGCCAGGAAGACATCGCCGGCGCGTCGACGCCGCTGCAGATGGCCGTCATGCTCCCGTTCTTCGCGGTCCTGTTCCTCACGGACAACGAACCGGTGATGCGAATCCTGTCGTACGTGCCGCTCTCGTCGCCGATCGCCATGCCGGTCCGCCTGTTCAACGGCGATGCGGCCGGATGGGAGCCGATCGTGGCACTCGCCCTGCTGGCGGTCGCGGCGGTCGTGTTCCTCGGTGTGGGGGCGCGTGTCTACGAGGGGTCGCTGCTGCGGACGAACGGGCGCACGTCGTTCGCGACGGCTTGGCGAAGCCGGCCGACCGCGGGCTGACGGACGCCAAGCTGGGGTTTACGCCGCCGGGCTTTGCCCGGCGGCGCCCCGGCGGGCGTCCCCCGTCCCGGGCCTGACCGGTCCCGCGCGCTTGGCCGCTCGCCGCGGGCTTGCGGGAAACCCCACACCGAAGCGGGGGCGGACCCGGTGGACCGGCTCCCGGTCAGGGGGCAGGATCAAGCCATGGTGACGCGATGGGGCATGACCGTTCCGCTCGGCGGCATTCCGCTGGCCGACCACGCCGCGGTTTTCGCGGCGCTGACCGACGCCGGCTTCACCGACCTGTGGTCCAGCGAGGTGAACGGCACAGACGCGTTCACGCCGCTGACCCTCGCCTCCGTCTGGCAGCCCGAGGCCCGCCTCGGCACCGCCATCGCACCCGTCTTCACCCGCGGCCCCGGCCTCCTGGCCATGACGGCGGCGTCCCTCGCCGAGGCCGCTCCGGGCCGCTTCCAGCTGGGCATCGGCGCATCGTCCCCCGTGGTCGTCGGCGACTGGAACGCGGCCGACTTCACCCAGCCGTTCGCCCGCAGCCGCGACATGCTCCGGTTCCTGCGCGCCGCCCTCGCCGGCCAGACGGTCGACGAGTCGTACGAGACCTTCCAGATCCGCCGCTTCCGCCTCGAACGCCCACCGGCGGTCCCTCCACAGCTCCTCCTCGCAGCCCTGCGCCCGGGCATGCTCCGCCTCGCCGCCGCGGAAGCCGACGGCGTGATCCTCAACTGGCTGGCAGCCACCGACGTGCCCCGCGCCCTCGCCGAGGCGAAAACCGACAACCCCGGCTTCGACGTGGTGGCCCGCATCTTCGTCTGCCCCACCGAGGACACCACGTACGCCCGCACCGTGGGCCGCCGCATGATCGCCGCATACCTGACAGTCCCGGCCTACCTCGAATTCCACCGCTGGCTCGGCCGCGAACCGGCGCTCGCTCCGATGTGGAACGCCTGGGCAGCGGGCGACCGCAAGGCGGCCCTGGCAGCCATCCCGGACGAGGTGGTCGACGAGCTGATCGTGCACGGGTCGCCGGAGGAGTGCCGAGCCCACGTGCAGCGCTACGCCGAGGCGGGCGTCAAGGTGCCGGTCATGGCTCTGATCCCGACGCCGGAGCTGGAGAAGGGAGGACCTAAGGCGCTGACCGAGCTGATCGCCGCCCTGGGCCGCTGACCGAGCCGACCACCAACCTGGGCCGGTGACGAGCTGACCGCTGCCCTGGTCCGGTGACCGAGCTGACCGCTGCCCTAGGCCGCTGACCGAGTCGATCGCTGCCCCAGGCCGCTGACTGAGCCGATCGCTGCCTGGGCGGCTGACCGAGCCGACCGCCAACCTGGGCCGGCCACCGAGCCGACCGCCAACCTGGGAGCGCTGACCGCCCGCGGCCCACGTTGCCACCGATCAAGCGGCCGGCACTGCGACCGATCCAACGGCTGGCGCTGCGACCCGACCGGCTGGCGCTGCGACCGACCAAGCCGAGTGGAGCTCATCGGTCAGGAGACGCGGCGACGAACAGCGCCGCGGACGCCGCCGGCTCCAGGGGCGGCCGGTGGGGACCGCCGAGGACCTCCAGCGACCGCGCGACGTCGGCAGAGCGACCGCTCGAAGTGGGAGCTTTCGGACCGCCAACCGCGGCGTCGCGCGACCGCGACCCGCGGTCCGCGGCCGGCGACCGGCGACCGGCGACCGGCGACCGGCGACCGGCGGTGACCGAACCAGACCCGACCGACCGACAGCAGCGCGACGCCGGCGTACTCCGTACCCGAGGATTGAGCGTGCGCCGGAGCAGCGGCCGAGCCGCAAACCCAGGCCGGCTCCCAGCCAACCGGCCTAGAACAGCACCGTCGCAAAGCTCCCCTGCTGCACGAACCCACACCGCGCATAAACCCGCCGAGCAGCAGTGTTGTAGTCGTTGACGTACAAGCTCACCGTAGGCGCCACCCGGCGCAACGCATCGCGCACGACCGCCGCCATGGCCCCCGCCGCCAGCCCTCTCCCCCGATACTCCGGATCCACCCACACCCCCTGCACCTGGGTGGTCCGCCGGGTCACGATGGCCAGCTCGGCTTTGAAGATGACCCGGTCACCGACGAAGCGTGCATAAGCCCGTTTGCCCCGAACCAGCTCGGCGATCCGGCGCTTGTAGCCGCGGCCCCCATCGTCCATCAGCGGGGAGACGCCGACCTCTTCCGAGTACATGGCCACGGCCGCCGGGAAGAGTTGGTCGACCTCGTCGGGCTTGACGAGGCGTACGGCGGGGTCGGCGGCGATGGGGGCTTCGCGGTCGGCGATCAGGAGGGGTTGGTGGGGGCGTACGTCGCGGGCCGGGCCCCAGTGGCCGCCCAGCCGGTCCCACAGGTCGAGGACCGCCTCCGAGCGGCCGATGATCGACGAGCAGATGCGGGGGTCGGCGCCGAGGACGTCCGCGAAGGCCGACACTGCCGCCGGGGTCGCGCAGACCGGCACGAGGTGGGCGCCTGACCAGCACAGGGATTCGATGCGGCGGCCGTTGCCGTACCCGTAGATGCGGCCGTCGGAGCGCCACCAGTTGAGCCCGTGCGCCGCTACGCGCTCGGCGATCTGGGCGCCGGCGTAGGGGTCTTGGTCGAGGATCCGCTCGACCGTCGCCCGCTCGGGCTCCCCGAGTTGGCGTATGGGCACCGTCAGCACAGCTATCAGATTGCCAGATACCGACGTCCGCACACCCGGCGCTCCCCTGGGAAGTTTCCGCCATCTCCGCCGCGCCCTTGTCGACGACACGTTGCCGATATATCGTCTAACTATCGCCAACAGATCGGAGATAATCATGAGGCACGAACACATGCGTCGCCTGCACGAGGCTCGGATGCGGGGCTTCGGGTTCCCGCCCGGGTTCCCCTTCGGCCAGGGCGGTCCCGGTGGCTTCGGCGGCCCGGGCTGGGGACCTCCCGGTCCCGGCGGTCACGGCCATCGCCGCGGCGGGCGTGGAAGCCGTCCCAACGTCCGTCCCGCCCTGCTCGCGCTCCTGCTGGAGCGTCCGATGCACGGCTACGAGATGATCCAGGAGCTGGAGAGCCGCACCGGCGGCATCTGGCGGCCGAGCCCCGGCTCGGTCTACCCGACGCTGCAGCTGCTCGAGGACGAGGGCCTGATCGAGGCGGAGGCGACCGGCGGCCGCAAGCGGTTCACGCTCACCGACGCCGGCCGCGCCGAGGCGCAGACCGCCGCCGAGAACCCGCCGTGGGCGCAGTTCAGCGACGACACGATGTCGCAGGTCCAGGACTTCCGCGACGCGGCGGTCGGGATCATGAGCGCCCTGCGCCAGGTCGGTTTCAGCGGCACCCCGGAGCAGCGCCAGCGCGCCCTCGAGGTCCTGAACGAGACCAAGCGCAAGCTCTACGCCATCCTCGCCGACGGCGAGTGAACCGCCGGCCCCACCCCGCGACGAAAGGGCGCACCGCCATGGTGCGCCCTTTCTGCACTTTTCCGAAGGTACGGCGCGACAACCCCACAACCGCACCACCGTCCCCCACCCGCACACAGGAGGGCCCAGCCTCCCAGCCGAAGCAAAGGTGTGCCCGCAAGGGCGACACCGCCGGCGGAAGGGGCAGACGAACCGGTCAGCCTCCGGCAACAAGACAAACCGCAGCAAAGCAACACGGTGGACCGCAAGCAACCGGCGCACACGAACCGGCCAACACCCGGCGAGACGGAAGGCGGCCAACCGGCGCACACAAACTGGCCGACCCCGGCGAGCCGGGCCACAGCCAACCGGCGCACAGATCCCGCCGACACCCGGCGGGTCGAACCGCAGCCAACCGCCGCACACGAACCCGGCGAGCTGAACCACAGCCAACCGGGGCGCACGAACCCGACGACACCCGGCGAGGGCGCTCGCGATCAGGACGGCGGCGGCCCCGGGTCAGGGGGTGTGCGGGCCCGGCCCGGTGTTGCGGTTGGCGGGCCCGTCGCGCCGTACCTGAGAAAGCAGCCGGACCGGCCCCGGACAGGGACCGGTCCGGCGGAGGGTCAGTGGACCGTGACCTGCGGGCCGGGGAGCAGTTCGCGGAGCTCGTCCGGGAGTTCCGCGCCCATCTCGTCGGCCAGCCGCAGCGCCTCCTCGACCAGCGTCTCCACGATGATCGATTCGGGGACCGTCTTGATGACCTGGCCCTTGACGAAGATCTGGCCCTTGCCGTTGCCGGACGCCACGCCGAGGTCCGCCTCGCGGGCCTCGCCGGGGCCGTTGACGACGCAGCCCATCACGGCGACGCGCAGCGGCACCGGGAAGCCCTCGAGCGCGGCCGTGACCTGCTCGGCGAGCGTGTAGACGTCGACCTGGGCGCGGCCGCAGGAGGGGCAGGAGACGATCTCGAGGCCTCGTTCGCGCAGGCCGAGCGATTCGAGGATGGCCTGGCCGACCTTGATCTCCTCGACCGGCGGGGCGGACAGGGAGACCCGGATGGTGTCGCCGATGCCCTCCGCGAGCAGCGCGCCGAAGGCCACCGCGCTCTTGATCGTGCCCTGGAAGGCCGGGCCCGCCTCGGTGACGCCGAGGTGCAGCGGGTAGTCGCACTGCTCGGCGAGCTGGCGGTAGGCGCGGATCATCACGACCGGGTCGTTGTGCTTCACCGAGATCTTGATGTCGCGGAAGCCGTGCTCCTCGAAGAGCGAGCATTCCCACAGCGCCGACTCGACCAGGGCCTCGGCGGTCGCCTTGCCGTACTTCTGCAGGAGGCGCTTGTCCAGCGAGCCCGCGTTGACGCCGATGCGGATCGGCACGCCCGCGCCGGAGGCCGCCCTGGCGATCTCCTTGACCTTGTCGTCGAACTGGCGGATGTTGCCCGGGTTGACCCGGACCGCCGCGCAGCCCGCGTCGATGGCGGCGAAGACGTACTTGGGCTGGAAGTGGATGTCGGCGATCACCGGGATCTGCGACTTCTT
>Ga0190269_10001753_pt1 | contig 10240 bp, 5 predicted proteins | sample Popmic249IS_FD_133749 | JGI IMG/M metagenome (GOLD analysis project Ga0190269, IMG submission 133749) | Populus adjacent soil microbial communities from riparian zone of Blue River, Arizona, USA - 249 IS | ecosystem: Environmental > Terrestrial > Soil > Riparian zone | place: USA: Arizona... | reverse complement strand
GTGGCCGAAGCCGTCCTCGTACAGCCAGGCGGCGGCCCGGTCGCTGGCGAGGACCGCGGTGATCGGGTAGAGACCGCCGGACAGCCCCTTGCCGGTGACCAGGATGTCCGGCTCCACGCGGTGCTTGGTGATGGCCCACAGCTCGCCGGTGCGGCCCAGCCCGGTCTGCACCTCGTCGGCGATGTAGAGCGTGCCGTGGTCCTCGCAGAGTCGCTTGACCGCGGCGAGGTAGCCCGGGGCAGGCATCGGGAAGCCGTAGGTGGCCGGGATGGTCTCCATGATCACCGCGGCGACGTCGTCGCCGCGCAGGGCGTCGGCCATCGCGCCGAGGTCGTTGAACGGTACGTGCGGGAACTCGGCGGGCCGGTCGGCGAGGAACAGGCGGGAGAACCGGTCGTCGCCGGTGCCCACCGCGAGCCCGGTGTGCCCGTGGTAGGCCTTGACGATCGAGACGATCTTGCGCCGCTTGGTCGCGTGCCTGGCCGACTTGATCGCGATGTCGATCGCCTCGCCACCGCCGCTGCCGTAGATGACCTTGGTGAGGCCGGGCGGCGCGGTGCGGATCAGCGCCTCGGCCAGCGCGGTGCGGGCCATCGAGGGGAAGTGGTGGTTGCCGACGTCGAACCTCTGCGCGGCCGCGGTGAGGGCGGCGAGCACCTCGGGGTTGCGGTGCCCGAGGTTGTACGTGCCGCCGTTGAGGTGGACGTCGATGAGCGAGTGCCCGGAGACGTCGTGCAGGTGGTAGCCCTCGCGCCGGTCGATCACCAGGGGTACGCCCTCGTCGACCCAGAACCGGGTCTTGCCGGGATTCCAGTACTCCTCCGAGGCGCTGAGCATCGCGTCCTTGGACGCCCAGGGGAAGCCACCGGAGGTGAGGGCGGCCGCGAGCTCGGCGACGCGGTCGGTGGTCCGGTCCGGTTGCACAGTCATGCCAGTGACCTTCCGCGCCGGGGTGGGTGAGCGTCCGCCGCGCTGCGGGTGCCGTCAGAGTGCCCCAACGGTAGGCCCAGTGGCTAGGGCTGGTCCTACCGTTTCGACAAATGGTTGCACCGAAACAGGACCGTAACGGCTCGGCTATTGATCGCTCGACGTGCCGGTGCCACGATCCCGGGAGTCGTGACGGCCAACACCGGCACCGTCATCACCATCATTCCCTTCGAATCCGGACGCGGCGCTGCGCCCTGGCGAATGTTTCGTAACTCCCGCTGTCTCAGGAAGGGCGTGGGCCCGTGAGCACCACGAAGGACGACGGCGCTGTCAGTACAGCGAACACCGCCGCCGCCGAGGAGGGACTGGCACCCCACGAGGTGCACCGCCTCAAGCCCGGCACGATCGGGCTCTGGGCGGTGCTGTTCATCGCGCTCGCCAACGCGGCTCCCATCACCGCGATGACCGGTAACTTGCCGATCGCGGTCGGCTACGGCAACGGCCTCGGCGCGCCGGCCGGCTTCTTCTTCGCCACCGTCATCCTCACGATCTTCGCGATCGGCTACGTGGCGATGGCCAAGCACATCACGACGACCGGCGCTTTTTACGGCTTCATCTCCCACGGCCTCGGCAAGATCTGGGGAATGGGCGCCGGCCTGATGGCCACGCTGGCCTACGTCGTGTTCGAGGCGTCACTGATCGGCATCCTGGCGTCGTTCACCAAGAGCACGGTCGAGAACTTCGGCGGCCCGTCGATCAGCTGGATCGTCTACGCGCTGATCGGCATCGCGATCATCGCGGTGCTGGGCTACTTCGAGATCTCGATCTCCGGCAAGGTGCTCGGTGTCTTCCTGGTGGCCGAGGTCGTCATCCTGGCGGCGCTGGCGATCGCGATCCTGGTGCGGGGCGGCGGCCCGAGCGGCCTCGAGGCGGGCGCGATCAACCCGGTCAACGCGTTCTCCGCGGTGGCAGGCGACCCGCAGGCGGCGATCACCGGCAGCGCGGCGATCGGTCTGTTCTTCGCGTTCTGGTCCTGGGTGGGGTTCGAGACGACGCCGGTCTACGGCGAGGAGTCGAAGAACCCGAAGAAGATCATTCCGCTGGCCACGATGATCGCGGTGATCGGCCTGGGCCTGTTCTACACGTTCGTCTCCTGGATGGCGATCGCCGGTAACGGGCTCGACCAGGCCGTCGCGATCTCGCGCGGCAGCACCGGCAACGCGTTCGACCTGTTCTACGGCATCACCGACCGGTTCCTCGCCGGGTGGGTGAAGGACGTCTACGAGGTCCTCGTCGTCACCGGCTCGTTCGCCTGTGCGCTCGCGTTCCACAACGCCGCCTCCCGGTACCTGTACGCGCTCGGGCGCGACGGCGTCGTGGACGGGCTGAAGAAGACGCTCGGCTCGACGCACGGCACGCACGGCTCGCCGCACATCGCGTCGGTCGTGCAGACGGTGGTCACGGTGCTGATCACGCTCGGCTTCTTCTTCCTCCAGAAGCCGACCGACGCCGCGCCGGACGTCGCCTACATCCACCAGTACGGCCTGATGGCGATCATGGGCACGATGGCGATCCTGATCGTGCAGTCGATCTGCTCGGTCTCGGTGATCTGGTACTTCCACGTGCGCAAGAAGCACCCGGAGACCGCGAGCTGGTGGCGCACGTTCCTGGCGCCGCTGATCGGGGCGCTCGGCATGCTCTACGTCGTCTACCTGTTGTTCAGCAACATCGACTTCGCGGCGGGTGCCGCGGCCGGCAGCCCGGTGTTCAAGGCGATGCCGTACATCGTGCTCGGGGTCGGTCTCGTCGGTGTCCTCGGCGCGCTGGCGCTGAAGTACCGGAGTCCGGTGCGGTACGAGCGCATCGGCTCCACCGTGATGGCGGAGTCGGTCGAGCGTTGAGTTTCACGTGCAGGCCCGTCCGCGCGGGCGGGCCTGCACGCTCGGAAGGGGACACCGTGCTCTGCTTCGACTACCAGCCCGACCCGGACGTCGATCCGGCGCGGCTGGTCTACACGTTCGGCGGCGTCGCACCGGTCGCGTCGATCCGTCCCGGGACGGTGCTCACCACTTGGACGCGGGACTGTTTCGCAGGCGTCGTCCGGTCGGTCGACGATCGCAGCTCGGAGCTGTGCGATCCGCGCTACCTCAATCCCCAGACCGGTCCCTTCTACATCGAGGGCGCGGAGCCCGGCGACACGCTCGCGGTCCACTTCATCTCGATCGAGCCCCGGGAGACCTGGGGCGTCAGCACCACGGTGCCGTTCTTCGGGTCGCTGACCGCGACACCGGTGACGCCGCTGCTGCACTCGCCCCTGGAAGAGCGCACCTGGATCTACGACCTCGACAAGGTCGCCCGCACCGTGCGTTACCGGGCACTGGACTCCGACTACACGGTCGACCTGCCGCTCGACCCGATGCACGGGACCGTCGGCGTCGCGCCGGCCCTCGGAGAGGTACGTAACTCCCTGGCGCCCGGCGACTGGGGCGGCAACATGGACACGCCGGAGATGCGGGCGGGCGTCACGTGCTATCTCCCCGTCAACGTGGAAGGGGCGCTCTTCAGCTTCGGCGACGGCCACGCTCGGCAGGGCGAAGGCGAGACGTGCGGCGTCGCGGTCGAGACCGCGATGGACACCGCCTTGATCGTCGACGTCGTCAAGGGGCAGCCGTGCCGCTGGCCGCGGATCGAGAGCGACTCGTTCCTCATCACGACCGGGTCCACCAAGCCGCTGGAGGACGCGTTCCGGATCGCGCACAGCGAGCTGGTCGGCTGGGTGGCGGCCGAGACCGGCCTGTCGACGCTCGACGCCTACCAGCTGGTCTCGCAAGCCGCGCTGACGCCGGTCGCGAACGTCGTCGACACGGTCTACACGATGACGGCGAAGATGCCGAAGTCGGCGCTGCCGGGCGTTTCGGCCATGGGAGGCGTCCACGCCCGGCTGCGGTCGGCCGCGGCCGAGTGGTCGCGGTCGTGAGCGCCCCCGACCTGATACCGCCTGCGCGAAGGCCGCAGCGGACAAGTAGCCATATGCCGCACCTGCGGATTCCGTACCGTGAACACATTGGCCGTTCGGTGGACATTGCGTAACCGTGCCAGTGGAGCTGCGTCACCGACTCGGTCGGCATCTACCCATACTTTCCGGCGCCAATTCCCCCTAGTCCCCCTAGCTCGGCAGAATCGCGTTCGTATCAGCCGTGATGTGAGCGGGGCCCGAGGAACTGGACGGACGTGGGTCATGCTGATGAATCGCGAGCGCTTGGACGCCGCGTTACCGGCCTTCGACATCGGCGAGAGCATCGGGCGGGGCGGGTATGGCGTCGTGTTCACTGCTCGGCACCGCAGGATCGGCTGGCAGGCCGCGGTCAAAGTGCTGGCCGACGGCGACACCGACGCCCGGCTCCGCGACCGTTTCGTCGCCGAGGCGACCTCGCTCGCCGAGCTCGACCATCCCCACATCGTGCGGATTCATGACTATGTGGAGCACGACGGGCTGTGCCTACTCGTCATGGAGCGCCTCGACGGGCCGATGCTGCACAAGCGTCCGGGTCTGACCGCTGTCGAGGCGTGCGGGGCCGGCCTGGCGGTGTCCGACGCGCTGGCAGCAGTGCATCAGCGGGGCATCCTGCACCGGGACATCCGCCCGGAGAACCTGCTCTACAGCTCCGACGGAACGTTGAAGGTCGTCGGTTTCGGTACGGTTTCCGATGGTGCGTCGCTGATCAGCGCGGCCTCCGGCACACCCGCGTACACCGCGCCCGAGCGGATCCAGGGCTTCCGGCTCGGCCCGGCGACGGATGTCTATTCGCTCGGCGTCCTGCTCTACGAGCTGTTCAGCGGCCGGCTGCCGTTCAGCCGTGACCTGCCGCTCTCCGCGCTGCTGCACCACCACGTCAACGTGCCTGCGCCGTGGCTGTCGGACATCCCGCGTCCACTGGCCACCGTGCTCGACCGCGCGTTGAGCAAGGACGCCAACGACCGGCAGCGATCGGCTCACGAGTTCGCGGTCGAGCTGGGCGCCGCCGCGGCGAGCGCGCTCGGGCCGGACTGGCTCGAGCAGGTCACCGTGCCGGTGCGGGTCAGCGGCCGGGTCCGGGACGCCGCCCACGGGCGGGCCCCGTCGAGCGCGGTCACCAGGCAGCAGCCGGCGCGGGCCGGCGTGGCACTGCCCTCGGGGGCCGGCGTGTCCCCGGTGCCCACCGGCGGAGCGCCGGTGAGCGGCGTCCCGGCCGCCGGCCGGGTCGCCACGGCGCCGCCCGACCCCGGTGCGGCGCCCGCACTCCCCGAGCCCGAGCTGACGCGCCGTGCCCGCGCGGCGTTCGGCGATTCCACCGGCCGGCACGCCACGCTCGACGTCGACACCCGCCGCCGCCACCCCGAGGCGCCCGACGCCGACGACCCGGGCTCGGGAGGGCCGGACTCCGGGGCGGCCGACGCCGGCGGCCCCGACCTGCGGGACCCCGGCCTGCGGGACTCGACCGACGAATTTCCGGACGAGGAGCCCCGGCGCCCGCGACGCCGGTGGCGCTGGTGGGCGGTCGGCGTGGCGACGCTCGCGGTCATCGGTGCCTCCGCGCTCGTCGTCGTGAAGCCGTGGAACACCGCCGCCGACGACGGCGCACCGGTCATCCGGACGTCCACGCCCCGCGGGCTGGTCGTCGACCAGGCCGGGAACCTCTACCTGAGCGACGTCTCCAACCGGCAGGTCCGCAAGATCAGCCCGTCCGGGCAGGTGACGGTCGTCGCCGGCACCGGGCCGCAGGTGAAAGCCGGGTCCGGCGGGGACGGCGGCGACGCCGTCAAGGCGCAGCTGGCCTTCCCGCAGTCCCTCGCGCTCGGCCCCGACGGCAGCTTCTACATCGCCGACACCGCCGAAGGGCGGGTCCGCCAGGTGACCACCGACGGAAAGATCCGCACGGTGGTCGGCGCCGCGCCGACGGCGGAGGAGGCCGACGACGCGACGAACGCCCAGGCCGCCCAGCTGCCCAACTTCTTCGTCATCGCCACCGGCCGCGACGGTGAGCTGTACGTCGCCGAGTCCGGCAGCGGTAAGCAGCGGATCCGGCGGCTGAAGGGCGATGGCCTGAGCAACGTCGCCGAGAACCCCAGCGAGGACGACTCCGAAGGCGGCGCCGAGCTCGAGCAGATCCGTTCCGTCGCGGTCGGCAGCGACGGGCGGGTGTACGTCGCCGACCGTGGGCACAAGCTGATCTGGGGCGTCAAGCCCGGCGACCCGGCCGCGGCGGTGGCCGGGGGCGGAACGATGGCCGACTGCCCGTCGAAGATCGTCCAGAACGGGCCGGACGCGCTCGCGATCGGCCAGGACGACCAGCTCTACGTCGGCTCGTACGGGCTCTGCGAGCTGCGCACCGGCGGATCGGCGCGCGAGCTGGTGACCGGGCGGTACATCGACGCAGTAGCGGCAGGCGGCAACGGTGACGTCTACTTCATCTCGCAGAACACGATCTACAAGCGGACGTCGGCGGGCAAGTTGACCGAAGTGCGCGGCTGACAGGGAGACTGCATGGCCGATCGGCGGGTGGGGCGTATCCGTGCCTTGGACGCCCAGCGCGTGAACCTCGACGGGTTCGCGGTGGAGAACGCCGATCTCGGCCTGATCGCCCTGCGGTCACCGCACGATCCCGAGCCGTCGCTGCGGCTGGTCGACGGACGGGTCGTCGAGCTGGACGGGGTGGCGGAGGCCGACTTCGACACGATCGACGCGTTCATCGCCGCGCACGGGCTCGATCTGGCCGTCGCCGAGGAGGCGATGGCGCTGCCGGACGTGGAGATCGCCCGGTCGATGGTCGATTTCGCGGTGCCCCGGAGTGCGGTGGTGCGCTTGGTGGGCGGTTGCACACCGGCGAAGCTCGCCCGTGTTCTGGCACTGCTGCGCCCGGCCGAGCTGACGATGGCCATGACGAAGCTCCGCGCTCGACGGACGCCCAGCAACCAGGGGCACGTCACCAACCGCGCCGACGATCCGCTGCTGCTGGCGGCCGATGCGGCCACCGCGGCCGCGTACGGCTTCCGCGAGCTCGAGACCACGGTGCCCGTGCTCGCCGACGCGCCCTCCAATGCGGTCGCGGTGAGCGTCGGGGCGGCGGTGGGCGCGGGCGGCGTCCTCGTGCAGTGCTCGGTGGAGGAGGCGCTCGAGCTGGAGCTCGGGCTCCGCGGCTTCGTGTCCTACGCCGAGACCGTCTCGCTCTACGGCACCGAGGACGTGTTCACCGACGGCGACGACACCCCGTGGTCGAAGGCGTTCCTCACCTCGGCTTACGCGTCCCGGGGCATCAAGATGCGGGTCTCGTCGGGTGCCGGCGCGGAGGTGCTGATGGGCGGCGCCGAGCGTCGCTCGATGCTGTATCTGGAGTCCCGCTGCGTGTCGCTGGCCAGGGCGATCGGCGCGCAGGGCGTCCAGAACGGTGGCATCGACGGTGCGTCGGTGGCGGCGGCGGTCCCGGCGGGTGTCCGCGAGCTGATGGCCGAGAACGTCATGGTCATGGCCCGCAACCTGGAGGCGTGCACCGGCAACGACGCGCTGATGAGCGAGTCCGACGTCCGCCGCACGTCGCGGACACTGCCGATCCTGCTGGCCGGCTCGGACTTCGTCTGCAGCGGCTTCGGCACGATCCAGCGCTACGACAACATGTTCGGACCGAGCAACTGGAACGCCGAGGACCTCGACGACTGGCTGGCGATGCAGCGCGACTGGGGCGTCGACGGTGGCTTGAAGACGGCTCCGCCGGAATCGCTGGAGCCGCTGCGGCGCCGTGCGGCCGAGGCCGTCCAGGCGGTCTACCGGTGGTTCGGCCTCGCCGATCTGTCCGACGAGTCGGTGGACGCCGCCGTGGATGCCGTCGGCTCGAAGGACCTGGTCGGCGACGACGCCCTGAGCGTGCTGAACGCCGCACGCACGATCCGGGAGTCGGCGCTGTCGATGGTGGACGTCGTCGCCGCGCTCGCCGAGTCCGGGTTCGAGGAGGAAGCGTCGCGGGTCCTGGACATGCTGAAGGCCCGGGTGGTGGGCGACTACCTGCAGACGGCCGCGATCTTCGACGCCGAGATGAACGTGCTGTCGCTGGTGACCGATCCGAACGACTACGCGGGGCCGGGCACCGGGTACGAGCCGGCGCCGGCCCGGCAGGCCGAGATCGACGCGATCCGCCAGGCCAAGTCGGTGGAGGACCTCCGCGCAGAGCAGGCCTCCTGGGCGTCGTCCTCCGTGTCGGTGGTGGGACCGGCCGCCGTGGGCACCGACCCACGGGAGGTGGTCGTCGGTGTATCGCCGGCCACCGGCCGGGAGATCTGGCGGACGCTCTCCGGCCTGCTCGTCGTCGACGTGCTGCGGGAGATCCTGGCCGGCATCGAAGAAGAGGGCGGGGCGGGTCGGGTCGTGCGGATCAACGACACGCTCGACCTGGGCATGATCGGGTTGTCGGCGGCGCGGCTGGCCGGCTCGGGCGTCTCGATCGGGCTGCAGGCGAAGGGCACCGCGCTGATCCACCGCCGCGACCTGCCGCCGCTGGCGAACCTGGAGCTGTACTCGGTGGCGCCGGTGCTCGACCGGGAGCACTACCGGTTGCTCGGAGTGAACGCGGCCCGGCACGCCCGTGGCGCCGTACCCGAACCGGCGAAGAATCCGTACACCGACGAGGCGATCGAAGCCCGGTACCACACCGCGGTCGTCTCGCTGATCGCCGTCGAACGCGGGTGCTGCGCCCCGGTCGGCCCAGACGAGCTGAAGGTGGCCGAGTGAAGGCGTTCTCCGGTCGGCCGTTGGACTCCGTGACGCTCGACGCGGTGCGCTCCGGTGACGTCTCGGCCGACGACCTCCGGATCCACCCGGAGACGCTGGAGCACCAGGCGCAGGTGGCCGAGGCACACGGGAACCCACAGCTGGCCGCGAACTTCCGCCGGGCGGCGGAGCTCGCCGCACTGGACGACGCCGACGTGATGCGGATCTACGAGGCGCTCCGTCCACGCCGCAGCACCTACGCCGAGTTGCACGAGATCGCGGAGTGGCTGACGTCGCGGGGCGCAGTCGTCAACGCCGCGCTCGTGCGGGAGGCGGCGGCGGTCTACCAGCGGCGCAGTCTGTGCCGTTGACGCGGCTGATCGCCGGGGCCGACATCGGGAACGCGACCACCGAGGTCGTCCTGGCCGATCCGGCGACCGGGGCACCGGTCGCCTGGGACCGCACGATGACCCGCGGCGCGAAAGGCTCACCGTCCTCGGTGCAGGGCGCGGCTGCGCTGATACGTCGGCTGCTGCGGCGGGTTCCGGACGGCCGGCTGGTGTCGGCCGCGGTGGCGCCGCTGCGCCCGGTGCGGACGTCCACCACCACGGTGCCGGAGCCATCGCCGGACACCGGGCGGTTCGAGGTGCTCGCGGCCGGAGTTCCGTCGCCGGGCGGATCGGGGTGGGGCGTCGGCAAGCCCGTGCCGCTCGCCGGTATCCCGGCCGCGGGGGCCGAGCCGCTGGTCGCGCTCGTCGCGGAGGGGTACCGCGAGGCGTCGGCGCGGCTCCGGGAGCTGTTGGCCGCGCAGGTGCCGATCGTGGCGGTGCTGCTCGCGGCGGACGAGGCCCGGCTGGTGGCGAACCGGATCGGGGCCTCCGTCCCGGTGGTCGACGGGGTGGACCTGGCGGCGGTCGCCGGTGCCGCGCTGGTGGCGGTCGAGGTGGTGCCCGCCGGGCGCCCGCTGCGCCGGCTCACCGATCCGCTGTTCCTGGCGAGCGTGTTCGGCGCTACCGGGTCCGAGAACGACGTGCTGCGCCGCGTCGGACGGCAGCTGGCCGACGTCTCCAGCGCGGTGGTGGCGGTCGGTGGCGCGTCGGACCGCCCGGCGCACCCTCCCACCGCCCGGGTCTGGACGCGCGGGCTGCCGCTCGACGGCGGTACGGGTGCACCGCCGGTGGGCGGGATCTCGCTCGCCGAGGCCGCGCGGCTGGTGGCGGACGCCGCACCGGGTGCGTTCGTGCGCTACGCCGTCGATGGCGGGGAGCCCGTCGAGGTGGCCGATCTCGCGGTCGTGGACGTCGGAGCGCTGGCCACGTCGCTGCTGGTGCGCGCAGGCGCCGGTGCGAGCGGGTACGCGCTGGCCGGTCTGCTCGCCGGCGCCGGCCCGGTACCGGCTGACGTGATGCTCTCCGACGCGCTCGGCGTGCCGGTGGTGAGCGCGTCGAGTGAGGCCGCGGCGGCGCTGACCGGAGCGGCCACCACTCCTGGCGCACCGGGCGACGCGGTCGTCGTCGACCTCGGTGGCGGCACCGTCGACGCGATCGGTCCGGCCGGAGAACGTGTGCTGGCCGG
>Ga0190269_10001752_pt1 | contig 10242 bp, 5 predicted proteins | sample Popmic249IS_FD_133749 | JGI IMG/M metagenome (GOLD analysis project Ga0190269, IMG submission 133749) | Populus adjacent soil microbial communities from riparian zone of Blue River, Arizona, USA - 249 IS | ecosystem: Environmental > Terrestrial > Soil > Riparian zone | place: USA: Arizona... | reverse complement strand
GTTCCAAGCGTCAGGGTCGAGCCGTTGTCTGTGTCACCTGTACAACTCAGTCCGGTTAAGTTCCAACCGGCAACAGCAGATTCCACTACGGTGTACGTTCCAGGTGCAAGATTACCCGAGGCATTCGTACCGTTGTCGGTCAGGTTAAAAGTCGCTCCGCCGTTGTAAGTGGGCGTGAAGGTAAAGCTTTGCGTGCTGCCATCTGGCAAGGTCTGTTTTTCGATCGTGATCGTGCCAGCCTGAACGGTAAGATTCGCTGATCCCGAATCTGAGTAATTATTCAAGACTGAGCCATCTGCGCCAGACCCGCCGGAGCCGTTCCGTTCACCGATGCTCGAACCACTTCCTCCGACGCTCGTGCATGCGAATGGAGGTGTGGAGCAGTTGCCCTGCGCACCCGGCAGACTGGTGTATGTCACATTGCCAGTATTCGAAATATTGGTACCACCTGCTGCAGTTGTCTTAATCGTGGCGCCAATCGTTACTGTGACAGACTTATCGGGGTCCAGGCAGGAGACGTTTACCGTGACGAGCTGTCCACTCGTGGAATTGGATGTTGTAAATGCAGTTCCACCTATACAGGGATTTGTCTGTGTACTGGAAACATTCACTGCACCAGGTGTTAAATTTGCATCCAATGAATCAGTGAGAACAATATCAAATGCGGTAGCGGCGTTAGTATGGCCTACCGTTTCCACATTGTTGAACGTCAATGTATAGGTAATCGTATCACCGGGTGCATAAAGTCCGGCAGAGACTGATTTTGCAACATTCGTAATAGCAGGCTCGGCAATATTTACAGTTACGTTTGCAGAATTGATACCCACCGTTGCGTTATTTACTCTTAATGTGACATCATTCTGACGATTGTTAGTGACATTGTCACCATTCTCATTATTGATTCCCTGATTGATAGTGGGAAAAGTCATGGAGTTAACATTCAGTATCAACGCGTTGAACTCAACGACTGCATATTCTGCATCGGCATCCACATCAGCATTGGAGAGGCTGCCCAAGCTGAAGGTAACGGCCACACCATCACCAGTACCACCACTGATGGCACCCGTTAGAGCACAATCTACATTCGCGGATGTGAGGCTACCCAAATTGAATGCATTACCAGTGTCGTTCAGGCAGGTCAATGTTGAGGATGTTACTCCCCCACCATTTGACACAAATGCAAACCTTGCCGTTCCATCGTTTACAAATTGCAGACCGCTTGGGATGTTATCCACTAACTGGAAGTTGGTGAAATCACCCTCGGGAATGCGCGCCGCAATTCGGTACCGGACCATTTCACCGATGGTCACGCGCGATAGGCTCGTAGATGGCTCGGAAGTTGTCACCAGCAATTTGGACGGCTGCGCGTCAAATATATCTACCGTGTTTGATCCAGTGTTGTTTCCTTCATTACTTTCAGGGACCTTATTACCCGGATCAACAGTTGCTGTATTCGCAAGGTTGGCGGTCCCAGTTGTCGTGACGTTGAACGCGACGCTGAACGACGCATTTGCAGGCAAGCTGACTGGACCGCCGCTCGCGACGCAGGTCAACGTTGTGCCCGTTATGGAGCAGTTAATTGTCCCGGTGGGCGCAGGGGTGCCATTTGTAACACTCACAGCCCCGTAGGTCTGGCCAGCCGGAAGCGTATCCGTAAGGATCGTGTCTCCACTTGCAAATGTTGCGGTTCCAGCGGTCAGTCCATTTCGAGCAGTAATGGTCCACTGGAATGTACCGCCTGATGTTACCCATCCATTGGCGGCATTATTTGTCTTGGTAACGGTGAGGTCAGGCTGCACGAAAACGACTACATCTTCATCACTCTCGGGGTCAGAAGCCACACCCGGGGTGCCGGGATCTCCCGCTGCCAGTCCATCGTCATCGATGCTGCCTGTTTCGGTCGTGGTGACTGTTGCTGTGTTATCGTATGTTCCTGCTGTGGCATTAACCAGGTCTACTGTGACGGTGATCGTCGCAGTTGCACCCGCGGCCAGGGCATCGGTACCCGCCAGCAGGTTCGTATTGGGAGCGATGCCTGTATAAGTACCATTGACCGTGTAGCCAGGTGCGCTCACCGACTGGACGACTGATGTTCCACCAAACACAGGAAGCACATCCCTCACCTGCAGGTTGGTGAGAGCAGCATTCCCACTATTGATAACAACAATGTTGTAAACAGCAGTACCATCCACACCAACGTTTGTTGTTGTCGTATCCTTATCGATCGTCAATGCGGCCAACGGAACAGTCTTGCTTACGTCAGGAGAATTAATCCCACTGGCTGTACCATATGCAATGTTCGTGACCTGTTTGTTCGTCACATCGGTGAGAGTGGTCGTATAAGCTACTGTTCCAGATGCTGGACAAGCCACGGTCTCACCCGGGTCAAAATAAGCGTCGAGATCACCGACTGCGGTTGGATCCTGGCAACTGATCGCGCCGACAATATGGTCATCTGACACAGTGATGGGACCGGTTAATGGATAACCGCCATTGTTGGATACTGTGTAGCTGTAATGCAGCGTGTTTCCAATAGCCGTGAAGTAACTCTCTGTTGCGTTCTTCACCAGCGCAAGAGATTTGGTCCCATACTGCGCAATGGATGTGATGGGAGATGTCTCATCCGAATCTGCCGTTGCGGTATTGATGTAGGGGTTTGGAGTGGGTGTTGCATTCACGGATACCGGTCCCATCACACAGCTGGCTGAAGTTCCCACAGCCAAAGTACTGGGCAGGGCAGGGACACATCCCGTCAGATTGAAAGGTGCGTCTGTGACCGTGATGCCATTTAGAGCTGTTTCGCCATCGTTGGAGATCGTGAACTTGTACCAAACGTCCTGGGTAGGGACTAGGCCAACATATTTGTACCAGTTGGTGTTATCGGTGGAAATCTGCTTGTTCACGCCAAGCAATGGCTGTGGGTTGTTTACCGTCAACGTGGCAGTGGCTGTGCTTCCCGTCAATAAAAGGCCGCCCCCCGTAGCGGTTATGGTACTTGTAGTATTTGTTTTTGTTCCAGTTGTTGTGCCTGTCACTGTCACATCAAAGGAACAGCTGGCGCCCGCGGCAAGCGACCCGCCTGAGAAGGAAAGACTGTTCGGGGCAGTCGTTGTGAGCGTCCCACCACAGGTAGGTGTGGAACCTGTGCCCACCGTCAGCCCAGAGGGCCATCCAGCTCCTGAATCGGTGAAGCTGATGCTGGACAAGCTGGTCCCGGGGTTCGGGTTCGTGATCGTGAATTGCATTTTGGATGTGCCGTTCACCAGGATGGGACTCTGACTGAATGACTTCGTTAATGTAGGAGCAGTAAGAACCGTTAGAGAATCAGTGGCATACCCATTTGTACCCTTATTCTGTCCACTCTCGAAGGACTCAACATAACCACTGACGTTATCATACGTGCCGGCTGCTGTGCCTTTGACATAGACTCGAACTGTGCAGGATCCACCTGCTGAAAGACTCGCTCCCCCGTTCGAGGTTCCACCCAGTGAGATCGTCGTTGTTGCATCCACTGCTGTGACTGTACCATTGGTACAGGTCGTGCTGGCAGGATACGTTACATTATTGACAATGGCCAATCCTGTCGGTAAGGCATCGGTAAATTTGACTCCGGTAAGGTTTTCAGATGCTGGCGAAGCACTATTGTTGCTAATCGTAAATGTCAACAGGGATACATCTGTAGCTGCAGAATATACCTTAATGGGATCTGTTCCAAATGATTTGTTGATACTGGGTGGTGGAGGCGCACAAGTGGTACCCGTGAAGGCAATATCATCCATTACGAACTTATCGTTGTTGCCGCCGCCGGGCCCATCGTATGGGAAGACATAGAACACCGTATTCCCACTGGGGAAGTAACCTGAGAACGTGTGGGAGAAGTTGTTTAGAGTATCCAGGTTCGGAATTGTGCTAAACGGTGTGCCCCCGATCTGAGTCATCGCCCCACCATTGGGACGGTAGTACAACACAAAAAGATCGGAGGAAGCGTCGGTAGCCTTACCCGCCTTGAACGACCATGTAATATCTTTATACTTAGTTGTATCAACTGTGAAGCTAAAGTAATCCTGTGTGGTCACCAATGTGTTTGGAGACTTGTTCATCGACCAAACGCCGGTCGTCCAGGGGTTGCTGATAATACTTAGATTTGAAAGGGTTGCGTTCCCCAAGGCCGTTGCTGTTGTTACGTTTGCAGCCCTGGTTGTCGGCAGGCCACCCGTGGTATCCGGCGGCTGTGTCGCAGTTGTCGGAACCGTCCAACTGGCAAGTGTGACTCCTGTAATACACGCCTGTACTGTACTCGCAACAGTCAGATTCGCGGTTGCCGTATTACCCGTATTCAGTGACGTGTTGATAAAAAGATTTTGTGTTGTATTTGTATAGGTTCCGGTTGTGACAGCAGGTACCTTAACATCGAACTTAATGACACAGGTAGCGTTAGCTGGAATCGAAATGTTTGAAAAAGAAATGCTGGTTGCACCTGGCGTTAAGGATGCCGGAGCAGGAGTTGACGTGGCGCTACAACCCGTATAGCTCAGATTTGGCGTCGGCGACACAACCATGGCTCCGGGCGTCGTGGGAAGCGGATCCACAAAGTTTACGCCGGTAAGTGTAGTTGCCGTCGGATTGGGGATTCGCAGCGTGACCGTCGAAGTACCATCCGGGGAAATTGCATCCGGAACAAAGCTCTTGTTGATTCTTACTGCCGAAGGGTCAAGGATGTAGGCGTAGCGTGTGGAAACACCATAATCTGCATTGTAATGAAAACTGGAACCCGAGAAATCATAGATCAATGTACTGAGTGGTTCAGGGTTGACAAGTGGCGCGGCTGGCACTTGCAAAATTTTCACCTGATAGGTCGTGGAGATATTGCCACCCGTTTTTCCCGTTGAAAGACAATTGCGATAATTGGGATTGTTGGGATCATTCTCCCAGACACAATTATCGCCGTACAACCTGTCCATGGGGCTGGGGCCAACGGTAGCCGATGAATCCGCATCGAACGTCGAGGACACAGACAGGATTTGGAATATCGTATTGGGGAAATTAATAAAGTATTCGATCTGCTCATATCCCTGGGTGGCGGTATACCCAACGAGCTTGATCGTATAGGTCTGTCCGACCATCAATGTCATTGTGCCGCCTGCCGGGACAGAAACTCCGTTGAGCTGCACATCTGTCACAGCATTTCGACTTTGCGAAATGAGATGCTCAACATACACTTCACGCGGCTGTGACGTACTGATGGTTCCGGTTACATTCCCGGCTGTCGCTTCAATATGATAGTCTCGGGTGTGATCATAGGCATTGGAATTGCGCGCCACTTCAACTTCAAAGTAGGCGTCAGCACAGGCCCCACCATTCATCGTGCCCAGGTTAATGGAATTCAGCGTGCCGGATCGTAAATCGATGTAGGCATCACTTGTATCCCACTTGAACGCCGCAGTTACATTTGTCGCCTGCTCACTTCCCGTATTACAGACCCTCACCCCTACCGGAAAATGATTCGGACCCACATTGACATTATTGCTGTCCAGCCCCATAACATTCCATGTCAATGGGGTAACTGTAAGCGTGGTTGCTGCCAAGACCGAAGACTGCGGCTGGAATAAAGAGCCAGCCAGCAGAACAACCAGCAAAGCAAACCGCAGAACCATAATGAAACGACGATGCATGAACTCCTCCAATGAACAATCTACAATAACTGAGATGAATTAAATTCCCGGAATTGCCAAACGCGATCGCGCATGAACATAATCGCAAAAAAGTGTGACAAAAATATTCCGGTATGCAGAACCTTGGATTTGCTGAATTAATTAAAAACCCCAGCCTAACGGCCGGGTTCGCTATTAGCTCACCAGTGTCCTTACCTATTTTGAAGTCAGCAAAAAAGGAAAAGCGACCAAATCGAGACACTGGGTCAACGCATCCGTACATATCACCCAAAGGTACTAAGTTGACCTGATTCTAATCTGGAAAATTTAAGCGTCAATCGATAATAAAAACAGTTTTGTTAGGTGCGAAAACTGCTATTTTTCTCATACAAACATCTGATTTGACAGCCCCTCTTACTTCGAGTATCCTTGCCCACGTCCGGGCAGGCCCGGCGCGGCAGAGCCTTCCAAACCCCGCCAGGGTCGAAAGACAGCAACGGTACGGCGGTGTCTCTGGGTGCCGCCGATCACCTGTCCGGATACTTTTCTCATGAAATCGAACCGCTGGGTTTTCATCATTCTTGCGTTACTGGCCGGCATCGGTCTTGGGCTTGCCTACGGCTGGCTGATTGATCCGGTTGATTTCTTTGACCTCCCCCCCGATACATTACGAGCCGACTATAAAGCCGATTATGTTCTAATGACTGCCGAAGCCTACCGCGTCGAACAAGACCCAGGCCTGGCAGCCCGCCGATTGGCCATCTTCGGTTCCCAATCCCCCTCCGCCATTGCTGCCAGCGGATTGGAGTATGCACGCGCCCATGCTTTCGCCGATTCAGAGATTGCCATGATGCAGGAACTCGTCACTGCCCTACAAGCCTGGAGCGGGATTCAATGAAACATATTCCATGGGATATTCTGCTTGCGCTGTTCGCAGGCCTGGCGTTGGGTCTCGCTTATTCATGGGTGATCTCCCCCTTGCGCGTGACCAATGCTGATCCCACAGCTCTGCGGGCCGATTTTAAAGAGGACTTCCGGTCCGCAATCGCGGCCGCTTATGCTGCCACAGGAGATCTCCCGCGCGCGCAGGTACGTCTTGCACTCTTAAAAGACCCCGACCCTATGGATGCATTGAATGCCCAGTCCCAACGCATGCGGGCTGATAGTGACTCGTTTCAAGAGGCAGATGAAGTCGCAGCACTCGCAGTGGCGCTCGAAAACGGTTCCGGCGATATTCCAACGGCGATCATAGCGACGGAAGTTGTACAGCAGGTGGAAGATTTCTTCACAGAGACAGTTCTTCCTCCCCCACCTGATGTTCCACTAGTATTAACAGAGACTCCTCAAACGATTGAAACACAACCCGATGTGATCGCAGCAACAGCACGCGCTACACAAACCCCTGTTCCAACCCTTGGCGCACCATTTACATTGACCGGACAGGATAACGTTTGCGATACAAATCTTCCAGATGGGTTGCTACAAGTCATCGTTCTAAACTCCAACCGTAGACAAATAGGCGGTGCTAAAATTATCATCACCTGGGAAGGTGGAGAGGAACAATTCTTCACCGGGCTAAAACCTGAGCTGGGCAATGGATATGCAGATTACATGATGACGCCCAACGTTACCTACACAATCCAACTGGCATCCGGCAGTGACATAGCCGCCGGACTCACAACGCCCACCTGTCAGGCGCAGAGCGGGGAAACGTTCTTCGGCGGGATCAAACTGACTTTCCAACAACCATAAAAAAATCAGCCGCAGAAAATTCTGCGGCTGATTTTTTTCGCGGTAATCTGTCAGGGCATCGTGTTGTTGTTCGCCCAGTCGTTGCCCAGTCGTACTTCAACGTCCACTGTGGCAGCCGGGTCGGGGCTGATCACAAGTTGTGCGCTTGAATCCATGTGAAACAATAATTGGAAATACTTCAAGGTATACAGTTTGGGCGAATAGAGGATCACGGTCGTTCGATCATACCCGCGATCCGCTGTACCTACTTCAGCGATCTGAACACCCTGCGTGAGCAAATAATTACCTGTATTCACATCGAGTCCAGGTGAAAAAGAACCGTTCAGGAGGCGTACCCGGGCGCCATCTGCCTGCATCAATGCAAGGGGGTCGCCTTGGGACGCCATTGGACTTAGCGCACCGCCTGAGGTAAAGATCTCATCGCGCAGCACACGGATCTTGTCGGGCATTGGCTTCATGATGGCAGCATCTGCTCCCCCCAGGACAACATTATCAAGAGTCACCATGCTGTAATCGATCACGCCATGCTCGATACTTTCCACTGGAATATCCTTTGCGAGAACACCCAGTTGAAGCGCAAGATCGAACGACATATTTGTCTTAATGCCCGCGGAAAATTCATTAAAGAACTGGTTTGCCTTGCTCAATAGAACCGGGAAATTCTCAGGCTTGAGTACTTGATCGCGAATGGCGAGGATCAATTTCTGCTGTCGCTTGGAGCGTCCAATGTCACCTTCGTCGCCTTTACGATGGCGCGCATAGGCCAGGGCCATCTCGCCATCCAGATGCCGGATACCACAGCAAGTGATTATGATTTTGTCCTTGCCGCTGCCGACCCTGTCCAAACGCAGATCTTCATCATTATCGATATCCACGCCGCCGATCAAGTTGATAAATTCAACAAAAGCATTGAAATCGATCTGTGCATAGTACTGAACCGGGACACCGATGACTTGTTCCACGGTCTTGCGCGCAAGTTCAGGTCCGCCGCCGGGTAGTTTGCTACCTTCGCCCGAAGAATAGGCAGTATTGATACGGCTGTAGCCAAATCCCGGAATGTTAACCCACAGATCGCGAGGAATGGAAAGGATGCCAGCCGTTTTGGTAAGTGGATCTACTGTGAGCAGGATCATCGTATCGGAACGCGGTGCACCCAGCCCAGATTCCCAGTCACGGTAATCCAAACCGATCAGCAAAATGGTGATGCGGCTTGCACCGTCCCAGGCGGGAGGTAGATTGCTATCCGGAATGGTGATCGCTGGAGGCAAACCCTCCACAACAGGCGCAATGGGTGTACCTTGTTCATTCATGGTGGGACCTGTCAATCCACCAGCAGTGACAGTGCCACAGTCGGAAGGTGTAATGCCAGGTAGCGGGGTGATTACCCAACATGTGACCAGGTTGCGGACAGCAAAAAAGCCAGCAATGGTTAAGATCAGGGCAACCACCCAAAAGAGGATGCCTCTCACGGAGGGACGTCCAAGTTTAATGTTTTTCATGAAGTTCATATTGTTCATAGAGGTTTCATATATATCATATCCAGCCCGAGCCGTTCCAAACCTTCCTGTGCCCAGTGTTGCAGCAGTGCAGAGTCTTCCTGCATGACCTGCATCATGATCGGAATCGCCCGGTGATCACGGATCTCGGCCAACGCGCGCAGGGCATGGATACGTTGTGATTGTGTTCCGAGTCTTGCACCTTCAATAAGAGATGGGACGGCCGCGCCACCGATCTTGACCAGTGTATTTGCAGCAAGACTGCCCACCATCGAATCAACATCGCTCAACGCGTGGACCAGAGCTTCGACTGCACGTTCGTCCGGCTTGCCAGCCAGCCCAAGCGCCGCGCACTGACGCACTTCCGGGGCGGGATCGCTCAGAAACGGGACCAGCCAGTCGGTCCGTGCCTGAGGCGATGAGGCAAGCGTGCGTAACGCCCACCAGCGGGTATCCACATCGGGAGATCGGGTCAACTCCAATAACGCTGGAATCGCATCATCCATTTCGATCAACGCGGGGACGGCCGCTTCTGCGCGTGTTTCGTCGCCGCTGACCAGATCATCCAGAAGATCTTGCAAGGTGGACACGTTATTTCGAGGGCGGCGGAACGGGCAGGTCCGCTTCTGCGGTACCCACCCATTTATCCCCTTCTTCGATCAACATGACCGGGATGTCATCCACAATCGGGTATTTTCGTCCACAATCGTTGCACACGAACCAGGCAGATTTATGCAGCTTCAGTTCACCGCCAGTGGTGCGGACACAATTGGGACAACGTAGGATTTCGATCAGGGTATCGCTAACCATGCATGCTCCATTTCTTAATAATAGCGAAAAATTGTACCATGTATGCAATGTCGAATCATGAAGACGGATTTCGGCACAGACTCTTTTCGTTTGCCAGTTTTTCGGGGTTTTTTGAATCGGGTCCATATTGACAGATGGCTTGCCAGGGTTGGTAGTGAGTGGTGAATTCATCCTGGAACAGCACAGCACCACCCCGCATCACTGTGCGTGTTACGGTGACATCGGCTCCGTTGGCGGCCCAATCGACCTGCTTCATTTCGTTCTTGCTCAGTTCAGGATTCTCCTCAAACATGGGAGACGGTGCTGGCACAACATCGGTGACGCCCGTGGTATCCCAGTTCACTGTGCGTCCATCACTCGTGGAGTAGAACTTCCAGGTCAGTGAGCTGCTGCCCATGTAGGTTTCCATCAGGATCCAATAAGGTGTGTCATTTGTAAATTTGAAATCGACCAGTGGGAAATAAACGGTGGCATCCAAACCAGCCAACCTAGGGTCAACCGAACCGCTAGCAGTTTCCTCATAATAGGAGACG
>Ga0190269_10001751_pt1 | contig 10243 bp, 11 predicted proteins | sample Popmic249IS_FD_133749 | JGI IMG/M metagenome (GOLD analysis project Ga0190269, IMG submission 133749) | Populus adjacent soil microbial communities from riparian zone of Blue River, Arizona, USA - 249 IS | ecosystem: Environmental > Terrestrial > Soil > Riparian zone | place: USA: Arizona... | reverse complement strand
GCCCGCTAAGGGTATAACAAAACTGTAAATCTCTAAAATCATCGCACAGGTATAATCACAATCATGGTCAGCGAACAATACGAACAAGGTATCGTCAAATGGCGGCAGGAAGTGGATGCGAATCTGCGCCGCGAAAACGGGTGGCTGGCACTGGCAGGTTTGTTCTGGCTCCGTAAAGGCACAAACATCATCGGGGCTGATCCTGAAAGTGACATCATACTGCCCAAGCGTGCCCCTGTCAGGCTGGGAACCTTCGAGTTTGATGGCAATAACGTCAGGTTAAATGTGGAAGGCGATACGCTGGTGGAAGTCCACGGTGTTGCGACAAAAAATGCACTGCTGGATGCAGATCAGGAAGATGTGCCCAGCTTTATCACATTCGAGGAAATACGGATGGTGGTGGTACGCCGCGCCAAAGGAGTGGGCATTCGTGTATGGGATAACGCACGCGAAGAGCGCCAGATCTTCCCCAGCCGGCAGTGGTATCCCGTTAAAGAATTGATGCGCGTCCCTGCAACCTACACACGTTATGACACTCCAAAAATTGTGAAAATGCCTGATATCCTTGGCTCTGTTCTTGATGAACCCATGCAAGGCTATGTCACCTTCGAGCTGAATGGACAGAAGCATGAGCTAATGGTTGAGGAACTTGCCGACCGCCGTCTCTTCATCCAGTTCATGGACCTGACCAATGGCAACCCTACTTATCCGTCTGGTCGTTACCACTATACCGATGCACACGAGAACGGCAACGTGTTCATTGATTTCAACAAAGCCTACAGCCCGCCCTGTGCGTTCACCGATTACGCTACATGCACCTTTCCACCACAAGAAAATCGTCTGAACGTGGCGATCGAAGCAGGCGAGATCTACCCCAAACACCACTAAACAAAAAGCCGACGTTTTGAACGTCGGCTTTATTATTTAACCACCTGCCAGTCGTATCAACGCTTCTGGAACCCAGAAATTTCCATACCCCATAAAATTCAATGTTATGGATGTCAGTAGAAGCAGGGTGCCAAACGCAATTAAGATTTTGTCCTTGTTCTCGCGCACAAGCACATCGATCCACGTGCGTGGACCGATGCCAAAGGCGCGCAAGTCCATCGCATCGATAATGTCCTCGCTGCCGATGATGGCATGGATCGTTACCGGCACGAAGATCGGTCCCATCTTGCGAACCTGTTCCACAATGCCACCGCTTAATTTTTCAAGTTCATAGCCGCGTGCCCGCTGCGCGTCCACGGTCAGTTGAAAATCACGCGCAAAGGTCGGGATAAAACGCATGGTCAGATCCATGGCGTATGCAAATTTGTCGTTGAGACCTATCCCCTTAAATGTGACACCATACAATGCAGGATTGAGCGAATATGGAATCAGGATCGTCATAATGGCTATGCTTGCAACTCTGATAAACTGACACAGTGCATAAAAAGCACGTTCCACTGTGACCTTCAAAGCAGGCGTCCAGCCAAAGATCGAGAAGGGTGCCCGAAACTCACGGATCGTGTGCTCTGCTCCATATACTTCAGAACCTCCGCGCCCGGTCAGGAATGTAAGAATGGAAAAAAAGAAAATAAATACGAGGATAAACAAAAACGCACGTCTTATCTCTTTCCACATCACCCCCGAATTAAATAAAACGATCATGGTAATGGTGAAGAAGAACAACAGAAAGCGAATGTCCCAAAAACCAAGAATGGACATAAAGAAACACCCGTAAAAAATAAGCCAGGCACGTGGGTCAAACCACTGGATGATGGATCTACGTTGACGATATTTCCAGGCAACTAACATATTATTAATCAGCTTTCAGCAATTAGCATATAGAGGTTGGTAGTTGGCAGAAATAACCGCCAACTACCAATCATCAACCATTAACTCTTTTAACGGCCAGACTGTCGCTGAACCGATGCATAGGCACCGACGAGCAGTGGCACGAGGATCGCAGCGAAGATGAGGTTCGGTCCCGCTGCGGGCAGGAACTGACCTACGATCGTCGCGGCTAAAGTAAAACCGTTGATCCAAATATCGGAGAGCGCTGCAAAGAGTAAGCCCAGAATATTTCCAAGCATACCCCAAGTCACTGCGGCCGCAACATTTTCATTCGATGCAAAAATATAGCGTACCGCGACAATAAGGATAAAGCCGATCACAATCGAAAGACCCGCAAATACGGAAATGGTGGCATCGCCAAAGATTCCGTTATCGACATCAAAGTACAGCATGTTTGGCATATTGCGGTTCAGGAAGTACAGCAGAGCTGTGATCAGAACAAGCGCACCGCTCGTATAAAGGACAGTATTCATGCTCTGCTTGCGGTCTTTGAACAACATGGACAGACCAGCAATAAAACCGATCAAGCCATTACCAATGCTCCACTGTGGGGAAAGACCGAAGCCGGTGAGAGCATCACCGAACATATTCCCCACCGCGCCGGTGAAGAAACCAACAACCGGGCCAAAAGCATAACCAAAGAACATCGGGATCGCGATGGCAGGACGTAAAGCCACCTGGCTTGCTGACGGCACCACAAAAACCGTACCGTTAAATAGATAAGAAAATACTGCGTACAGCGCTGCGCCGATCGCCATCCACACCACCTGCCGGGTCCCCACTTCCCAGGCAGCATTTTCCCTGGTGAAATAGTAAACGGCGAACGCGATCAACAAACCAATGATCACGAATACAAAACGAAGTACAACAGTGGATTGATCAACTGAGAAATTAAACAGAGCGCCTTCCTGTGCTTCACCCACGCCCAAAAAGAACATCACAAGGGCGAAGAACAGCAATACCACGCCCAACGCAATTGCAACATTTGTGGTTGTAGACCTATTCATCTTCTTCTCCTCTATGCAAAACTTAGATATGCGCCAATGCTTCTGCGCTCATAAACCGACCCGTCGTGCTGAGTCGTTTAAGGTTGAGAGCCAGCAGCGAGGTCGGTACGAGACGATTGGCTTTCAGTCGATCGAAGTCGCGGAGCACATCCTGCGGTTTTCCATCTGCAACCAGCCGTCCATCATTGATCATCAAGACGCGATTAGCGTAGATAACGGCCAGATCCACATCGTGCGTGATGAATAGGATGGCTTCGAGTGAGGGCAGTTGCAAAATGGAACTCATAAAGTTCATGTAGTTTTGATAGTCCTGCCCGGCCGTGGGTTCATCCATCACCAGGATACGGGACTGCATCGCAAGGATGGCAGCAATACTCACACGCTTCTGCTGGCCAAACGACAATGCCAGCGGTGGGTCCTGCTCTTTATCAGAAAGATTTACGATTCTCAACGCCTCTTTCACCTCCAGTTCAATCTGTTCCTTCGAATGTTTCAAATTCTTCGAACCGAATGCCAGCTCTTCATGTACTGTGGGAGCGAACAGCATATGGCTCGGGCTTTGAAACACATAACCCAATGTACTTGCGATCTGTGCGACGCTGGCCTCCTTCGTATCAAGTCCGCCAACGAGGACACACCCGGCTTTTGGTTTGAGCAAACCAATGGCATGTTTCACGAACGTTGTCTTGCCCGCACCGTTTGGGCCTAACACTGCGATGACATCGCCGCGGTTGATCTCGAGATTGATACCATGCAGCACATCGACATCGGATTCATACCCAAATGCGACATTTTCGAATTTGACCAACGCTTCATTCCCCTTTTTGCCGGTCGCGCCCGGAAGGATCTTGACCTCCTCTGGAGCCGGGTCCTGCTTCGCGCGTTCAACGATATCCTCAGCAGATAGTTTTACCTCACGATAGTTCACTACTTTAGACAACCCCGCGATAGTTCCTAGGTAACGGATTTCTCCTTCACTCATGAACATCACCCGCTCAGGGTGAATGCGCGTCACATCCTCGACGCGGTGTTCCACCATCAACACTGTCATGCCTTCATCCGCTAAAAAGCGGACGGTATCGAGCGTATCCTGTGCAGAAGCCGGGTCGAGACTGGCCAGTGGTTCATCCAACAGCAGGATGGACGGTCGCATGGCAAGCACACCTGCCAGCGCAACCTTCTGTTTTTCCCCGCCAGACAGGGTAAACGTTTCGCGTTCACGCAAATGAGGAATCTTTAAGAACGCAAGCGCTTCGTCCACGCGTTGAAGGATCTCTTCGCGCGATACATTTAAGTTTTCCAGCCCGAACGCAACTTCATTCAGCACCTTCGTGCCAAGGATTTGACGTTCAGGGTCTTGTAATACAGTTCCGATTTTTTGGGAGATCTGGGAAAGCTTCCACGTGACAGTCTCTTCACCGTATATCAGAACACGACCTGTGACTTCCCCTTTATACGAGCGAGGTATCAAGCCATTGATCGCACGGATGAGAGTGGTCTTGCCACACCCACTTGCACCGGCGATCAAAAGGATTTCACCTGTTTTAGCTTCAAACGATATATTGTGAATGGCCGCCCCCTGGCGGTCACGATAGCGAAAGGACAGATTATCAATTACCAATGGTGCATCAGACATTATGGTTTCCTACAACAGCAAAGAAGTTAAACGGGCACATTATATAACAGTTTTAAAGTCATACCGTTCCGCCTTCGGCAGTTAGTTTTTGCTTCTTCTTTTTCAGTATCATCAAAGGAGTCATATGGAAGTCAGGCGCGCGATCGCCAGACCAGGATGCCGTGGGCGCCATAACGAGCCCGCACAACAAAATTAGGGTGCGATCATAATTCACACGCCAACCGGCAAAGTCCTGCCACGCCTTTTCGCGGTCAGCTTTGACGGGAAGACCGGCCGCCACGAGTTGATCTACGACAGCGTTATATTCGGCGCGATCCACGCAAATAGGAGTATCAGGATAATGCGGGTCCTGCGGGTTTGGGATATCAAAGTAATTCGCAATACGACGGAAAGTAAGAAAACCGGCGCGAATGCTCAACGCAGCAGAAACTTCATATGGGATTTCCAGCGTAGACAAGGTGATCGCCGCAGCATCCAGAACTGCACCTGCTGCAGTCACCCATGAGGTTTCGGGGCGCGGTGAACGGAAGAAGATCAGCGCTGGCAATGTCGTGTGACTCTCCTCAACATCGGCAAACCAGGCTTCCCATGTCTTCCAATAATCGGATAACTTATCCAACCCATGGTTGCGATGAAAGCGAAGCAACATCTCCAACGCCGAAGGCGGACTCCCTGCCCGAACTTCCAGCATGGTGACTGCCTGTTCACGGCGCGAGAAGGCGGCATAGATCGTGGGCAGGTAGGCAATCAGCAGAGCCACCATGATCAGCCCAAGCATGGCTTCTGTAAATTCAAGGACGGTTATCAAGAACACATTACTCGATTCAAATCCAAGTGTGAGCAAAGAAGAACCACTGAGCCGAATCGCCTGAAAAAAGTCTCCAATACCCAGGGACCAATACATTGCTGCATAACCAAGAGCGATCAACACGTACCAGGTTGGGACGAGAAGCATCACGCCAACTGGCGCATAGTAAGCCATAATGGCATCGCGGCGTTCATATGTTTTGGCAAAATGCAGGATAAAATTGAAAATGCGGCGCAATAATCCGAAGACAATTCGATTCAGCTGACTGCGAACAGCCCGGGGAAGAACAAAGGTGGAGAGTGCGGACGAGAGTGTAAGGATGACAGTAACGAATCCGACAATAAATACCAGTATATTTTCCATGGCAGGATTATAACCGTGCAGCAATAAGTCTTGTCTCGATCAGGACTCTCCGGATCTACTTTGGACATGGTCTCCCGCAAGTAATTACAGTTCCGTGGATGTACCTACAAATAACGTAAGAATGACTATAATTGAATATGGAACACGTAAGCCACTGGAAACATAGCACAGTCATCTTCACAATACTCCAGTTGTCCAATATTATTCGGTAAGGTGACTAAAGTGATGATTAGGCAATATGCGGGTCCTTTAACGGTCCTCGCGGCAGGTGCTGTAGGTTTCAGTTTCTTTTTAATTGTCGCTGCCGCGGCTATAACGAGTCCCAGGGCACCCAATGCATCCCAAATCGATTTGGAGCCTCAGAGTCTCGTCGATTCGGCTGTTTCGAATATGAATACCATGGCTGCATTAACAGTCGAAGCTGTTTCCCAGTATATTCCCACGGCTACCGTTACACCATCGCGTACAAGTGTCCCCACTGATACAGAAGCACCCACATTTACAGCGACTCTCCATCCCACCCGCACCCGAATTCCGCCTACAAGAACTCGCGAGCCATCCGATCCACCTCCAATTAGGACTGCCACCAGCCTGCCAACTCGAACAGCCACTCCTGAGCCTACGTTCACTTCTACATCCATACCGACATTTACGGATACACCAATTCCGACGGATACGCCGGAACCTCCTCCCACCGATGCACCGGTTCCGACAGATACGCCAGAACCTCCTCCCACCAATACATCTGAACCACCTCCTGCTACTATTGAATTGCCAATTGAGGTAGCCACCCAACCATAAACACTGAAAGAATCAAGAAGTCTCCGCAGTTATGCGGAGACTTCTGTTTATTGTAGATGTTTTGCAAAAGCTTCCTCGAGTTCTTGCTCAGTGGAATATCCCACCCATTTTTCAAGTACAATTCCGTTTGCGTCCAACAGGTAGATCTCAGGTTGATAGTAAAAACCAAGAGTCCGCTGAAAATCACGGGTGTCCGGGTCGTCGGCATCAAGATAGGAGAACGCGATCCTGCCAACGTATTTTGCTTCGAGCCCATGAACCATGGGCGCCATTGCGCGGCATGTACCTCAGGTAAAGCGGAAAAATTCGACAAGCTGCAACCCACCCGAAGCCAGGCTGACAGTGGATGGGTCAGTGGCATGCAGATCTGGTCCGCGGGAGGTGGCTACAGGTAGTGGGGTCGCTGCCTGAGCATCGGTGGGGACAGGGGATGAAGCGGGGACATCCGTCGTTTGTGGCGGCAGTGTAACAGCAGGCTTGACGGCCGGTAGCTGCGTGGGGATAACGGTAGACGCGGCAGGGGCGCACGCGGCTAGTAAAACGGCGATCAAAACCAGGCTTGGAAGGATGCGGGGGTTCGTCATAAGTCTCCTTTCAATGTCGAATTTCAAGACCCTTTGTAGCACAAAATCCTTACGAGACTCTTACAGAAACCCCTCCCGGGGAGTATTTGGCTCTTCTTTGACTGTATAAAAGTCCTACGCTATACTAGGTTTGTCTGCTAGTCATGCGATCAGACGAGGAGACTAGCGGCTATCAGACCAGGAGACTACTTTAAGGAGGTTGTATGGCAGGTTTTAAACTTACGTATGGAAATATGTTCAATCCGCCCGAGGAGATGCACAAAGGTTTTGACAAGGCTGTGGCAAAACTAAAAGCCAACCTTGGCAGGGAATATGGAATGTTCATTGACGGCAAGGATGTATTTGCCGATACCAAATTTGAAGACCACTCGCCAGTGAATACCGATTGGGTGCTGGCAGTCATGCAAAAGGGCGATGCATCACACGCCAACATGGCGATCGAAGCGGCCCGTAAGGCCTTCCCCGCCTGGAGCCGCACACCGTGGCAGAAACGTGTGCAATTGGTTCGGAAGGCGGCAGCAAATATCGAGAAGCGCATTTTCGAACTCGGCGCGGCGATGGCTCTTGAGGTCGGCAAGAACCGCATGGAATCACTCGGTGATGTGCAGGAGACAGCTGACCTTATGTATTGGTCCGCGACAATGATGGAGGAGAATAACGGTTTCATCAAACCGATGGGCAAAGACCCGCTTACTGGATATGACTCAACCAATACTTCGGTGCTGCGCCCGTATGGGGTGTGGCTCGTGGTCTCTCCGTTCAACTTCCCGTTCGCGTTGACGGGTGGACCAACCGGCGCGGCTCTCGTGGCTGGAAATACAGTTGTCATGAAGCCAGCAACGGATACTGCCTGGATCGTGCGACTCTATGCTGAATGCTTGCGCGACGCGGGCTTCCCGCCCGGAGTTGTGAACTTTGTGACAGGGCCCGGCTCTACGCTTGGGCAGGCGCTCGTGGAGAATAAAGATGTGGATGGCATGACCTTCACCGGTTCCTTTGATGTAGGCATGAAAATGTACCGCGATTACGCGAATCGTAATTACATCCGTCCGATCATTTTGGAATTGGGTGGTAAGAATCCCGCCATCGTTTCGCGCAACGCGAACCTTGAAGACGCGGCGACGGGTATCGTCCGCTCGGCATTCGGTTTGCAGGGACAGAAGTGTTCGGCGGCTTCACGCGTGATCGTGGAGGAGCCCGTCTATGATGCACTGGTTGCTAAACTCAAAGCGAAGGTTGATGCCCTGGTCATCGGTGACCCAACAGAACGAGGCACGTATTGGGGACCAGTTATCAATCAGAGTTCCTATAATGACTTCAAGAACTTCAACGAAGAGATCAGTGATGCCGGCGGGCAGTTCCTGACCGGTGGTCATGTAAAGACCGGAGGCATGTTCGACAAGGGTTACTTCTGCGAGCCCACGTTTGTGACCGATCTGCCGTTCAGCCATCGCTTGTGGCAATATGAAATGTTCCTGCCGATCACAACGATCGGCAAAGTGGGTAATCTCGATGAAGCGATGAAGATCGCCAACAATGTCAACTACGGTCTGACCGCGGGCTTCTATGGCTCAGCAAAAGAGACGCAGTGGTTCTTCGATAATATCGAAGCTGGCGTTACCTATGCCAACCGCCCGCAGGGCGCGACGACCGGTGCGTGGCCAGGCTTTCAGCCATTTGGCGGTTGGAAAGGCTCCGGCTCCAGCGGCAAGAACGGCGGCGGTTATTACTACGTGCAGCTTTACATGCATGAGCAGATCCAGACCAACGTCAAGCCTGCCAAAGTCAATGGCAAGAGCGCTGTGAAAAAACTGGTCAAGAAGATCGCGCCGAAGAAGAAAGTGGCTGCGAAGCGGAAGTAGAATTTCCTCTCACCCCCAACCCCTCTCCCAATGGGAGAGGGGAATTATTAACTACTATGCCCTGGGACCCTAACCAATATCACAAATTTCAAGCGCAGCGGTCGGCGCCGTTTTATGACTTGCTTGCGCTGGTGGATATCCGCCCGAATCTGAAAGTCGTTGACCTGGGATGCGGCACTGGAGAGTTGACGCGTCAACTTGTGGATGCGTTGCCACATAGTGACGTGACCGGACTCGACTCGTCGCCGCAGATGCTGGAAAAGGCCGCTTCTTTTTCAAGCCCGAACCTGCGCTTTGAACAAGGGGATCAGTCCCAGCTAACAGGAGAATGGGACCTGGTCTTTAGCAATGCCGCGCTGCAATGGTCGGAAAACCATGCAGAGTTGATCCCGCATTTGTATCGGCACCTGAAACCGGGTGGACAGATCGCCGTGCAGGTCCCATCCAATCACAATCACATCTCCCATCAGATCATCCGCGAGACGGCCGGTGAAGAACCGTTCAAATCCATTCTGCAGGGATTTCAACGCTACGCTCCGGTCCTGTCCATTGACCAGTACGCCCAGCTCCTGTTCGACTGCGGCGCGGAAGATATCGTCGTTTTCGAGAGGGTCTACGCCCACGTGCTGGAGGATTCGGACGCGGTGGTAGAATGGATTTCGGGCACGGCTTGCGTTCCCTACTTCGAAAGACTCGGCGATCACAAAGACAGCTTTGTGACAACGATCCGAGACAAGATGCGGAGCGCGTTGCCACAGTCGCCTGTGTTCTATCCATTCCGCAGGACATTATTTTCAGCGCGCAGACCAAAATAACATGAGCGGTAATCAACCTAACACTTATCCTGAACTACTCTACCGCGTAGGGACTTTCTTTTTATTAGTGGGGACGGGGCTGGTCATTCTTTTTGTACTTTCCGAGTCCGCTCGACAGACGGTATTCGGTTACTTTTGTTGGGGCATGATCCTGTTAATGTTCGGCTTTATATTCCGTGCACGATATAGAAGAGCCGCACCACCTTCCAGTGGGCGATTCAGTATCTTCCAAAGATTGAAACGAAAACCTAAAGAAGACAAGGCAAAGAAATGAGCAAAATACTCACCCTTAGGGAAGCCATCGCAAAGTATGTCAGCGATGGCGATACGGTTTACGCGGCGGGATTCACACACCTCATCCCGTTCGCAGCAGGGCATGAAATCATCCGGCAGCGGAAAAAAGATCTTACCCTCGCCCGCGCCACGCCGGACCTGATCTACGATCAAATGGTCGCGGCGGGCTGTGCAAAGAAGGTCATCTTTTCGTACATGGGCAACCCCGGCGTGGGATCGCTGCGCATTGTCCGCTCT
>Ga0190269_10001750_pt1 | contig 10245 bp, 7 predicted proteins | sample Popmic249IS_FD_133749 | JGI IMG/M metagenome (GOLD analysis project Ga0190269, IMG submission 133749) | Populus adjacent soil microbial communities from riparian zone of Blue River, Arizona, USA - 249 IS | ecosystem: Environmental > Terrestrial > Soil > Riparian zone | place: USA: Arizona... | reverse complement strand
TGCATGTCGCGCCGCGGGCCGATGGGCACCGAGAACTCCACACCCGCGACCGTGCGCCCCGGCCGGTCGGAAAAGCGCGTGCGGCGCAGGAACAACTGCACGGCGACGTCGCCGAACCACTGGCGCATCCCGAGCTGCACGCCGCCGTCATTGTTCATGAAGCGGCCGCCGGTGGCTTCGAGGTAGGTCTGCGACGCGGCCAGATTGTAGCGGTACGTCAGGAGCAGGGGGGTGGCGTTGCGCGGGTCGCCGGGCACCAGGCCTGGCCTGCTGTTGCGCATCCAGCCCCCTTGCGCCGTGACACGATGCTGGCCCGCGCCCGGTTCCCAGCGCAGCGCGCCGTACAGGCCGTCGAAATGGTGCGTGATGCGGCCGACGGACGCTTGCGCGCTGAGCGCGGGAAACCCGTCGAATCCGACCGTCTGCGTGAGCGCGAGCCGCTCGGTGCCCGGAAGCACGCGGCGCCGCTCCAGCAGCTCGCCGGGCCCGTAGTCGTCCGAATGCGCCACCTGCGCCTGCACGCGCCAGTCTGCCGTCGCCCCCGCCCACAGGGGTTGCGAGAAGCCGACGTTCAGGCCGGCCGAATAGTCCAGCGCGCCCACCTCGGTGCCGAGATTCGAGCGCAGCACCGGCGTGAGTTGCACCCGCACGGTCTTCCAGCTCGGCTGTAGCCCGCGCACGACCCAGGAAGCCCCTTCCTGGAACGCATTGAGCGAGCCCGTACCGGGGGTGGAGAACTCGCCGGGCGTGCAGGCGTTCGCCGCGGCGGCTATCCATTGCTGCAGGCACTGCGACTCTCCCGCCATCCCGACGATGGGGACCTGGCGCTGCGTGAGCACCAGGCGGTAGGGCGCGCGCGTGCCGCCGAGCGCGCTGGCGGTCGCGCCCAGCGCGGCGCCGAGCGCGTCGACCGTATTCCAGTTGTAGGTGGCATTGTTCGCGCGCACGGCGATCGTGCCATCGGGCATGCGCCCCACCGAGATGTCCTCGAGGCCACGGGCCTGCAGGCCGCGCGCGAGCTCCTCGAGTTGCGCATCGGAGACGGGGCGCGCTGCTCCTTCCGGCGCCGCGGGTGGAGCGGGCTGCAGGGGACTCGCGGACGCGGGCTGGGTCGCCTGTGCCGCAGGCCGCATCTTCGGCACGCTGTACAGGGGGATGCTGACGCCCGCCGAGAACCAACTGCGCTCTGTCGTGCCCGTTCTGGTCAGTCGCATGTTGGCGCCGACGTGTGCAGACCAGCCCTGCGGCAACCAGGACGCCGGTGCGAACAGCCGCACGCCAGCCCACGCGTTCCGGTCGGTGTACTCCACATGCCCGCGCAGCCACGGGAGGGGCTGCCATGCCGCGCTGCCGAACACGCCGTCGAGTGGCGAGCTGTTGATGCGCGTCCCCTCGTTGCCGCGACGCGCGAAGCCGCCGCTGAACTCGTAGGCGTCCCGCATATAGGTAAGGACGCCGTAGACAGACCGGAAGTTGGTCGCCGCTCCACCGAAGTCCGCAATGCCGGCGGCAATGTGGAACCGGTTATCCGCCCCTAGCGGCATCCCCAATTTGGCGGAGGCCGAAAGGTCACCAATCCCGCAAGGCTCCAGGAAGCAGTTGGTGTGCAGCGCATTCGCCGCCAGGCGACCGGTGACCTCCAGGTTGGGCAACAGACCGAATCCGGCAACAAAGTTGTGCCCGGAAGGATCCGCTGCGCCGGGCAACTGGCGGTCGTACGCGAAACCGAACTGGCCCCACCCGAGCAGACGCGCGTTCGGCGTGACGGCGTAGCCGGTGAATCCGCCGGTTGCCAGGTTAGTCGCCACTGCGCCCGCAGTGGAGCAAAACAACGCGGCAGCAGCCGCAAGCGTGGAGGGCAGTAGGTGCTTCATGAGGAGCGGGCAATCTTAACCGCCCTCCCGCAATTTGCAGGCTGGGTGAGGGAGACGAAGTCCCCGCATTAGTGTTCACCCTCAGTGCGCCCGTCATGGTTGGGGACGTTTGCAAAAACATCCTTGCGCGCGCTCTCCTACGCCGCTTGTTTTGCAGTACTCTTCGCGGCAGGCGCGGACCTGCACCGGTCCGAATGTTCATTCCCTACAGCGAGGATCGAAAATGATGAAGAAACAGTTCCTGTTCGCCGCCCTTCTCTCGTTTGCGTTTGCACTCACCGGATGCGGCGGAGGCGATGGAGGTGAGATCCTGCAGGCCACCCGCGACACGACCGTCCCCATCAACCAGGACAGCGGGCCCGCCACCACGGCAGCCGTCCGCGGAGCGGCATTCAATTTCCCCACCGGCGTGCCGGCGTTCGGCACCACCGGCCCCACGACGGTCACGTTCACCGCGGCCAGCGGCACCGCGTCGGGTCTCGCCACGACCTCCAACGCCAGCGGCTTCACCATCACGTCCGGCGGGCTGACCGCAACGGGCACCGTCAACTTCGGCCCCGCCGGATCGAGCTCCGGCTCCTGCATCTTCACGGTGCAGAACTCCAACTTCCCGGACACGAGCCCGCTGGCGCTCGGCCGTGACGTCACGACCACGAACTGCGCGCTGTTCATCAACACGGCGGGCTTGCCCGCCGATAATCAGGCCCGTCCGCGCGCCGTGCGGCTGATCCTGAACGGCCGGTCGTCCGTCAACGTGATCCTGCAGGTGTCCGTCAACTCGCAGGGCACGGTGTTCATCAACCAGATCCCGGTGGGCTCCGTGCCGGTTGCCGAATTGACCGGCATCACCGGCGCCTGACCGAAGGTCGCGGCAACGAAAAAGGCCCGTGCATCGCACGGGCCTTATTTCATTCTGCGCGTCACGCGACGCGACTGGTGCCGGAGGCCGGAATCGAACCGGCACGGTGTTGCCACCGGCAGATTTTGAGTCTGCTGCGTCTACCGATTTCGCCACTCCGGCAGGTCAAAGGAGGCGCGGGAAATTATGGCACAGTGAGGTGCATGAACTATCCAACGATCGAGGAAGCGATCGGTCGCACGCCGCTGGTGAAGTTGCAGCGCATCGGTGCCCAGGCGGGCGCGCAGCGCGGCAACGTGATCCTCGGCAAGCTCGAAGGCAACAACCCGGCCGGCTCGGTGAAGGACCGCCCCGCCCTGTCCATGATCAAGCGCGCCGAGGAGCGCGGCGAAATCAAGCCGGGCGACACCTTGATCGAGGCGACTTCCGGCAACACCGGCATCGCGCTGGCGATGGCCGCTGCCATCCGCGGCTACCGCATGGTGCTGATCATGCCGGAGGACCTGTCCGTCGAGCGCGCGCAGACCATGAAGGCGTTCGGCGCCGAACTCGTGCTCACGCCCAAGAGCGGCGGCATGGAGTACGCACGCGACCTGGCCGAGAACATGCAGCGCGAAGGCCGCGGCCGCGTGCTCGACCAGTTCGCCAATGCCGACAACCCGCGCATCCACTACGAGACCACCGGCCCCGAGCTGTGGGAGCAGACCGGAGGGCACATCACGCACTTCGTGTCCGCCATGGGAACCACCGGCACGATCACCGGCGTGTCGCGCTTCCTGAAGGAGAAGAACAGCGCCGTGCGCATCGTGGGCGCGCAACCGAGCGAAGGCTCGCGCATTCCCGGCATCCGCAAGTGGCCCGAGGAATACCTGCCGAAGATCTACGATCCCGCCGCCGTCGACGAGCTCGTGCTGGTCAGCCAGGACGAGGCCGAGGAGATGTGCCGCCGGCTCGCGCGCGAAGAGGGCATCTTCGGCGGCATCTCCGCCGCCGGCGCCTGCTGGGTCGCGCTGCAGATCGCACAGCAGGTGGAGAACGCCACCATCGTCTTCGTGGTCTGCGACCGCGGGGACCGCTACCTGTCCACCGGCGTCTTCCCGGCCTGAGTCTTCCCGGGTTTCCATGAGCGAATTCCGCTTCTGCCCGCAATGCGCCACGCCGCTGGCCTGGCTGGCGCAGGCGGAGGACGGTGGCGAAAAGGAGCGGCTGCGCTGCCCGGCCTGCGCCTGGACGCACTGGAACAACCCGACGCCCGTGCTGGCGGCGGTGGTCGAATACCAGGGGCGCATCCTGCTGGCCCGCAACGCGGCGTGGACGAACAAGATGTACGCGCTGATCACCGGCTTCATGGAAGCCGGCGAGACGCCAATCGAGGGCATCGCGCGCGAGATCGCGGAGGAGACGAATCTGCGCGCGCGCTCGCTCGACCTGATCGGCGTCTACGATTTCCAGCGGATGAACCAGGTGATCATCGCCTACCATGCGCAATGCGAGGGCGAGGTGAAGCTGTCGCCGGAGCTGGTGGACTACCGCCTGTTCGCGTTCGACCAGGTCCGCTGCTGGCCGGCGGGCACCGGGCACGCGCTGGCCGACTGGCTGCGCTCCCGCGGCCTGGAGCCGCAATACATGGAGCCGCCGGCGCGCCCTCCTGAGGAATAGAGATGCAGATCGACAAGGAAATCGACACCCGCGGGCTGAACTGCCCCTTGCCCATCCTGAAGGCGAAGAAGGCGCTCACCGAGATGCAGAGCGGCCAGTTGCTGCGCGTGGTCTCCACCGATGGCGGCTCGCTGCGCGACTTCCAGGCGTTCGCCAAGCAGACCGGCAACGAGCTGGTGGAGCAGCAGACGGTGGGCGAAGAGTACATCCACGTGCTGCGGCGCCGCTGACGCCATGGTGCCGCCGGCAGCCAGGAGTGGTGCCGACGTGACGCTGCGCAACGCGGCGGGCGACCAGGCGGCCTTCAGCCTGCACGGCGCGCAGCTCCTGTCCTGGGTGCCGAACGGCGGGCGCGAACAGATCTACCTCAGCCCGCTGTCGCGCCCGGCGGCGGGAAAGTCCGCGCGGGGCGGCACGCCGGTGTGCTTTCCGCAGTTCGCCGACCGCGGGCCCTTGCCCAAGCACGGTTTCGTGCGCACCGCGCGCTGGGAGCTGGTCTCGCCCCCCGTGACGGGTGCGGAGGTCGCCGAGGCGCGCTTCCAGGTCGATTCGGCGAGCTGCGGGGCGGCGTGGGCGCATGCGTTCTGCCTGGTGCTGGTCGCCCGGCTCGGGCCCGGCTGGCTCGAACTGCAGCTGCAGGCCGCGAACACCGGCCGCACGGCCTACGACTTCACCGCCGCCCTGCACACCTACCTGGTGGCCGACGTGCCCGCGGCGGGCCTGCACGGGCTGCAGGGTTGCGAGTACGAGGACAACCTCGCGGGCCGGCAGCGCCGGCGCGAACCATCCACGTCCTTGGCGGTGACGGGCGAGGTGGACCGGGTCTACCTCCAGGCGCCGCCGGCGTTGCGCCTGGAGCAGGGCGCCTCGCAATTGCGCGTGCTGCAGCAAGGCTTCACCGACACGGTCGTGTGGAATCCGGGCCCCGCGAAGGCGGCCCAGCTCGGGGACATGCCGCCGCGGGACTGGGAACGCATGCTGTGCATCGAAGCCGCCGTGGTCGGCCAGCCGGTGCACCTGCCACCGGGCAAGACGTGGCACGGACTGCAGCGGCTGGAGCTTGGGCAGGCTGGGGAGCGTTGGCCGGCGGTCAGGTAGGTTGGGGTGACGCGCGCCAGCGCCGGAACCCCAGCGATGCGCGCAAGCGCCGCAAACCCTCCGACGCCCGCAAGCGCTGGGGTTCCCGGCGCGCTTCGCGCGCGGTCACCGCCAGCCTAGGAGAGGTCCAGGCCTCGCAGGTACTCGCGGAATGCTGCGCCCACTTCCGCGTGCCGCAGCGCGAATTCGACACTCGCTTCCAGGAAGCCCTGCTTGCTGCCGCAGTCGTAGCGCTTGCCTTCGTAGCTGTAGGCGTACACGCCCTCCGGCCCGATCAGCTGCGCGATGCCGTCGGTGAGCTGGATCTCGCCGCCGCTGCCGCGCGGCTGGTCGCGGATCGCGTCGAACACGGCGGGCGTGAGCACGTAGCGACCCGCCACCCCGAGCCGCGAAGGCGCGCTTTCGGGCGAGGGCTTTTCCACCATCCGCTGCACCTTCACCAGGCGGTCGCCGGCGGGCTCGCCGGCCACGATGCCATAGCGCTTCACGTGCTCCAGCGGCACCTCCTGCACGGCGAGCACCGACCTGCGCACGCGCCCGAACACCTCCACCATCTGCGACAGCACGCCGCGGCCATCCTGCGGGCCGCACATCAGGTCGTCGGCCAGCAGCACGGCGAAGGGTTCGTCGCCCACGATGTGGCGGGCGCAGAGCACGGCGTGGCCCAGGCCCAGCGAGCGCGGCTGCCGCACGTAGGAGCAGTCCATGTCCCGGGGCGTCAGCGAGCGCACCGCGGCCAGGAGTTCCTCCTTGCCACCGGCTTCCAGCTCGCTTTCGAGCTCGTAGGCGGTGTCGAAATGGTCCTCGATGGCGCGCTTGTTCCGGCCGGTGACGAAGATCATGTGGCGGATGCCGGCCTCGTAGGCCTCCTCCACCGCGTACTGGATCAGGGGCTTGTCGACGATCGGCAGCATTTCCTTGGGCTGGGCCTTGGTCGCGGGCAGGAACCGGGTGCCCAGGCCCGCCACCGGAAAGACGGCCTTTTTGACAATCGTGAAGTTTTTCATCGACCCGCTGTTGAGTTGTAGATAAAGTGGATGGACGCACCTGAAGTCCCGATTGTGCGGAAGAAACCCTGCCTGTGGTGCAACGAGGTCCTGCTGTGGAAATCCTCCTTCTCGAGCGACTGGCTCCCGAAGCGCAGGCCTGGCTCCAGGCCCGGCATCGCGTCGCCTATCGGCCCGAGCTGGCGGAGGACGCGGCGGCCCTGCGACGGCAGGTCTACAACGTGCAGGCGCTGGTGCTTCCGCGCAAGGTGGTCCTCACCCGGGAACTGCTGGATTTCGCCCCGGTGCTGCGCGCCGTCGCCCGCCTGCACGTGGGCACCGAGAACACCGACCTCGAGGCTTGCCGCGACCACCGCGTGCGCGTCATCCAGGGCACGCACGCCCACGTCCGATCCAATGCCGAATACCTGCTGGCCGGCCTGCTGCTGCTGATGCGCCGCGGCATCGGCGCGGCGCTCAAGGGCGAGCGCGACGCGCCGCCGCTGGTGGGCCGCGAGCTGCATGGCAGCGTGGTCGGCATCCTGGGCCTCGCGCCCTCGGCGCATGCGCTCGCCCTGATGCTCAACGCCCTGGGGGCGCGGCTGGTGGGCTACGACCCCGCCGTGCACCACACCGCCTCCGTGTGGAATCGGCTGCACATCGAGCCCATGAGCCTGCAGGACGTGCTGTCGCGCGCCGACGCGGTGACGGTGCAGTTGCTCTATGCCTCGCGCTTCCAGGGCTTCGTCAACGACAAGGTGCTGGCCCACTGCAAGCCCGGGCAGCTCTGGGTGGCGACCACGAGGTCCCGGATCTTCGAGGCGGCCGCCCTGGCGCAGGCGCTCAAGGACGGCCGCATCGGGGCCGCGATGCTCGATGGGGCGGAAGCGGGCTTCGCCGGCCGCGGCACGCCCCTGGCCGACCTGCCCAACCTGTACCTCACGCCGCGCATCGGCTCGCTGACCGAGGAATCGCGGCAGCGCGCGAGCTGGTATGTCGCGCAGCGCCTGCACGAGACGCTCACGACAGCGCCGAGCACCGGCTACGACACGATCCTCAGCGGCCCGGCCCCCCTCGACTCGCAGCCGGCACCCCTCAGCGGGCCCGGGCCGATCGAGTAGGGGCTGCCCTCACCCCGACCCTCTCCCAGGGGGAGAGGGAGAAAACCGGGGTCAGCCCAGGCGCTGCAACTGCCCCTGCATCTTTTCGAGGGTTGCGGTGAAGTCGGCGATGCGCTTGCGTTCCTGCTCGATCACCGCCGGCGGCGCCTTGGCCACGAAGGCCTGGTTGGCGAGCTTGCCGTTCGCCTTGGCGAGTTCGCCCTGCAGCCGACCCACCTCCTTCGAAAGTCGGGCCTTTTCGGCGGCGACGTCGATTTCCATGTGCAGGCACAGGCGCGCATCGCCCGCCACGGCCACCGGCGCCACGCCGGCGGCGGCGGCCCACGCGGCCTCGTCGTCGAACACGCGCACCTCGCTCAGCTTGGCCAGCGCCTGCAGCACGGGGGCCGCCTCGCGGATGAAGGCGGCGTCACCCACCACATAGGCCGGCAAGCGCGTGCCGGGCGAGACGTTCATCTCGCCGCGCAGGTTGCGGCAGGCATCGACCACGGTCTTGAGCCGCGCCATCCAGCCTTCGGCTTCGGCGTTCACGTTGGCCGGGTTCGATTCCGGGTAGGGGGCGACGCTGACCGATTCGCCCGGCTTGCCGGCCACCGGCGCGACCTTCTGCCACAGCTCCTCGGTGATGAAGGGGATCACCGGGTGCGCCAGGCGCAGGATCGCCTCCAGCACGCGGATCAGCGTGCGCCGCGTGCCGCGCTGCTGCGCCTCGTTCCCGGTCTGGATCTGCACCTTGGCGATCTCGAGGTACCAGTCGCAGTACTCGTCCCAGACGAACTGGTAGATGGCGCCGGCCACGTTGTCGAGGCGGTACTCGTCGAAGCCTTTCGCGACCTCCTTCTCGGCCTGCTGCAGCAGCGAGACGATCCAGCGGTCGGCGCTCGTGAGCGTGGCGTCCTGCTCGGCGAGGTCGTGCCCCTCGCAGTTCATGAGGACGAAGCGGGTCGCGTTCCAGAGCTTGTTGCAGAAATTGCGGTAGCCCTCGCAGCGCTTGGCGTCGAAGTTGATCGAGCGCCCCAGCGTCGCCAGCGCCGCGAAGGTGAAGCGCAGCGCATCGGCGCCGTAGGGCGGGATGCCCTCGGGGAATTCCTTTTCGGTGTTCCTGCGCACCTGCGGCGCCGTCTCCGGCTTGCGCAGGCCCGTGGTGCGCTTTTCCAGCAGCGGGGGCAGCGCGATGCCGTCGATCAGGTCCACCGGGTCGAGCACGTTGCCTTCGGACTTGCTCATCTTGCGGCCGTGCGAGTCGCGCACCAGGCCGTGGATGTAGACGTCGCGGAACGGCACCTGCCCGGTGAAGTGGGTCGTCATCATGATCATGCGGGCGACCCAGAAGAAGATGATGTCGTAGCCCGTGACCAGCACGGTGGAGGGCAGGTAGAGCTGCAGGTCCTTGGTCGGCTGCGGCCAGCCGAGGGTGGAGAAGGGCACCAGCGCGGACGAATACCAGGTGTCCAGCACGTCGGCGTCGCGCGTGAGCTTGCGGCCCGGAGCCTTGGCCTGCGCCTCGGCTTCGCTGCGCGCGACGACCACCTCGCCCTGCTCGTCGTACCAGGCCGGGATCTGGTGGCCCCACCAGAGCTGGCGCGAGATGCACCAGTCCTGGATGTTGTTCATCCACTGGTTGTAGGTGTTGACCCAGTTCTCGGGAACGAAGCGCACCGCGCCGCTTTCCACCGCATCGATGGCCTTCTGCGCGATCGACTTGCCCGTGGGGTCCTGGTCGCTCACCTTGCTCATCGCCACGAACCACTGGTCCGTGAGCATCGGCTCCACCACCTGGCCGGTGCGCGCGCAGCGCGGCACCATCAGCTTGTGCTTCTTCGTCTCGGCCAGCAGGCCCTGCGCCTCGAGGTCCGCCACGACCTGCTTGCGGGCGGCGAAACGGTCCATGCCGCGGTAGGCGGCGGGGGCGTTGTCGTTGATCTTCGCGTCGAGCGTGAGCACGCCGATGATCGGCAGCTGGTGCCGCTGGCCGACGGCGTAGTCGTTGGGGTCGTGGGCCGGCGTGACCTTCACCACGCCGGTGCCGAACTCGCGGTCCACGTACGCGTCGGCGATCACCGGGATCTCGCGGTTGCACAGGGGCAGGCGCACGGTCTTGCCCACCAGGTGCCGGTAGCGCTCGTCCTCGGGGTGCACCATCACCGCCACGTCGCCGAGCATGGTCTCGGGCCGGGTGGTGGCGACGGTGAGGTGGCCGGAGCCGTCCGAGAGCTCGTAGCGGATGTGCCAGAGGAAGCCGTCTTCCTCCTCGCTTTCCACTTCCAGGTCGGACACGGCGGTCTTGAGCTCGGGGTCCCAGTTGACCAGCCGCTTGCCGCGGTAGATGAGGCCCTGCTCGTACAGGCGCACGAAGGTGTCCGTCACGATCTTCGAGAGCTTCTCGTCCATCGTGAAGTACTCGTGCGACCAGTCCACGCTGTCGCCCATGCGGCGCATCTGCATGGTGATGGTGTTGCCCGACTTCTCCTTCCACTCCCACACCTTCTGCACGAAGGCGGGGCGGCCGAGGTCATGGCGGCTGAGCCCCTGCTCCTGCAGCTGGCGCTCCACCACGATCTGCGTGGCGATGCCGGCGTGGTCGGTGCCGGGGACCCACAGCGTGTTGAAGCCGCGCATCCGGTGGTAGCGCGACAGGCTGTCCATGA
>Ga0190269_10001749_pt1 | contig 10250 bp, 8 predicted proteins | sample Popmic249IS_FD_133749 | JGI IMG/M metagenome (GOLD analysis project Ga0190269, IMG submission 133749) | Populus adjacent soil microbial communities from riparian zone of Blue River, Arizona, USA - 249 IS | ecosystem: Environmental > Terrestrial > Soil > Riparian zone | place: USA: Arizona... | reverse complement strand
GCCGTACCGGACCTCCACGGCGTCGACGGACAGCAGCGTGTCGGTCATGAGACCGCCTCCCCCAGGTACGCGGCGCGAACGACCGAGTCGGCCCGGATCTCGGCCGGTGTGCCGTGTGCGATCCGGACCCCGAAGTCCAGGACGCACACGTAGTCGGACAGCCGGAGCACGAGATCGACGTCGTGCTCGACCATCAGCACCGAGATCCCGCGTTCGGCGACCACCCGGCGGAGCACCTGAGCCAGCTCCTCCGTCTCCCGCGAGTCCAGGCCGGACGACGCCTCGTCGAGGAGCAGGACGCTGGGTTCCCGGGCCAGCGCGCGGGCGATCTCCACCACCCGCGCCGACCCCAGCGGCAGCCCACTCACCGTTCGGTCGGCGAGCGGGTCCAGCTGGAGACCTACCAGTAGCTGGTCGACGCGGTCCCGCTCGGCGGCCTGCGGGCGGCGGAAGCCGCCCGCAGTGAGCGGATCGGTCCAGACACGGAGCGGGCTGTGCTTGAGACGGTAAGCGAGCGTGATGTGCTCGCGGACGGTCAGCCCGCTGAACAGCTCCGGGTGCTGGAACGTGCGGGCCAGGCCGCCGCGGGCCCGCGCCTGCGGCGTCGCCTTCGTGATGTCGGCGCCGTCGAGGAACACCTGGCCGGTGTCAGGACGGCGCAGCCCCGACAGGACGCTGAACAGCGTGCTCTTCCCCGCGCCGTTCGGCCCGACCAGGCCGACCGTGCTCGCCGCCGGGATATCCAGGTCGACGTCGTCGAGCGCGGTGACGCCTCCGAATCGGACCGTGATCCCGCGCGCCGAGAGGCGTGGAGCCGTCATCGGACACCCCCGACGGGGGCCGGAGCCACCGGCGTCGGCGGCTTCGGATCGGGTTCGTCGGGGCGCTTCCGGGACAACAGCCCCACCAGTTGCCGGCCCTGCGCCACGACCACCCCCTCCGGATGGATCGCGACGCCGAGCGCACCCAGGCCGAAAAGGAGCGGCGGCAACGATGCCCAGTGCGACGGCAGATACGTTGCGACGACGCCCGGCAGCAGTGCCAGCATCACGGCCGCACCGGCCGCCGCGAGCACCGACCGGGCCCCGACCGTGACCAGCACCGCGACCCACACCAGGCCGGTGAACGTGTCGAAGTTGTCCGGCACCGCAGCCTGGTTGTAAAGCGCGAGCAGCCCACCGCCCAGCCCGGCGACGAACGCCGCGAACCCGGCCAGCACCGCCTTGGTGCGGAGGACGTCCAGACCCAGCGTGCGCGCGGCCGGCTCGCTCCACCGGACCGCGCTGATCGCCAGGCCGGTCGTCGAGCGCCGCAGGTTGATCGTGAGGAACGCGATCACGGCGAAGACCGCGATGGCCAGGTAGGCGAACGTCCGGTCCTGGACGAAGAAGCCCGGCCGCTCGAGCGTCACACCCGCGCCGTACTGATAGAAGCGGTCCCGGGTGAAGATCTGCGTCTGGGCCAGCAGCCCGAGGCTCAGCGTCACGAGCGCGACGTAGAGCTCGCCGAGGCGGATCGTGAGCGCTCCGACCAGGACGCCCACCGGCGCCATCGCCACGGCGGCGAGCAGCACGGCCAGCAGCGGGTTCAGCCCCGCCACCGTCGCCAGCTGAGCCGCGAGGATCGCGGCGGCGCCGGCGAAGCCGATCTGACAGAGCCAGATCATCCCGCCCTCGCCGGTGACGAGCGTGATCGAGAGGAACGCGACCGCGATCGCGCAGGCCTGCGCCACCAGTCCGAGCCAGTAGCCGGTGGTGAGCGCAGGCAACAGGGCCAGCACGACCACGACGACGAGCACCAGGAGGAACTGCGCCGACGGTCGTCCGCGGCGCACCGCCGCGGATGCGGCCGGCGGCGGACCGTCCGTGGTGTCTACTCGGATGGCCCGGTCGAGCGCTCCCCCGGCGGCCACCTCCTGACCGACGGCGCCGCCGCGCGCCAGGAAGTAGAGCAGGAACACGGTCATGAAGGCGAACGGCACGCCGGCGACGATCGCCGCGGTGACCGTCGAGTCGGACGGCAGCCACTTCTGGATGACGTCGGTGATCACGCCGAGCGCGAGCGCGCAGCCGACGGCGACCGGCAGGCTGCGCAGCCGGGCCGCGACGACGGCGGCGAACGCGATGGCCATCAGCAGCGTCATCGAGCCGAGCGTGAGGCCGGCCGTCGGGGCGATCAGCACGCCGGCCAGGCCGGCCAGCACGCCGCTGACCGCCCAGACGCCGACGGCCAACCGTCCGGTGTCGACACCCATCGATCGGGTCAGCGCCTCGCTGTCGACCATCGCGCGGATCTTCAGGCCGATGTCGGTGCGGCGCAGCACCAGGGTGCCCGCGACGACGACGACCAGCAGAATCACGTAGGTGATCAACTGGTCCAGCGGCACCGACGTACCGAGCACGGTGTAGACCGGCACCGGCTGCGGCGAGAGACCCGGCGCGGCGGCGATCGCCTCGTCGCCGAAGAGGAGATTCGCCAGCGGCGGCAGGGCGACCGACAGGCCGATCGTCGCCACGATCTTGATGAGCGTCGAGCGGTCGCGGAGGTGCCGGAAGATCAGGACGTACAGCACGACGCTCAGGGCAGGTGCCGCCAGTCCGAGAGTGACCAGTGCGGCCGGGAGCGTGTCCCAGCCCTGCTGCGTGTCGAGCCAGTAGAAGAGGCGGGCCAGGAAGAACGCCATCGAGCCGAAGGCGAAGTTCAGCACACCCGTGGAGATGTAGGTGACGACGAGCCCGGCGGCCGCGAGCGCGTAGACCGCGCCGAGAGCCAGGCCGGCCAGGATGTAGGGAATCATCGACACCGCTCTTTCTCAGTCGGCGTATCACTGCGCCGGAGGGAGGGCTGTGATCGACCGCACGGGGCGAATGTGACGGCGGCCACCGGGTGGTTCGCGTCAGCGTGCCACGTCCGTCCGGCCCGGCAGAAGGGGTTCAGTTAACTTACTCGATTCACTAGGAGCACCTAGATGACATAGATGACTATCTCTCCAGGTCTGGCTAGGCTCCTCGCATGACCGGTCCGCTCACGGGTGTGCGCGGCGTGGAGCTCGGTGTCGTCATCGCCGGGCCGGCTGCGGCGGCCTGCCGGCGGACTGGGGCGCCGACGTCCTGGTGACCAACCTGCGTCTCGGCGCTCTCGCCCGGCTCGGCCTGGACTACGACGCTCTCGCCGCGCGGTTCCCGCGGTTGATCTACGCCTCGATCACCGGCTACGGGCCCGCCGACGACAAAGCGGGATACGACGTCGGCGCGTTCTGGTCGCGGTCGGGGCTGGCGATGTCGCTCACGCCCGACGGCACCGAGCCCCCGGGTGCCGCGCCCAGGGATGGGTCATCACCCGACCGCGCTGGCGCTGGCTGCAGGCGTCTGCGCGGCGCTGGTGGAGCGTCAGCGCACCGGGCGGGGCAGTTCGTCTCCACGTCGTTGCTGCGCACCGGCGCGTACGTCGCCGGTCCGATCCGGCCAGCCGGGCGAACGGCGGCAGGTCGAAGTCGGGCCTGCGACTGTTCAATCCGCTGCTCGCGGTCTACCGCTCCGCCGACGGACGCTGGTTCTGGCTCCCGGGGCTGCAGGCCACCCGGCACTGGCCCCGGGTCACCCGGGCGATCGGCCGGCCGGAGCTCGCCGACGATCCGCGGTTCGCCACCATGCCGGCGCTGATGGCACATCGCGACGACGTCCTCGCACTACTCGACGAGGCGTTCACCGGCGAGCCGATGGCCCACTGGGAGGACGTGTTCGCCCGCGAGGACATCGATGGGATCCGCTGCCGACGTTCGACGAGGTCCTCATCGATCCGCTGGCGCTGGCCGCCGGTGTGGGAGCCGCTCCCTCGCCGCAGCTCCGGACCAGGGAGCGGACGTGCTCACGCGCCGAGCAGGCGCACCAGCCGCTCGCGGTGCCAGCGGGGCGCGCCGAGCACCAGTTCGTCCGTCTTCACCCGGCGCACCAGCACGTGGACGTCGTGCTCCCAGGTGAAGCCCATCCCACCGTGGAGCTGGATGGCCGTCCCCGCGATCCGGCTGCAGGCCGGCTTCGCGTATGCGGCCGCCACCGAGACCGCGTGCGCCCGGACGGTGGCGTCATGCCCGTCCAGCGCGAGCGCGGCGGCCCGCGCGACGGAGTACGCCGCCTCCCACTCGGTCGCCATCGTCGCGGCGTGGTGCTTGACCGCCTGGAACGCCCCGACCACCTGGCCGAACTGCTCGCGCTCCTTGACGTACCCGACGGTCTTCTCCAGCAGTGCGCCTGCCGCGCCGACGGCGTCCACCACGGCCTGCACCGCGAGGACGTCGAACAGCAGGCCGTCGTCCGGCGTCCACGAGGACGCCACCACGCCGTCCAGCTCGACCGCTGAGAACTCACGGGTGATGTCCAGCGTCTCGCGCCGCGTCACGGTCAGACCCGCTGCGGACGCCGGGACGAGTGCCAGCGCCGGGCCCGCTTCGGACCCGGCCGCCACCAGGAGCCAGTCCGCCGCGCCCGCGCCGGCCACCGAGGCGAGGCGACCGGTGAGCACCAACCCGCCGCTGCTGTCCGGCTTCGCCTCGACACCGGCCTGTTCGGGGTTCGCGATCGCCGGTACCAGCAGCGTCGACCCCGCCTCGACGCCGGCCACGTCCAGATCACCGCTGAACGCCGCCAGCGCGGCGGCGATCTCCGCTACCGGAGCGTCCGCTCCGGCGCGTCCGAGTTCGGAGACGACGACCGCGAGGTCGGCGTAGGTGCCGCCGCCGTCTGGCGACAGAATGCCGAGCAACCCGAGCTCGGCCGCGGACGCGGCCGACTCGCGCACGGAGGTCGGCGCACCGGGATGTTCGCGCGCGGCGGCGAGGAAATCGCGGCCCGAGGCCCAGGCCCGGACCGCCTCGGCGAGGCTGACCTGCTCGTCGGTGAGTGACAGCACCAGCCGCTCCTAACGGGGTAGTCCGAGACCGCGCTCGGCGATCACGTTGCGCATGATCTCCGAGCTGCCGCCGGCGATCGTGTAGGCCCGCGCGTAGAGGTACGCGTCCTGCCACCGGCCGCCGGCGATCGCTCGCGAATCGCCCTCGACGAAGATCCCGTCGGGGCCGAGCAGCTCGACCGCCGTCTCGGCGATCGCGAGGTTGACCTCGCTGAACATCAGCTTCGCCATCGGCGCGTCCGCGATCTTCGGCACGCCCGCGCGCCACCGCTCGGTGCCCAGTTGCACCAGCGCGGCCAGCGCTTCGACGTCGGCGTGCAGGGCGAGCAGCCGCTGCCGGACGTCGGCATCGGGGTTCGTACCGGACACCTGATCCCACAGGGCCCGCCACAGCTCCCGCAACGTGACCACATTGGCCGCCACACCGCTGCGCTCGTGCGCGAGGCTGCTGTTCGCGATGGCCCAACCTTGGCCCGGACTGCCGATCATCCGCGACGCCGGTACCCGAACCTGGTCGAGGAAGACCTCGTTGAAGTCCGCCGTGCCGGTCATCTCGCGCAGCGGCCGGACGGCGAGGCCCGGGGAGCGCATGTCCATCGCGAACGCGGTGATGCCTCTGTGCTTGGGTGCGTCCGGGTCGGTGCGGGCCAGCAGATAGCCGAAATCGGCCCACTGTCCGTTGGTGGTCCACACCTTCTGGCCGGTGACCAGATAATCCCCGGAGCCGTCCGGCGCGAGCACGGCACGGGTGCGGAGACCGGCGAGGTCGCTACCCGCGTCGGGCTCGCTGAACAGCTGACACCACACCTCGGAGCCGCTCCGGATCGCGGGCAGATGCGTGGCCTTCTGCGCTGCCGTGCCGAAGCCGAGGATGGCGGCCGCCGCGAGCATGCTGCCGCCCGGCGGGAGCGGGGCGAACGCCCTCGCCAGCTCCTCGGCGACGATCTGGTCGCGCTCGCCGGAGTCCGTACCGCTCCCGCCGTACTCGACCGGCCAGTCCGCGCCGAGGTACCCGGCGTCGAACAGCTCGCGGGTCCAGCGGCGCAGTTCCTCCTGGTCCTCCTCGGTCTCCGGACTCCGGACTCCGGCCTTGACCGGGAACCGCGGGGCGCGGGCGTCGATGAACGCCCGCACCTCCGCACGGAACTCATCGAGGTCGCTCACGGGTCAGAGCAGCTCGAAGATGGTGGCGTTGGCCTGGCCGCCGCCCTCGCACATCGTCTGCAGGCCGTAGCGGATGCCGTTGGCCCGCATGTGGTTGACCAGCGTCGCGGTGATCCGGGTTCCGGAGCCACCCAGCGGGTGGCCGAGCGCGATCGCGCCGCCGTTGGGGTTGAGCCGCGCCGGGTCGGCGCCGGTCTCGGCCAGCCAGGCCAGCGGCACCGGGGCGAACGCCTCGTTGACCTCGAACGCGCCGATCTCGTCGATCGACAGGCCGCTCTTCTTCAACGCCTTGGCGGTGGCCGGGATCGGGCCGGTCAGCATGATGACCGGGTCGTCGCCGGTCACCACGGCGGTGTGCACCCGCGCGATCGGCGTCAGACCCAGCTCCGCGGCCCTCTCACTGCTGGTGATCGCGACCGCGGAGGCACCGTCGCTGATCTGCGAGCTGTTGCCCGCCGTGATCACGCCGTCGGGCTTGAACGCGGTCCGGATCTTGCTCATCGACTCGAGCGTCCCGCCGCGGCGGATGCCCTCGTCGGCGTCGATCTTGTCGCCGGCCGGATTGGTGATCGGTGCGATCTCGTGGACGAACCGGCCCTCGTCCTGGGCGGTCGCGGCCTTGGCGTGCGAGGCGAGGCTGAACTCGTCGACCTGGGTGCGGCTGAAGCCCCACCGCTCGGCGATCATCTCCGCGCCGACGCCCTGGTTCGGGGCGTTCTCGCCGTAACGAGCCTTGAAACCCTCGCCGAACGGCCACGCGCCCGCCGTGGACGAGCCCATCGGGACCCGGCTCATCGACTCGACGCCGCCGGCGACGACGAAGTCGTAATGACCGGCGATGACGCTCGCGGCCGCGAAGCTGACGGCCTGCTGCGAGGAGCCGCACTGCCGGTCGACGGTGACGCCGGGGATCTGCTCCGGCCAGCCCGCGCCGAGCACGGCGTTGCGGGCGATGTCGATCGACTGCTCGCCCACCTGGCCGACGCAGCCCCAGATGACGTCGTCGACGACGGCCGGGTCCACCCCGGTGCGCTCGGCGAGCGCCCGGAGGACGTGTGCGGACAGGTCTGTCGGGTGGATGCCGGAAAGGCCTCCGTTGCGCTTACCGACCGGTGTGCGAACCGCCTCGACGATGACTGCGTCACGCATTTGACTTCTCCTCGGTAGGCCAGGTAGCAAACTAGTTTAACCATCTTTGGGAGCGCAGGACTAGCGAATGACCAGCTCTCCGTACTCCTGCACGGCGTCGATCGTCGCGTTCAGGTCGCCCGCCGGAGGGCTGACGACCACCCAGTTCGCACCGGCGTCGGCGAGCTGGCCGACGGCGTCACGCGCCTTCTCCGGGCCGGCACTCAGGTCGCTCGCTGCCGCCCACTCCACCTGGACGTCGAGGGGGCGGGTGGCCAGCTCCCGCAGTTCGTCGACCGCCACCGCGAGCTCGGCCGGTGACGTCAGCGCCGCGGTACGCGCCGTCGTCGTGACCATCGGGTCGACGAGCATCGGCGCCCAGCCGCTGCCCGTCGTCGCGGCCCGCTGCCTGGCCTTGCGGCTGTTGCCGCCGAACCAGAGCGGTGGATGCGGCAGCTGGACCGGGGTCGGCCGGGAGGCCACTCCGAGCGCGGTGAAGTCAGCACCTTCGTGGCGGTACTCCGCTCCGCTCCAGACGGTGCGCAGCACGTCGATCGCCTCGTCGAACAGTGCTCCACGCCGGTCGAAGTCGACGCCGAGCGCGGCGAACTCCGAGCGCAGGTAGCCCGAGCCCACGATCAGAGTCAGCCGGCCGCCGGAGAGGCGGTCGACGGTGGCGATCTGCTTGGCGGCCAGCAGCGGGTTCCGGTAGGGCAGCACCAGCAGGTAGGTCATCAGCCGGATCCGGCTCCCGGCGGCCGCGCAGAAGGCGAGCGCGGTCAGCGGGTCGAGGCTCTCGTGCCCGCCTGCCGCCAGCCACTTGGCCGACGGTGCCGGGTGCTCGGTGAACGCGACCGCGGAGAAGCCCGCCGACTCGGCCGCCCGCACGACCTGCGCCATGCCGGTCGGACCGATCAGCCGCGGGTCGTAGCCGTGCTGGGTGATCGGGTAGGCAAGGGTGAACCGCATCCGTGTCACCGCCCCTGGAAGACGGCCTTGCGCGGGCCGTTCGTGAGCAGTGACTCGATGCCGGCCGGCAGGTCCTCGGTGGCGAAGACGCGGCCGGTCACCTCGGGGGTCCTCGCGTCGGCGACCGCGGTGCCGTGGTCCCGGGCGGCCTTGAGCAGGGCCTTCCCTGCCGCGGCCGCTTTCGTGGGCCCCGCGGCCAGCCGGTCGGTGAACGCTCTGGCGTCGTCCAGCAGCGTCGCCGCCGGCCGGAGTCGGTTCACCACCCCCCACTCGTACAGCTCGCGGGCCGGGTAGATGTCGCCGGTGAGCACGAACTCGGCGGCACGGGCGACACCCGCCCTGGCGACGAGGCGCTGGGTGCCGCCGGCCCCTGGCGTCAGGCCCACGGTCGGCTCGACCAGCCCGAAGGATGCCTCCTCCGCCGCCCAGAGCAGGTCGGTGGAGAGTGCGAGCTCCATGCCGATCGTCAGGTTCAGCGCGTGCACGGCGGTGACCGTCGGGACCGGGAGCGACTCGAGCACGGCCCCGAGCCCGAGGAACCGAGCCATCAGCTGGGCACCGGCCGCCTGGCCGAGCCCCTGGAACTCGTGGACGTCGACCCCGCCGCAGAACACCGTGCCCTCGGCACGCAGCAGCACGGCGCGGGTGGCGCCGGACTCCGCGCGGGTCCGCACCTCTTCCAGCGCCTGCTCCAGGTCGGTGACGAGCACGAGGTCGAAGAGGTTGAGCTTCGGGGCGTCGAGAACGAGTTCGGTCACGGCTCCGCGTTGTTCCAGGCGAACCTTGGGCATACGACCTCCTCGCCGTGATCTGATAGTACAGCTAGTAAACTATGTTGCTCAGCTCAACTCCACTCAGGGAGCCCTGATGACGGGTCCGAAGTTCGGTCTGCCGTGGAACGGCGCCGCCGTGGCCGCCGAGGCGGAGGCCGCCGGGGTCACCGCCTTCTGCAGCGGCGAGTTCGCCGACCACGACGCCTACGTCACGACCGCACAGATGGTCGCGGCGACGACGAACGCGCACGTCGGCCCCGGCATCGCGTACGCATTCAGCCGGACCCCGTTCGCGCACGCGGCAGCGATCCGGAACCTGTCCAAGTCGGCGCCGGACCGGCTGTTCCTCGGGCTCGGCTCGGGCGCGCACAAGATCAACCGCGACTGGTTCGGGGTACCCGCCGATCGCCCGGTGGCCCGGATCGCCGAACTGGTCTCGGTGGTCCGCGCGTTCCTGCAGGCGGAGAACGGCGAGCCGATCACGTTCTCCGGCGAGTTCTACTCGATCGACGCCGACGTCCGCGCGCCAGTGCTGGGCCGGTTGGACGTCCCGGTGCTGCTCGGCTCGTTCAACCAGGTGATGTGCTCGGCGGCCGGGCGGGTCGCGGACGGCATCATCGGCCACGGGCTCTTCACCACCCGTTGGTGGAACGAGGTGGTCCGCCCGGCGGTGGCCCGGGGCGCCGCCAGAGCCGACCGTGATCCCGCCGCGCTGCTCGAACACGGCTGGATCATCACCGCGATCAACGACGAGGATCCGGAGCGGGCGATCCAGGACGCCCGCCGGATGATCGCGTTCTACCTGACGGTCCGTACGTACGACCCAATGGTGGAACTGTTCGGCTGGACCTCGGCCGTCGAGGACATCCGGAACGCTTTCCGGAAGGGCGACATGACGACGATGACGGCGGCGGTCACCGACGAGATGCTGCGCGAGATCGCGATCTGCGGAACGACGTCGGACGCGCAGGCCGCCTGGAAGGCTCGGGGCGAGGAGGGGCTACCGAAGGACGTCGCCTTTCTCGCTCCGCCGTCGTTCCTGGTCAGTGAGCGCCGCCGCGAGGCCTACGCCCGCGCCTCCCTCGCCCTGGTTCAGCCCTAGTCGCTGTCCCGCAAGTCGCCCGCCGTCGCCGGGCAGGCCCGGCGCACCCGTGCGCCGGCCGCTCGCCTAGCCGAAGAGGTCGAGGACGGTCGTCGAGTCCAGGCCGTCGCGCAGGAGGCTGCGACCCGCGGCCTCCATGTGCGCGCGCCAGTGCCGCTCGGCGCCTTCCGCGTCGCGCGCCTCGAGCAGCTCGATCAGCCGGCGGT
>Ga0190269_10001748_pt1 | contig 10252 bp, 7 predicted proteins | sample Popmic249IS_FD_133749 | JGI IMG/M metagenome (GOLD analysis project Ga0190269, IMG submission 133749) | Populus adjacent soil microbial communities from riparian zone of Blue River, Arizona, USA - 249 IS | ecosystem: Environmental > Terrestrial > Soil > Riparian zone | place: USA: Arizona... | reverse complement strand
CTGGATCGAGCGTGATGTCGACGACCAGCTCGGCCGCGCCAGCGACCACGCTGCAATCTTCACCTTCGAGCACCCCGAGCTCGCGGCGGCCGAGCACCTTGCCCTTTGCGTCGCTGATTTCGAAGGTCACGAGCCAGCCGCGCGGTGACCGCGCAGGCCGCACGTAGCCATCGATCGTGAGCAGCGCCTCGCCGGTGCGCACGAACAGGATGCGGCCGAGGCGGTGCTCGATCCGGTTCATCAGGTCGACCGACGCGATGCACGCCTCTGCGCCAGGTAAACGCACCCAGTTGAGACCCAGGCCTGCACCTGCGGCCGGCTGCGCGCGACCGCCCGTGCTCGCGAGCCACAGCCCGAGCACGAGCGAGCCTTGCAGGAGCCGCGCTCGTTGCCGGCGCGTCAGCCCGAGATGTCCCCGCGTCATCCGTCGCCGAGGATAACCGCGGCCGAGGAGGCGCGCGAGAGCTCCTCGGCGCCTCCCGATTCGCTAGCCCCGCGTCTATGCTGCGGCTGTGGTCCGAGCGGTGTCGTGGCTGGGCGCGTGCGGGCTCGTCGTGGCGGTGGTCGTCGTCACTGCGCGATCGACCGCGCGCGAGCTCGAGTCGCCGCGTGATCGCAGCGCGTTGGCGTATGTGGGCTCCGACGCGTGCCGCTCGTGCCACCCGGATCATCACGAGAGCTGGCACCGCACGTATCACCGCACGATGACGCAAGAGGCCAGTGAGCAGGCGGTGCTCGCGGACTTCGACGCTGGCCGGCTCGACTACGGAGGGATCACGGCGCGGATGAGCCGCGAAGGCGCGAGCTTCGTGATGACGTTCAGCGAGCCCGGCGGGGCCACGCGGCGCGTCGAGGTCGATCGCACGGTCGGCTCGCACCGTTATCAGCAGTACCTCGCGCGCGAGGGCGATATCTGGTTTCGCTTGCCGGTGGCGTGGAACGTCGCCGAGGAGCGGTTCATCCATATGAACGGCGCGTTTCTGACGCCCGATCCCGAGCTCGATCCCGCACGGCGCGCGGTGGCGCGCAGCGACTACGATCGACACGTGACGCGCTGGAACGACAACTGCATTTTCTGTCACAACACCGCGCCCAATCCGGGGCTCGATCCGGAAGGACACTTCGCGAGCACGACCGCGGAGCTCGGCATCTCGTGCGAGGCCTGCCACGGGCCGGGCGAAGAGCACGCCGCGATCAACAAGAACCCGCTGCGCCGCTATGCGCTGCACTTGAGCGAGCTCGCCGATCCAACCGTCGGCAACCCCGCGCGCATGCCCGAGCCGCGCGCGAGCGAGGTCTGCGGGCGCTGCCACGGCCAGCGCAAGGCCTCCGACATCGATCGCGTGCTGCGCGAAGGTGATCGCTTCGTGCCGGGCACGGAGCTGAGCGCGCACAGCACGCCGCTCGCGCGCGATACCACGCTCAACGGTCAACCGGGAGTCTTCGCTGCGCGGTTCTGGGCCGATGGCACGCCGCGGCTCACGGCGTACGAGTACCAAGGCCTCTTGCTCTCTCCATGCGCCGAGCGCGGGGCGCTGACCTGCGCTAGCTGCCACGCCATGCACGACTCCGAGCCGAGCATGCAGCTGCGCCGCGACCTCGATGGTGGTTATGCACAGTGCACGCAGTGCCACAGCGAGCTACGCGGTGACGAGGCGATCGCTGGCCACACACGGCACGCGCCGGCATCGGCGGGCAGTCGCTGCGTGTCGTGCCACATGCCGGACATCGCGTATGGCTTGGTCGCGGCGCGGATCAGCCACCGCATCGAGAGCCCCGAGCCCGCCCGCAACCAAGCCGACGCACGACCCGATGCGTGCACGCTGTGCCACGTCGATCGCCCGCGCTCCTGGGCGATCGACGCCATGCAGACGTGGCGGAGCGGCGCCGTCGCGGTCGAAGGCGGTGCGGACGAGCTGCCGGAGGTCACGCGCATGCTGCTGGCCGGCGATCCGCTCGAGCGCGCGATCGCTGCCGCTGCGCTCGGCCGGCAGGACTCACCGGACTCGAGCCACGCAGCGCGCGCCGAACGCTTCGGCCTGCTGCTCGACACGTTGGCGCACGACCGTTACCCGGCGGTGCGAGACATCGCTCGGCGCTCGCTGAGCGCGCTGTCCGGAGACCACGCGCCTGCGCTCGCGCTGATCGATCGCTTCGACGCGACGGAGCTCCGGCTCGAAGTGCGTGCCGCTCGCGCGGCTGAGATTGCGGCGGCGCTGGCGCCGGTCCCGAGCACGCGCCTATCGCCGCAGCAGCTCGCCGAGCTACGCTCCCGCGCGCGCGACCGCGACATCGAGATCGGCGAATGACCGAGCACCACCTCGTAGAGCAAGCGCGCGCTCGCCGCTTCGGCTGGACTGGGCTCTTGGTCTGGGCGGCGCTCGGGCTCGCGCTCGAAGGTGCGCACGGCTTCAAGCTCGATGCGTACCTCGGCGACGAGCTCGCGCGCATGCTCTTGCGGCTCGGTCACGCGCACGGCGTCGGCCTAGCGCTGGTCGTGCTGCTCTACAGTGCGACCGGAGTGCCGCTCCTTCGGCTGAGCTCGGACCGACCGCCGCCCGCTGGATCACTGCTCAGGGCGGGGGCTGTGCTCATCCCGAGCGGGTTCGCGCTGTCGGCGTTCGGTCACCCCGAGGGCGATCCCTCGGTGGCCATCTTCGCGGTCCCGCTCGGCGCGCTCGCCCTGCTCGCCGGTCTCGCGATCATCGCCCGCGCCGCGTGGACAAACCCGCGTTGATCGACGACGCGACCGCCGCCATCGACTGAGCAGCGATTGCACAGCGCTGCTCGCCGCCACACGCTTGACGCGTTTGACACAACAGTCCGCCTATAGCCGGCGGGGTTGCGAGCTTATCGCGTGGTCTGCTTCTTGCTGAGCCGACCCGAGCGTGTGGCTCGCCGTGATGATCGCGCTCGATGTTGCTGGCAGCCTCGATGTCTCGAACACGGCACGGATCTATGCCCGCGAGGCGCTCGCCGGCGATGACGTCGCCCTCGACGTCGAGAACGTTCCGCGCGCCGAGCTCACGCTCGAGTGGCCGACGACCGCGCTCGAGCTCGACTACGCGCCGCACTTATTTTGGTCGGAGATCAATGGTCCGGAGCCCGCGCCGATGTCCTTGCTGCACACCGCGAGCGTGCGCCTGTCATCGCGCGCCGAGAGGCTGACGGTCTCGATCGGGCAGACGCTCGCGGTCGGAGAGCAGAGCTTCGCTCGCTTGAGCCGCGAGCCGGGCGCGCTCGCCTCGGACCCAGCGGCCGATCCTGCGGCTCCAGCCGGCGTGGGCACGGCACCGTCGCCTGAGCTGGACCTCTTGCCCGGTCCGGCCGTGGTCAGCGTCTTCGAGACCGAGAGCAGCGCGAGCGTCCGCTACGAGTTGTCGCGACGGGTGAGCACGGAGGTGCGACCCTCGTTCGGTGTCTCGGGCGGCGCGGACCGGGCATCCCGGCGCGTGCTGCCGCGCGAGCGCACGGCACGCGTAGACCTCTCGCTCGACTACCGCGCGACCGCGCGCGACGTGCTCACGAGCAGCGCAGGCGTGATGCACAGCTCGATCTCCACCGGCCACGAGCATCGCGTCGTCTCGGCCATGGAGACCTGGACGCATATGTTCAGACCGGCGACCGGCATCGCGCTGGGCGCCGGTGCGGCCGTGAGCGATAGCACGCGCCCAGACGACACGACGAACACGGAGCTGCGGCCGATCGGGCTCGGGCGCGCGTGGCACACGATGCAGGCGCGCACGTGGCAGGTCGAGCTGCGCAGCGAGGTCGGCCACCGGCCCGACGTCAACGTGTTGACGGGGTCGCTGCAGGGCCAGCTGTATGCGACCGCGGGCGCAACGGCGAGCGCCGGCAGCACCAGCGTGCACGCAGGGCTCGGCGCCGCGCAGACGCTACCGCCACAAGAGCCGGACAGCGCGCTGTCGCTGACCGCCGACCTCGTGCTCGAGCAAGGTCTGTTCAGCTGGCTGAGCGCGGAGCTCGGCGCTCAGATCACGTGGCAGAGCTTGGGTCGAGGCAGCGTGCTCGAGCAGAGCGACGCGCTGTGGCTGTTGTTTGCCGGAGCTCGCGCCGAGCTGCCGAGCGTTCGATTCTAACGGTTAGCTCGACGGATATTTAATCGGGAGACTGAAGATGCGCCGCACGAACTCATACCTCAAGGCTCTGGCTGCCTGCGCGCTGCTCGCGGGCTTGCTCGCAGGTTGCGGCGGCGCTTCGGGCAAGTATGTCTGGGTGCACCAGCGGCCGCCGGACCCGAACGGCGATCGCATCCTGATCGGCGCGGGCGACCTGCTCGAGATCAAGGTGTATGGCGACGAGGAGAGCTCGACCACCGCGCGCGTGCTGGAGGACGGCACGGTGACCATGCCTCTGCTCGGGGCGGTGAACGTCGTTGGCCATCGGCCCGAAGGTCTCGCGACGTCGCTCGAGATGCAGCTCAAGCGCCATATCGCCATCCCGAAGGTGACGGTCGTAATCCGAGAATCGGTCGTGTCGGTCTCGGTCATCGGAGAGGTGAAGCAGCCGCAGACCGTGCAGCTCGTCGCGCCCGCGACGGTGCTCGATGCCCTCGCCGAAGCGGGCGGGCTCACCGAGTTCGCGGACGACTCGTGCATCTTCGTGCTGCGCAAGCGCGGCAAGGAGACCGACCGCATCCGCTTTTCGTACGACGCGCTCACGGAAGCCGAGCCTGCCGCGACCGCCTTCCAGCTCAAGACTGGCGACACCCTCGTGATCGAGTAGCCGTCACTGCGCCGGCACGTGTTGAGGCGCGGTTGCCAGGGAGTGGCGGGTTCTCGTCAGGTGCGGAGCTGGCGAGTGAGGCACTCGTGAGCGGACCGACGCGTTAACGATCTTTGCGGGTTGTACGCGACGTGCGCTGCGCGTAACGACGCCGATCTCAACGAGAGGGGATCCGATGCTAGCTCGCAGCTCCCGTCGCGCGGCGCTCGTCGCCAGTTGTCTGTGCCTCGTGTCCGCGTGCGTCGCCGAGCTCGACGGCGTGCCGAGCGACGTCGCCGTGGTCGAGCAGCCGCTGACGGTGCCGGCCGACTTCAGCGACGCGCTCGTCGCTTCCGTCGGCGTGCCGACCGCTCTCGCGTTCACGCCCGACGGCCGCTTGCTGATCACCACGCAGGGCGGCTCGCTGCGCATCGTCAAGAACGGCACGTTGCTCGGCACGGCTGCGCTCAACTTGAGCTCCGTCCTGTGCTCGAACTCCGAGCGCGGCCTGCTCGGCATCGCCGTAGACCCGTCGTTCGCGAGCAATCGCTTCATCTACGTCTACTACACGTTCCGCAAGCACGGCACGTGTCCGAACAACAGCAGCACGAGCCCGGTAAACCGAGTCTCGCGCTTCACGCTCGGTGACAACGACATCGCCGACCCGGCGACCGAGCTGGTGCTGATCGACAACATCCACTCGCCGGCCGGTAACCACAACGCTGGCGACCTCCACTTCGGAAAAGACGGCAACCTCTATGTGAGCGTGGGCGACGGCGGCTGCGACTACGCGGATGCCTCGCGCTGTGCCGGCAACAACGACGCGGCGCGCGACTCGCACGTGCTGATTGGCAAGATCCTCCGCATCCGGCCCGACGGGACGCCGCCGAGCGATAACCCTTTCCTCGGCAGTGACAGCGACGTGTGCCGGTTGACCGGTGGCACGACAGCCGGCCGAAAGTGCCGCGAGACGTACGCGACGGGTCTACGCAATCCGTTCCGGATGGCGTTCGACCCCAACGCCAGCGCTACGCGCTTCTTCATCAACGACGTCGGCCAGAACGTGTGGGAAGAGATCGATCTCGGCGCGCCCGGCGTGGACTACGGCTGGAACGTGCGCGAGGGGTTCTGCGCGAACGGCTCGACCAGCAACTGCGGCACGGTGCCCGGCTTCACGAACCCGATCTTCGCCTACGGCCGCGCGAGCGGCTGCGCTTCGATCACTGGCGGCGCGTTCGTGCCCAACGGCATCTGGCCCAGCAGCTATGACAACGGCTACCTGTACGCCGACTACGTGTGCGGGCGCGTCTTCCTGCTCAAGCAGAGCGGCGGCACGTGGTCTTCGACCGAGTTCGCGAACGCGGCCGGTAGCAGCAGCATCGTGGCGATGATCTTTGGCCCGCACCAAGGCGGGCAAGCGCTCTACTACACGACCTACGCGAACGGCGGCGAGGTGCGGCGCATCGCCTATAACGCGGCGAACCAGCCGCCCATCGCATCGTTTACGGCGTCGCCGCAATCAGGTCCGGTGCCGCTGGCCGTGTCGTTCGATGGCCGGCAGAGCCGTGATCCGAACCCCGGCGACACGCTCACCTATGCTTGGACCTTCGGCGATGGCGCGACCGGCAGCGGCGCGACGGCGAGCCATACCTATGCGTCCGCCGGCACGTTCACCGCGACGCTCGTCGTGCGCGATCAGCGCGGCGCGGCCTCGCAGCCCGTGAGCGTCACGATCCAAGCGGGCAATACCGCGCCGGTGCCGAGCATCAGCTCTCCGGTCGCCAACGCGACCTTCCGCGTGGGCGAGACGATCACGTTGACGGGAGCCGCGACCGACGCGCAGGACGGCGCGCTGCCGGCGAGCTCGCTGAGCTGGAGCGTGCTGCGCCACCACGACACGCACAACCACCCGTGGCTCCTGCCGACGGCCGGCAATAACCTCACCGTGACCGCGCCGCCTCCCGAAGACCTTGCCGCGACCACGAACAGCTACCTCGAGGTGCGGCTCACCGCGACCGACAGCGCCGGCCTTTCCTCCACGGTCTCGCGCATCATCACGCCTCGCACCGTGAACGTTACCCTGGCCAGCGCGCCCTCAGGCCGCACCGTGACGGTGAATGGCACGCCCCTTACGACACCGGCCACGATCACGTCGTGGGAAGCGTGGGCGTTCAACGTCGACGTCCCGGCGCAAGCAGGCTTCGAATTCGTATCGTGGTCCGACGGCGGCGCACGCGCGCACGTCATCACGACGCCCGCTTCGCCCGCCACGTACACGGCCACGTTCCGATCCGCGCTCAGCGTGAACGTCAACTTCCAGCCCGCGAACGCCGCGGTGCCCGCGGGCTACCTGGTCGACTCCGGCGCGGTGTTCGGCGCGCGCGGCAATGGCCAGAGCTACGGCTGGAACGCGAACAACGCTTCGACCGCGCGCGACCGCAACGCCGCGAATTCCCCCGACCAGCGCTACGACACGCTGCAGCACATGCAGAAGCCCGAGAACGCGAACGCGCGCTGGGAGCTCGCGGTGCCCAATGGCACCTACAGCGTGCGGATCGTCGCGGGCGACGCGAGCCACTTCGACAGCCGGTTCCGCATCAACGCCGAAGGCGTGCTCGCGATCGACGCCACGCCCACCAGCGCCGCGCGCTGGGTCGACCGCACGGTGTCCGTGACCGTCAGCGATGGCCGCCTCACCGTCACCAACGCGGCGAACGCGAGCAACAACAAGCTCTGCTTCATCGAAGTGCGCGGGCAGTGATCGCTGCCCGCGCAGGGCGCTCCGCGCTTACCAGTTCTTGCGAAGGTTGAGGCTCAGCTCGCTGGCGTCGTAGCCACACGCCGAGCCCTCCGCCATCACGACGGCGCCGGTCGCGCTGTCGAGCGTCACGTTCAGATCGATGTCGCAAGACGCCTCGCGTGCGCCCGAGAAGTCCACGCGGCCGACCAGCACGGTTTCCACGTAGACCAAGCTGTCGCCGCCGATGACGACCTGCTGCGAGAAATCGAGCGCACCGTTGATCGTGACGCCCTGACCCGTCGTGCAGCCCGCGTACGCGAGCGCGACGTCGACATCGACCGTCAGGGGCTCGGCTGCGATGGAGACTGCGCCCGACGCGTTGGCGCTGCCGCCGCTGGCGCACGCGAACATGGCGCCGCCTTCGCCGACGGCAGCATTCGCACCGAAGCTGTCGACATCGGCCTGCGCGCGCGCGGTGGTCTCGCCGACCAAGAGCGCCGCCGAGCTGCGATCGAGGGCCGGATCTGCGTCCTCGTCGCTGCCGCACGCGGCGGCGAAGACGATCGAGAGGACGGTGAGTGAAATGCCGTAACGGCTTAGGTGCTTCATGGCGTTTCTCCGGTTGGCATGAATTGCGAGGTCGCTCTTTTCACACTGAAAATGAGCGCCTCGCACGCACCTGGTCATTGCAACCCAGGTGCCAACCGACCCAACGCCTCCACGAAGTCGGAGCGCTCGCGCGTAGCCGTTCAGACTAGTGCACGACCACGAACTCGACGCGGCGGTTCTTCGCGCGCCCCTCGTCTGTTTCATTGTCGGCGATGGGCTTGTCCGGTCCGTAGCCGCGCGCGCTCAGCCGGCCAGGCTGGATGCCTTGCTCGAGCAGGTACTTGCGGACGGAGCGCGCGCGAGCGTGCGACAGCCGCATGTTGTACTCGTGCGAGCCGGTGCTGTCGGTGTGGCCACCGACCTCGATGCGATCGATCTCCTTGTGCTTGCGGAGCGCGAGCGCGATCTGGTCCATGATGCCGTACGAGCCGCGATCGATCGCCGACGACTCGGGCTCGAAGCGGATGGTCTCGAGGATCGAGATGCGACCTTCCTCGACGATGATCTGCGCCGGGCCTTCGTCCTCGCAGCCGTCGTCGTCCTTGAAGCCGTTGATGGTCTCGGCTTCATCCGGGCAGCGGTCGAGGTAGTCGAGGACGCCGTCGCCGTCCTCGTCGCCTTCCGGGCAGCCGTCCTCGTCCTCGATGCCATCGAGATCCTCGGGCAGCCGCGGGCACGCGTCGTAGCCGCCGCGGATCGCGGCCTCGCGTGCGGCGTCATCCACCGCGTCCGCTTGCTCTTGTGTGGGTACGGGCTCGCCGGTCTGCTCGTCCGGCGGCGGCTGCTCCAAGACCTTGTGCTCGTCCTCCTCGACGGTCGGGCTGCGCAGGCCGTCTTGATCGGGATCGTTCGGCGCGGGCTCCCAGCGCAAGCCGACGAGCACGCGCGCGGTCGGGATGCCGAAGCCTTCCAAGATGCCGAGCCCGCCGCCGACGTTGACCCTCCACTCCGGCGTCACGTCGATCGATGCGCCGAGCAGCGCCTCGAGGCCCGTCTCCTCGGCGTCGGTCTCCGCCATGCCGATCGCGCTGCGCAAGTCGAACATGATCTCGACCGGCGACTGGCCGCCGTCGAAGCGGTAGCCGACGCCCACGCCGGCTTGGAATTCGCTGGCTGCGCTCACGTTGCGAAACTGGGTCTCTTCGCGCAGCAGCACGCCCAGCTCGAGGGCGGCGCGCAGGCCCGTGAGCCCGAAGCGGTGGTCGATGATCAAGCGCGGCGCAAACGCGGGCAGCCGCGCGCCGCCGTAGAACTGGCTCGTGTGCGTCGGCAGCCGGATGTCCGCGAGCAGCGCGAGGCCGATGCCGTCACGCTCGTCGTCGAGCAAGCCAAACTTGGGCAACACGCGCGCGTCGCCCAGGGTCGCGTCGGAGACGTCGTCGCCCGCGAGGTACGCGAGCGGCAGGTGCAAGCCGAGCTCGAACCACTCAGCGAAGGCATACGACGCGGTCAGATCGAAGGCGAGCTGGTCGCTGACGATCTGCTCGATGACCTCGTCGTCCTCGATCACGATCAATGGGTTGCGGGCGTACGACAGCCATAGACCCAGCGTGAACGGATCGATCGGCGTGCGGACATCGCTGCCTTCCGTCTGCAGGTAGCCGCCGCTCGTGACGCGAGGTTGGAAGCGCTGCGTGTCGACGTCATCGTCTTGGGCACTGGCGCGGCCGGCCGCGAGCAGCAGCAGGGCGAGGCTGAGCGCAGACGGTAGCGCTTGGACGAAGCGAGTCATGAGCGCGCCTCCTCGCTTGCGCGACGCTTGCGCGCGCGCCACACCGCAGCGACGCCGACCAGCAACGACCAGCCTGCAATCACGTGCGCCCGCCGGCCCGCTCGACTTACGGCACAATGGAAGGCGCCGCCGCGCACCTCGCCAGGCGGTGTCATCGCGCCTGCCGCGCCTGCCGCACCGCCGCCACCGGCTCCCGCGCCGCTCGCGCCGCCGGCTCCCGCCGTCACGTCGTTCGTGTCGACGCAGCTTCCGTCGGGGCTGCACGCTAGGTCGCCCTCGCACGTGCGCGCGCCGCTCTCGGTGCACGCGGCGCAGCTACCGTTGGCGCACACGAGGCCGTCGCACATCGCGTCGGCCGTGCATTCTTCCTCGACGACGCGCACGCACCTTCCGCTCGTGCACTGCTCGCCGTCGGGGCAGTCGCCTGCGACGGTGCACTCGTACGT
>Ga0190269_10001747_pt1 | contig 10252 bp, 9 predicted proteins | sample Popmic249IS_FD_133749 | JGI IMG/M metagenome (GOLD analysis project Ga0190269, IMG submission 133749) | Populus adjacent soil microbial communities from riparian zone of Blue River, Arizona, USA - 249 IS | ecosystem: Environmental > Terrestrial > Soil > Riparian zone | place: USA: Arizona... | reverse complement strand
GGGAGCGAGACGCCGATGATGTACTTCGCCTGGTCGGAGACGAGGAATGCGATCGCGTCCGAGATGTCCTCGGGCTGCAGGATCTCGACACCGACGCCCGGCAGCTCTACCGCCCCTTCGCGACCGAGGCCTGGGACGCCACCATCAGCACCGTCGCCTTCAGCGGTCTCCAGGACCGGGTCAACGGCTTGCCTCGATGGCCCGGGGCAACGCGGCCGTCGAGGACCTCGACCTGCCCGGCCTGCTCGACGGCATCGTCCGCGGCCGATGGCCGCTGCCACGCCGGTGAGCGGCCTGAGCCGGTGGACGAGGCCGACTCAGCGGCGGGGTCGCAGAGAGCAGAAGCTCCACTATTGCCCTATCCGGCCGACAGGTAGAGGTCGTCGATCAGACCGGGGTTCTTCCGCACCTCGCCGGCGGGCGCCTGGAGCGCGACACGACCGCGAGCGAGCACACAGACGCGATCAACCGTCGCGAGTGCGACCGGTACGTGTTGCTCCACGAGAAGGACAGCGGCGCCGTCGTCCGCCGCCGACCGCAACGCGGCGAGCAGCCGCCGGACGATCAGCGGAGCGAGCCCGAGAGAGAGCTCGTCGGCGAGGATGACCCGGGGCCGGGCCGCGAGGATCCGCGCCAGTGCCAGCATCTGCTGCTGCCCGCCGGAGAGGAGCCCCGCGCGTCGCTCGAGGTGTTCCCGCAGCTCCGGGAAGTACGCCACCGCATCCTCGACGCCGCCCCGCCCCAACCGCAGGTTGTCCCGGACGGTGAGCGGCGGGAAGATGCCCCGGTCGTCGGTGAGCAGCGCGAGGCCTTGCCGCGCCGCCCCGAGGAGGCTCCGCGGACGGCCCCCGAACACTTCGAGGCGGCCTCCCAGCGGCTGGAGGTCTCCGGCGATCGTGAGCAGCGCCGTCGACTTGCCCGCACCGTTGGCTCCGAGGAGCGCCACCATCTCGCCGCCGGTCACCTCCAGATCGACGTCCTCGACGACGGCCCTCCCGTGGTATCCGGCGCTAATGCCTTCGCACCGGATCAGTGGGGCGGTCATGCGCGGTCTCCTTCGAGCTGTGCCGCCGGTACCTCGGCGGCCTCGTCCGTACCCAGATAGGCGGCGATCACCGCCGGGTCTCTCCGCACCTCCGCGGGAGTGCCGCGCGCGATCACCCGGCCGAAGTCGAGGGCGATCACCTCGTCGGACACTCCCAGGACCAGTTCGACGTCGTGCTCGATCAGCAGGACGCCGACGTTCCACTCGTCGGCCAGGCCGCGGATCAGTTGCCGGAGTTCTCCGCGTTCCTCGGTACCGAGACCGGCCGCCGGCTCGTCCAGCAGCAGCACACGCGGACGACCGGCCAACGCGCGCGCGATGCCGAGCAGCCGCCGTTCGCCGTAGGACAGGTCAGCCGGTTCGTCGGCGATGCGTCCCTGCAGACCGAAGGCGGTCACCGCGGCCGCGGCGGCGGAACTCAGCCGTGGCTTTCCGGGCCACACCGGGGCGAGCACCGTGCGGTACCACCGGCTCTGGTCACTCGCGACGAGGAGATTGTCCCACACGGAGAGGTCCTCGAAGAGCTCCAGCGCCTGGAACGAGCGCGCGACGGACGCCCGTGCCCGCCGCGCCGGCGAGTAGCCGGCGATGTCCACGCCATCGAGCCGGATCGTTCCGCTGTCCGGGCGGTTGTACCCGGTGATGGCGTCGACCAGCGTCGTCTTGCCCGCGCCGTTCGGCCCGATCACGCCGAGCACCTGACCGGTCCGGAGATCCAGATCCACCGCGTCGAGCACCCGGCTTCCGCCGAAGCTGATTCCCAGCCGGCGGACCTCCAAATGTGTGTCCGCGACGCGCTGCGGCTCCACCGGCCCCACCTCGAAGGATGTGTCGCGCCACTTCGCGGGCCGTCGGCGCGCCTTCGCGGCCGCGGTCAGCTGCCGGAAATTGTCCGCGACACCACTCGGCGCGGTAACGACGGTGATCAGCAGGAGCAGTCCGCCGATGAGGTTGAACCAGCTCCCGGTCGTGACGAACAACAGCAACTGGTTGACGACGGCGCCGGGCTCGGTCACGGTGCCGAGCACCGTGCCGCTGACGAACCCCACCCCGCCGATGGTGCTCTCGGCGATGGCGTTCAGCGAGTAGGAGGGGTCGAAGCGTCCGCCCGGATTGCCCATCACCACGACCACGTTGGTGAACGCGATGAGCACGCCTCCGACTCCGGCGATGAGACCGGAGACCACGAAGGCCTGCAGCTTCGTCTTGGCGATGCCGATACCCATCGAGGCGGCCGCGCGCTCGTTGCCCCGCATCGCGATCATCCGGCGTCCTAACGGAGACCGACGCAGGTTGAGCACTCCCAGCCCGAGCAGCACGAATACGATGAGCACCAGCGTGGCGAAGCGACGGGGCTGGAAGATCGCGCTCACGTCGAGGCCGAACACGGTCGGGTCACCCACGGTCAGACCGGTGGTTCCGTTCGAGATGTCAGGATTGTCGAACACCAGGGTCTGAGCGACGACCGCGAGCCCCAGCGTCACGATCGCGAGGTTGGTGCCGCGCGTACGCACTGCCGGGAGCCCGACGAGTAACGCCACCGGAGCGGTCGCGAGCACACCGGCCGCCGCGGCGGGAACGAACGACCATTCCAGGTTCGCGGCGAGCTGAGCCGCGACGAGCGCCGCGACGCCGGCCAACGCGTAGGACGCCAATGACAGCTGGCCCGCGTAGCCGACGACCACCACCAGCGAGAGCAGCACGATCGCGGCCAGCAGCCCGGTGGTGATGCCCTGGACCCACTGATCCGGGAGAACCCACTGCACGAGGATCCACACCAGCAGGCTGAAGACCACCACGGGGACGACCGGGATCCGGCCGGACCCGACCCGCGGGAGCCGGTCGGTCTCCTCTCCGCGCTGCGGCAGCGAGCTCCCCCGCACAGCCAGCAGAGCGACGATGAGCAGGAACGGGACCGTCTCCTGGATGCCCGGCACCGAGGAGTAGTTACCGAGCTCGGCCTGCACGATCCCGATCGCGACCGCACCGGCGAACGTGAGCCAGAAAGAGGTCAGACGACCGACGAGGGCGGCGGAGAGGACCGGGACGACGAGCGTGAGCGACAGCGCGGGGCTCAGCGACGTGATCGGCGCGAGCAGCACCCCGGCCAGCGCGGCGAGGCCACCGGCGATGAGCCAGTTGAGCAGTGCGATCCGGCGCGGTGCCCAACCGCCCAGCGCGGCGAGTGATCGCTCGTTGACCGCCAGCGCCGTCGTCGCCAGACCGAAGGTGCTCCGCCGGTACAGGAGATAGAGCCCCGCCGTCAGAACCAGACCGACGACAAAAATGAGAAGCCGATCAGCTCCCACGGTCACCGGACCGAGATGGACGGCGGTGGTCGGCAGCAGCTCGGACGAAACGATCACCGGGTTGAAGCCGTACCGGATGTTCAGGCAGGCCTGCAGGATGAGCAGCATGCCGATGGTCGCGATGGCGCGGGTGAGACCACTCGCGCCTCGCAGCGGCCGCATCACGAGCAACTCCGCGAGCCCGCCGATCGCCATTCCGGTGCCGATGGCGCACAGCAGGGCGACCGGCGCGGGAACCGCTTTCAGGAAGTCGCTGTAGGCGTAGGCCGCGGTGATGGCCAGCGCCGCGTGCGAGAAGTTGACCACCCGGGACGAGCGATAGATGACGTTGAGGCCCAGGCCGAGCAACGCGATGATCGCGCCCGCGGCCGCGCCGAGCACAGCAAAAGTCAGGACGTTCTGCATGGGGAGACCGCCTCCGAGGCAGGACCGCTGAGGCGGCCGCGGGTGCGGCCGCCTCAGCGCTGAGCGGTTGACTAGGAGCCGAGCCGACCCTTGAGCTCGATGGGGTCGCCCTCGGGCACCCACTCGCCGCCCTTCGCGACGTAGGACTGGAAGGTGTGCCCGGCCACCCGGGGCAGATCGCTCCAGAATCCCGCGTCCGCGGAGAAGTCCGTCGGCGCGTACATGCCGGTGTCGATGGTCTTGCCCGGCGTCCGGAGCTGCTTGATCATTGCTGGTCCGGTGAGGTCGCCCGGCACGTCTGCCGCCACCGCGGCGAACGTGAGCACCGCCGCGTACGCGTTCAACGCGGTGTCGTCGATGGTGGCCGAGTCGTCCTGCGCCTTGATCGCCCCGACCGCCTTGGTGACCGCCGGCTTCTTCGTCGACGGGTAGTAGAGCGGCGCGAAGACCTGCATGCCGTCGGCCCCGCCCTTCAGCTGGACGAGCGTCGAGGTCGGCACCGCGATGGTGCTGAGCGCGACCTGCTTGAGGTCCGCCCCCGTCTGCGCGATCGCGGTCACGAGCGCCGCCGTGTCCTGGGATCCGCCGTGGAACACGACGCAGTCGCCCGCGTCGCGGATCCGCGCGGCGACGGACGAGAAGTCGGTCGTCGTCGGGGGGTAGTACACCTTGGCGGTCTTCACCCCGATGCGTTTGGCCAGCGGCACCTCGAAGGTGGCGTACGCCGCGTCCGACTGGGCGTTCTGGCTGGCGGTGGCGATGACGGTGCGGCAGCCCTGCTTCTTGAGAGCCAGCAGCGCCGCGGCGGTCGGCGCCTGGGCGGACATGACCGGGAAGGAGATGTCGCTGCTGAACTCCTTGGCACTCACCGCGGCCGGAAGGATGTAGGGAATCTTCGCGCTCTCCAGCAACGGCACGATGTTGTCGCCGAACAACGTGAAGGCCTCGACCACGGCGGCGACCTTCTTCTGCACCGCCTGCCGGCCGCAGAGCGCCGCGCCGTTGGCGTTGCCGTTGTCGTCGCAGGACACGAGGTCGATCTTGGTTCCGTTGATCCCCCCGTCCTGGTTGATCTCGGCCACCGCGGCCTCGGCCGCCGTCTCGATTTGTCTGAGCGGGAAGGGCGGCTGCGAGAACGATCCGAAGACCATGACGGTCACCCCGTCTCCCCCGGCTGAGCCGGTGGCCGAGGTACACCCGCTCACGCTGATCGTTACCGCGGCTGCCAGCAGTAATGCCGCAGCACTCTTCACATAGGACCGCACGATCTACTCCTTTGGGAAAGGCGGTTCGAGTGGTCACGGTCCGAGCGCGAATCAGCTCGAACGGGATGCGCGCAGCACTAACGGCTGCTCGAATCGTGTGATCGTATGACGAGCATCTAACGCATGGCCGGGGAGACCGGTCAAGGCTCGATTCGGAGAAATCCCGAGGTCATCGACCCTGGGGACCGGGGTCACGACGAATGACTTAGACACCGCACGACAAGGCTCCGCGCGGATTCGGGTCATTCGCGTGTTACCCGCGTCTTTCCCGCTGCCTAGCGTCAGAGGCATCGCGACCCGCGCCGGCGCGAACTTCCTTTTTCCGAAAGGCCACGGGTGCTGCGAATGGCTGACCACGACCGACGCTCGATCCTGACGATCAGCGCCCACTCCGGCGACTTCGTCTGGAGGGCCGGCGGCGCCCTCGCGCTCTACGCGGAACGCGGCTACGAGGTCCGGATCGTCTGTCTGAGTTACGGCGAACGCGGCGAGTCCCAGGGTCTGTGGAAACAGGAGGGCATGACCCTGGACAAGGCCAAGGCCGGTCGGAGAGGCGAAGCCGAGGCCGCCGCCGAGGCCCTCGGCGCGTCGATCACGTTCCTCGACCTGGGCGACTATCCGCTCCGGATCGACGGTCCGGGGTTGGATCGCATCGTCGCGGAGATCCGGGCAGCACAGCCCGGCGTCCTCCTCACGCACGTCGCGTCCGACCCCTACAACCGCGACCACAACGCGGCGCACGAGGCCACGCTGCTGGCCAGGCAGGTCGCCCAGGCCGCCGGGCACGACCGGTCGTCCGCGCCGATCGGCGCACCGCAGGTGCTCCAGTTCGAGCCGCACCAACCCGAGCAGTGCGGCTTCGTCCCGAATCTGCTGCTGGACATCACGCCGGTGTTCGACCGCAAGCGCAAGGCGATGGAGTGCATGGGCGCCCAGTCGCACCTGGTGCGGTACTACACCGACCTCGGGTCCCGTCGTGGCGTGCAGGCGGTCCGGAACGGCGGGGCGAAAGCCATCGTGCAGGCCGAGGCCTACCAGCGGGTGTTCCCGATCGTCGGGGACGAGCTGCGATGAGCCACCGTATCGTCCGCACCTCCCGCGGCCCGGCCCCCGACGTCGTCGCCGCGCTGGCGAAGAGCGGTGTGGCCACCGCGCACGAAGCGTCCGGGCGGCGCGGGCTGCTCGGCCCGGAACTGCGCCCGATCTATCCCGGCGCCCGGATCGCCGGCCGCGCGGTGACGGTGCTCTCCCACCCGGGCGACAACCTGATGATCCACGCCTGCGTCGAGCAGTGCCGCGCCGGCGACGTCCTCGTCGTGGCCACCACCTCCCGCTCCACCGACGGCATGTTCGGCGATCTGTTCGCCACCCAGCTACGCCACCGGGGTGTCCTCGGTCTGATCATCGACGCCGGCGTCCGTGACGTCGCGGACCTCACCGCCCTGCGCTTCCCGGTGTGGTCCCGGGCCGTCCACGCGCAGGGTACCGCCAAGGCCGTGGCCGGCTCCGTCAACGTCCCGGTCGTGGTCGCCGGACAGCTCGTGCACCCCGGCGACATCATCGTCGCCGACGACGACGGCGTGCTCTGCGTCCCGCTGGCCGACGGGGAAACCGTCGTCGACGCGGCGGCCCGGCGGAGCGCGAGCGAGGAGGACAAGCGCCGCCGGTTCGCCGCAGGTGAGCTGGGGCTCGACCTCTACGATCTGCGACCGACCCTGGAACGGCTCGGCGTGCGGTACGTCGACGCCGACGATTGAAGGGCTTGCTCATGAGCACGTTCGTCCTCCTGCACGGCGCGTGGCACGGCGGCTGGGCCTGGCAGCGCGTGGTCCCCGCGCTCCGGGCCGCCGGGCACGACGTCCTCGCGCCCACGCTCACCGGACTCAGCGACCGCGCCCATCTGCTGCATCCCGGCGTCGGTCTGTCGACGCACGTCCAGGACGTCGTCGCCCTGCTCGACGCCTACGACACCCGGGACGCGATCCTCGTCGGTCACAGCTACGCCGGTCAGGTCGTCACCGGCGTCGCTGACCAGATCCCGGACCGGCTCGCCCACCGGGTTTACCTCGACGCGTTCGTCGGCGCCGACGGCGACGCGGCGATCGACCTGCTGCCCCCGACCGTCGCGCACCACTACCGGGAATCCGTCGACGGGCCCGGGTTCGGCTGGCTCGTCCCGGTGCGGCCCCTGGAGCGGCTCGGGGTCACCGACCGGGCCGACCATGACTGGCTCACCCCGCGTCTGACCCCGCACCCGTGGCTCACCTACACCGAACCGCTACGCCTGACCGGCAAGGGCGACGGCGTGCCGGCCACGTTCGTCGAATGCGTCGACTGGATGCGCGTGTTCACCGCCCAGGCCGAGCGGGCCGCCGCCCGGGGCTGGCCGGTCCACGAGATCGCCACCGGCCACGAGGCCATGGTCACCGCCCCGGACCAGTTGGCCGCCCTGCTGCTCGCAATCACCGCTTCCTAGGAGACGCCACGATGGAGTTCCTCGTCCGCACCGAGAACCGATTGCCGAACGACACTCCGGACGAGATCCGCGACCGGCTGCGCCAGGGCGAACGTGAACGCGCCCTGGAGCTCCGCGCGGCCGGCGTCCTGCGACGGCTGTGGCGCGTCCCGGGCCGCAACGCCACGGTCGGCCTGTACGAAGCCGAGGATCCCGCCGCCCTGCACGACGCGTTGACCTCGCTGCCCATGTGGAAGTGGATGGACGTCACCGTCGAGGCCCTCGCTACGCATCCCCAGGAAATGTAGTCAAGGCCGCGAGGACGGCCTCGATGTGGATCCGCATCGCCCGTCCCGCGCGACGCGGATCGCCGGCGCGCACCGCCTCGACGATCGCCAGATGCTCGGCCAGGGAGTCGGCCGCGCGGCCCGGATGCCGCAGCAGTCGCGCACGCGGCCAGGCGGTGAGGGCCGCGAATCGATCGGCGACGGCGCTCGCCGTCGCCTGCCCACTGAAGTCCCGGATCGTACCGTGGAGTTCGGCGTCGAGCCGCCGGTAGCCGCACAGGTCGGCGGCGCCGACCGCGTCCCGCATCCGTGTCGCGAGGATCCGGAGCCGCTCGTCCTGCGCCGGGGTGAGCCGTTCGGCCGCTCTCGCCGCGCACAACTCCTCCACAGCACCGCGGACTTCGATCGCGGCGACCATCTCGTCGAGGCTCATCGCCCGGACCCGGGCGCCGCGGTTCGGGACGAGTACGACGTACCCGTCGACCGCGAGCCGGGTGAGAGCCTCCCGCACGGAGCCCCGGCTCGCGTCGTAACGCCGACACAGGTCGGCCTCGACGAGCCGCCGGCCGGGGGCGAACTCACCGCTGACGAGTGACTCGCGGAGCGCCTCCGCGACGTCGCCGGCGCTCCTCATCCGAGCCGGGCGAGCCAGTTCTGCCGCCACGCTTCGGTGCTGTCCAGCTCGTTGAACGTGAAGACGTGGAAGCCCTCCAGGCCGTTGTCGGCCTGGGGAAACGCCGGGGTGAGCCGCGAGACCAGCTTGTTCGGGTTGTAGCCGCCGGGCAGGAAGAACCGCCACAACATGTTCTGCTGCTTCGTCAGGAAGCGCGCGGACTGCCCCAGACCCAGCCCCGCCGAGACCCGGATCAGCTTCTGCCTGCTGATCGCGCCAGGGATGCCGACCCGGATCGGGAGGTCGACACCGCGCGCGCGGGCGGTGCGCGCCCAGCGGATCGTCTCCGCCGCATCGAAGCACAGCTGGGTGATGATCTGCGTGGCGTGCGGCGCCTTGGCCTCCAGCGCCCGCTCGATCAGCTCGTCGCTGATCTTGCCGTGCCCCTCGGGATACCCGCCGATGCCGACCGACGTGAAGGGGTGCCCGATGCGGTCGAGCGCCTCCAACAGGGTCAGGGCGTCCGGGAACCGCCCAGCCGGTTCGGGCGCGTCGCCGCCGATGACGAAGACGCTGTCCACCCCGGCCTCCCGGAGGCGCGCGACGACATCGCTCAGATGCGCTTCGTCCCGCACCAGCCGCGCCGCCAGGTGGGGAGCGGCGCGGTAGCCCTGTTCCCGCAGTCGCGTCGCGAGGTCGAGCGTCGGACCGAGGCCCTTCGCTTCCGTCGTGGTCACGGTCAGCGCGACGTCGGTCGGAACCGAGGCGAGCACCTTCTCCTCGGCGCTCTTGAACGGCAAGACCTCGTACGACGCATGGCGTAACGCGTCGGCGAGCGCGGCTTTCGCGGACCGCGCAGCCGGACCGGACCCCCGCGAGTCCGAGACCGCGGTCATCACTCGCTCCGATACCCGGTGCGCGCGAACCGGACGTACGGGACCGGCGCCACCGTCGCGCGAATCTCCCGAACCGTGTGCTCCTCGACCTGCGGCTTCGACGAGTTGGGCTGTTCACCCCAGACGATCGTCACCTCGGTGCCCGGGGCGGCGTGCTCGGTGGCGATCGTGGCCAGCGACACCACGGCCCGCTCGTTGACGATGTAGCCGCAGTCGAGGGAGATGCCGACCTGTTCGCTGCCCAGCAGCACCTTGTCCTCCTGGTGCAGCGCGTACCGCGCCTTCGGCAATTCGATGAACTTCGCGCCGGGACCGGGGCCGAACAGGGAACCGATGGCCGACGCGAGGTCGTCGGCGTTCCACACCAGGGTGACCTTCGTTCGCGGCGGTTCCTTCGACAGCCGCTCCAGCGCCGCACGGCCGATGAAGTCATGGTCGAAGTTGACGTTGCGGTCGTAGCCGATGTCGTAGGGCGTGAGGTAGTAGTCGGCGATGTCGGCGGAGTCCATGCTGCCGCCGATCGCCCCGATCGCGGCGGCCGGAAGCCACTCGCGGTAGTCCTTGAGCATCGGGTCGTCGCCGAAGATCGCGGGAATCGGCGCCGGCACCCACCCGGACTCCAGGTTGGCGGTCGAGTACGCCTTTGCGCCGGCCCGGACCAGCCCGTGGTCCTTGCCGGCCTCGAGCAGCGCCGCGAGCACCGCGTCGCCGTCCGCCCACGGGCCGAACAGTTCGAAGCCCGGCTGCCCGGCCATGCCGTGGCGCAGACCCCGCACCCGCTTGCCGGCGATGGTGAACGCCGTCATGTGGAAGAACTTGGTGTCCGGCAGGGCGGCACCGGAGGCCTGCGCCAGCAGCGCGGCGGCGGTGGGACCCTGAAGTTCGTATCGGTAGAACTTCGGTGGACCGGACCGGACGGCTGAGTTCTCGTCGCGTTCGACGGTGACGCGGTATTCGCCGCGTTCGAGGTGGAACAG
>Ga0190269_10001746_pt1 | contig 10255 bp, 10 predicted proteins | sample Popmic249IS_FD_133749 | JGI IMG/M metagenome (GOLD analysis project Ga0190269, IMG submission 133749) | Populus adjacent soil microbial communities from riparian zone of Blue River, Arizona, USA - 249 IS | ecosystem: Environmental > Terrestrial > Soil > Riparian zone | place: USA: Arizona... | reverse complement strand
TTCGGTTCCTGCAGCAGGGTCTTCTTTTCGTCCCAGTCAATCGTCACGATTTCTCCCTCAGCACACGGCGTCCAGAATCAGGCGTCTGGCACCACTCTACGCGTTCGGGTGGCGCTGTTCTTGAAGGGGCGCCGGCCGGCTTCGCGGGCGTGCAGCCAGCTACGGAAGAAACTGCGACTGCGGTGCCGGTTCCCTAGCCACGGGCGACGGCGGGGAGTAGCGTTAACAGTGCCAGCAGGCACCATCGGATGTTCCTTGGGCTGTACGGGTCGCTTAGGCGCCGGGCCATCTCCAAGCGAGTATCGCGAAGGTGCCTGCGGTTTGCTTGGAGGCGACTTTCCGGCCGTTCCCGCCCGCAGGTCGTCCGCTGGCATTACGCGCGCCGCCGGATTCGCGCCGCGGTTGTAGTCGCTGAAGAATCCTATCCTTCCCGCGGTCTGGAGGGCTGCGGCGCGCTGTGGATCCGCGTGCGGGAGGACCATGAGCATCCGGACCATCGCGCCGATAACCCAGCCGTTGCCGTGCGCCCACATCACCTTGTGGCCGAGCGCGTGGCGCTGGGCCACGTACTTGCAGTCCCGCCACCACGGGTTTTCGCCGGGGTACTTCCGTAAGCTTCAAGAGAACCGCCGCCCCGCGCCCCGAACCGAGGAACCCATTGCCGATCAACAAACAAACGCTCAAGGAAGACGGGTTTACCGGATTCAGGACGTTCGCCGCTCTCGAAATCAACCGGATCCCGCAGAAGCCCGGGATCTTCGCGGTGTTGCCGCCCGAGGGATTTAAGCCGCAGTTCCTGGCGAAGAGCACGGCCGGAATCTTCAAGAAAAAGGACCCCTCCCTTAAGGAGGCCGCTCTCGCCGCCGAATGGGTCGAGGGCGCGGAGGTCCTCTACCTCGGGAAGGCCGGCCCGGGAAGCAAGGGCAACCGGGGACTGCGCCGGCAGATTCAGGACTTCGTCGACTTCGGGAAGGGAAAGCCCCCGGGACACTGGGACGGGCGGCTGATCTGGCAGCTGGCGGACGCCAAATCCCTTGTCATCGCCTGGAAGGAGCTGCCCGCAGAGGAGCTGAACCCAGCGGAGGCCAAGTACCACGCCCAATTCCGGGAACTCCACGGCCGGCTGCCGTTCGCCAATCTGGTCCAGGCCCGCGCGAAAGGCGTCTAGACGCCGCCGAAGGTGAAGTGCCCCGCCCCCCTCGTGGCGGCCACCGGCATGCTTGCGAAGACCGCATCTGCGACAGCGAGGGGATCGCCGTCGAGCACCGCGATGTCCGCCGGTTCCCCGGTCTCAGGCCTGGCGGCAGCGCCGCGGGACTGAAGCATGGGAACAGGCTATGGGAGGGCGGGTGCAGCAGCAATCAGGCCCGCTCGCCCCGCCCGGGACTTTCGCCCCTTCCCCCCGGGGTTGGGCACGGGTCATCCTTGTATTGGGCGGTTCTTGCAAGGCCAGTGGGGGCGAACCGCCGAGGTGTTGCGCACAGGTCTCGCCTGTCCTTGGGGAAGGAAAAGGCACTTCGCGTTTTCCCGCTTGGCAGGAAACGGCAGGAGACCACATGAACACACATACCCCACCGCCGGGCGTTCAGCCCGCCCCGGGCCTCCCCGCCGGGTGGCTCTGATGGTCCCCATGGACGAGCATGTGAGGAGCCCGCGGCTGAAGGTGACGCTACGGATCGACGAGCAGCGCGAAACAACCCGCATCGAGGTGCACGGCGTCGTCACCGCCGCGAATATCCGCGCGCTTTACGTCGTCGCGCGCCGGGTCAGCGTCAGGCTGCCTAGCCATGAAATCGTCATAGACCTGGCCCACGCCCGGGTATCGGCCGCCGCTATCGAAGAACTCCGGGAACGGGCCCGCCGCTCGCTGCTCTCCTCCGGGATCGACGCTTCAGAAACGCCATGCCGCCTGCGGATTGTGGACCCGCCGACCATTATCAAGACCAAGGAGCACGCATAAAGGCCATGGCCCATGGCGGGCACGGGAGTGCTGAATAGGACCATCTGAAAGGACGGCGGTCATGAGGCCAGGCCGGATTGTCATGCTGGTGCTGGGCACGCTTTGTGCCCTGATGGGCTTGGGACTGCTGGCCGGCGCCGGCGTTACGGGCTGGGCCAACTACGAGCAGCGCGACGGCCGTTACTTCACGGCGCCGCTGGAACGCTATTCGAGCGAGTCCTATGCGCTGACGATCTCCCGCCTCGACGTCATGTCCGGCGAGGGAGTGCCCGATGCCGGCCCTGTGGTTCCGGGCAGCGTGCTGATTCGCGGCCTGGCAGCCAACCCGCCCAAGGACATCTTCGTCGGCATCGGACCCCGTTCGGATGTGGCGGCGTACCTGTCCGAAGTCAAGCACTCCGAGATCATCGAGGTCAGATTCAGCCCGTTCCGCGTGCAATACCGGGAAGTCCCCGGTACCAAAGCCCCGGCGCCGCCGGTGCAACAGGGCTTCTGGGCCGCGTCCGCCACCGGGCCCGGCCTGCAGGAGCTCCAGTGGGACCTGCGGTCCGGGGCGTGGGCGGTGGCCATCATGAATGCCGATGCCAGCAGCGCCGTAACTGTTGATTTGCAGGCAGGCGCCCGCTCCGATTTGCTCTGGCCGGTCTTTCTCGGCCTGCTGATCAGCGGCGGTGTCCTGTTGGCGGTAGGCGTGCCCCTGATTGTGGCAGGAGCAGCGGGACTGGGCCGCGGGGGACCGCCGTCGTACCCGCCGGGGAACGCCGCACAACCGCATGCGGCGGCGGGGCCGCCGGCTGCCTGGCCGGGTGAGCCTCCGAGCCCGGGCAGCCGCGCGTATCCGGCGCGGCTCAGCGGGTACCTGGACCCGAAGCTGTCCCGCTGGTTGTGGCTGGTCAAATGGTTTCTGGCCATCCCGCACCTGATCGTTCTGTTCTTCCTGTGGTTCGCCTTCATTGTGACCACCATCGTCGCGGGGTTCGCGATCCTGTTCACCGGGCGCTATCCGCGCTCGCTGTTCGACTTCAATGTCGGGGTGATCCGCTGGAACTGGCGGGTGGATTTCTACGCCTACGGGGTGCTCGGCACGGACCGCTATCCGCCCTTCACCCTGGCCCGCACCGACTATCCGGCCGACTTCGACGTTGACTATCCGGAGAAGCTTTCCCGCGGGCTGGTCCTGGTGAAGTCCTGGTTGCTGGCACTTCCGCACTTGCTCATCGTTTCCGTGCTGTTGGGGACCGCGAGCACCTGGAGCGTGCGCGACGGAAACTGGGTGCAGCAGGGCGTTGGCATTTCCCTGGTTGGGCTGCTCGTCTTCATTGCCGGAGTCATCCTGCTGTTCACCGGACGGTACTGGAAGGATTTATTCGACCTCCTGCTCGGCCTGCACCGCTGGATCTACCGCGTCCTCGCGTATGTGTCCTTGATGCGGGACGAATACCCGCCGTTCCGCCTGGACCTGGGCGCCGTCGATCCGGGTGACGCGGCGGCCCTTTCCTCCGGCGCCGGTGGCCCGGGAGTCTCAGAGGGCCCGGGCGGCCCGGACGCAGCCGCGGGCACGGACGGCGGCCCCTCCGTTCCGGCCAGTCCCGAAGACCACGCCGGCCCGGCCGTCCCTCCGCGCGGCTAGGATCAAGTCAGCTCTTGCCACCGGCCCCCTGCAAGAAGATAGTGGAGGGAATTCACCACTTCGCGGCAGGAGGCAGCGACCATGGCGAATAACGGGATTCCGGCCCACGGGTTGCTTGACGGCAAGACCGCCATCATCTACGGCGGGGGCGGGGCGATCGGCGGAGCCGTGGCGAGGGCATTCGCCGCCGAAGGGGCAATGCTCCACCTCGCAGGGCGCACCGAGTCGACCCTGCAGAAAGTAGCCCGGGACATCGAGACGGCGGGCGGCAAGGCCGAGACCGCCGTCGTCGACGCCCTCAATGAAGAGCAGGTGGATGCCTTTGTGGACCGGGTGGCGAGGAAAAGCAGGTCGATCGATGTCTCCTTCAACGTGATCTCCTACGGCGACATCCAGCAGCCGCTGATGGAGATAGATGTTGATGACTTCACCTTTCCCATCACCGTGGCCACGCGCACCCACTTCCTCACCACCCGCGCGGCGGCCACCCACATGACCAAGCAAGGCTCCGGCGTCGTACTGATGTTCGGCGGTTCCGGACCGCAGACGTTCCCCGGGCTGGGCGGGTTCAAGGTTGCCCTGGACGCGCTGGAGGGACTGCGCCGGCAGTGGGCGATTGAGTTGGGCCAGCACGGCGTGCGCGTGGTCACCATGGTGACCGGCGGAATCATCGAGACCATTCCCTGGCAGGCCGAAGGCCGCGCGGAGATCGAGGAGGGAATCAAGAACGCCTCGCTCCTGAACCGCACCACCACTCTGGAGGACGTCGGGAGCGCGGCATGCTTCATAGCCTCGGACAAGGCGGCGGCCATAACAAACGCCACGGTCAACATCTCCAGCGGGGCGATCCCGGACTACTAGGACTACCAGTAGTTCCGCCTACTCCACGACCACCTTCACCCGCTGCACCACGTTGTTGCCCATGCCCTGGTAGTTCCACACCGGTTCCAGCGGCTGCACGGCTCCGCTGGCATCCGTGGCCCGGCTGGACAGCTCGTGTTCACCCGCGTCGGCCACCCAGGGCATCGTCCAGGCGCACCAGGCAAACGGTGCGGCAGGGTGCTCCAGATGGGCGGGCGCCCACTTGCCGTCGATCCCCACGTCGACGCGCTGCACCGCGCCCTCCCCGGACCAGGCCCTGCCCGTCAGCATCACCGGCCCCGCCGGCAGGACCCTCCGACGGGTGAAGAAGTCCGGGATTCCTGGGGGAACCATCAGCGAACGCACCTTGATCCACGTCACCGGGGTGCCGGCGTCGTCCGCGTCCTGCTGGTAGCGGAACGCGACCGTTTGCTGGAACCCGTCAAAGGGCTTGGTTACAACCTTGATCGAGGACAACCATTTGACGCTCGCCATGCCGTACCAGCCGGGGACCACCAGCCGGAGCGGGTAGCCGTGCTGGGGCGGCAAGTCACCGTCATTCATCCGGTAGGCCAGCACGACGTCTGGCCGCAGTGCCTCGGCGATCGGCAGGCTCCGGGCATATTGCTGTCGGACGCCGCCCTGGATGCCGGCATCGGCGCCAGTGAACACCACCTCGACGGCGTCGTCATCCACTCCCGCCTGAGCCAGCAGATACGCCAGCGGGACGCCGGCCCAGCTTGCGGTGCCGACACCTTCCAGCATCCAGGGCTGGCTCAGCGGACGCGGCCGCAGCAGGGTCCGACCGTTCCCGGCGCATTCCAAGGTGACCGGGACGCTGATGCTCGGTGCCCTGCGGAGCGCCCGGAGGCTCAGCTCCAGGGACCGCTGCACGGCCCCGCCGATCCGCAGGTGCCAGTTGCCGGCGTCGATGAACGGAATGTCGAAGTGGGTCAGCAGGTAGTGCAACCCGGGCGGGGTGATGTCACTCCGCAACGCCTCCAGCGGCATCGAATGGTTCCGCACGGCGAGCTGGAGCTCTTCGGCCGTGAGGGGGCCGTGGCTAGGCTCGCCGGGATGGGCCGTGAGTTTCTGCGTCTGGCGGCGCTGGCCCCTCAATACTGACGTGTGTTTTGACATCTGCTCTGGCATGACGGTGCCATTCTGCTTCGGACCAGCCCGGTTGTGGGCGGTTTCCCCTGCTCACTGGTCTACGCCGCGTCCCGGACGTCGTCAATACCGGGCCAGTCCGGCCGGGCCCAGCCAGTCCGGCCGGGCCCAGCCATGCCGGCAGGACGGCCGGGCGCTCAGATGTGGTGCGACTCGGCCAGGAACTGGTCCAGTCCCAGGGGCTCGCGGCCGGTGAGCTCATGCACGGCCGAGGTCGGTCCGGCCATCTCGCCGGCCGCGATCGCCGTGTAGGTGCTCACCCAGGCATCGAGCTGCCACGGCGGCGCGCCATAGGACGCCCGCGAGGCGTAGGCCTCCTCCGTCGTCTCGTTGTGGAAGGTGACCGCCCGGCCCGTGCCGGCGGTCAGGGTTTCCGCGGCCCGGCCCAGCGAGAGGTCCTCCGGCCCCGTCAGATCGTAGGTCCTTCCCAGGTGCAGGGACGGGTCCCGGAGCACCGTGAGGGCGGAGCGGGCGATGTCCGCGGTGGCCACGGCGGCCATCACGCCGTCGTCCGCGGGACCCCGGATGACACCGTCCTTCCCGGCCAGCAGCGGCAGGAAATCCAGGTAGAAGTTGTTCCGCAGGAAGGTGTAGTCCATGCCGGAGGCCTTGATCCGTTCCTCGGTGGCGAAGTGGTCCCGCGCCAGGGTGAAGGTGGCGTCAGGCGCAGCCCCAAAGAACGAGGTGTACACGATGTGCTGCACGCCGGCCGCAGCCGCCGCGCCAACGAAGGTGTAGTGCTGCTGCAAGCGGTCCTCGGCCTCGGCAGCCGAGACCATGAACAGGGTCTTCACGCCGGCCAGCGCCTCCCGCGCCAGAACCGGGTCCGCATAGGTGAAGACCACGGGTGCCGCGTCCTTGAGCTCCGGTGCCCGGCCGGCGTCGCGCACCAGCAGCCGCTGCGGGCTGCCGGCGTCGGCCAGCAGCCTGGCCACCTGGCCGCCTAAGTTTCCGGTGGAACCGGTGACGGCCAGCTCCGGCCCGGCAGCCACGGCTATGCCTCGCGGGCCGCGGGCGATTTGGTCTGGGCCGGGTCGCGCTCGGCCAAGGAGCCGATTGCGGCGTCAATCTTGTCCATGACGACCTGATCCAATTTCACGCCCGAGGCCGCGGCGTTGCCCGCGATCTGCTCCGGGCGGGAGGCGCCCATGATTGCGGAGGCCACATTCTTGTTCTGCAGCACCCAGGCGATGCTCAGCTGGGCCATGGTCAGCCCGACCTCCTCCGCGATCGGCTTGAGCTGCTGGACCCCGGAGAGGACCTCCGGAGACATCCAGCGCTCGATCATCTTCGAGCCGCCCTTGGCGTCGGTGGCGCGGCTGCCCTCCGGGGCAGGCTTCCCGGGGTGGTACTTGCCGCTCAGGACGCCCTGCGCCATGGGGGACCAGACAATCTGGGACAGCCCCAGCTCCTGGGACGTCGGAATGACCTCGGCCTCGATGACCCGCCACAGCATGGAGTACTGCGGCTGGTTGGAAATCAGCTGTACGCCCAGCTCCTTCGCGAGGGTGTGGCCTTCGCGGATCTGGCCGGCCGTCCACTCGCTGACGCCGATGTACAGCGCCTTGCCCTGCCGCACGATGTCCGCGAAGGCCTGCATCGTCTCTTCCAGCGGCGTCTCGAAGTCGTAGCGGTGGGCCTGGTACAGATCCACATAGTCCGTCTGCAGCCGGGTCAGGGAGCCGTCGATCGATTCCATGATGTGTTTGCGGGACAGGCCCATGTCGTTGTGGCCCTTGGGGCCGGTCGGGCCGAACACCTTGGTGAAGATCTCCAACGACTGCCGGCGCTCGCCCTTCAGCGCCTCGCCGAGGACGGTCTCGGCCGCGGTGTTGGCATAGACGTCAGCGGTGTCAAAGGTGCTGATGCCGGCGTCAAGCGCTGCCCGCACGCACTGCGTGGCGACCTCATTCCCCACCTGCGAGCCGTGCGTCAGCCAGTTGCCGAACGTTACTTCCGAGATCTTGAAGCCGCTGTTCCCGAGGTATCTGAACTCCATGGGTTTCACCGTAGCGGACTTGCCTGCCCGGGGTAAGGGCTCAGCCGGCTTTGCGCTCGGAGGCCTGGTTCTTGTCCTTCACGGGCGGAATCCGGCCGCTCAGCCCAACGAGCGAGCCGGTGTCCAGCAGGGCCTTGGCCGCGGGCAGGGAAGGCTTCTCGAACGCGCGCGCGGCCGCGTTGGCCTTGCCGTTCTGGTCCATGGCCGACTCCACGAGGGGCGCGACTTCCTTGACGTCTTGCGCCGGAGCCGCCGGGCTGGGCAGGTCGCGGACGGAGACCTTGACGGCCGGGGCAGCTTCCGCCTTGGACTTCGCGGCGGCACGTGCATCCGCCCGCGCAACGGCGGCGGCCCACTCGGGCGACAAGGCGGGTTCTTTCTTGGCGGACCTTGGCTGCTGCCTGCCCGCGCCCTTGCCCCGGGTTCCGGCGAAAGCCGCCACCACGACGGCCACGAGCCGCCCGACGCCGGCAAGCACCAGCGTGACCACAAACGCGGCGAAGAGGCCGAGGAACTGGACGAACGCCACTGCGACGGTCCCGAAAAAGGTCAGGTTCAGCGCGTTGGTCGTCGGGTCTTCCACGTCACTTCTCCTATCCATCCTGCAGTGGGGCCCCGGCCGGGACTATCTCGCCGGGCAACAGCCCCTCTTAACCATACGGACTTTTCGGCGGGGACACGCAGGCATCGGGGGCCGTGGTGCAGATGTTTGAAGCTGTCCCCGGGCAGCTCGCATCGGCGCCGTGGGGCATGCGGCTATAGTCGGAAGCAGCCCCGCCGGCGCCGTCCGGCCTGCCGGAAGGACACCTTGTGACGCACGCCGCCGCAGCTCAACCCGAACCGTCCCGCGCACCCTCTGAGGGGAACTGCCCGTGCCTGTCGGGCGAGCAGTACGGGGACTGCTGCGGCCGGTTCCACCGCGGGGACGCGGAGGCGCCCACCGCGGAGCAGCTCATGCGTTCGCGGTACAGTGCCTTCGTCGTGCTCGACGCCGACTACCTGCTGCGGACCTGGCATCCGGATACCCGGCCATCCGAGCTGGAGCTCGATCCCGCCATGCAGTGGCGCCGCCTGGATATCGTCTCGACCAGCCGGGGCGGTCCGCTGGATACCGAGGGGACCGTCGAGTTCGCGGCCCATTTCCGGCACGACGGCGGCCGCGGAGTCCAGCAGGAAACGAGCCGTTTCCTGCGCGCGGACCGCCGCTGGTATTACCTTGACGCTGTCCTGTCCCGGTAGCGTTCCGGCGCGAAATGCCCGGCAGCGCCGCGCCCTTGCCTAAGCCGCAGGCCTAGCGTTTCTCGGTTGTTTCCGCCGGCGTGAACCCGGCCCGGTCCACCTTGCGGTGGAAGCGCATGCCCGCGAGCCCGCCGAGCACGGCGCCTATCAGGGCCACCACGGCGACGACGACGGCGGCGATGATGCCCATGGTGTTCAGTTGGCCCTCGTTGACCGGGATCCGCGGGAAGCTGTTGAGGTTGGCCAAGATGTTGTACCGGGGTCCGGCGACCAGGCCGAGCACGGCGACGATAACCGCGGCGATGACGGCCCAGACCCAGACCATGAAGCCCTGCTTGGCGCCGTTGAAGCGCGCCATCCTTCCCGCGACGTAGCCGCCGCAGTAGTAGGCCACGAACAGGATCACCAGCAGCACGATGATGCCGAGCCACCCAACCGTCTGGTCGTTCGAGGCCTGGTTCACCGCCGCGTCGACGTCGGTGTTGGTCGACAGTCCCACGGCAGTGCCGGCGGCGGCCACCAGAGCGGTCAGCAACACGGCGGTTCCCGTGGCGGCGAGCCAGCCGAAGAAGGCGGAGCCGACCTTGATGCCGCCGAACTGCTCCTTCTCGCGGGCCACCACGGTTTCGCGGGTGGGCACCTCCTCGACAACCCTATCCTCGGTCCGGTCCCCGCGGACCTGCTCTTTCCGGAGTGCGTCTTGGCGTGCATCCTGGTTGCGCGCCTCCCGGTTCCGAGCCTCTTCCTCCCGGGCGTGGCGGACGGTTCGATCTTCGGGACCTACTGCGCTGCTCATGAGGCCTCCTCACTTTCGCTGATTGACCCGAGTTCATTGCTTGAACCGGGCACCGCAAGGCCTGCACGAACCGGCACCGCTAGGCGGAGACCGGCATGGAGGTCTCCCCTCCACCTAACCACGGCCCGAACGGGGATAGCAAGGATGCTTACTATGCAATGGGCCCGGGAGCGTGCGGGCGGATCGCCTTGTCAGCGGTAGGTCCGGTGCAGGTTCTCCTTCGCCGAAGCGCGCGGGCTGGCGTCGGCAATCCAGGGGCCGGTTCCTTCGGACTGGTCCAGCACACCGGCTTCGAGCCACTGGTAGTCGCCGGCAAGGACCTTGCGGGAGAGCCTGCGGTCGCCGTCATCCGTGTTTCTCCACAGCTGGTCGAAGTATTCGTCCACGCGCACGCGAGCCTGTTCGCAGTAGGCCTCGGCCAGCTCGTAGGCGGAGGCGCCCCGTTCCGGCGAAGTCCGCAGCAGCATCTCCGCCCGCGAGCAGCACGCCGCCATGGCAAACAGCTCGGCCCCAATGTCCACGATTCGCCCCAGGAACACCTGCTTGTGCTCCAGCTTCGCCTGCCAGCGGCCCATCGCGTAGAAGGTCTGCCGGGCCAGC
>Ga0190269_10001745_pt1 | contig 10259 bp, 8 predicted proteins | sample Popmic249IS_FD_133749 | JGI IMG/M metagenome (GOLD analysis project Ga0190269, IMG submission 133749) | Populus adjacent soil microbial communities from riparian zone of Blue River, Arizona, USA - 249 IS | ecosystem: Environmental > Terrestrial > Soil > Riparian zone | place: USA: Arizona... | reverse complement strand
GTCGGTCTCGGCGCCGCTGCGGCGCTGATCAAAGGCGGCTATCGCGAAGGGGATGCCATCGATCTGCTGTACACCGCAGAGGGCAGCTGGGAGCTGCACGCGCCGCGGATCGAGACGCGCAACACGCACGGCGTGGGCTGCAGCCTGGCGGCGGCGATCACCGCGCGACTCGCACGCGGCGAAGCGCTGCTCGATGCTTGTCGCTTGGCGAAGCGCTGGATCAGCGATGCGATCGCGAGCGCGCCCGATCTGGGTGGGGGGCACGGGCCTGTGAACCACTTCGCTCCCGTGCCAGAGCTCGTTCGCGAGTAAACCCACGCCTTCGTGCGACAGCGTGTGGTGCGCTTGTGCTAGCGCCAGCGTGCTGAGCAGCCCGAGCGTATGCGGCTGCAGAGGATGTGACCTGTCCATGACGTCTGCACTTGCAGGCGGACGCAAAACACGTCTTTGATGCAAGACTGGACGCGACGGTAGTTGAGTCTGCGCCACGCCATTTTGCGTTGGAGGCTGCATGCATCGCTACTTGCTTTATGTCTTTCTTTGGGTGACCGCGGCATGCGGGGGCAGTCAGAAGAGCGAGGCGCCAGCTGACGCGCCAAAGGCCGACGAAAAAGCGGGCCCGATCAAGATCGGCTTCATCAACTCGATCACCGGGCCCGAGGCGCCGATCGGCGAAAATCTTACCAATGGCGCGCTGCTGGCTGTCGAGGATCTCAAGGCAGCTGGTGTCACGGTCGAGCTCGTGAAACAGGACGACCTGGGCAAGCCGCAGGTGGCGATGAGCGCGATGGAGCAGCTCGTCACGGGCGACCAGGTGACTGCCATCCTCGGTCCGTACACCTCTGCGAACTCCAACGCGGTGGCGAAGCTGGCGCAGCAGTACAAGGTGCCACAGCTCATCCCCGTGGCGAGCAAAGACGAGATCACGCGGCAGGGGCACACCTACGTGTTCCGGCTCAACGCGGTGTCCACGCAGTATGCGCGCTCGCTGATCGATGCGGCGCTGTCGTTCGGCGCGCCCAAGAGCATCGCGTTCATCTACGAATCGGCGGACTTCGGCACCTCGGTGTCGACGGCGGGCAAGCTCTACGCGAAAGAGAAGGGTCTCGCCGTTGTGGCGGACGAGACCTATCAAAAGGGCGCGCCGGACTATCGTTCCACGTTGTCGAAAATCAAAGCGGCCAATCCAGATCTGGTGTTCATGGTCTCATACGTCGCGGATGCGATCTTGATCATGCGCCAGTCGCGCGAGGTCGGGCTCTCGCCGCAGGCATTTCTCGGCGGTGGGGCGGGCTACGAGACGGCGCAGTTCGAATCGGAGAAAGATATCTCGACCAACGTGTTCTCGGTGACGCAGTGGACCCCGGGCATGGACTGGCCGGGAGCTGCGGAGTTCGCGCAGCGCTACCAGGCGAAATTCGGCAAGAAGCCGACGTACCATGCGGCTTGCACATACGCGTCGCTGATGTTGCTCGGTGAGACGGCCAACAAGGTGCATGGTGATCGCGAGAAGCTGCGCGACGCGCTCGCTTCGCAGAGCTGGAAGGGCATCGTGGGCGACGTGAAGTTCGAGAACTACGACGGCTTCACGCAGCAGAACCGCCACGAGATGGCTGTGATCCAATATCAAAATGGCGTGGGCACGGTGGTCTATCCCGCGGAGCGCGCGAAAGCCAAAGCCGTGTATCCATTCCCCGGCTGGAAGTGAGCTCCGCGCATGCAGATGTTTTTCCAAGCCGCCGTCAGCGGCATCTTGATGGGTGGCGTGTACGCGCTGATCGGCATCGGCCTGACGCTGATCTTCGGCGTGATGCAAGTGATCAACTTCGCCCACGGCGACCTCGTCATGGTCGGCATGTACGCGGCGTGGCTGCTCTTCTCACACTTTCACGTGGATCCGTTCGTCTCGATCCTGCTCACCGGGCCGCTCTTGTTCTTGCTCGGTGCGCTGCTGCAGCGCGGCTTCATCCAGCGCGTGCTCGGTGAGGCGCAGGAGAACCAGATCCTTTTGACCATCGGGCTGGGCCTCTTGCTCTCGAACACCGCGATGTTGATCTTCACCTCGGACTATCAGCTCCTGACCACCAGCTATTCGTCGCAGGCGTTTTCGGTCGCAGGTGTGTCGATGTCCGTGCCGCTGTTCTTCGCGTTCATCGTGACGATGCTCGTCGCGTTCGCGCTGTACGTGTTCCTGATGAAGACCGACACCGGCGCAGCGATTCGCGCCACCGCACAGGACCGCGAGGCCGCGCAGCTCATGGGCATCAACGTGTCGCGCATGTCGGTGCTGGCGTTCGGGCTCGGCGCGGCGCTCGCGGGCATCGCGGGCGCGCTGATCGCGCCGACGTATTACATCTTTCCGCAGGTCGGCCACGCGTTCACGCTGAAGTCGTTTGTGATCGTGGTGCTGGGTGGCATGGGCAGCGTGGTCGGCGCGAGCATCGGCGGAGTGTTGATCGGTGTGGTCGAGTCGCTCGCCGCGCTGTATCTCGCGTCCGGGCTGAAAGAGGCCGTCGTGTTCGCGCTGTTTCTGCTCCTGCTGTTGTTTAGACCTTCCGGTCTGCTGGGACGGGCGCGCACATGAGCTCCGAGGTTCAAACGGTGGCACGGGGGGCGAAGCTCTCGCTCAGCGCAGGACAACGCGTCGGTGTGCTGGTCGGCGTGTTGTGGCTGGTGTTCGCGCTCCTGCCGTTCTTCGTGACCAAGCCGTATTTGCTGCACATGGGGGTGCTGCTCTTTCTCGCGGTGATCCAGGGCCAAGCTTGGAACATCCTCGGCGGCTACGCGGGACAGCACTCGCTCGGCCACGCCGCGTACTTCGGGCTCGGCGCGTATACGACCGTGATGCTTATGGAGCAGAACGGCATCTCGCCATTCCTAGGCATCTGGTTGGGAGTGCTCGTGGCGGCGACAGTGTCGCTGCTGATCGGCGCGATCACGTTCCGGCTGCGCGGCCCGTACTTCGTGCTCGCCTCGATCTCGGTCGCGGAGATCATCCGCTTGCTCGCGCTGCACTTCAAAGACGTGACGCGTGGTGCAGAAGGCTTCTTGATCTCGGGCGTGCCGGTGCTGCACCTCGGCCCGCTGGAGATCGACTTTCTCGGCAAGCGGCCGTTTTACTTCGCGGCCTTTGTCGTCGCGTTGATCACCACAGCGCTGAGCTACGCGGTGCAGCAATCGAAGATCGGCTACTACCTGCAAGCTGTGCGTGAGGACCAAGACGCCGCGCACTCGATCGGCATCAACCTGCAAGCTTACAAGTGCCTCGCGCTGGTGATCTCCGCTGGCTTCACTGCGTGGGCGGGCGGCTTCTACGCGCTGTTCGTGAAGTTCATCGATCCCGACACGGTGTTCGGTTTGGATTTGTCAGTGCAGATCCTCCTGACTTGCATCGTGGGCGGCATCGGCACGTTGCTCGGGCCGGCGCTCGGAGCGCTCGTGCTCGTGCCGCTGTCCGAGATCCTGCGTAACCCGAAGGGCCTCGTGCAGCTCGGCCTGGTCGCGTCGGACTCGAGCGTGGTGCGAGTGATCGAGGAGCGCTTTTCCAACGCGCACAGCTTCGTATACGGCCTCCTCTTGGTGGTGATCATCCTGTTCGCGCCCGAAGGCTTGTTCGGTGTGCTGAAGCGCCTGCTCGGGCCGGCGCGCGTGAGGCAAAAGGCATGACCGCGTTGCTCGAGCTCAAGCAAGTCTCGAAGACCTTCGGAGGTCTGCGCGCCAACTGGAATGTGTCGTTCAGCGTCGAGCAGCGCTCGATCACAGGCCTCATCGGTCCGAACGGCGCGGGCAAGACGACCCTATTCAGCTGCATCACCGGCTACTACCCGCCGTCGAGTGGCGAGGTGCTGTTTCAAGGGCAGCGCATCAACGGACGCCGGCCGGACGAGGTGTGTAGGCTCGGCATGGTCCGCACCTGGCAGAAGGTTCGGCCCATGGCCAAGCTGACTGTCTTGGACAACGTGATGGTCGGTGCGCTCCTTCGGACCTGGAGCTTGAAGCGTGCGCGTGCGCTCGCCGAAGAGCAGCTGCATGCGGTCGGTCTCGACAAGCAAGCGACCACGCTCGCGGGGGCATTGCCGATCGGCCAGCGCAAGCGGCTCGAAGTGGCGCGCGCGCTCGCCACGCAGCCCGCGCTCCTGCTCCTCGACGAGGTGATGGGCGGGCTGAACCCAGCCGAGTCGAACGAGATGATCGCGCTGATCCTGACATTGCGGACGCGCGGCATCACGCTCGTGGTGATCGAGCATGACATGCGCGCGATCATGGCCGTGTCGGACCGCGTATTGGTCCTCAACTCTGGCGAGCTGCTCGCGGACGGTGCACCGCGCGAAGTCGCGGAGAATCCTGCCGTGATCGATGCTTACCTCGGCAAGCGGGTGGAGTCGTGAGCTTGCTCGAGATCCGTGATTTGAGCTTCGCCTATGGTGACCTGCAGGTGCTCTGGGGCGTGGACCTCAAGGTCGAGCAGGGCGAGATCGTGAGCGTCGTGGGCGCGAACGGCGCCGGCAAATCGACCTTGCTCAAGAACATCTCCCGCACTGTGCGCGGGCGTGCGGCGACCTTGCAGTTCGACGGCCAGGATCTGCGCGACCTGCCGGCGCACGACGTGGTCGAGCTGGGCGTCGTGCAGGTGCCCGAGGCGCGCCGCATCTTCCCGGACATGACCGTGCTCGAGAACTTGCGCCTCGGCTCTTACAGCCGGCGCAGTCGCGCCGATCGCAAGCGCAACTTGGATCGCGTGTTCAGCTTGTTCCCCCGCCTCTCGGAGCGGCAGGAGCAGCTCGGCGGCACGATGTCCGGTGGCGAGCAGCAGATGCTTGCGATCGCCCGTGGGCTCATGGCGAACCCGCGCTTACTGCTCCTGGACGAGCCGTCGATCGGGCTCGCGCCGCTGCTCGTCACGAACATCTTCGAGACGATCGCGGAGATCAACCGGCAGGGCACGACCATCGTGCTACTCGAGCAGAACGTCTACCAGTCGCTGCGGATCTCAAACCGCGGGTACGTCGTCGAGCTCGGACGCATCGTCCTGCATGGGACGGGGTCCGAGCTCGTAGAAAACGATCACGTGAAGAAAGCGTTCCTCGGGATCTAGCCTCAGAACCAGTCGGGCTGCATGCGCGCGTAGCTGTCCTCGTTCTCGCGGATCAGCGCTGCGAGCTGCGGAATGCGCGTGAGCTCGGTCTTGAACCAGTAGTCCGCCGCACACAGCTTGCCTTCGTTGTGGTCGCGCTCGCCGCGCCCATCGCGCAGGCGCTCGCGTGCGACGGCGGCGTTTTGCAGCCACATCCAGCTCACCACCACAGTGCTCAGCAGATCCATGTAGTCCACGCTGTGGCGCAGCGCTGCTTCCGGATCGCGTGCCGCTGTCAGCAGCAGGTGCTGGCTGAGCGCGACCGTCTGCGCGACCGCGTCGGTCAGCGCCACGCAGTGCTGCTCGTTCACGCCCGCAGCGCGTGCCCGCTCGACGGTGACGTTCACTTCCTCGGAGAGTGCTTGCAGCGAGCGCAGCTCGGTCTTCAGTACCTTGCGCCCGAGCAGATCCATGCTCTGGATGCCGGTCGTGCCCTCGTGGATGCTGTTGAGCTTCTGATCTCGCAACCAGGCTTCGGGGAGGTACTCGCTCGTGTAGCCGTAGCCGCCGTGGATCTGCACTGCGAGGGCGTTGGCTTCGAAGCCGCGCTCCGCGGGGAAGGTCTTGGCGATCGGCGTGAGCAGATCGAGCAAGAGACCTGCGCGGGTGCGCTCGCTCGCGTCCGGCGCGTGGTGCGAGAGATCTTGGTAGCGCGCGGTCGCGACCACCAACGCCATGCCGCCTTCGACGATGGCCTTTTGGCGCAGCAGCATGCGCCGTACGTCCGCGTGCTCGATGATAGGCGCGGGGTCGCTGCGACCTGCTACGCGACCTTGCGTACGCGTGCGCGCGTATTCGAGCGCGGTCCGGTACGCGACCGAGGCGGTGGCGACGCCGTGGATGCCGACGTTGATGCGCGCCTCGTTCATCATCTGGAACATGTACTGGATGCCCTTGTTGGGCTCGCCCACGAGATAGCCGTGGCAGTCGCCTTCTTCACCGAAGTTGAGCGCGATGCTTGGCAGGCCGCGCCAACCCATCTTGTGCAGCACACCCGCCGCGTGACAGTCGTTGAACTTGCGCTCGCCGTTCTCGAAGCGGAACTTAGGGATCAAGAACAGCGACACGCCGCGGATACCTGCCGGTGCGCCGACGATGCGACCGAGCGCCAGGTGTACGATGTTCTCGGACGCGTCGTGATCGCCACCACTGATGAAGATCTTGTTGCCGCTCATCAAGTAGTGGCCCGCATCTGTTGGCTGCGCGCGCGTCTGGACATCGGCCAGGCTGCTGCCGGCTTGTGGCTCGGTCAGCGCCATCGTGCCGGTGTAGCGACCCGCGTACATCGGACGCATGTATTGCTCTTGCAGCTCTGGGCTGCCGAACGCCTCGATCAGATGGGCAGCACCGGAGGTCAGCATGATGTAGCCGAACGCGCTCAAGTTCGCGGCCATCAGGTACGCGGTGCCTAGCGAAGCTACGCACGAAGGCAGCTGCTGACCGTCGACCTCGGCCGGTCGCGATGCGTTGATCACGCCAAGCTCTGCGAGCTTAGGCAGGACCTGTTTGACCAGCGGGTGCACGATCACGCGACCCTCCTCGAAGCGCGACGCAAACTCGTCCATCGGCTTGTACGTGGGGAACAGCACGTCGCGGCCGAACTTGCGCATCTGCGCGAGAAACAAGTCGAAAGTCTGGCGCGAGTGGTCTGCGAAGAAGGGCAGCTGGCACAGGGCTTCCGCGCCAAAGGCGTCGTACAGGAGGAACTCGATGTCGCGGTCGTCGAACAGGGTCTTGTCCATGGGGCGCAGCATGCTGTGGGGTCCAGCGAGCAGCAAGGGGGCGGGGCGCGCGTGCGCACGAAAGCGCGGCACGCGGCCTGTGAAGCCTACGAATTCTCTCCGCTTTCCGAGCTGATCCGGCTCAGGGCGAGCCCAAGCAGGAGTTATTTTCGATGTTGATGGTGGAGGCGCTGACGAGACTGTAGGCCGGGGTCGCGAGCACAAAGAAGTGGCACAGCTCGCTGTCGCTCAGCACGCCGACACCCACGCTCGATGCGCTGTGATTGTCGTAGTAGCAGCGGGAGAGGATCGTATCGCCCGCACGCACCGTCGCAGGGATGTCGTACGCTTTGTTTTGCGTCGGCACAAAAGGCTCATCGAGCAGGAGCTGTGTCGAGCCGTCGATGCGATCGATCTGCATCACGGACCGTACACCGCGCGCGTGCATGTACGGGGCGACTCGCAGCAGGCGTATCGGATCGACCTGCGCTCGCGGGGTGCAGCGACCACTCACCGGATAGTCTCTGGCACCGCCCGGGATCAGAAACACCTGATTGCCGAGCCAAGACATCGACGCGGTCCTGGGTCGCACCTTCTGCGTCGTGCATACCCGCATGCCGGAGCGATCCTCCGCTTCAGCGCCGCTGCGATTGTTGTAGAGCACCTCGAGATAAAACAGGCCGCGTCCGAGCTCGACGCCCACGTCCGCAGGGTAATACCAGTCGTCCATCCCCGGTGCCCACACCGCCACCATCTTGTGCGTCGAGTTGCCTTCGGCGCATGAAATGACCGGGCCGCGGACTTCGCTGCTCTCCAAGGTTCGGAGCACGATATTCGTGACGAGGTCTGGCTGCTCGATCAACGCTTTGAACTCGAGCGCTTGGGTCGGAGAGTCGAAGCCGGCGTCGATCAGGAAGCAGGCCATGTGCTCGCCGGTTGGAACGTGAAACGGCGCGCCCATTCCGTCGCTGCGCGCTCGCAGCTCCAAGTAGTCGCACTCTGATTCTGATGGGCGCACGAGCGCGTCGCTCGAGGCCATGTCCGGCGCGCTGTCGTTTCCGCCAGAACCTCCAGTGCCTGCGGCGCCGGCCCGGTCGCCTCCCGCCGGTGGAGCGTTCGATCCAGCCGGAGAGGGTGCTTGCTGAGGCTTGCCGCCGTCAGCGACAGGGGCGCGCTGGTCGACGTTGCTTTGCGCAGTCGGGCGGGCGCCAGCGTCCGCATCCATGCGCGCCGGATCGAGACCGGAATCACTCTCGCTCGGCTTTGGCTCTGGCGCGCGCTTGCAGCCATCGGCGGCGAAACGACAGTCGCTCTCGAGCAACGGTTTGCCGGGTTCGCTGACCGGCGTGCACGCTGTCACCGTCGCGGTGAACCACAAGACATATGCAGCTGTGCGCATCACCTTCTCTTCGTCGCGGGGTGCGACCAGGGATATGCGAGAAGGTGGCCTAGCGCCAAGCGCGCGCAATCGCTATCTGGCGCGAGCTCGCCGTGCAGACACTAGGATTGTCGGCAGCGCCGTCATGCTTAGGTGAGACCCGGCAGCGCCCCGCGGCACACTGAGCTCGCGCCGAACGTGGTGATGGGGCTGCCCATCGCGTTGGCCAAAGCGACGAACAGATCGTTGTGGGCGCGCGCTTCTGGCTCGCGCGGGACCTGGAGATAACGCCCGGTGCGCACGCTGCCGCCGCCTTGGCCTGCGATCAGCCAGGGCAGCCGATGCAGGTCGTGATTGCCTTCCGCGATCTCGCCGCACCAAAGCACGATCGTGTGGTGCAGCGCAGTGCTGCCGTCGGACTCGGGGATCGCGGCCAAGTAACCCAGCAGCTTCGCGAGCTGCTTCGCGTATTCGGTGTGGAAGCGCACGACCGTGTTCACGGCATCCGGGTTGGTCGCCAGCGGGTCGCCAGGCTGCGCGACCTTGTGGACAAGGTCGTGCAGGTCGGTCGTGCCGAAGCGCCCGTCGTAGCCGCACAGCTCGTCCGGGATGGCTTCCATGTTGAAGGTCACGACGCGCGTGAGGTCGCAGGCGAACGCCGCTTGGATCAAGCGCATGAACGAATCCCCGGTGTCCTGGTAGTACGCCGCGTAGTCAGAGCGGGAGCTTGCGCCAGCGAGGTTCGGAGCGTTGCAGCTCACGGCGGCGCTCACCGCAAGGCGTTTCTCGAGATCGCGCACCAGATCCGCGTGCGCTTCCAGCTTCGTCCTGTCTTGTGCGTTGAGGCGCGGCGCGAGCGCAGCGAAGTCCTGCGCCACGAAGTCGAGCACGCTGCGACGGCGCGCGGCGCGCGTGTCTTTCATCGGCTCTGAAGCGACAGGCCCGTTCGGAAACAGCCGCTGCCAGGTGTGTTGTGGATCGCTCTCGATCGGCAGCTGCTGCGCTGCGGAGGCAAACGAGATGCGAGACTCGACGTTGGGATCGACGCCGATCTCGAGCGAGGGCAAAGCCGTGAGCACACCTGCTTGACGAAGCGCCTCTGCGATGTGCTGGTCGATCGAGATGCCGCCGCCCAGGCTCGCGTCGGCCATCTCCACGGCGGTCATCGAGTGGCAGTGCCCGCGAATGTGCGCGTTTGCAGCGGGACCCGTCTGGATGTCAGACGACAGCATGTCGAGTCCATCGATCAGGAGCAAATCCTGCTTGAATGCTGCGAGCGGTTGATGGATCGCGCCGAGCTCAAAGGCTGTCTCGGTCGGAGCTGCGCCGCCCAAGCCGACCGGCAACCACGCAGGTCGATGCGAGCCGTGGTTCGTGTAGAAAAAGACGATGCGCTTGGGGATGGGAGCGGCTTGCGCGCGTGCCCCACGTGGGGCCGCAGACGCGAGCGCGCTCAACCCGAGGAGCTGCAGCAGCGAGCGGCGGCGGATACGTGGCTGGCTCATTCGGGGGCTCCATGTGTGCGGAATGCGTCACTCGTCGCGATGGCGATCATGAGCTCCTTGAGGCTGCCGCCGCTGTCTGCAAAGGCTGCGGTGATCGGCGCGAGGTTGCACCTGCCGACCTCGGCTGAGCCAAGTCCGAGCGCATAGCGATACCACTGCGACGATGCGCACTCGCTCACCTGCGCGCTGTTCGCGAGCCGCGTGCCGAGCTCCACGACGCCGTCGAACTCCCCATTCGCGTCCCGCGTGTTGTCGATCCAGCCCTGTGCGTTCACCGCGACGCCGTTTTCTGTCTCGCGCCACCGACCGACCGCGTCGTAGTGACTGAAGCCGAAGCCGAACCCGTCGATCGCGCGGTGGCAGCCGGCGCACTCGCCCGACTCGTGCGTGAGCGCGACGCGGTCGCGCGTGGTCAGCGCGACGCCTGCATTTTCAGTGGTCTCGACGATCGATCCCGTGACGCCGGGAGGCGGTGGCGGAGGCGCGCTGCACAGGAGCCGATCCATCACGAACACGCCGCG
>Ga0190269_10001744_pt1 | contig 10274 bp, 8 predicted proteins | sample Popmic249IS_FD_133749 | JGI IMG/M metagenome (GOLD analysis project Ga0190269, IMG submission 133749) | Populus adjacent soil microbial communities from riparian zone of Blue River, Arizona, USA - 249 IS | ecosystem: Environmental > Terrestrial > Soil > Riparian zone | place: USA: Arizona... | reverse complement strand
TCCTCCGCGCGCCGCGCGGGATCCAGCCGGTAGTAGAACGGCGACATTCTCTCGAACAGCTCGCCGCGCCAGTACACGTCCGGATGTTGATCGAGCAGGTCCGCCACGACGGAACTGCCGCAGCGACCGGCATGCAGCATGGCGATGTTGCCGACGCGCGATGGCAGCCGCCGCCCGCGATCCACCCGGCGTCGCGCACGTCGCAGCAGGACACCCAGCGTCGTGCACCGGTCCATGGGGGCTCGCAGCAGGCGGCGCAGTTCGGCGCCCATCGTCAGGCCTCGGATCGCATCGGTCCCGGCATTATAGGGACAGGCCCCCGCGGCCCCGCGCCGTCGGCGCGGTGCGCTGCGCTCAGTTCGCGGTAAACCGTCCGGACGCAGCACCGGCATGCGCGCCTGCGGTCGCCGGATCACGCAGCTCGCGCAAAACCCGCCCGCAATCCACCGGGACAGCCAGCGCCCTGGCGACGTGTTCCACGGCCGGCTCGAGCCGGGCGCTGAAGTCCTTGTAGGCGAACAGCTCGGCCCGGCAACGGCGCGCCTGTTCCTCCTCGCGCAGGTACTGGCTGCGCAATTCCAGCGAGGGCAGCACGCCATGGTCTTGCTGCAGGTGAGCGAGAACCTCGCGCACATCGCGGGTCGCATACAGCACGGCCGAGGCACGCAGGGCCAGTACGGCGCTCACTTCCTGCGACTTCAGCACCAGGATGCCGCCGCATGGCGCCTGCGGAAGCTCGCGTGCCCAGCCGCACCAGACCTGATGTTCGGCACGAGACCGCAGGCAGGCGCAAGCGATGGCGGCGAGCAGGTCGATCCCGGCGTAGGGCATGCCGGCGACGACGATCAACCGGGACAGCCTGGCCTGCCGGACGACCGCCAGGTCGCGACGCAACCCTGCGGACAATAACGGCAGCGGCCCGCCGGCCGGGCGCCGTGCGATAGTAGTGTTCAATGCTGCCTCCTCGCCCTGGTGATCCCGGGTTCGGTCGCGTTGCCCTGCGGACTCGACCCGCCATCTGCTTTCAGTATAGACCCGTAGCTGACATCGGAGTCATGTTCGGTTTCACAGGCGCAGGCCCGCAATGAAGCATTGGCTCCAGGGGGCGCTCCGGCGCCTGGGTTACCAGTTGGTGCGCCACCGGCACCCGCCGCAATCGATCGGCGTGCACCACGAGGAGCGGCCGCTGCCGCCCGGATTCAGGGACAGGCTTCGTTCCGACCATCCGCGGCTGCTCGAATTGCGCCGTCGTTATGCTGCAGCGCGGCTGCCGATGCTGGCGCCGACGTGGTGGACAGCCGGGTACGTCGCCCAGTCCGTGGACCTCAACCACTTCCGCGGCGACAACGCCTATGTCTGGCAGACGCGGCACCTGCGCGAAGCGACGCCGTTGCGTTACTACACCTATGCACGCGACGTCAGCGAGCGCGATTCGATGAAGCTGTTCGACCGACTGCCCGAGGACGGCGCCTTTGGCTGCTGGGTTTACCGCTCGCGACGCTTCCCCGCGCTGAGCCGCGACCTGCTGGATTCGGTCAACGAGATCAATTTCCTGGACCGGCACGCGCAGGTCGGGCAGGTCGACGGGCTGAATGTGCTCGACATCGGCGCCGGTTACGGCCGCCTGGCGCACCGGTGCAGCGAGGCACTGCCCAATCTCGGCAAGTACTGGTGCACCGACGGTGTCGCCGAATCCACATTCCTGTGCGAGGCATACCTGGAGTTTCGCGCGTGCGGCAAGGCGCAGGTCCTGCCGGCCGACGAGCTGCAGCGCCTCGACGGCGAGCGCATCGACCTCGCCGTCAACGTCCACAGCTTTTCGGAGATGGGCATCGCGGCGATCGAAGGGTGGCTGGACCTGCTCGGACGGCTGGCCGTGCGCCGCCTGTTCATCGTGCCGAACGACGGCGACGCCCTGCTCTCTATGGAAGCGGACGGGACCCGGCGTGATTTCGAGTCGTCGCTGGCCCGGCGCGGCTGGCGCCAGGCGGCGCGCGAGCCGGCTATCGCCGATGACGATGCGCGGGAGCTGGTCGGCGTGAACGACACGCTGCTGCTGTTCGAGCGCCAGCCGTGACCGGGCTGCTGGGTCGTCTCTACCGCGCGGTCGTGCCCGAGCCGGTGCGCAAGTCGATTCGCGCCTGGCTGATCCTGAGCCGCGGCTTCGGTCATTTTCGCTCGCTGCGCGAGCACGCCTGCGTGGCCAGCGACGGCACGCCGCTGCCCTGGTACACCTACCCCGCCATCGAATACCTCGAGCAGCTCGACCTGTCGCAGCTCTCGGTGTTCGAGTACGGTTCGGGCAATTCGACGCGCTACTGGGCCCGCCGCTGCGCCCGCGTGGTTTCCGTCGAGGACAACCGCGATTGGTACGAGAAGGTGCGGCCCGGCCTGCCTGCACACGTCGACTACCTGTTCGTCGAGGGCGTCGCGGACTACACGGGGGCGATCCGGCGCACCGGCCAGAAGTTCGACATCATTGCGATCGACGGCAACTACCGGCAGGAGTGCGCGCACGTCGCCCTCGCCCACCTGAATCCCGGCGGCTTCATCATCCTGGACAACTCCGACTGGCACGAACGCAGCGCCGCGGTCCTGCTCGGCTCCGACCTGCTGCACGTCAGCATGGCCGGCTTCGGCCCGCTGCTGCACCACACGTGGGCCACCTCGTTCTATTTCTCGCGCGAGGCCCGGCTGAAGCCGCGTCACGCCCGCCACCCCATGTACGGCACCGGCTCCCATCGGCGCGTGGAAGCGCAGCAGCGTGGCGAGCAGGCCTGAGATGGTTGCGCGCCACCCGATGGTCGTTGCCTGCGCAACGGACGACGTTTTCGCCCCGCACTGCGCCACGATGTTGCGGTCACTGCTCGCGACCCAGGCCGGCGCGGCGACGGAAATCCACGTGCTGCACGATCCGGGCTTGTCGGCCGATAGCCGCAGCAAACTGTCCCGGGCCTGCGACGGGCGGCTGAACTTGCTCGAAGTGCCGGCGGCGTTGCTGCGGCAGCTGCCGACGACCCGTTTCCACGTGGCCTGCTGGTACAAGGTGCTGCTGCCCGAGTTGCTGCCCGCGCATGGCCGCGCGCTGTACCTCGACTCCGACGCGCTCGTGCTGCAGCCGTTGTCGGCGCTGTGGGAGACCGATCTGCAGGGCCACCTGTTCGGCGCCGTCGTGAACCCGCTCTACCCGTTCATGCGGGATCGTGCCCGCGAGCTCGGGCTGGCACGGCCGGACGAGTACCTGAACTCCGGCGTGCTGCTGCTGGACCTGGCGGCGATGCGCCAGGAGCGCGTGGTCGAACGTATCCGCGAGTACGCGCACAGGCACCCGAACAACCGCTGGCCCGAGCAGGATGCGTTGAGCGTCGTTTGCCGCGGTCGCTGGCAGGCCCTGCACCCCCGTTGGAATGCCCAGAGCACCTTGTTCGACCTCGAGCCCCGCGACCTGCCGTTGCCGCCGGACCAGGTCGCGGAAGCGACGGCTCATCCGGCGGTGGTGCACTTCATCGGCCCGCACAAGCCGTGGCACTACCTCTGCCGGCATCCGCTGCGCCATCTCTACGCGCGCTATCGGCGGGAAACGCCCTGGCCGCAGTTCGAGCTCGAGGGCCGCTCGATGGCCAACCGCTTGATCCGTCCCTTCAGCCTCGCGATGCAGGTCCGCTTGCGCAACGCCCTGCAATCCCGCTATCGACGGCTCAAAGCCTGGTGGCGGGAGCGGCGGCGGCTGGGTCCGAGGCTGATGCGCACCTTCGCCCGGCTCTATCCGACGGCGACGTTCCTCCAGCTGGGGAGCAACGACGGCTCCAAGCACGATCCATTGCGTGCCGCCCTGCTGCGGTCGCACTGGACTGGCGTCATGGTCGAACCCGTGCCGTACGTGTTCGAACGCCTGCGCGCGAACTACGGATCCACCCCGCGGGTGCGCCTCGAGAACGTCGCGGTCGCCGCGCGCGCCGGCTCGATGCCGTTCTACTACCTGAAGCCGGCCGCAGCGCACGAGCGCCTTGTCGACTGGTACGACGAACTGGGATCCTTTCGCAAGGACGTGATCCTCACGCACGCGGACGTGATCCCCCAGCTGGAACAGCGGCTGGTCTGCGTCGACGTCGACTGCGTGACGGTCCAGGACGTCTGCCGGCGCAACGGCTTGCATTCGGTGGACCTGCTCCACACCGACCTCGAGGGCTACGACTTCGAACTGATCAAGTCGATCGACTTCGACCGCACGCGCCCGCTGCTGCTGGTCTACGAGCACAAGCACCTCGGCGCGGAGGATCGACGCCAGGCGCGCGCGCGCCTGCGCGACGCAGGCTACGAAGCCTTCGAGGAGGTCGCCGACACGTGGTGCGTCGACACCCGCGTGCGCGACGCGCGGCACGGACGGCTGTTGCGCGCCTTCAGGCGCATCGGTGCCGGAGCACCCGCATGACGACGGTCAGCGCGGTCATTCCGACGTTCAACCGCGCGCAGACGCTCGCGCGCGCGCTTGCGAGCGTGTTCGCCCAGTCCCGTCCGCCGGACGAGGTGCTGGTCGTCGACGACCGGTCCACCGACGGCACCCCGGCGGTCGTGCGGGAGTTTCCGCAGGCGCGCCTGATTGCCCTCGATCGCAATGGCGGCGCGGGACGCGCGCGCAACGAAGGCGTGCGCCAGGCAACCGGCAAGTGGATCGCGTTCCTCGACAGCGACGATGCCTGGCATCGCGAGAAGCTCGAGCGGCAGCTCGCCCGCGTGGCGGCCGCGCCCGGGATCGATCTGCTGTGCACGGGCGTCACGGTCCACGAGCGCGGCGGCCGCATCGACGAGCACCGCGGGGCCACGCCGCGAGCCCCGGCGGGCTGGACCTTCGCCGACTTCCAGGCCTACCCGTTCTGCCCGACGACGTGGCTGATCCGGCGCGACATGTTCCTCGACGCGGGCCGGTTCGACGAAACCCTGCGCAATGCCGAGGACCTCGACTTCCTCGCGCGCATCGCGCGCCGCAGGATCGAGGTGCTGCCGCAGCCGCTGGCGACAAAGCACAACCGCGGCGACAGCCTCGACGCCGGCCTCGAGCGCACGGCGGACAGCTACCGCATCCTGTTCGAGCGACACGCCGGCCTGTGGGCGCAGGCGCCGGACGCCGCCGCGCGCAGCTGCCGGCGCCTCGCCAACATGTACATCACGCAGGGCCGGCTGCCCGAGGCCCGGCGCGCGCTGGTCCAGGGCCTGCGTTACTGGCCGTGGGATTACCGCTCCTGGATCCTGCTGGGGCTGTCCCCGCTGGGCGGCCGCGGCTACACGATGCTGCGGCGCCTCGCCCGATGAACCCGATCGACGTCGTCAACGCCGCCGACGGCGGTTACGTGCCGCATACGGCGGCGATGCTGCACTCGCTGTTCAGCGCCAACCCCGGCCAGGCCTTCACCTGCCACTTCCTGCACAAGGGCATCGACGACAGCCACCTGCAGGCCCTCGAGGCGCTGTGTGCCCGGCACGGCGCCCGCTTCGCGCCGACGGTGGTGGCGCGCTCGCGTCTCGAGGGCTTGCCGATCGAGGGGCGCTTTCCGGAGGAGGCGTGGTACCGGGTGTTCCTGCCGCAGCTGCTGCCGCAGGTCGATCGCGCGATCTGGCTCGATTCGGACACGCTTGTGCTCAAGCCCATCCGCGAGCTCTGGACCCTGGACCTCGCCGGGTTGCCGCTCGCTGCGGTTCCCAATCCTGCGCTCTATACCTTCGCCGACATGGTCAAGAAGATCGGGGTCGAAGACCGCAGCCAGTACTTCAACAGCGGCGTCATGCTGCTGGACCTGAAGCAGCTGCGCGACGAAGGCTCGGAAACGGCGTTACGCGCGGCCGGGGCGAAATACCGTCAGTGGATCCGCTTTGCCGACCAGGACGTCCTGAACGTCGTGTACCACCGGCGCTACCGGCGCCTGCGCCTGGCCTGGAACGTTCTCGCCCATGCTCACGTCAATGTTCCGGAAACCCTCCGCGTGCACGGACTCGAGGAGTATCGCGAGGCGATGGCAGCGCCAAGGATCGTTCACTTCACCGGGTTGGAAGTGATGAAGCCCTGGTACTACCGGTGCAGCCATCCGCACCGCGACGCTTACCTGCACCATCGCGCCGCCGCCGGCTGGCCGCCGCCGGATTACCCGGACCGGAACCTGCGCAACGCCTTCATGCGACATGTCCCGTTGCGGTTGCGCACCGTGGCGCGCACCGCCTGGTACGGACGCTACGCGGAAATGCTGTCGTACCTGAGACCCTGGTGAAGGACGACCGCCCCCTGGTGAGCGTGGTCCTGCCCACCTACAACCGGGCAAGCCTGCTGCGGCGTTCGATCGACAGCGTCCTGGAGCAGACCTGGCAGGACTTCGAGCTGATCGTCGTCGACGACGGTTCCACCGACGGCACCCGCGAAACCGTCGCGGGCACTCCGGATCCGCGCGTCCGCTACGTTGCCCGCGAATCCAACGGGGGCGTGGCCGCGGCCCGGAACACCGGCGTGCGTGCTGCAACCGGGCGCTACCTCGCGTTCCATGACAGTGACGACGAATGGCTGCCCGAAAAACTCGCGCGGCAAGTCCAGGCCCTGCAACCCCTCGATGAGACGTGCATGAGCGTCTGCGGCGTGCGGCGCACGTTTCCTGCAGCCGGCGGGGCCGGCGCAGGCGGGTTGACGTACCCGCGCTCCGCGTCGGACTGGAACAAGGGCCTCGACTGGAGCGGCGTGCTGGCCTCCGGCGTCGCCTACACGCAGTCCTGGCTGGTGCCGCGCCGAGCCGTGGTCGACGCCGGCGGGTTCGACGAGCGCCTGTGCATCTGGGACGACTGGGATCTGCTGATCCGCTTGTCGCGAAGGTTGCCGATCCGCACCTTGCCGGAGCCGCTGGTGATCTCCGAACGCGGCGCCGACAGCCTCTCGGCTGATCCGCAGCGCTTTGTGCGCGACATGCCGGTGATCCTCGAGAAGCACGGCGCCGAAGCGAAGCAGCGGCCGCCGCTGTTGGCCGAGCTGCACTTCCTGCACGCTCTGCAGCTCTGCAAGGTGGTGCGGGTGCGCGAGGCGCGCGCGGCGCTGTGGCGTTGCCTGAAGCTCGCGCCCACGCACGCACCCGCCTGGCGGCTGCTCATGCGCACGCTGCTGGGCAGCGCGCATATCCGCCGGCGCTTCGGCGCACCCGCCGCCCAGGGTGAAGACCACGCGCTGGGCTGGGCGCTCGTGCTCACTGTGCTGGACCGCGTGCTGCAACGCCTCGTGCCGCCGGTTCCGTCGCGCATCGCCTACGTCAGCTTTCCGGACTACACGGACAGCGCGTTCTACGTCTTTCGCCATGCGCTGCGCACGCGCAACGGCCTCGAGCACGTCTGGCTCGTGCGCGACGCCAGCGCGCGCCGGCGCATCGAGCGCGACTTCGCGCAGGCCGTCGCCGAGGTCGGCACGACCGGGCACACGCTGCGCGTCGAGCAGCGCGCCAGCCTTGCTGGCTACTGGAGCTTCCTGCGCAGCCGCTACGTGTTCCACACGCACGGCGCCTACCGCTTTCGCGACACGGCGTGGCGCCGCGACGTCGTCTGCCTGTGGCACGGCATGCCGATCAAGTGCGTCGGCCTGCTGAACCGCATCACGCCCAACCCGTATCCGACCTTCGGCACGATGCACCTCGCGACCTCGGCCTTCTTCCGCGACATTGTCGCCGCCGCGTTCGCGGCCGACACGGCGGTGGTGAAGCTGTGCAGCCTGCCGCGCTGCGATGCGCTGCTGCACGAATCCGCGCGACAGACGCCCGAGATGCAGGTGCGCGAACGACTGGCGGTTGCGCCGGACCAGCGCCTGGTCCTGTGGCTGCCAACATACCGCGCCGAAGGTCCACAGTCGCAAGGCTCGCGGCCTCGCTCGTTCCTGGACGACGTGCCGTCCGGAACCGTCGAAGCAATGGAGCGGGCGGCTGCGGCAACCGGCAGCGTGGTGCTGGCGAAATTGCATCCCCGGGACCCGCTCAACGACCACGCCCCGCCGTGGCCGTTCGAGCGACTGCGCCTGTTGCGCGCAAACGCCTGGACGGCGCTGGACCTGCAGCTCTACGACCTGATCGCCGCATCCGACGCGCTGATCTCCGACGTGTCGTCGGTCCTGATCGATTACTCGATCACCCGCGGGCCGATCGGCATCCTCGGATTCGACCCGGCGACCTACACGCGCGAGCTGACGTTCCCGTTCGAAAAGCTGACGGCGACCGGCCGCTTCGATCTGCTTGGCGATGCGCGCGCGGTCGAAAGGTTCCTGCAGCGCGTGCGCGATGGCGGGCCGACCGACGGGGCGCCGACATTTCTCTACGATCGCTTCGACCTGCCTGGAGCCGAGCAGGTATTGCGCGAGGTGCATCTGTGACGGCTAGACTTTCGCCGATGCAAATCCGGCGCGACGACATCGTGGCAGCCTTGCTCGAGCGCCTGCCCGCGTCCGACCTGCGCGAGCAATGGCTCCACCCGGAAGGAACCAGGACCCGCCACTTCGTCGCTGACCGCGTGTTGCCGGAACCGTGGGCCGAAGCGATCCACGGCGCGTTCCCCGTCGACGGACGCGGCTTCGGGCGCAACGAGTCGCTGAAGGAACGCAAGAGCGTGTCGGGATCGCTGGACCTGCTGCCGCCGCTACTCGCCGAGGTCACGTATGCGTTCCAGGACCCCCGCGTGGTGCAGCGGATCGCGGCCATCACCGGCATCGAAGGCCTCGAGCCCGACCCGATGCTGTATGCCGGCGGCCTGTCGATGATGTTCAAGGGCGATTTCCTGAATCCGCACATCGACAACAGCCACGACCTGCGGCGCCGGCGCTACCGGCGGCTGAACCTGCTGTATTACGCCACGCCGGGCTGGCGCCTAGAGGACGGCGGCAACTTCGAGCTGTGGGACGAAGCCGGCGAGGTTCCGAAGACCATCGTGGCCATGGCCAACCGGCTAGTCGTGATGAACACCGACCGCCACTCCCTGCACTCGGTCAGCCCGGTGGGCTCGGACCGGGCCCGCACCTGCGTGTCGAACTATTATTTCTCGAGGCAATCCTCGACCGGGGACGCGTACTTCCACGTCACGTCGTTCTGGGGACGCCCCGGCCAACCGCTGTTGCGCCTGCTCGGCACGGTCGACAACTTCGCCCGCAACCTCGCCGGACGGCTGGGCCTGGGCCGCGGCCGCCGGCGCGTCAACGTCCCGGGCGCCGACGACCGGTAAGCAGCATCAGGCATCAGCATCGGAACGGGACGAACCCTTGCGCGTGGACGTGGGGATCGCCATCGCCGGGTCGCACCTCGAACGAAGCCAGCTCCGTCATGCAGTGCGACGTCGCATTCTTCAGCGCGCGGTAGGTCGTGACCCAGGAGTCCGGCGTGACGTCGCAGACGGTATAGCCACGGTAACCGTCGTCCTCATAGAGCACCCACGGCGCCCGGGTCTTGCGCGCGAAACCGGCGTCCGGGTCCGCGCGCTCAAGGCCGGGCGCCTTCGAGGAGATCGCGGGATTCCCGAACTCGATGGCCACGACCGGCAAGTCCGCACGGAATCGGGGACCTTCGTCACCGCACAGCAGCTGTGACGCCACCGCATGGTGCCAATCCCCGGACAGGATGATCGCGCGACCGCGGCAGTGTTCCCTGACCGCTTGCAGCAGTTCCCAGCGTTCGTGTGCGTAGCCATGCCAGGCATCAGGGTCGGCGCGGAAATCACTCATGAATACCGGACTGCCGAGGCACGTCCACTTCGCGCCGGACCGCAGGCGCCCGTGCAGCCAGCGTTTCTGCCAGGTCCCCAGCATCGTGCGATCGGGCGACTCGGCCTGTTCCGCGTTTATTGGCCTGGGATCACGGTACTGGCGCAAGTCCAGCAGCGCGAGCTCCAGCAGGTTGCCGAAACGAGCGCTACGGTGCACCCGCAAGTTCTTCCACGCCATCGGCAAGCCGACAGGAGGATTCAGCGGCATGTGCTCGTAAAAGGCCTGGTAGCCCGCGGCGCGGCGAGCATCGAAGCTTGAATCGGCCCCGCAGTAATTGTCCGCCACCTCGTGGTCGTCCCACGTCACCATGAACGGGTGCGCCGCCCAGGCGTCGCGCGCCAGCGGGTCGGCCCGGAACAGCGCGTGCTTGTTGCGATAACCGGCAAGGTCCGAGGCCGGGACGCCGAGCGCCGCCTCATAGATGGTATCGCCGAGGTGCACCACGAAGTCCAGCGACTCCTTCGCAAGGTTCGCGAACGCACCGTAGGCGGCATTGAAGTCCTGGCAGGAAACG
>Ga0190269_10001743_pt1 | contig 10275 bp, 12 predicted proteins | sample Popmic249IS_FD_133749 | JGI IMG/M metagenome (GOLD analysis project Ga0190269, IMG submission 133749) | Populus adjacent soil microbial communities from riparian zone of Blue River, Arizona, USA - 249 IS | ecosystem: Environmental > Terrestrial > Soil > Riparian zone | place: USA: Arizona... | reverse complement strand
TCCTGGTGCCGTCGCTCGCCGACTCGCACGGCGGCAACGTCGGAGAGCTCGAGGGCGTGTCCGCCCTGGGCGTCGCCATGTCCCTGGTGGCGGCTGTGGTCGTCGCGCCGGTCATGGAGGAGCTGGCCTTCCGGGGCGTGCTGCTGCGGGGGCTGATGCGCCGGATGCGCTTCTGGCCCGCGGCGCTGCTCAGCTCGCTGCTCTTCACGGTGCTGCACGTCCCGGGAGCGGCCGAGCCGGCGGCCATCCCGCTCCTCGTCATCATGATCCTGCTGTTCGGGGTACTCCAGTGCCTGCTGGTACGCCGTACCGGGCGCCTCGGGCCCCCGATCGCGGTGCACGCCGCCATGAACGCCCTGGTCATGGGGCTGGCCTTCGCCTGACACTTTCGTCGGTGGGGCATTCGAGAGGGAGCGCCGATGCGCAGGGTGACGTGCTCGATGGGGGTCTCGCTCGACGGCTACATCGCCGGGCCCGACGGCGGATTCGCGTGGAGCGTCCCGGACGCGGAGCTCTTCCGCTTCGCCACCGAGGAGGTCCGTCAGCTCGGTGTGCACCTGCTGGGGCGGCGGCTCTACGAGACCATGCGCTACTGGGAGAACGTGGACCAGGTCTCTCTGAGCGATCTGGAGCGGGAGTTCGCGAGGCTCTGGATCGCGCTGCCGAAGGTCGTCCTCTCCCGCTCCCTCACGTCGGTCCAGGACGGCTACGAGCTGGCGCGGGGCACGCTGGCCGACGAGGTCGCGAGGTGGCGGGCCGAGCCGGGTGACGGGGCCATCGCCATCGGCGGCGCCGGTCTGCTCGCCGAGGCGGCCGCGCTGGGCCTGGTGGACGAGTACCGCCTGCGGATCCACCCGGTGCTGGTGGGCGGCGGTACGCCGTTCTTCCCCCGCGCCGAGCGCCGGGAGGACCTGGAGCTCCTCGACAGCCGGACGTTCGACCACGGTGTCGTCCACCTCCGCTACCGCGTGAGCCGGTGATTCCACACGTACCGCCAGGGGATGACGAGCAGCACCACGACCACGAGGGCGTTCTTCACCGCAAGCTCTCGGGTGAGCGGGTCGAGGTCGCCGGCGAGAGCTCCAGGGAGCCAGACGGCGGCGAACCACGTGAGCTTCCACCCGGCTTCGAACAGCAGGATCGGCAGCATCTGGAGCGGGTAGCGGAGCCCGAGCAGCATGAGGACGGACATGGCGGTGAGCATGGACAGCGAGACCGCTTCCATCTGCTCTGCGCTATGGGCGTGCAGCAGGCTCGGCCACTTCGCCACGACGAGACCCACGCCGACGAAGCCGTAGCCGGCTCGCATCGCCTTCACCCGCCTGACGGACAGCGGAGAGACGACGTCAGCCTCGGGCGACGAAGCGGACCGGGTGGGCGCGTTCACGGTCATGTCCCCTCCAGGGGCCGGGCTGTGGTTGGTGGCCCGTGGACCATGCGTCCGGCGAGCTGCGCCTGCCAACGCTTGTTGCCATTCCGGGGAATCGCGACTTCGATCTCAGGGTGGACGTCACCGGGATCGAAGCTGCGCTCGACGCGGTCGCACCGCGCCTGCGCCGGATCCGGGAGCTGCGGTCGCTGACCCTGACCGAGGTCGCGGAGCAGACGGGGATCTCCAAGAGCACGCTGTCGCGGCTGGAGACCGGCCAGCGCCGTCCGACCCTGGAGCTGCTTCTCCCTCTGGCGGAGCTCTACCGGGTGCCGCTGGACGATCTCGTGGGAGCGCCGGAGGTCGGTGACCCGCGCGTGCATCTCAAACCGCGGCAGGTGAAGGGCCGGACGGTGGTGCCGTTGACGAACAACCCGGCCGGGATCCAGGCGTGGAAGCTCGTGATCCCGCCGTCGCAGTCGACGCCGAACCCGCGGGTGCACGAGGGGTACGAGTGGATGTACGTCCTCAGCGGCCGGTTGCGGCTGATCATCGGATCGGATGACCGGGTCGTGGACGCCGGCGAGGTCGTCGAGTTCGACACCACCGAGCCGCACTGGTTCGGCAGCACGGGCGAAGGGCCCGTCGAGGTGCTGAGCCTCTTCGCCCGCCCTGGCGAGCGGATGCGCGCCACGACCCTGGTCCCGGAGCAGCCCGTCGGGCAGACCCGGTAGCCGTTCCCAGGTTCGGCAACAGCCGTTGGTGAACAGGCGCGGGGGGCGCAGGCTGCTCGCCATGACTCAGACCCACAACGACTTCGACGTCGTGATCGTCGGCGGCGGCGCCGCCGGCCTGTCGGCGGCGCTCGTCCTGACCCGCGCCCGACGCAGCGTGCTGGTCGTCGACAGCGGGGCCCCGCGCAACGCGCCGGCCGCCCACATGCACGGGTTCCTGTCCCGGGACGGGCTGCCGCCGTCCGAGCTGCTGGAGACCGGGCGGGCAGAGGTACGCCGGTACGGCGGCAGGTTCGTCCGCGGCCAGGTCGTGGACGCGACCCGCTGCGACGCCAACCAGCTGCGCCTGTGGACCCAGGCAGGAGAGGCCTTCACCGCCCGGCGCGTCCTCGTCACCACCGGCCTCGTGGACGAGCTCCCCGACGTGCATGGGCTGCAGGAGCGCTGGGCCCGCGACGTCCTGCACTGCCCCTACTGCCACGGCTGGGAGGTCCGCGACCAGCGCCTGGGCGTGATCACCGACGGCTCCGCGGAGCACGTCCGGTACACGCAGATCGTCCGCCAGTGGGCCGACGACGTGGTCCTGTTCTGCCCGCCGGGCACCCTGACCCACGACCAGCGCCAGGAGCTCCTCGCCCGCGCCATCGGCGTCGTCGAGGGCACCGTCGCCCACGTGGTCATCGACGCCGACGACCGGCTCAGCGGCGTCGCCACCGACGACGGCCGCCAGGTCGCCCGCGACGCCGTGTTCGTCCCGCCCCGGTTCGTGCCCAACAGCGCGCTGCTCACCGCACTCAGCTGCGACACGGACTCCGAGGGCTGGCCGCTGACGACCGGACCCGGTCGCACGAGCGTCCCGGAGGTGTACGTCGCCGGGAACGTCACGAACCCCCGGGCGCAGGTGATCACCGCCGCCGGCGAGGGATCCGCGGCCGCCATCGCCATCAACGCCGACCTCGTCGACCACGACGTCCAGCTCGCGATCCGCGAGTTCGACGAGCCCGCACTGCCCACCCCCTGAAGGAGAACGCCATGACCGGCACGACGCCACCCGCCCGCCACCTCGGGCCACCCACCAAGCACCAGCTCGCCCTGATGATCTGGGTCGCGGTGTTCCCGACCCTCACCGTGCTGAACCTGCTCCTCGGCGAGTGGCTCGGCACGCTGCCTTCGGTGCTCCGCACCTTCGTCCTCGCGACGATCGCCGTACCGATCGTGATCTACGGCGTCATGCCTCGCCTGCACAAGGTGCGGATTCGCATCCTGACCGCCCGGCAGGCCTGAGCCTGTCCCCTTTGGCCCGCGTATGGCGCGCCCCTATCGAAGAACCCTCACCCCGAGGGGTATCCACGGCAGTCCACCGGTGCCAGCATCCGCCTGCTTCTCAACAGGCGTCCGTGCCCCCGACTGCCGAGACCCGCTCGATCCCTGGACACCTGACCGGCTCCGCACCGGAGCGAGGAGGAGCACATCATGGACCGCTTCACGCGTTGGCTCGGTGACCTCAGCGCCCGGCACCCGTGGCGCACCGTCATCAGCTGGGTCGTCGTCGCCGTCAGCCTCATGGTGCTGTCGAGCAGCGTCGGCGGCGCGTTCGTCGACGACTTCAGCGCTCCCGGCAGTGAGAGCGCCACGGCGCAGGACCTGCTCGAGGAGCGCTTCCCCGAGGCGGCCGGTGGGTCCGGGTTCGCGGTGTTCGCGGCTCCCGCGGGGCAGCGCATCGACGCCTCCCGCGCCGCGATCGGCGAGGCGTTGCAGCAGGTCCGGGGCGCCGAGCACGTCGCCTCGGTGGGCGACCCGTTCGCGGCCGGGCACGTCTCCCGCGACGGCCGCATCGCCTACGCCGACCTGACCCTGGACATCCCCGCTGCGGACCTCGGCGCTGAGGGCGCCGAGGACCTCGCTGCCGCGCTGGCTGCTGCCCGTGAGGCCGGCGTGCAGGCCGAGCTCGGCGGCGACGTCGCGTTCTACAACAAGAAGGACGAGGCCGGCAGCGAGGGCTTCGGGCTGCTCGCGGCGCTGATCGTGCTCCTGCTCGTGTTCGGCACGGTGACCGCCGCGCTGATCCCCATCGCGCTCGCCGGCGTCGGCGTCGCCGCGGCACTGGGCGCTGTCGGGCTCCTCGCCTCAGGCATGGACGTGTCCACCGCCGCACCGACCTTCGGGGTGATGATCGGCCTCGGCGTCGGGATCGACTACTCGCTGTTCGTCATCGCCCGCTACCGCGAGGCCCGTGCGGCGGGGGTCGAGAACCGGGCGGCACTCAGCGCCGCGATGGCCTCCTCCGGCACCGCCGTGTTCTTCGCCGGGGCCACCGTCGTGATCGCCCTCGCCGCGCTCGCTCTCACGGGCTTGAGCCTGCTCGCCTCGATCGGGCTGTCCGCGTCCATCGTGGTGCTGTTCGCGGCCGCGACCGCACTCACGCTGCTCCCGGCGATCCTGACCCTGCTCGGCGACCGCATCGACCGGCTGCGGCTGCGTCCGCGCCGGCAGCAGGTGGCCCGACCGGTGCAGGACACCTCCTGGTGGCGGCTCGCCCACCGGATCTCCGCCCGGCCGTGGCCGTACCTGATCGGAGCCACGGTGCTCCTCCTGGCCCTCGCGGCGCCTGCGCTCAGCCTGAAGAGCGGCTTCCCCGACCCCGGCGGGGACGCGAAGAGCACCACCCAGCGCAAGGCGTACGACCTGCTCACCCAGGGCTTTGGGGCCGGCTTCAACGCCCCCATGGTGCTTGTCACGGACCTGACCACCCCCAACCTGCCGAGCCTCTCCAGCCTGACCCAGAAGCTCAAGGACGACCCCGGCATCGCGACCGTCGCCGCCCCCGTCACCAACAGCACCGGCGACACCACCGTCATCCAGTTCCGCCCGACCACCGGTCCGAGTGACCGGGCGACGTACGACACGGTGCACCGGCTGCGTGACGCCCTCCCCACCGGTGCGTCGATCAGCGGCCCGACGGCGCTCACCCTCGACTTGGACAAGCAGCTCAGCGACACCCTGCCGCTGTTCGTCGGCGCGATCCTGCTCGCCTCCTTCCTGCTCCTCGTCCTGGTGTTCCGCTCCATCGCGGTCCCGCTGAAGGCAGCAGCCATGAACCTGCTCTCCATCGGAGCCGCCTACGGCGTGGTCGTCGCCGTGTTCCAGTGGGGCTGGTTCGGCGGGCTGCTCGGCCTCGACGGCACCTACCGCGTCGTCTCGGTGTTCCCGACGCTGTTCTTCGCCGTGCTGTTCGGCCTGTCGATGGACTACGAGGTGTTCCTCGTCTCCCGGATCCGCGACGCCTACAACCACCTCGGCGACAACACCGAAGCCGTGGCCCAGGGTCTCGCAGCCACGGGCAGGATCATCACCTCCGGCGCGCTGATCATGGTGTTCGTCTTCCTGAGCTTCGTCACCAACCCCGACCCCTCGGTGAAGATGATCGGGCTCGGCCTCGCCACCGCGATCGCCATCGACGCGACAGTCGTCCGCATGGTGCTCGTCCCCGCCACCATGGCACTGCTCGGCGACCGCAACTGGTGGCTGCCGGGCTGGATGGAGCGCCGGCTCCCGAACCTGCACGTGGAGGGCGCGGACGTCGCCCAGATCATCGACGTGCGAGACCGCGTGACCGGCCAGCGGCGTCCCGCAGAAGGAGCCGCTGTCCCTGCCGTGGCTCCGGTCGCGGACTGACGTGTCGTGAACGCAGCTGCTGAGGCTCCGACGGCGCGACCGCGACCGCGGGGCTGGCCGCCCGTAGCCGCCCTCCTGCTGCTCAGTGCGATCCCCCTCCTGGGTGGGACCCTGCGGCTGTTGGACCTCAGCGGGCGCACGGTCGCCATCGAGACGGATCCGCGCTTCTCCGCACAGCCGGCCCCGCTCGTGGTCCACGTCCTGGCCGCTGCGGTGTTCGCGACTCTCGGCGCGGTGCAGTTCCTCCCGCGGCTCCGCCGGGGCAAGGCCCGCTACCACAGGAAGGCCGGGCGTCTTGCGCTCGCCGCCGGGCTGCTCACCGCCCTGTCCGGGCTGTGGATGACCCTCGCCTACGACCTGAAGCCGGGCAGCGGAAGCCTGCTGTACGTGGTGCGCCTTGCCGTGAGCATCGGCAGTGGCGTCGCGCTGGTGCTCGCGTTTCGAGCGATTCGACGGGGCGACGTGGGGACGCACCGGGCCTGGATGATGCGCGCGTACGCGCTCGGCCTCGGGGCGGGCACGCAGGCGTTCACACAAGGGTTCGGCGAGCCGCTATGGGGATCGGGGGTGCTGGCTCACGACCTGCAGCTGACGGCCGGTTGGTTGATCAACCTGGCCGTGGCCGAGGCCGTGATCAGGCGCCGATCCGCCCCCACCCGAGGTGCCAGACCAGCCGCCGCCGCCTGAGCGGAAGGCATGGATCACCCCCTAGAGTCCGCGCATCGGCTGGGCTCACCGCGACGCCGCGAGGAGTGGGGGCAGGCACGTTGGACAGCTCGTGGTTGGACTCCTACCTCGACATCTGGACCCGCCATGCGGAAGCAGGCAGCGAAGCCGGTACGGCGCTCATGGAGCAGCTGCTCAGCTTCGCCCACGAGGACATCCGCTACGAGGACGTCCCCACCGGGGCGACCTTCGTCGGGTACGACGGGATGCGGAAGATGGCAGCGTCGGCCCACCGGATGTCCTCCGACCTGACCTACGACGTGCTGCAGCGGGTCGGGACGCCCACCGGCTACGCCTTCGAGGCCGTGTGCAGGGGCACGAACACCGGCACGATCGGTCCGCTCCCAGGGACGGGCCGCCCGTTCGCCTACCGGACGGTGTCCATCGGCGAGGTCTCCGACGGCCTCGTCGTCTCCCAACGGGACTACTGGGACGTGGCCGGTCTTCTCGGTCAGCTCAAGGCGCCTGGCTAAGGCGCGACTGGGGATCCGACGGTCAGCACTGCGCCTTGCCCGCTGTGGCCTAGCGTGACGCCCGTGCCACACCCCCTGGACCTGGCGACGCGGAAGTTCTGGCGGATGACCGGTCGGCCCGTGGATCTCGAGGGAGCCGAGGCGTGGCTCCGGGCCCCGGTGAGCCGCGCAGCGACCGTTGCTGACGGGTGGCTCCTCGAGGAGGCGGCCCGTCACGGTGGGGTGGTCGACGCGTCATCGCCCGGCGCTGGTCTTCTCCCCGCAATGGGGGTCCTGGACGGTCCGGGGTTCGACAGCAGCCGGCTCCGTGCCGAGATCCGCGACTTCTACGAGCACACGGCTGACTGGTCCATGGAGGTCTGGGCAGGTTGGTCGCCCGTGTTCTGGCCGGCGGGAGAGCTCGTCTCCCGTTGGTTCGGGCAGCGGGTCGAGCAGCTTGCCCTGCCCATGAGGCCCTTGGACGTGGCGCAGGGGATGGACAGCCGGATCGACCTGATCCGCGATGCCGAGGCGCGGCAGGTTGCGGCGGCCTGGCTGCGGACCCTGCGCGCGAGCGGGCGCTTCGTCTTCAGCGGCTGCTACTCGACGCACTGTCTGCCGGGCGCGGGCAGGCCCAGCGTGCATGTCGCGTTCCCGCTCGAGTCCGGCAACGTCCAGGTCTTCCTGCGCCCCAGGGTCGTCGAGAGTGGCGGTCTCCTGCTCCAGTCGCTCCCGGGCCGGTTCGGCCAGGACGGGACGTACGTCGTGGTGAACGACCGCGGCCGTGACTTCGCCGCGCGAGTGCCTCTGCACGAGACGTTCCACGTCTACGTCGACGAGCGTGGCGTGCTGCGCACTGACCACGAGCTGCGGTTCGCACGCGCGTCCGTGGTGCGCCTCCACTACAAGCTCGAGCCCGCGGCATGACGGTCCACACCTTTCATCTGGCCGAGGTCCCGGCACTCACGGCGGCTCGGGCGCTGCTGCGGCGCCCCTCGCATCCCGGGCTCGACCACGCCGAGTGCCTCGCCACGATGCGTCTCGGTGCGCCCGCGCTGTCCCCCGACAGGATGCAGCTGCGGCGCCTGGCGGTGTTCGCCCAGTGGCGCGACGCGGACGAGATCGACCGCTTCCTCAGGGATGACGCCCTCGGCCGTCAGCTGGCCGGAGGCTGGCATGTCCGCCTGCAGTTCCTGCGGCGCTGGGGCACAGTCGCAGCTCTGCCCGACCTCCCCCTGCGTGCCGGCACGTGGGAGAGCGACGAGCCAGTGGTGGCCGTGACGCTGGCTCGCATGCGCCTGTCCCAGGTGCCGCGCTTCCTCTCCTGGGGCAAGCCCGTCGAGCGCCAGGTGCGGGATCATCCCGCCACCACCTTGGCGATGGCCGCGTTCCGTCCACCCCGCACCATCGCGACGTTCTCGGTCTGGCGCACCGTCCGCGACATGGAGGACATGGTGCATGGGCGCCCGGCCGGAGACGGGGCGGATCGGCACGCCGCCGCGATGGCCGAACGCGATCGCCACGACTTCCACCACGAGTTCGCGACGTACCGGTTCCGACCCCTCTCCGAGCACGGCACCTGGCAGGGCCGATCCGGCATCGTGCCCAGCTGACGCATCGACCACGTCAGCGCACATCTGCCGCTGGAGCGGGCCGATAGCGACATGAGTGGACGGCCGAATCAGTCTTCTGGGGTCCAGATCTGTCGGGGGGCGAATCCCGATCGGCGGAGCCAGTGCTCCGTGTAGACGATGTGAGCAGGGGAAATGACCGTGAGGGGATCGTGGGGCGGCTCGTCGAGCGGCATGCCTCGCGCAACATGGTCGGACTGCTAGCGAAGCGCTTCCCAGTACGGCTGCGCCGCGGGATCACCGCGCTCAAGGGTGCGGGCCGTCCCGAACAGCTGGGCGCCCCTACTGCTGGCCTGGCCACCGAGGGGAGCGACGATTCCAGCCGATACCCGCGGGTCGCGCCGGAGGTTCTGCGACTTCACCGAGGCGTTCCAGCTCGTGTAGAAGATCTCGAAGCCCAGGCTGGAGTAACGGACGCGCGTGGCCACTGGCGAGCCATCCGACAGGAGCGGACGTCCTCACCGCAGCCTTCGCCGCGGGCGACGTGGCTACTCGCGGACAAGCCACGGCTCAACGGTGAGCAGGCCATCCGGCACCGTTGCTGCGAACTCGGCAAAGCCCGGCAGCACCCGCACGACCTGCGCCGAGATCTGAACCTGGCCGTCCTCACCCCTGGTCTCGCCGCATCCGAACAGCGCCCATTCGTCGAAGTGAGCATCGAGCTGGCCGCGTACCTCGAGCACCTGCCTGCGGGTCCAGTTGCTCGTCACCACGCAAAGTCGCTCGCCGAGCCGCGTGCCCAGCCGACGACGGGTCCCGTCTGGGTCTTCGCTCGCGATGACGGCGACGACTTGGCGCGGGCTGGGGCGAAAGATCGTCAGGGCGACGACCTCGGGCCCGTCAAGGTCCTCGTCCCCGTCGAGCTCGATGCCCTCGCCGATGCCGCCTATGGGCCAACCACCCGGAGGCGGAGGGCACGGCGGCACCTCCCACCTCGCCGTTGGGCTGGGCGCTCCGTGCGTGCCCGTTCCCTGCTCCCGGACGATCAAGCGGTCACCGTGCCAGATGCCGCTGAGGCAGGCCCAGCCCTCGGTGACACCGTCCTTCTGCCTCCGCTGGTCAAGCCGCTCAAGGTCTACACCTTCGGCCCGCACGCCAAGCCCCGATGGTTCGGGTGCCGGCTCGCTTCCTGGAGGAATCAGCGGTAGTCGAACCATCAATGGCGGCTCGAACCAGCATTCCTCGCCACGCGCCACAACACGGCCACAGCCGAACACACCATCGCCGTCGCGGAAGAGGAGCCCGTTGAGGTCCACGGGAGTGATTGTCCCCGAAGAGATCCACCGACGACATCGCTCGCGCCGCCACTCAGGGCGGCAGATCAGCGCGTCGCGCGACGCAATGTCAGGGCAGGACGTCGAGGTACGTCGACCGTCGGCGCTCAGGTCTGGGGGCGAACGAGGTACTTCCTGCCGGTTGCCTGCCGGACGTAGGCCTGGGCGGTCGCCGGGTCGAGCAGCTCGTCGAGCGAGACCTCGTCGGAGTAGGTGCTGGCAAACGTCGTCGTGAGGCCCTCGACGACGCGCTGCCGCAGCCGGGTGTGGTCCTCCATCGACAGCGTCCCGAGGAACGGGGTGAGCAGCCATCCCGCGACGCTCCACGAGAAGCCGAACGTCCGGTCGATGAGGATCGGGCCGACGTCGAGCCCGCCGTACACGTAGACCTGCTTGTGGACGTCGGTGCCGTAG
>Ga0190269_10001742_pt1 | contig 10284 bp, 11 predicted proteins | sample Popmic249IS_FD_133749 | JGI IMG/M metagenome (GOLD analysis project Ga0190269, IMG submission 133749) | Populus adjacent soil microbial communities from riparian zone of Blue River, Arizona, USA - 249 IS | ecosystem: Environmental > Terrestrial > Soil > Riparian zone | place: USA: Arizona... | reverse complement strand
TCCGCTTAATCACAGCGGCGGTCGCGGGACCCGCTTCGCACGCTCCGCGGCTCCCGACCTCCGCTTAATCACAGCGGCGGTCGCGGGACCCGCTTCGCACGCTCCGCGGCTCCCGACCTCCGCAATATCAGGCTCCTTTCACCATTGCCAAACCTGGTCGTAGCTGCGGAGCAGCGCGGGCAGCTCGGCCAGCGCCACGAACGCGACATCCTCGAGGGTCTCGTTGCGGCGGATGCCGCGTAGCTTGAGATCGTCCAGCACCACGTACACGCGCACGCCCTTGCGGGTGAGCGCGCGCACTTCACCGGCGATGTCCGGCGGCTGCGTCTGGCGCTTGTCGCCGAAGCAGAGGCCGCCCGCGTCTTGACCGCGCACCACGTAGTTCGCGGCCGCACCGCGCAGCAGCACGTCGGTATCGGCGCCGTTGTTGTGCAGCATGTGCACGAGCCACAGCACCTGGTCGTCTTGTTCTTCCAGGGTGCCGCGATAGCCGGTCGTCAAAATCTGTAAGATACGCTTGCCCACGAAGAGCTCCTGCGCGTCAGCGGGTGGGGATGACCAGCGTGTTGACCGAGCTGCGCACGAACGCCCAGAGGTCCGCGGGGACGCCGCGTCGCACGCCGGCGATCGCCTCGCCGGTGCCGCGCTCGTCGCTACACAGACCGCAGTTCACCCAGTCGAAGCGCAGTGAATTGCGCCGCGCTTCGAGCTGCAGCGCCGAGATCCAGTCCTTCGGGTTCGGGTGATCTTCGCTCTGCGCGTCGCGGCCGTGGATCACGTTGGCGTGCGGCGTCTGCGCCGACGTGGCCAGGCCCACGGCGCCCTCGTATGCGAACACGTTGACGTCGAAGCCGCGCTTGAGCGCGGCGTCCACGAGGCGCAGCGCAGTGGTGCTGCGGGCGCTGTCATAGGGAGGATCGTTCAGCACGAAGGTCAAAGTCTTGGTCGACATATCCGTTTCCGATGCGTCAAAACCACAGGCCGGAGCGGCCCTCCGCCAGTAGATCCACTAGATGCTCGATCGGGGCCGTGACCACACCGCTCACGATGCGTTGGTCCGAGATGCCGCGCTCCGCGAGCGCAAACGGGTCCGCGAACACGCTGACGCCGGCCGACAGCAGCGGATCGAGGAAGCGCTCACCACCCCCCGCGCGCGCAGCGAGGACGCCGTTTTCGGTGAGGTAAATCGAGACCGAGTCGCGGGCGCGAGCCAAGGTGGCCGCCAGCTCGAACACGCTCTCTTGCTCCGGACCGTCCCATGGGTCGCGTGCGGCGATCAAAACGTAGCCTGCCATGTTCCGCCTCCGAGCTCCGCGAGCGGAGCCGGCCCATGCGCGAGCACAGAGTGTGCCGACGCTGCAGAGCCAGATCTCGAGCGCGTCGCGCTGCAGAACCGTGCTGGATCACGGTCCCAGCGCGAGGCGCCGGACGATGTTCACGGCCGAAGCCATGGTGGGCTCAGCCCGCAGGTAACACTGGTTTCACCGCGGCGTGCCTCGGCTGTCGCGTGGCTCTGCCACGTTTGACGCATACCGATGGCCACGCTGATCTACGCGGTGTCAGGCGAAGGACGGGGCCACGCCACGCGCGCGCGCGCCGTGATCGACGAGCTGCGCAGCGAGCACGAGGTCCAGGTCTACACCTACGGCCAAGGCGCAGAGTTGCTCCGACTGATCTACCGCGGCACCGACGTGGAAGTGCGCGAGCTCTCCGGCCTGCACTTCTGCTACTCGCAGGGCGGCTCGCTCGACTACCTGCGCACGGGCGCGGCCGCGCTGCCGTTCCTGCGCGCGCTGCCGGAGCGGCTCTTGACGTACATCGTCACGTTCACGTGCAACGCGCGCTGCGTGATGTGCGACTCCTGGCGCAAGCCGAGCGACGACCTGTCGCTCGCAGAGATCGAGCGCATCTTCAGTCAGCTCCCCGAGCTCGACGCCGTGCGCCTGAGCGGCGGCGAGCCCTTCGTGCGCAAGGACCTGCCGCAGATCGTGGAGCTCGTGCGCAAGCAGCTTTCGCCGCTCGTGCTGCACATCACGAGCAACGGCTTTCTGACCGATCGCATCGTGCAGCTGTGCGAGACGCGCGACCGCAGCTTACCTCTGCAGCTCCTGATCTCCATCGACGGCGTCGGCGACAAGCACGATCGCGTGCGCGGTATCGCTCACGCGTACGACCGCGCGCTCGCCACCGTGCGCGAGCTCGCGCCGCGCCAGCGCGAGCTGCGCGTGAAGCTGGCCGTCAATCAGACGATCGTGGACCGCGAGAGCATCGAGCACTACCACATGCTCAAGTCGGTGGTGGCCGAGCTCGGCGTGAAGAACCACTTGATCATCGCGTACGCCGAGAGCGCGACGTACAGCATCCGCGAGCGGCACACCGTGCAGCCGCGTTTCCCCGGGGAGCTGCAGACGTTCGGCGAGTTCACGCCGTCCGAGCTGCAGGCGCTGCTCACGGCGGCGGAGGACGATCTCGCCGACTACCCGCTGCCCGAGCGTCTCGCGAAGCAGTACTACATCGACGGCGCGCGCAGCCGACTACTCGAGCGCAAGCCGAGCCCGAACCCCGCGTGCGTAGCGCTGTCGAGCCACATGCGCCTGTTGCCGGACGGCAGCGTCCCGACCTGCCAGTTCAACATCACCCCGGCGGGCAACCTGCGCGAGCAAAGCTTCGCCGAAGTCTGGCAGAGCGCGCTCGCAGAGACGCAACGCAAGTGGGTGCGCGCCTGCCCCGGCTGCTAGGCCGAGTGTGAGGTGCTACCCAACGCGATCTACACCGGCGAGCTCGTGAAGCACACGCTACGCCGCTTGCCTGTGCTCGCGGCGCGACAAGCGCTCGGCGTGTGCGTGGCTCAGCAGCTCGGCCACATTGCGCCGCTTGCGCCGTGGATCCTCACAGCGCTCGAAATTATCGAGCCCCACCACGAAGTCACCGCGATCGAGCAGGGCGTCCACGGTATGGCTGCCGATGAAGCCCGCCGCTCCCGTAACCAGGACGCTTTTCATGGGGATCGCTCCGAAAGCGTTGCAGCCCCAAGCTATCGTCGCCATGTTCCAGTCGCGCGTCACACACGTGAGGATCGAAGCTACCTGGCCGTGCGCCACGAGTCACACATCGTGACGTGACGCACGGCCATCTCACTGTCACGGCTCTGCAGCCGCGTCGCCGCTGCACTCGAGCTTCACGGACGCGCCCTGCGGAGCGCGCGCTCCGTCCGCGAATGCGATGCGGCGCGACAGGTTCCCCGCGCACATGCGATCGAGATCCGGCGTGAAGTCGTCGTAGTACCAACCCTTGCCCGCGCTCGGTTGGCCAGCTGACACAGTTAGCTGACGGATCTCACAGCGCTCGCCGCCCGCTGCCGTGAGCTGCACCGGCGCGCCGGGCTCGACGAGCTCACCGAGCTCCTCGCAGCGCACGGGCGTCAGGTTCGACGTGCGCAGCGCAGCAGGCGGCAGCTCCCAAAATAGCTTGCAGTCCACGCGACCGTCCGCTTCGCGCTGCAGCTGCTCCACCATACACATCTCTGTCAGCGGTTTGGCCATCGTCTCGATGATACTGTCGAACGCCCGCATGAAGTCATCCTGACAGATCGATTGGACCATACCGTTTGCGCCGAAGCCCTTCGCGAGCTCCACGAGGCGCCGCGGTGGGTAGGCGGTCGAGACGCTGCCATCGGCCAACGTGCGCGTACACGAAGGCGTGATGTTGCCCTGCCCGGTTCCCGGCTGCGACAGAGGATCGATCGTGCCTTGCATGCGCGGATCAGCCAGGATCGCGTCGAAGAACGCGTCGCGTGAGGCCGCATCGCTGAAGTCGACCGCCTGCAGAACTTCCTGGCTCACGAGGTCGGGAGGCACACCGGCGATCGCCGAGAACACCACGAGGTCCTCCCGCCCAGGCCGCAACTTACGTAAGCCGTTCAGGTAACGCACGCGAACGTCGTACAGGAACTGTTTGTTGTAGTGGCAGCGCAGGTTGATGTCCTGCATGCGGTATGGGCTGTCTTGCGGTAGCTGATTGTTGGGTCGCAGGTGGTCCGTGTGGTTGACGGAGCAGTCTTCCTCGTCGGTCAGCAGCACCACGACCAGCAGCGAATCGGGACGCAGGAAGCCGCGATTGCCGCCCTGCGCTTCGGGCGTGTCACCCCTGCCCCACGTGCCTTCCTCCGTCGTCGCGATGAAGCGATACGGATTTGGCATCACGAGCTTCCCGTCCGCATCCACGTAGTCCCGCGGCCACAGCGCCTTGAAGCCGGCCTCGAGCTGCTGCTCGAAACCGCAACCGCCCGTGCCGAGCGCGGCCACACACGCGAAGTCGTGAGCGACCTGCGCGGGATCCTGCTCCGCGCTGAAGCTGAGAAACGCTGGATAGCTCGCGTCGCAAGTCAGCCCAGTCGCAGGATCGGGTCGCGGCGTGTGCTGCAGACGTCCATCGTCGCCGCCGTCCGCGTGACAGTTGCCACTGGGAAACTCCACCCCGGGGATGCCCATGTCCGTGGAGACCACGCCCACGTGCAGATCGCGCACTGGCGTGAACGGATGCGGATCGTCCGGACCGCGCTCGCCGCGCGTCAGCACGTCCATCAAGCGCGGCAGCTGCGCGCGCAGCGAAGCTTGCTCGCCAAACATCGAGTTGGAGTTATCGACCACGAACAGTAAGTCGACCTTCTCCACACGGGAGATGCTGAAGGCCTTGCGCTCTGGCTCATGGGCGGCCGTCTCCCCTCGCCCCCCGCTCATCGTGTCTCCACCCGTACAGCCTGCGAGCAGCGCGCAGACGGCCCATCCAGCCCAGGTTCTTCTTGCTGGCATCGTCATCCCCCTCCAGCGAGGTGGCTCGCGCCGCCCCGCAATGTGGTTTCGTCGTATGTGCATGTGGACGGGCTTTCCGTCGGTCGCTTCACCGAAAGCGAGCAGGCCATCGGCCGCGTAGCGAAGTGTAGGCGCCCGGGGCCAGCCGCATGCGTTTCGGCGCGGCGCAGCGGGCGATACCATCCATGGGGTGAGCAAGAACCATCGAGACGATCCGGCGGACGCGCCGGACCCCGCGACGTCGCCGCGCCGGGACACATCACAGCGCGTCCTGCGAGTCAGTGGACCGAACGTGACGGCGCAGTCGTCTCAGCGCTTCAAGGCGGTGGGTGAGCTGGACGCTCAGGACATCACGCTTGCGAGCTCCGAGCCCGCGGCGAACGAAAACGCGGATCCCCCGGGACAGGACGCGCCCGAGCCCGACACCAAGACCCGGGCGCATACCCACGTGACGCCGGATGCGTGGTTCGATGCCAAGCTGGACACGCTCGCCGCGCTCGACCCACGTCAGGCGCTCGCGTGGCGCTACGAAGCGGCCTTTGCAGCGCACACGCTGCTCTTGCCGCACGCACCGAACGCGGAAGCGCGCGAGCTGCTCGTGAACGTGCTGCGCCGCTACGAGAAGCGCGTGCGCAGCGCGGCCGGCTCGGCCGATGAGCGCACCGCGCAGACTACGCTCGCGTTGCACGCGCTGCTCGACCGAGGCGCGGTCGAAGAGCTCGAGCCGGTGATGAGCGAGCTCGAGGTGACGCTGCTCACCATCGACGAGTGCGTGTCCGAGGATCAGTTTCGCAGGCACTTCACGCGGCAACACGTCGAGCCGAAGCTGCTACTGCAATACGCGCGCTTCCTCGCCGGGCGTGGCTTCGACATCGGTTACCAGCGCGACCGCTTCGAGCATCTGGCGCAGGAGATCCTCACGAGCAGGCTGCCGTCCGGCAAGCTGCTGCTCACGTCTCGCAAGCGTGCGGCGAACGCGGTGTTGCGGCTGACCCGCGGCTTGAAGCGCCCTGACACCGCGGCGCTCGCGGCTCCGCTCTCGTACCTGCGCGACTCGCTCGATCGCTTGCAGAACCTCACGCGCGCCAAACAGTTCTTCGACAGCGGCTTCTTCCCCGACATCAGCGGCTACAAGATCTCGAAGCCCGAGCTCATCACGAGCCCCGAGTTCGTGTACCTGTGCGTCGCGCTCGACGTGGAGGTCCACAACAGCCTGCTCGCTTGGAGCCGCGAGGCCGCGACGCCCACGAAGCCAGCGCAAGGTGAGCTCGGGGCGCTCCAGGCGGAGCTCGGGCAGCAGCTGCAAGCGGCTCGCGCGGCGTTCGCGGGCTTTCAGCTTCCGCTCGGCGCAGCGGGCGCGCGCGAAGCCAAGAAGCCGAAGCGCCGTGCGCGCACGTGGTCGCTGCCGCGCTCGACCTTGCTGCGCACGGCGGCGGCGTGTCTGCTGCTCGCGGTCGTCGTCTGCGCGAACCTGTATGCGCTGGGCGTGCTGCGCGTCACACCTGCCCCGGAGGTCCTCAGCAGCGAGCGCGTGGCCAAGCTCTCGCCGCTCCTGCTCGAGGGACAGCTGACGGACGGCGGTCGGCGCTTCGCGGGCACGGTCGCGCGCCCGACCTGGAATCGCATGCCGGCCCGCGAGCGGAAGGTCGCGGCCGAGACGTTCGCGCAGGCGCTGAAGGCGCAAGGCATCGACCACGGCGAGGTCCTCGCGTACAAGACGCGCGTGATTCAGGTGGACTACGGCAGCGTGGTGTTCGTCGAGGAGCCCTCGCCTCAATAGTCTCAGCCGCGCAGCTGCTTCTCGTAGCGGCGAGACGGGACGAGGATGCTGCCGCCCGGGATGGGCGCGGCGAACGAGAGCGGGCCTGCGTCGTGCCAGCCGTGACGCTCGTAGAAGCGACGGGCGCGGGCGTTGCCCTCGACGACCACCAGGTAGCCTTGCGCGTGATGTCGCGCGAGCTGGCGTTCGCCGTGCTGAATGAGCGCGTCGGCGACCCCGCTGCCGCGCGCGGCGGCGGACACGAACAGCAGCTCGAGCTCGTCGTCGTCGATACCCACGAAGCCGCTGATCTGCCCGGCTTGCTCGGCGACGGTGATCGCGGCGTATTGCTTGCGCGCGAGCGCTTCGAAGTACGGCCGTGCGCGATGGGGCAAGAGCGCGCGTGAGACGAGCGGCGCGTGCGCGTCGTGCCATGCCGCGTGCCATACGCCGGCGAGCGCATCGCAGTCCGCGACGACTGCCGCTCGTAGCTGCAGGTTTACGGGCGCGCGTCCGGGAGTGTCGTGCGACATCGCCTTCACCTCTCCATCCGAGTGATCGGGCATCCAAGCCTCCGGGACAAGCTCCATGTGCACGAAAGCCAACGCAAGTCGGTGTAGGCTCGGCGCAACTGACCATGAAACTCGCCGAGCTTCGCGACCGACGTCTGCACGCGCTGCACATCGCGCGCCCTGCCCTGACCGAGCCAGCCGAGGTCGTGGCGCGGCTGGGCGCGCTCCAGGCTCAGGATTACCCCGGGACGCTGTGGGCCATCGGGCTGCGCACGCAAGGCGCCGGCATCGCGGACGTGCAGCGTGCCATCGCCGAGCGCAAGATCGTGCGTACCTGGCCGTTGCGTGGGACGTTGCACTGCGTCGCGGCGGCGGACGTGCACTGGCTCTTCGATCTGCTCGCGCCGCGCGTGCTCAAGAAGTTCGAGCGGCGTCACCGCGAGCTGAACCTGGACGCCAAGCAGTTCCGCGCGGCGGAGCGCGTGCTGCTGCGCGTGCTCGAGGGCGGCGCCCAGCGGACGCGGCAGGAGCTGACGGAGTGCTTCCGGCGCAGCAAGCTGGCGCTCGAGGGACCGCGTCTGTACCACTGTCTGTGGTACCTGGCGCAGCACAAGCTGCTGTGCTTCGGGGCGCCGCGCGGCAAGCAGCCCACGTTCACCTTGCTCACGGACTGGGTGCCCGCAGCGGCGTCGCCTCTGTCGCGCGAGGCTGCGCTCGCCGGGCTGGCGCTGCGCTACTTCAGCGGTCACGGGCCGGCCAGTCTGGCCGACCTCGCGCGCTGGGCGGGCATCGGGTTGGGTGAAGCGAAGCTCGGGCTCGCGAGCGTCGAGAAGCAGCTCGACCGCGCGACCGTGGACGGGGTGCCGCACTACTTCGCGGGCGAAGATTCGCCTCCGTCAGCGGCAGTGCGCGATGCGTTTCTGCTGCCGGGCTTCGATGAGTACATGCTCGGGTACAAGGATCGTGCGGGCTTTCTGGACCCGCAGCACGCGGACAAGATCGTGCCGGGCGGCAACGGCATCTTCCGTCCCACGCTCGTGCTGCGCGGCAGGGTCCTCGGCACCTGGCGTGCGGCCGAGCGCAAGCGCGAGCTGAGCATCGAGCTCGAGCCGTTCGCGCCGCTGTCAGCAGCAGACCGGCGGCTCCTGTCCCGCGCAGCCGAGCGCTACGGCGCGTTCGCCGGGAAGCTAGCCCAGCTCGCGTAGCCGAGCATGCCCGCCGCCATCAGCAGCAGGCGCGACGCCCCGCACGAAGCCGCTCGCGCGCTGAGCCGTTTGGTGTGAAGGCGCACACTCACCGGGATATGAAGGCCGCTGCGTCCCTGCCGTGTCTCGTCGCGCTTCTGTCATTTGCAGCTTGTGGCGGCGAGGCTGTCGCGCCCCAGGCGAAGGCCGGTGCTGCGGGTGCGGCCGGATCCGTGGACGGTCCGCGCCCGCTCGATCATCCCTGGCCGGCTCGCGCCGGAGCGGGTGGCGCGGCGGGCGCCGCTCACGGCGGCGGCGGGCTGGGCGGCTCGAGCGCTGGAGCCGCGGGCACGGCCGGCAGCGCGGGCGCGGGCGGCTCGGCAGGTGCAGCAGGCGGCGCGGCGATCAAGGGCCCGAAGCCGAAGTGCAAGCGCAGCGCGAGCCAGGTGATCGTCCTCGGCGACTCGTATCTGAACTGGTTCACGCACACGTTCCCGGAAGACATGTCGAGGGAAGCGGGCGAGATGTGGCGACTGTATGCAGCTGGTGGCTGCTCGCTGGGCAGCGGCGGCTTCTGCACGGGCCTGCAGATCCCCGAGCAGCTGGAGCTGGCGATCGCCGAGGATCCAGACATCGTGGCCGGCGTGATGACCGGTGGCGGCAACGACATCCTCGTGGCAGACGGGCTGCAGTTCCCGGGCGGCGAGCAGTGCAAGGAGCTCAAGGAGTCCCCCACGATGCAGGTGTGCCAGGAGATCGTGTCCACCGCGCTCAGCGCAGCCGAGAAGCTAATGGACACGGCCGCGTCCGCCGGCATCCGCGACGTCGTGTACCTGTTTTATCCGCACATCCCCGGAGGCGGTCTCGCGGGAGAGAACCCGAACGCGCTCCTGGATTACGCGCTGCCGAAGGCCAAGGCGCTGTGCGACGGCGCGCAGACCAAGACGCAGGGCAAGCTGCGCTGCCACTTCCTGGACCTCGTCCCGGTCTTCAACGGCCACCCGGACTGGTTCGCGGACGACGGCATCCACCAGAACCCGCTGGGCTCGGCCGCCATGGCCCGCGAGGTGATGAAGGTCATGAAAGCGGCCTGCATCGCCCAGCCGGAGACCAGCGCCTGCTGCGAACCCTGAAGAACTCCAAGCCCGAGCCCGAGCCCGAGCCCGAGCCCGAGCCCGAACGAATTAAATTCTCCAAACCTCGTGTCGAACTCGACCTGCCCCGTTCGTCGCCTGTACGAATCACCCAGACGGCGCCCGCAGCGCCTCAGCGAAAGGACACGGCGATGAAGGTCATGGTCATCATCAAGGCTACCAAGAACAGTGAAGCAGGCGTGATGCCGAGCGAGCAGCTGCTGGCGGCCATGGGCAAATACAACGAGGATCTGGTGCGCTCCGGGATCATGCTCGCGGGCGACGGCCTGCACCCGAGCGCCAAAGGCAAGCGCGTGCGCTTCGGCGCCGGTAAGCGCAGCGTCGTGGACGGCCCGTTCGCCGAGACCAAGGAGCTCATCGCGGGCTACTGGATCTGGCAGGTGCGCTCGATGGACGAGGCCGTGGAGTGGGTGCGACGCTGTCCGGACCCGATGCCGGGCGAAGAAGCCGAGATCGAGATCCGTCCGGTGTTCGAGACCGAAGAGTTCGGCGACCACATGACGCCCGAGCTGCGCGAGCAGGAGGAGCGCCTGCGTCAGCAGCTCGAGCAGCAGCAAAAGAAGAAGGCGTGAGGCACGCTCATGCGTGACGACACGCTCACGCAGCGCGCGATCGAAGCCGTCTGGCGTATCGAGGCGCCCCGCCTGATCGGGGGCCTCGTGCGCTTCGCCGGAGATCTGGATCGCGCCGAGGACCTGGCCCAGGAAGCGCTGCTGACTGCGCTGTCGCGCTGGCCGGAGACGGGGATCCCGGACAACCCCGGCGCGTGGCTGATGACCACGGCCAAGAACCGCGCGCTCGACGAGCGGCGACATCGCGCGATGCGCGAGCGCAAGCAAACCGAGATCGTGGAGACGTTCGAGC
>Ga0190269_10001741_pt1 | contig 10285 bp, 7 predicted proteins | sample Popmic249IS_FD_133749 | JGI IMG/M metagenome (GOLD analysis project Ga0190269, IMG submission 133749) | Populus adjacent soil microbial communities from riparian zone of Blue River, Arizona, USA - 249 IS | ecosystem: Environmental > Terrestrial > Soil > Riparian zone | place: USA: Arizona... | reverse complement strand
GGGCGGACGAGGACCTTGCCGTGCCGGGTGAGCCGCTCGGCCGCCATGAGCGCGGTCAGCGCCGCCATGGCGGTGAGCGACCCGGCCCCGGTGAGCAGGCCGAGGCCCATGAGCGCCCAGCAGCAGCCCACGCAGGACGCGGCGTAGACGGCGGCGACGGCGGACGCCTCGGCCCACGCCGGGCGCACGCCGCGCCAGTGCAGCATGGCGACGCCGCGCGGGCTGCGGCACACGGTCAGGCAGCGGTCCTTGAGGGAGCTGAACTGGTACGCCCCGGCGAGCATCAGCGCGGCGCCCAGCGGCGCGCGCGGGTGCTCGGCGGCCCACGCCCAGCTCGAGAGCTGCCGGTCGAGGAACAGGTTCAGGGCCACCAGGACGACCCCCGCGGCGGTCCAGGCGGCGACGTAGATCCCGGCGCACAGGGCGACGATCGCGGCGCCCCCGCGCCGGCCGGCGGTGAACCGGCGGACGAGCTCGAGCAGCGGCAGGGCGGTCGGCAGCATCATCGCCACGACCATGACCAGCCACCCGGTGAGCGCGGGGCCGAGCGTGGCGGCGCGGTGGTGGGCGTGCGTCCCGTCGTGGGCCGCCACGCTCACCAGCCAGGCCGCCGCGCCCAGCGCCACGAGCAGACCGGCGAGCCGGGCCGCTCCCGCCCGGGACGCTGCCGGGGCCCGTTGCGGCGCCAGCGTCATTCCGTGGTCCGGGCGAGCGCGGGACGTCCGGCGAACGCGTACTGGAACCGCCCCCGCATCGCCGACCGGCCGCGCACGTCCAGGTACGCGCCGGGCAGCACCGGTACGCGGACCGCGAGCTGATCGGTGCGATGGGCGACCACCGAGCCGTCCCCGGCGACGCGGAGCTCCTTGTCCAGCGCGGTGTGCGCCAGCGTCAACGGCTCCTCCTCGTCGGCGAACACGGAGGCGGAGCCGGTGACCTCGACAAGCCCGGAGCCGGTGGCGCGGGGCACGCCCGGCAGCCCGACGTAGATGTGCCAGCCGGCGGTGTCCGCGGTGACCTCAATGCGGGCGCGGGCCTTGACCAGCACCGCGCCGCTGACCCCGGCGAGGTCGGCGAGGGGCCCGTCGAGGGCGCCGCCGAACGCCTCACCGAGCAGGCGGAACTGCTCGTCGGTGGCGGCCTCGGACACGAAGATCGCCGTGCTGGTGGCGCCGGCGCGGCGGCCGCCGGAGTGGGTGGAGACGCTGACCACGGTCAGCCCGCCGACGCCGGCGCCGTCGATGCGCGACGCCGGGTCCAGCTGCCAGGCGAACAGCCCGGTGCAGTGGTCCTCGTCCGGGGCGTCGTCCAGCCAGCAGGGACAGATCAGCGTGCAGTCGCAGGCCTCGGTGAAGACGCCCGTGAGGGAGTAAGCCATGACCGGTTCCCTTCAGGAGCGGATGGTGACGGGCGAGGTCAGCGACCCGCCGCGGCTGGAGGTGATCGCGACGGTGGCGCCCGGGGCCGGGATGAGCGCGGCCTCGCCCGGGATGACGGTGCGGCGCACGTCCCACTCCCCCGCCGGGTCGACCGGCGCGCTGCCGACCTCCACGCCGTCGAGCGCGACGGTGACGCGGTCGGGCAGCGGGGCGGTGGCCGTGCCCTCGACGCGCCAGCGGCCCGGCTCGGTGCGGAACTCCACCCGGGTCGTGGTGAGCGTGTCGACGACCGGGCCGGACGGGCTGATCTGCACGCCGACGGTGTCGGTGGCCGTGGTCTCGCCGCTGGTGACGGTGACGCGGAACTCCAGCGCCCCGGCGGCGGGCGCGACGAAGCTCGCCCGGGCCTGATCGGCGCCGGTCAGCACGACGTCCGGCCCGGCGGTCTGCTCCCACTCGAAGCTCAGCCCGGCGCCGGTGCTGGCGCTCGCGTCGAGGACGACCAGGTCGCCGGCGGCGGCGAGCCGGTCGGCGCCGGCGGCCGCGGTCAGCGGGTCGGCGGCCGCGGCGGGCCCGGCGACCAGCACGTGCCGGCGGTCGGCCCCGCCGTGCGAGGACACCACCTGCACGCTCGCCGGCGGCGCGTCGATCAGCGGGAACACCTGCTTGCCGCCGGTCAGCGGGCCGAACCCGGTGACGATCAGCTGCGGCGGGTCGTCGAGGTCCGACGAGGACGCCTCGACGGTCAGCTGCCCCTGCTCGGTGTCGTAGTCGGCGACCAGCACGGTCACGGCGTCGGTCACCAGGCCGGTCGCGATCGTCGGCGGCTGATCGGTGGCGTTGACCACGTCGACGGCGGCCGGCGCCTGCAGCACCTGCGCCCGGGTGTGATAGTCGCCGCCGGCCGAAGTCAGCGTGGTCCCGGCCGCGCGCAGGGTCTGGCCGGGCTCGCTGCGGGCGAAGACGTCGAGCACTACGGCGCCGGCGCCGCGCGAGTAGACCGCCCGGGTGACCTCCGCGCCGGCCAGGGTGGAGACCCGGCCCTGCACGGTGAACAGGTCGGTGAAGATCTTGTCCGGGTTGGCGGGATCGGCCGGATCGGGGGCGGCTCCCGCGCCGCCGACCTGCGGGCCCTCCACCCGGAAGAAGTTCGTGCCCAGCGGGCTGCCCGTGACGGTGTGCTCGGTGGCGCCGTCGCCCAGATACCCGGCCGGGGCGTCCGCGGTCCACCGCAGGAACGGCGCGACCTCGCCGTCGGTCACCGCGACGTCGAACTGCCCCGGACCGCCGCCGAGATCCTCGGTGACGAAGACCCGGCCGCTCTCGTCGGCCACGAGCGGGTCGGTCTGCCCGTACGGATGGGTGAAGGTGTAGGCCGCGCCCGGGATGCCGCCGTCCAGGCGGACCCGGATCCGGGCGAACACCATCTGCTGTCCCTCGGCGACCGCGCCCGAGCCACCGAACGCGGCCTCCAGGGCGAGCACCAGCCGGGCGCGCCCGGGCCGCGGCTGCCCACCGACGGGCATCTCGGCCTCGGCGAGGAAGTAGAAAGCCTCGTCGGGAAAGTTGTCCGGGAACCGGACAGGCGCGAGCGGATCAGGCAGGTCACCCATCGCTTGGGCGAAGGGATCCCGCGGATCGACGGCGAGCTCCAGGCGTGTCCCCGCGGCATCCTTGTACCAGCGGGGAAAACCGTTCTCCGCGTCGACGGGGCCGCGCGCGGACAGCCGGTCAGGATTGCGTTGCATACCGGTCCTCCCGTGTCGTTCTCACCGGTGCGTGCGGTGAAGAAGAACCGGGAGCAACGGCCCGTGATACGAAAAGTCGCCTGAAGGACAGTCCCCAGAGGCGGTTCAGCGGGCTCCGGTCCGGGACAGGTATTCGGCGCGTTCCTCCGGGGTGAAGTCGCGGACCGCGAGCCGGTCGGCCGAGGTGCGGACCTCGCTCAGCTCGGTGTACGCCTCGGAGCGGGACAGGCGTACCGTGCCGTCGTCGTGGCCGGTGACGAACGAGCCGCCGGGGCCGAGCGCCACCCCCTGCACCGAGCTGCCGAAGCCGCGCAGCTCGACCATCGGGTGGCGGTCGCCGATGCGCCAGATGCGCATGCCGCCGTCGTCGCCGCTGCTGGCCAGCAGGTGGCCGTCCGGGTGGTAGGACAGCGTCCAGACGCTGCCCCGGTGGCCGCGGAGCACGACCGGCGCCCGGGCGCCGGTCACGTCCCAGAGCCGGATCGCGCCGTCGTCGCCGCCGCTGGCCAGTTGCTGCCCGTCGGGGCTGAAGGTGACCCGCCACACCAGTCCGCCCCGGTGCCCGCGCAGGATGCGGGGCGGCTGGGCGCCGGTCACGTCCCAGAGCCGGACCGTGCCGTCGCGGCTGGCGCTGGCGACGTACCGGCCGTCGGGGGAAGCCGCGACCGATCGCACCGCGCGTTCGTGCCCGCGCAGCTCGGCCGCCGTGCGGGCGGCGACGTCCCAGATGCGCACGACGCCGTCGCCGTCGCCGGCGACGACCTGCCGCGCGCCGGGCAGGAACTCCACGCCCCACACCTCGCGGCCGACCGGTCCGAGGACGGTCACCCGGCCGGTGGCCGGTTCCCAGACGCGGACCGTACGGTCGCCGCCCGCGCTGGCCACCCGGGCGCCGTCGGCGCTGATCGCGACCGCGTAGACGGGGCCGTCGTGGCCGCGCAGGACCCGGGGCGGCGCGGTTCCGCCGGCCGGCCACACCCGCACGGCGCCGTCGCTGTCGCCGGTGACCACCGTACGGCCGTCCGCCGTCGCCGCGAGGGCCCACACTCCCGCCTCGTGGCCGTGCAGCACCCGCGGGGCGCCGGGGTAGCCGGCGTCCCAGAGCCGGGTGGTGCCGTCGCCGCTGCCGCTGAGCAGGCCGGCGCCGTGCGGGGTGAACGCGAGGCTCCAGATCGGGCCCTCGTGGCCGGCCAGCAGCAGCGGGTCGATGTCGCCGCCGGCGTTGAACACGCGGATCCGGCCGTCGCTGCCGCCGGCCGCCACCCGCCGCCCGTCCGGGCTCACCGCGAGCGTCTCCACGGTGCCGCCGTCCGGGCCTCGCAGCACCACCGGGTCGCCGCGGCCGTCCGCCGGCCACACCCGGGCCGTGCCGTCGGTGCCCGCGCTGGCCAGGCGGCCGTCGGAGCCGTACGCCAGGTGCTCCACCGAGCCGGCGTGCCCGCGCAGCAGCTGCGGCGCGCCGGCGCCGGAGGCGGCCCACACCCGGATCACCCCGTCGCCGTCGGAGGCGGCCAGCCGGCGGCCGTCCGCGCTGTACGCCACCCCGAGCCCCCGGACGGCCCCGAGCTGCAGAACCGTCACCGGCGCCCCGCCGGCGGCCGGGTCCCAGATGCGGACGGTCCCGTCGTCGCTCGCGCTCGCCAGCCGCCGCCCGTCCGGGCTGAACGCCACGTTCCACACCTTGTCGGTGTGCCCGCGCAGCACCTTGGCGGGTCCGCCGGCGCCCAGGTCCCACACCGTCACCGTGTGATCGACTCCCGCCGCGGCGAGCAGCCGCCCGCCGGGGCCGAACTGCGGGCTCCACACCTCGCCGGTGTGCCCGGTCAGCACGGTCGGCGCGCCCTGCGGCGAGCCGTCCGGGCCCGTGTCCCAGACCCGTACCGTGCCGTCGGCGCCGCTGGTCGCGACCCGCCGGGCGTCCGGCGCGTACGCCACCCCGAAGACCTGGGTGTGCCCCGTGTCGAGCACCGAGCGGACCCGGATGTCGGTGGTCGCCTGGCGCAGCGCCACCTCGGCGGCGGCGGTGGCGCGTACCGTCATCGCCCGGCGGGCCAGCAGCAGCGCGAGCTCGGGTTTGTGGGCCAGTTGCTCGCGCGACGCGGCAGCGAGCGCGTCGGCCCAGGCGATGTCGCGTTCCTCGGCCGCGCGGTGCGCCTGCACCGTGCTGATCGTGGCCAGCGCGGTCACCACGGCCACCGCGGCGCTGAGCGCCGAAACCGCGATCCGGGTACGCCGCCGGCGGGCGTTGGCCTCCCGGTGCTCGCAGCGGCGCCCGGCCGCCAGGAACGCGCGTTCGGCCTGGTTGAGCCGCCCGGCGGGGAAGTCGTCCCAGGGCGTCAGCCGTTTGCCGCGGTAGAGGAACGCCTCGTCGCGGCCGTGCTGCTCCCATTCCCGGGTGGCCTCGGTCAGCCGCCGGTGGGCGCGCAGCAGGTCGCGGTCGCCGGTGAGCCAGGCGCGAAGCCGCGGCCAGCGCCGGATGAGCGCCTCGTGCGCGACGGTCACGGTGTCCCGGTCGCAGGTGATCAGCCGGGCGGCGGCCAGCCGGTGCAGCAGCTCGCCGATCGCCGGGTCGTCGGGCAGCTCCGGGTACGGCACGTGCCGGCGGGTGTCCTCGGTGCCGTCGCCCAGCGCGGTGAGCCGCAGGAACACCTGCTCGGTCAACTCGCGGCGGGCGGGGTCGAGGTCGGCGTACACCCGCTCGGCCGTACGGGTGATCGCCTCGCTGACGCCGCCCGCGGCCCGGTAGCCGGCGAGGGTGAGGGTGCTGCCCTGGCGCCGCCGCCACGTCTCCAGCAACGCGTGCGACACCAGCGGCAGCGCCCCGGGCTGGTCCCCGGCGTCGGCGACGATCGCGTCGGCCAGTCCGGGCTCGACCCGCAGGCCGGCGTTCTCGGCGGGGCCGGTCACCACGGCGCGCAGGTCGCCGGCGCTCATCGGGCCGACCAGCATCTGCCGGTCGCGCAGGGCGGCGACGAGGCGGGCGTACCGGGCGCAGTGCGAGTAGAAGTCCGCGCGGACGCCGAGAACGACCCGCGCCCGGTCGGCGCAACCCTCGGCCACGGCGAGCAGGCAGTCGATGAAGCGCCGGCGCACCCGCTCGTCGCCGCAGAGCGTGAACACCTCCTCGAACTGGTCCACGACCAGCACCAGCCGCTCGGCGCCGAGCGCGCCGGCCGCCCGGCGCACGGCCAGCCCGGCCGCCTGCGGGTCGGCCTCCAGCTCGGCGAGCAGCGCCCCGGTGGCGCTCCCGCCGGCCCGGGCCAGCGCCGCGGCCAGCTCCTGCAACGGCTCCGCGCCGGGGGTGACGAGCAGCCCGGGCCCGTCGAGCTTCGCCAGCAACCCGGCGCGCAGCAGCGACGACTTGCCGCTGCCGGAGGCGCCGAAGACGGCGAGCAGCGGCACCTGCGACAACCGTTCCATCAACTCGCCGGTCAGCGCTTCGCGGCCGAAGAAGCGCTCGGCGTCGCCCTCCTCGAACACCGTCAGGCCGAGGTACGGCGAGCGGTCGCCGGCGGGCTGCCGGGCCTGCTCGGACTGCAGCCTGTACCAGCGGCTCTCCCACTCGGCGCGGTCGCCGCCGCAACCCTCCACATAGGCCAGGGTGACGGCCAGCGACGGCACGGTGAGCCCGGCCGCCGCCTCGGAGAGCATCGTCGCGGAGTAGTGCACCCGGGTCGCCAGCACCCGGTAGCTGGGCCGCCCGGCCGCCTCGCGCAGCCGCCGCAACTCCCACGCGAACCGCTGGACCGGACCGGCCTCCGGATCGACCGGACGCTCCGCACGACCCATTCGCACATCCCCCGCCGGCTGGTATCGGCCCTGGTCGGCGCGCCTATTGCCGACCATTCGTTGTCCGGCGATTGATTGATCGCCGCCGGCCAATGAGCGGATAGACGATAACCGTTGCTAGACCGGTGGACGGAACCGGGCTCGACGGGGGTCGGTACCGGCCGGTCCACGCGGTGGATCGGTATCCGAAGGCACTGCCGGAATACCGAGGGAGGCCGCCCGAGAAACCTGTAAAGGCCAATCGAATGTACGGAGGACTCACGCCCGCGCCACCGTGGCGACCCGGGTGTGGACCTCCTGGACGAAGGACGGCCGCGCCGGCCGACCGGCGCCGCCATCGATGTACCGACACGGAGGGAACCGCAGTGAGGAACATGTTCACCGGCGTCAAGCAGTGGGGGATCGCCCTGGTCGCCATGGCGGCGATCGTGGCTCCGGCCCAGGTCGCGAACGCCGCGCCCGGCGCCGCGGGCCCGCAGGGAGCCTTCGCCGAGCAGGCCCGCAGCGCCGGCCTCGACCAGCGCCAGGCGCGGCAGCTGCAGGCCGAGGTCGACAAGGTCCTGGCCGGCCTCAAGACCGGTGGCCGGCAGATCAGCGCCAACGAGGTGATGTCCGCCGACGGCCGGGTCAAGACGGTCGTCCCGCTGCCCGGCGAACAGCGCGCCCGCTCCCTTTCCGGCGCGTCGGCGCTGGCCAATTGCTCGTACGAATACCTCTGCCTGTTCGACTACCCCAACTTCAGCGGAACGCTGCGCCAGCTCTACTACTGCGATTTCATCAACCTCGGCGACTACGGCCTCAACGACCGGCTGGAGTCGTACGACAACTACCAGACGACGGGCACGGTCGCCCGCTTCTACAACTGGGAGAACCGCTGGGTGCAGAAGTTCGCCAGCACGGCCCCGCACACCGACTACAACCTCAACCGCTGGGCCGGCCTGGCCAACATGATCGACGGCGTCGACCCCTGCTGATCACCGCAGCCGGATAGCCGCCCGGGGGGGCGGGTGAGCCGTCGGCTCACCCGCCTCACCGGTGATCCCCGGCGAAGCGCCCGGCCAGCGCGGGATCGCCGAACACGGTGATGCCGGCGATCCCGTCACGGCGGACGTCGAGCACCGCAACGCCGAACGGCTGCCCTTGCAGGTACGCGGCCACCGCGGGCTGGCCGTTCGCGATGGTGCGCTGCATGTGCCAGTCCCCGGGGTCGCCCACAGCGCTGCTGAGCACCGCAGAGCAGGCTTCCTTGCCGGCGAACCAGGCCCGGTCGGGCACCAGCTCCAACGTCGCGTCGGCGCGCAGCATGGCGATCAACAGTTGCACCTCGGCGCTCTCGAATGCCCGTACGTAGGCGTCGAGCAGGCGCCGCGCCTCCGGAGAAGTCGGCTCGACCACGTCCTCCGGGGCCGGCGCGGCCTGCGCGAGCCGTGCCCGGGCACGCTGCAGGCGGCTCTTGACCGCCGCCACCGAGGTGTCCAGCATGGCGGCGACCTCGGTGGCCGAGAAGCCCAGCACGTCGCGCAGGAGCAGGACGGCACGCTGGTTCGCCGGGAGCGTCTGCATCCCGGCGATGAGCGCCAGCCGCAGGTCGTCACGGTCGGCGGCGAACGGCTGGATCCAGTGAGCCGGCGCCAGGACCTCCGCGGACTCGCCGGCATCGCCCGCAGGCCCTCCGATCCCGGACGGCAGGGCGCGGCGAGCGCGGTCACGGGCGCCGTTGAGGCAGACGTTCGTGGCAATGCGGTAGAGCCATGTCCGGGCGGAGGCGCGCTGCTCGAAACGCTCCCAGCCGCGCAGGCCACGCAGGTACGTCTCCTGCACCGCGTCCTCGGCCTCGTCCCACGAGCCGAGCATCCGGTAGCAGTGGGCGAGCAGCTCTCCTCGCAGGGCGGCCGCTGCTTCCTCGAATCCGTTCACGATCACATTGTGGAGCGCAGCCACGACCCCGCCCTCTCGATCGCGTCGTCGGCAACGGCCATCCGGCCGGCCGCCATCTGGAACGTGTGCAGCTGACCCGGGAACTCCTCGAGGCGTACATCGACACCGAAGCCTCGAAGGTGATCCGCCAGCCGCCTGCTGTCGTCGAGCAGGGCCTCGTCGGCGCCGACCTGCAGACAGGTCGGCGGCAGGTCCCGCGCATCGGCGTGCAGCGCGGACGCGAGCGGGTCATGCGGGTCCGCGCCGGCCAGGTAGCCCTCCCCCAGGCCCCGCACCAGCTCGCGGGTGAAGAACGGGTCGGTCCCGCTGTCGTAGGAGCCGCCGGTCGCCTCCAGGTCGACCCAGGCCGAGATCAGCAGCATCGAGACCGGCGGCGCAACCGCGCTGTCACGGGCCCGCAGCGCGACGGCCAGGGCCAGGGCGGCGCCGCACGAGTCGCCGACGAGCGCGACGCGCGTCGCTCCGCCGTCGAGCAGCCGGCGGTACGCGTTCATCACGGTGTCGATCTGGCTGGGGAACACGTGGTCGGGGACGAGGCCGTACTCGGCCACGAACGTCGCCATGCCCGCGGCGCGCGCCAGGTGCCCGAACATCCGCCGGTGGGTCGCGGCCGAGCCGCTGATGAAGCCGCCACCGTGAAGGGCCAGCACCGCAGCTCCCGGCAGGGCGTCACGCGGGCGCAGCCACAGTCCGGCCGGATCGTCGGTCCGTTCTTCGTCGATGCCGTCGGGCTCCGTCGCGAGCGCCCCCCAGTCGCTCTGTTCGTCACGCGCCGTCGCTTCCCAATGCATGCGGATCGGATCCGATGTCGTCGTCATGTAAGGCAGACCCACGAACCCCCGGGAAGGAATCGGTCGTCATGCCGTGATCCCGCTTCCCCTACGATCGACGGCGACCACGGAGAGGCCGTCGATGACCATGCCGGCGCGGGATCAGCCGGTCCGCGCCCGCGGCGGGCTGCGCGGGGTGCTCACGCTGATCGGGCTGTTCCTGGCGGTCGTGGCGACCCTCCAGCTCGGCTTCACGCTGACCTCGCTGAGCGGCCACGACGTCAGGGACGCCCGCCGCGTCGGCCAGGCCACCGTCGAGTCCTGCGAGCGGCGCGGCCCGGTCGGCCTCACCTACGGTTATTGGGACGCGTGCCTCGTGTCGATCAGGTGGAACGACGGTGTTCCGGAGTACGGCCGGCTCGAGGAGCCGCACCTGTTCGACGCGAGCGAGGTCGGCACGACGGTCCAGATCGGCGACAACGGCACATCCCGCAGCGGCCCCACCTACTCCCGCGCCACCTTCCCGCCACGGCCGGTGCTCGCAACGCTGGGAGTGATCGTCTTCGTCGTAGGCGCCATCGCCGGCCTCATCCTCCTCGGGGTCCTCCGGCGCTTGCTCCGCCGCGCATCAGAACGCCGCTGAGCGTCCGGCAGCGGTCCT
>Ga0190269_10001740_pt1 | contig 10287 bp, 8 predicted proteins | sample Popmic249IS_FD_133749 | JGI IMG/M metagenome (GOLD analysis project Ga0190269, IMG submission 133749) | Populus adjacent soil microbial communities from riparian zone of Blue River, Arizona, USA - 249 IS | ecosystem: Environmental > Terrestrial > Soil > Riparian zone | place: USA: Arizona... | reverse complement strand
TCGGTGGCGCCGCCGGGGCCGCCGCGGTTGGTGATCAGGAACGGCTCGGCGAAGAGCTGCATCGTGCCGATGACCGAGAGCACGACGCAGAACAGGATGATCGGCTTGAGCAGCGGCGGGGTGATGAAGAAGAACTGCTTGACCTTGCTCACCCGATCGAGCGTGGCGGCCTCGTAGACGTCCTCGGGGATCGACTGCAGCCCGGCCAGGATGATGATGGCGTTATAGCCCGCCCAGCGCCAGGTCACCGCCATGATCAGCAGCGCCATGGCCGCCGGCCGCTCGGAGAACCAGGATACCGAGGAAATGCCGACCGCGTTGAGCAGCTTGTTGATGATGCCGAAATCGAGATTGAACATCAGCCGGAACACCGCCGAATAGGCGACCTCGCCGACCACGACCGGGGCGAAGAAGGCGAAGCGGAAGAGGCCGCGGGCCTTGAGCAGCTGGGAATTGAGCAGCACCGCCATGACGGTCGCCAGCGCGATCATCACCGGCACCTGGATCACCAGAATGACGAGGGTGTTCTGCAGAGCGTTGTAGAAGGCGGGATCCCCGAACAAGCGCCCCCAGTTGAAGCCGGGATTGTAGCGCCAGGGATTGATGCGCGTGTTCTGGAACGAGATCAGGAACGAGTTGATGATCGGCCAGAGCCAGAACAGCGAAAAGATCAGCAGGTACGGCGCCAGGAATCCGTAGGCCGTCCGGTTGCGAAGCCGCATAGGGTCCCCTCCCAAGATCTGCGTTTCCGAGCGCTGCCGGCACCGGGGCACTCTGCCCGCCGTCGCCGCTCCTCCCGCCGCCATCCCCGCGGACGGGGTCCACGGCGAAACTCGGCGGCGGCTCCCGCTCGCGCGGAATGACGAGGTGGGCGGGGGCCGGCCGGCAGACGCCGAGCCGGTGCCCGGCCAACGCGCAGGAAAGCGCCGGGCGATGGGCTCGCCCGGCACAAGAGCGTCATTCGGCGATCGGGATGCCGGTGGCGGCGGTGATCTGGTTGGCCGCGTCGTCGAGGGCCGCCTGGGCGTCCGGATATTCGCCCGCCAGGTACTTGGTCTGCACCGAGCGGTAGATGGCTTCCGCATCCCCGAGGAAGGGCGTGCCGCGGCTCGGCTTGATGGCCGGCAGGGTGGCGAGGATGTCGGTCCACACGGCCTGGCCGCCCCAATAGGGCTGCTGTTCGGCGACGTAGGGATCCTCGAGCGCCGAGAGCAGCGACGGCACGAGGCCGAAGGACTTGAGCATGGTCACCTGGCCCTCATTGGTGCCGAGGGTGTAGTTCACATAGGCCCAGGCGGCTTCCTTGTTCTGCGACACGGAGGTGATGGCCAGGGACGAGCCGCCCAGATTGGCGGCGCGCGGGCCGTCCGCGGTCAGGCTGGGCATCTGGTAGACGCCCCACTTGCCCGACAGGTCCGGCGAGGTGGAGCGGATGGTGCCCTCGTACCAGCCGCCATACATCTGGCTGGCCACGGTGCCGGCGGTATTGGCCTGGATCTTCTCGTCCCAATTGCCCGCGGTCAGGGTGCCGGCATCCTTCATCTCCTTGACCTTTTCCAAGGTGGCGACGCAGGCGGGCTGGTTGATGGTGATCGACTGGCCGTCGAGCGAGAAATAGCCGCAGCCCTGCTCGTTGGAGATCATCCGGAACCATTCGCTGTCGCCGTTGAAATCGGCCTGGGCCATGACGACGCCCGGATTGGCTTCGGAAATCTTCTTGCCCGCGGCGATGAAATCGTCCCAGGTCTTGATGGTGGCCGGATCGACGCCGGCCTTCTCGTAGTAGTCGCGGCGGTAGAACACGGCCACCGGGCCCGAATCCCAGGGCATGGCATAGGCGGCCTCGCCCACTTCCAGCTCCGTGCGCTTGAACTCGGGGAACAGGGCCTTGATCTCGGGCGTGTAGCCGAGGGTGGTGAGGTCGACGAAGCAGTCCGGGAACTGGCTCCAGAAGATCTCCGCCTCGAAATTCTCCACCGACACGATGTCGGGCAGGCCCTCGCCGCCGGCGGCGCAGCCGGCCAGGGTCTTGTCGTAGACCTGCTGGTTGCCGAGGTCCTCCACCGTCACCTTGACGTCGGGATATTGCTTGTTGAAGCCCTCCACCGTCGCCTGCAGCGACGAGGCGGCGACGTTCCAGCTCCAGATGGTCAGTTCGCCCGACTGGGCGAAGGCCGGGCCGGCGCCCAGGCCGACGACCAGGGTCAGCGCGGTCGCGCAAAGCAGTTTGGCGCGCATGGAAGTTCCTCCCTTTTCCATTGCTCTTATGGTGAGCGCTTCCTAATCTAGCCATGGCGCGCCCTCCGTCCCATCGAAGGGGAAGATGAAGTTGCAGGAAAGTAAGAAGCCGGCCAAACGCTTCTGGGAGCCCAAGAAGAGCAGCGTCGAAGCCGTGCCCAACAGCCTGGTGGTGGCCCATGAGCAGCCCGGCATCATGTGCCAGGCCCACTGGCACGCCCAGGTCGAGATCAACTACGTGTTCCGCGGCGCGGTCGAATACCAGATGTGCGGGCACCGGGCGGTGTTCCGGGAAGGCGACCTGGCGGTGTTCTGGGGCGGCCTGCCCCACCAGGTGGTCGACACCGAGGAGGATACCTGGTTCATCGCCATCCACCTGCCGCTGGTGCACTTCTTCCGGCTGCGGCTTTCGGCGGAGCTGACCCGCAAGATCACCCACGGGGCGACGGTGGTGACGGCGGCTCCCGACGGCAGCGACGCGGCGAGCTTCAACCGCTGGTCCGACTACATGCGCTCGGGCGACCCGGCCAAGTGCGACCACGCCGTCGAGGAATTGCTGCTGCGCATCGACCGCATCCAGTTCGACCGCTTCCAGCTGCTCGAGCCGGTGGGCAAGTCCAGCAGCCACGGCGAGCCGGCCGACCAGCTCTCCTTTGGCAACATCGCCAGCATCTGCGCCTACATCGCCGAGAATTTCCGCCAGGACATCGATTCGGCGGCCATCGCCTCCTTCGCCGACATCCATCCCAAATACGCCATGAGCGTCTTCAAGAAATCGACGGGCATGACGCTCAGCGAATACATCAACCTGCTGCGGCTCTCCTATGCCCAGGCCATGCTGATGAAGGACGAGGACAATGTGCTGCGGGTGGCGATGGAGAGCGGCTTCGGCTCGCTGAGCGCCTTCAACGCCGCCTTCCGCAAGATCGCCGGCATGTCGCCCTCGGATTTCCGCCGCGACATGCGCGGACGGCCGGCGCCGCGGCCGGTGACCGCGGCCGACTTCAACTAGGCCGCTTCGGGAGCGGTCCTGGCGGCGGGAGCCGCCTGTCCCCCGCCGAGCCGTCCGGCGAGCGCCAGGCTGACGAGGAGCCCGGGCAGCAGCATGGCGAGGCCGATGCGGAGGCCGGTCGCCTCGGCCACGAAGCCGATGAGCGGCGGGCCGACGAGGAAGCCGATCAGCGCCACGAAGGAAAGCGTCGCCACATTGCTGGCGGCCGAGCGGTCGCCGAGCCCGGCGGCGGCGGTCACCGCCAGGGGAAAGCCGACGGAGGCCCCGAGCCCGATGGCTGCGAAGGCGGCGAGCGCCAGGGGCGTGCTCGGCGCCAGGGCGAGGGCGAGGACGCCCGCCACGGCGAGGAGGCCGCAGGCGCGGGCCAGGGGCACGGCGCCGAACCGCAGCTTGAGCGCGTCGCCGCCGAAGCGGCCGGCCGCCACCATCAGCGCGAAGAGGGAATAGCCGAGGCCCGCCTGGCCGGCGGGGGCCGCGAAGGTCTCGCGCAGGAACACCGCCGACCAGTCGGCGACGGCGCCCTCGGTCATGGTGATGCCGAAGGTGAAGAGGCAGATCCCGAGCAGGGCCGGGCCGGGCAGGCGGGGGCGTTCGGCGGGCGCGGCGGCCGGAGCCGGCGGCAAGGCGGGCAGGCCCCGGGCGAGGAACAGGGCCACGGGCAGCACGGCGAGGGCGGGGCCGAAGACGCCGGGGAAAGGCGGCAGGGCGAGCCCGGCGAGGCCGGCGCCGACGAGGCTGCCGGCCATGATGCCCAGGCTCCAGAACCCGTGGCAGGTGCTCATGATCGGCCGTCCGGAGCGCTTCTCGATCTCGTCGGCCATGACGTTGAGGCCGAGCTCCAGCACCGACAGGGCCGATCCGACCACGGCCAGGGCGCAAAACAGCAGCGGCACCGACGGCGCCAGCGGCGGCAAGGCCACCAGCGCCAGGAACACCGGGAAGCCCCAGATGATGGTGCGCCGGGCCCCGATGCGGCCGACGAGGCCGCCGGCCACGGGCAAGGTGAGGAGAATGCCGGCCGGCATGCCGAGGAGCGCCAGGGCCAGGGTGGCCGGACCTACGCCCAGGGCCGCCTGCACGTCCGGAATGCGCGGCAGCCACGCGCCGAAGGCCACGGGCTGCAGGAAGAAGACCAGCATGATGCGGAGCTGCGGAGACATGGCGGTGTTCCGGTGGCGGGTCACGCCCTGCGCGGCGTGCCCATGGGGAAGGGCATGTAGCCGACGAAGCCGGTGAGCTTCCAGCGGCCCTCGACCTTGCGGCAGAAATAGAGGGTCTGCCAGTTCATCACGTCCCGGCCGCCATCGGCGCGGGCGATGGTGCCGTCGAATTTCTTGTGCGCCACGGCGACGTCGCCGGAGATCTCGATGTGCTGGAGCGTGGTGGCACGGAAGATGCCGGTGCGCCGGTCCTCCGCATAGGCGACCCGGGCGCTCTCGGCCGCCTGGCGCAGCCACTCGTCGCGATAGGCCTCGAGGGTGGGGAAGCCGACGCGCCAGCTGTCGGGATTGTCCGAGCCACCGGCATTGATGCCGAGGAAGCCCTCGCGGACGAAATCGCCGTCGACCATGGCCCAGTCGGCGGCGACGAAGGCATCGATGTCGCGCTCCACGAGCATGCTCCAGATCGCGCCGCGGTCGGGATCCTGGGGAAAGGGGTTGGCGAGGACGGACATGGGGGCCTCCGGGCAGGGCGAAAGTGGTAAGACCAATTGGAGACCACACGCCGGATAAATCAAGCCCTTAGAAGCGTCTCGGCGCGAAAATTTACACTTTTCCGGCGCGTGGCGTCGGCCTCTCCGGCGTCCTGCGGCGCGCGTGGCGTCCAGGCCTGGGGGAACCGGCCTCGGCTGCGAAAAGACGAGTCCAGGGTCGAATTTTCCAGGAGGCGGGGTAAAGCGACCGGCGGGATGGCGTTTTCTGCCGCAAATTTGGGCGGTTCGGAAAACGTGCATACGCTCTTGACTCCCGATTGGAGCCGTCCATAATCGTGTAAATCGTTTACAAAAATTGGACCGCTTTTGGCATTGTCCAGACCGAGCGGCCACGCCTGAGGGGGCGGTGTCTATGAAGGTTGGGATCGTCGGTCTCGGGTACCGGCTGGGGTATCTCGCGCGCATTTTTTCGGCCAGCCTCGACGACTTCGAGGTGGTGGGCCATGTGGACCCGGAGCCCGCCGGCCTGTCCTATACCCAGGAATTCGGCATCGGCACCGGCCGGGCCTATCCGAGCCTCGAGGCTCTTCTCGCCGGCGAAACCCTCGACCTGCTGATGGTCGGCTCCCCCAACCACCTGCATCTCGAGCACATCCGCACCGGCCTCGAGCACGGGTTGAAGGTGTTCACCGAAAAGCCGGTCGTCACCACGATCGAGGAGACCATGGCGCTGGCGCAGCTCATCGCCCGGCACGGCTCCGACAACGTCATGGTCGGCCTGGTGCTGCGCTACGCGCCGCTCTATGTCGACCTGCGCAAGGCCCAGGCCGACGGGCTCCTGGGCGACGTCGTCTCCATCGAGGCTTCCGAGCACATCGCGCCCTATCACGGCGCCTTCTTCATGCGCGACTGGCGGCGCTACGAGCGCTATTCCGGCAGCTTCATGCTGGAGAAGTGCTGCCACGACCTCGACCTCTACAACGGGGTGATGGGCTGCCGCCCGGCCTATGTCTCGAGCTTCGGCGGGCGCAAGAGCTTCATCCCCGAGAACGCTCCGGCCAATTGGGGCGTCAACGACGTCGAGGTCTACCACCGCAAGCCGAGCGGCTGGATGGGCACCGACAAGGTGTTCGACAGCGATGCCGACATCATCGACTTCCAGACGGCGATCGTCGAATACGCCAACGGCTCGTCGCTCTGCTTCCACACCAATCTCAACGTGCCCGACGAATACCGGCGCTTCGCGGTGATCGGTGCCAAGGGCATGGCCGAGGGCGACTTCGTGCGCAATTTCTTCCGCGTGCACGATGCCCGCACGTCCGACAAGCTGATCGACACGGTCTATACGGGCTCCGAGCTCTCGGTGCATTACGGCGCCGACGAGCAGATGGCCCGGGACATCGCCGCCCACCTGGTCAATGGCGCGCCGCTGCCGGTCTCGGTGGTCGACGCCCTCGAGGCCGGGCTCCTGGCGCTCTCCATGGACGAGGCGCGGCGGACGCGCAGCGTGGTCGACATGGCGCCCATCTGGCGACGCTTCGACGACGCCCTCGCGGGCAAGACGGTCTGAGGAGCGGGCGATGACCGGATCGAGAAGCGCCACGATCTTCGCCCTCCTGCTGCTGACCCCCGCCGTCCTCTACATCCTCGCCATCGTCGCCTATCCCCTGGTCGACACGATCAACCTCTCGTTCACCAACGCGGCCCTGCGCCCGACCTACAAATGGGTGGGCCTCGACAATTACGAGAAGATCTTCCGCGGCGATTTCAACGAAGTCATCCTGCGCACCTTCATCTGGACCTTCTTTTCGGTGGCGCTGAAGATGCTGATCGGCACCTGCGGGGCGGTGCTGCTCAACGCCGCCGTGCCCGGCCGCGCCATCTTCCGCGTGCTGACCATGCCGCCCTGGATCGTGCCCATCGCCATCGGCATCTTCATGTGGGGCTGGATGTACAACGGCCAGTTCGGGATGATCTCGGGCCTGCTGCAGAATTTCGGCCTCATCGACGGGCCGCTGCCCTTCCTGGCCTACGGCCACACGGCCTTCTGGGCGACCGTGGTGACCGACGTGTGGATCGGCGTGCCCATGGTGACGATCTATCTCCTGGCGGCCATGCAGTCGATCCCGCGGGACCTCTACGAGGCCGCCTGGGCCGACGGCGCGGGACGCTTCTACCGCTTCCGCCGCATCACCCTGCCGATGATCGTGCCGGCCATGGTCACCATGTCCATGCTGTCGCTCATCGCCACCTTCAATTCCTTCGACATCATCTGGATCCTGACCCAGGGCGGGCCCTCGGGCCAGACCACGACGATGATCATCGACACCTACAAGACCGCCATCGGCTCGTACAAGTTCGGCGAGGGCGCGGCCCGGGCGGTGGTCATCTGCGTCTTCCTCTCGGTGTTCTGCGTCCTCTACTTCCGCACCGTCAGCAAGTTCTCCGCGAGGGCAGGCCAATGAGCAAGGCGCCGATGATCGACCGCTATACCTGGTACGAGAAGCTCGGCATCTATGCCGGCATGGCCCTGTTCCTGTTCTTCGTGCTGGCACCCTTCATCGAAGGCTTCCTGGTGTCGCTGAAGCCGCTCAACCACCTGTTCTCGACCCCCTACCGGTTCTGGCCCGACGACGGCAATTTCGACGCCTATTTCCGCATCTGGGAAAGCGTGCCCATGCTGGGGCGCTACATCCTCAACTCGATCTTCATCTCCTCGGTGGCCACCCTCATCGCGCTGGTGATGATCGTGCCGGCGGCCTATGCCTTCGCCCGCTTCCGCTTCCCCGGCAGCGGCATCGCGCTCGGCGCCTTCCTCGCGGTCAACATGTTCTCGGGCGCGGTGCTGTTGATCCCGCTCTACCGGCTGATGCGCTCGTTCGGCGTGCTCAACACCTATTTCGCCATGATCGTGCCGGGCGTCGCCTTCCTCATCCCCACGGGGATCTGGCTGCTGCGCACCTACATGATGCGCATCCCGCGCGAGCTCGAGGAGGCGGCCCTGGTGGACGGGGCGAGCCGCTTCTACACGTTCCGGCGGGTGATCCTGCCGCTGGCCACCCCGGGCATCTCCGTCGTCGCCATCTACGCCTTCCTGACGGCCTATGCGCAGCAGTTCATCTTCGCTTTGACCTTCAACTCCAAGACCGAGTTCATGCCGCTGCCCGTGGGCCTCTTCGCCTTCTTCGGCCGGCAGGAGGTCATCTGGAACGAGCTCATGGCCGCCAGCTTCGTGGGCATCCTGCCGGTGCTCGTGGTCTTCATCTTCTTGCAGCGCTACCTGGTGGCCGGCCTGACCGCCGGCGCGCTCAAGACCTGAGAATTCCGCGCGGCGCGCCGCACGGACCGAAAAAGGCGGCAGGCGCCATGATGCCCGCCGCCCTGGCCCCAAAACGGGGCACAAAAAGGAAGGGAAACGCAATATGACCATCCAGACGAGAATGCTCGGGGTCGCGGCGCTGGCGCTCATGGCCTCCACGTCCGCCCCCGTCCTGGCCCAGGACCAGACGGTCACCATGATCCAGTGCGGCGACGCCCTGGCCGACGGCTATGACGGCTTCATCAAGACCTGGGAAGAAAAGAACCCCGGCTTCAAGGTCGAGGTCGAGGTGGTGGGCTGGGCCCAGTGCCAGGACAAGATCACCACGCTCGCCGCCGCCGGCACCCCGGTGGGCCTGGCCTATGTGGGCTCGCGGACGCTCAAGCAGTTCGCCGACAACGACCTGATCGTCCCCATCCCGATGACGGACGAGGAGAAGGCCTCCTACTATCCGAACATCGTCTCGACCGTGACCATCGACGACACCCAGTGGGGCGTGCCGGTCGCCTTCTCGACCAAGGCGCTGTTCTGGAACAAGGGCCTGTTCGAGCAGGCCGGCCTCGACCCGGAAAAGGCCCCGGCCACCTGGCAGGAGCTCTACGACACCGCCAAGGCCGTGACCGACAAGACCGACGCCGCCGGCTTCGGCCTCGTGGCCAAGACCATGGACAACACCATGCACCAGTTCCTGCACTGGGTGTACACCAATGACGGCAAGGTCATCGACGGCGACGAGATCGTCCTCGACAGCCCGCAGAACCTCGAGGCCCTCGAATGGGTCAAGAAGATGGTGGAAGTGTCCGAGGAAGGCCCGACGGCCTATGAGCAGAACGAGCTGATCGCGCTGTTCAACGACCAGAAGATCGCCATGATCGAGCAGGGACCCTGGATGCGCAACCGCATCAACGAGGGCATCGAATGGGGCGTCGCCCCGCTGCCGCTCGGCCCCCAGGCCAAGGGTCCCGGCACCCTGCTGATCACCGACAGCCTCGCCGTCTTCAAGGGCACCGGCTACGAGGACAAGGCCATCGACCTGGCCAAGTGGCTCACCAATCCCGAGAACCAGTTCTACTACGAGAAGACGCAAGGGTTGACCCCGCTGCGTCCGGTGCCGGAAGTCGAGAGCCTCGTCGCCGAAGACCCGACCTGGAAGCCCTTCCTCGACGGCATCTCCAATGGCGGTCCCGAGCCCCTCTTCCTCGACTACAAGGGCTTCGAGAACGTGGCCATCGAGATGATCCAGTCGGTCGTCACCGGCCAGGCCGAGCCCGCCGAGGCGCTCAAGGCCGCCGACGAAGCCGCCGAAGAGTTCAAGTAAGCGCGAACCGGGCCGGCGCCCCCGCGGCGCCGGCCTCCCCGACGACTCCGCCCCCGCGGCGGAACCCCCGCCTGGAGATATACCGCCGTGTCGCAGCTGGCCCTGTCCAACCTGACCAAGTCCTTCGAGAAGCTCGAGATCATCCGGGGCGTCGACCTCACGGTGGAGGAGGGCGAATTCGTGGTCTTCGTGGGCCCTTCGGGCTGCGGCAAGTCCACCCTGCTGCGCATGATCGCCGGGCTCGAGGACGTCACCGGCGGCGAGATCATCATCGGCGGCAAGACCGTCAACGACCTGCCGCCCGTCCGCCGCGGCATCGCCATGGTGTTCCAGTCCTACGCGCTCTACCCGCACATGACGGTGTTCGAGAACATCGCCTTTCCCCTGCGGGTCGAGAAGCTGCCCAATGACGAGGTCAATGCCCGCGTCCACCAGGCCGCGCGCGTGCTGCAACTCGAGCAGCGCCTGCAGCAGCGGCCCGGCACCCTGTCCGGCGGCCAGCGCCAGCGCGTCGCCATCGGCCGCGCCATCGTCCGCCAGCCCAAGATCTTCCTCTTCGACGAGCCCCTGTCGAACCTCGACGCCGCGCTCCGCTCGGAAATGCGCATCGAGCTCATGGAGCTGCACAAGCGCCTGGGCTCGACCATGGTCTACGTGACCCACGACCAGGTGGAGGCCATGACCATGGCCGACAAGATCGTGGTGCTCAATGCCGGCCGCATCGAGCAGATCGGCTCGCCCCTCGA
>Ga0190269_10001739_pt1 | contig 10289 bp, 7 predicted proteins | sample Popmic249IS_FD_133749 | JGI IMG/M metagenome (GOLD analysis project Ga0190269, IMG submission 133749) | Populus adjacent soil microbial communities from riparian zone of Blue River, Arizona, USA - 249 IS | ecosystem: Environmental > Terrestrial > Soil > Riparian zone | place: USA: Arizona... | reverse complement strand
GCAGCATCTGGCAGTGCCCGGTCGTGCTGCTGGCCGACGTGCGCAGCGTCGGTGTCCAGGGTGACGGGCGCACCTACGGGCACCCGATCGTGCTCCGCCCGGTCACGAGCGAGGACGCGATGACCGCGGACTGGGCCCGGGTTCCGTTCGAGGTGCTGTCCAAGATTTCGACGCGGATCACCAACGAGGTACGGGACGTCAACCGGGTCGTGGTCGACGTGACGAGCAAGCCGCCGGGCACCATCGAGTGGGAATGAGCACTCCTACCCCCACTGTGGAGACCCGAATCCCCTTGTGACGACTATCACTCCGGTGGGTTTGGTGCGGTACCGTGGACTGAGCCGCACCGCGGTGAGCAGGTTCAACGCATCGAGCCGTCGGTGTCCGGCGGGTTCGGGTGGGGGGATCGAACCATTTGTGCCCTCGTTCGAGCCGTCTTCTGATTGGTCGGCGCCTCGCCGGGGAACCCATACTTTCTGGTCGAACATCTGAACGCGGACGAACGTCTATGCGAATGTACGTCCGCTAGTTCGGGACGCGACGGTCCAAACGTCCGCGATCCAGCAGTTGGCGCGTCGATCCGATCGGCGCGGCCTTCGACCCGGCCCAGGCCCAGGAGGATTCGGGGTGCAAGCGAGACCTTGGCGGCGGCGTGCCGACCGCCCCCGTCCGGCTGGCCGTCGGTGGAGCCGTGGGCTCCGCCGCGGCGGCACATTCGCTCGACGCGTGCTGGTGAGGCGGCGTGGCGGGCTCGACGCCGGCGCTCCGCCCGGCGCCGACGAGATGCAGCCGGTCGGCCCGTACACCACGCTCACGTGGCCCGATGGGGAGACCCGGAGAGTCGGCGACGCGGTGCACGGTACCCCCGTTCGGCGGCGTGCCGTCGAGGACGTCCGCCCGGAGACCGCGGCGGAGCGGCTGGCCAACGAGGCGCCCCAGTCGGCGCCACTGCTCACCGGCGAGCACACGATCACCCGCCGTTGCCAGTTCGCGATCGTGCAGTCCTGCACGCTGGCGAGCCTGCTGCTGGGGATGGCCGCGATCTTCGCCGTGCTCCACGGCGAGGTGCAGATCGCCGCGGCGGTACTGCTCGGCTGCGTCGCGTTCGACGGTGTGGACGGTGCGCTGGCCCGCGCGTTCGGCGTCTCGACGCCGTTCGGGGCACAGATGGACTCGTTGGCCGACATGTGCTCGTTCGGCATCGCCACGCCCGTCGTGGTGTTCGCCTGGCTGGTCGGGCCGAGCCCGGTCGTGCTGGCGGGTGCGGCGTGTGCGCTGATCGCGTTCTGCGCGGCGATCCGGCTGGCCCGGTTCAACGTGTCGCCGAAGAACGGGCGCTTCTTCTCCGGCGTGCCGACGACGATCGCCGCCGCCATCGCGGTGATCGCGGTGCTCCTGCGGCCGGATGCCGGCCGGTGGGCCGCGCCGCTGTTCGTCGCCGCGCTGGCCATCGCGATGGTCAGCTCGTTCCCGTACCTGAAGATCGGGGCGCTGCGGCGGGTGCCGAAGTGGCTGCTGCCGCTGGGTGCGGTGGCGGTGGTGCTCGACCCGACGACGACGCTCGGCCTCCTGGTCGGCGCCTACCTGCTGAGTGGCCCGCTCCTCTGGGCCCGCCAAAAGCGCGGAGTCACAGAGGTGTGAGCGGCCCGTTCGAAAAAGCCGCCTCCCCCGTAGGGGAGGCGGCTTTTTCAGCAGGACTACTCGTCCCGCCACCGGGCGAGGACGGTCTCGCCGCCGACGACGCGCTCGCCGGGGGAGACCAGCGGCTCGGCCTTGTCGGCCGGGAGGTAGACGTCGGTGCGGGAACCGAAGCGGATCAGGCCGTAGCGCTCGCCCTTGGCGAGCAGCGCCCCGATTCCCGCCCGGTTGACGATCCGCCGGGCGATCAGCCCGGAGCGCTGCGCCACGACGACACGGCCGTGCACGGTCTCCAGCACGGTGTAGCAGGCGACGTTGTGCTCGGCCGCCGCAGTCATCGCGTTCGCGTACCCGCCCTCCTCGCGCAGGACCGACACCACGCGCCCGGCCACCGGCGACCGGTTCACGTGCACGTCGAGCACCGAGAGGAACACCGAGATCCGCAGCCACTCGTCGGGGCCGAACCGGTCGTCGGTCAGCCGCTCCACCGCGAGCACCTTGCCGTCCGCGGAGGAGACGACGGCCTGCGGGTCGTCCGGCACGATCCGCCGGGGGTCGCGGAAGAACGCCGCCACCGGCACCGAGAGCGCCGCGGGCACCAGCCAGGCCTTCGACCGCGGGCGCAGCAGCTTCGTCAAAACCGCCGCTCCGGCCACCAGCCCACCGAACGCGACGCCGTTGGAGTCGATGCCCATGCGCTTGGTGACGGCCACGTGGCTCGGCACGACCGCCGGTCCGAGCCGGGCCGCGAGGTGCGGCGTCGCCGGGTTGAAGCGCAGCTGGTGCACCCGCAGCGGCGGGAACGACCGGAAGACCCGGTCGGTGCGCACCGCGTGGTCGGCGGCGACACCGGCGAGCGGGTCGCCGGCCGTCGCGTCGGTGGCGACCGCCAGCACCCCGTCGGCGGCGAGCAGCGGACGGATCCGGTCGACCACGGTGGGGTGCAGCACCGGACGCGCGACGATCGCGACGTCGACCGGGGCGGCCAGCTCGGACGGGTCGGCCGGCAGGTCCTTGCGGACCGACACCCGCCCGGCGAGCGTCTCGGCGCCGGCGAGCAGGTCGTCGACGGGTCCGTCGGCGACGACGACCGCGTGGTCAGCGGGCATCAGCACCGCGAGCACCTGCTCGACGACGGCGTCCCCGGTGGTCGCGCCGATCACCAGCACGGTCTTCGGACCGGGGTGCCTGGCCACCTCACTGGTCAGCGTCTTCGCGGCGACGGGGCCGACCGGCCGCTCGGACAGCGCGAGCGGTCCGGTGTCGGGCTGTTGGGAAAGTGCGTGGTCTGCCATACCTCACCCTGGTGTCGGCGCTCAGTCGTCGGACCGGCGAACAGCCGGACGCGGCTCCAGCATATTGCTGGGAGCCGCGTCCGGCTGTTCGATCGGTCAGCGCTCGGTGACCGACCAGGTCTCTCGTGTGGACGCCGGAGCGGTGTCCACCCGGATCGCCGCGGCCAGAGCGCAGAGCAAGAATGCGCCGGCGAGCAGGAACCCGATCACGGCGCGCCGCCGCCCCGGTCGGCCGGCAGCTCCCTGGTGTCCCCGGCGCGGGCCGGCCGCTCGGCGAGCGGCACGTCGGCGGCGCTGGTGCCCGCGGTCGGGATGACGTCGGTCGCCGTGTCCGCCGTGGCGGGCCCCGCCGCCGCTTCTCCGGACGTGTTCCCGGCGGGGATCCGGTCGGTGTCGTCGTCGGTGTCCGGTGCCGGAGGCGTGGACCCCACGCGGGTGTCGGCCGGACGGTCGGCGACCGCGGTGGCGGTACCCGGTCCGGAGACCGGCACCGCGTCCTCGAAGCCGGCCTCGCGGTACGCCGCGGCGATGGCGTCCGCGTCGAGCACTCCGTCCACCCGGGGCAGCGACATCGACGCCAGGAACGGGTCGTTGTAGGGGTCGGGGTCGAGCGCCGGTTGCGGCGCCTGCGGCACGGTGAGCGGTGCCTCCGCGGTCGCCCGCTGCGGACGCAATGCGCTGACGAGCCCGACCAGACCGATCACGAGCAGCGTGCCGGCCCCGATCCAGGCCGCCGGGACGTTGAGCGGGTCACGGCTGATCATCGCGACTCCCCACCAAGCCACCGCCGCTGCGAAGAGCAGGGCGAAGACGAGCGAGACGCTGTCGACGGGGTGCCGCTTCATCGGGTGACCTCCAGGTCGCCGGCGCCGTGGTGGATGACCAGCGTCAGGTCGCTGGTGTCCGGGCCGTTGTCGCCGTAGTCGGTGCGGGAGCTGGAGACGCCCAGGCCCTCCTGACGCTCGCCGAGGACGTCCGCGTCACCGGCCCCGAGGTCGTACCGCACCGTGACGTCCACGTCTTCGTCCAGCTCGATGGCGGTGTCACCGAAGCCGGTGTCGACCTCGATGGTGCGGGTCGTCCCGGTGAAGTCCAACTCGCTCAGATCGAGGACGAGGTTGCCTGCTCCGAGCTCGTAGGACGGCTTGACGTCGACGAGCGTCGTCGGGACGTACTCGACGTCACGCTGGTTGGTGTCCGGGCCGCCGTCGACGTTCTCCGCGATCGAACCGATGCCGAGCGCCACCACGAGCAGCATTCCGATCGGGATCAGCCAGCGAGCCCGGCCGAACCACGCGCCCACCAGCAGACCGAGCGCGACGATCCCGAGCGACAGGGCGACGAACCCGGTGAACGGGATGGAGACGCCACTCGCGTTGATGATCAGCAGGACGACGATCGCGAGGCAGGCGATCGAGACCGTGAGCCGGCCGAGGACCGACCGCTCCTTCGGACGCTTGGCCCGGGGCCCGATGGGCGGCAGCGGGGGCACCGGAGGCTGCATCAGGCCGGGGCCGGACACCGGCGCGTAGGGCCCGTAGGGGGCGAACGGCGCCGTGTACGGCTGACCCGGCGTGCTGTACTGGCCCGGGGCGTAGGGGCCAGGCGTGTAGGGCGGCGCGCTCGCGGCGTGCGGAGCCCCGTAGGGCGCCCCGTAGGGTGCTCCGGCGGCCGCGAACGCCGCGTCCGCAGCGGGCGGGGCCGGCGGCGTCGGCGGAGTCGGCGACGTGGGGCCGAACGGCGGGGTCGGGGGGAACGGCGGGACCGAACCGGACACCGGGGCCACCGGGGGAGCCGACGCCGGGCCCGCGACCGGGGCGGTCGGGACCGTCGGGGCGGCGGCGGTCGCGGCGAACGTCACGTGGTCGGTCGGTGCGGTCGGTGCGGTCGGTGCGGTCGGTGCGGGCGGGGTGAACGGCGTCGGGCCGGGGGTGTGGAACGTACCGGCCGGGCCTGGCGTCCAGGGGCCCGCGGACGGTGCGGAGGGGCCGAAGCCGAGCGTGGGGTCGGGCGTCGGCCCGGCGGGGGTGGCCGGGTAGCCGCCACCGTGCCCACCGGCTCGTCGCAGGAGCAGCATGCCGCCGATCAGGCAGGCGGCCAGCAGCAGCGTGGACGGGAAGCCGTTGGTGAACGCGCCCACGAACACGAGCGCGGCGAGGACGATCAGCCCGACCGTGAGCGCCGGCGACGTTCCGGACCGGCCGCGTCCGAGCAGTGACTCGAGCGGCGAGGCCGGCTCGTCGTCGACCGGCAGCACGATCCAGGCGACGAGGTAGAGCAGTGCGCCGACGCCGCCGAAGAAGGCCAGCACGGTCAGGATGACGCGGAACAGGATCGGGTCGACGCCGGTCGTGCGGCCCAGGCCGGCGCAGACACCGGCGACGATCTTGCCCTGGCGCGTGCGGGTGAGCGTCCGGCCGCGGTTCCAGTTGAAGCCGCCACCGGCACCGCCGCTCCACGGCGCGCCCGTTGCGCCCGGCCCACCGGGTGCGCCCGGACCGCCCGGTGAACCCGGTGCGCCGGGTCCGCCCGGTCCGGGTGGTGGCGGCGGGGTGAACGGCGGCGGCGGTGTGGCCCCCGGGGGAGGCGTGCCATGCGGCGGCGTCGGCCCCGCGGCACGCGGCGTCGGCCCCGCGGCAGGCGGCGGCCCCGCGGCAGGCGGCGACCCCGCGGCAGGCGGCGACCCTGCAGCAGGCGGCGGCCCTGCGGCAGGCGGCGGCACCTCGGCCGTCGGCACCTCGGCCGTCGGCACCTCGGCCGTCGGCACCTCGGCCGTCGGCACGTCGGCCGTCGGGCCGGCGGCCGGGGGCGTGACGCCCGGCGTGGTTGCCTCGGAGGAGCTGGGACCGGGATCCGCGGTCGGGTCGGTCGGTCCGGCGGACGGCGTCGACCCGCCTGATGCGGAGTCCGGCGCCGCGGCCGAGCCGCGGGACGTGGTGGAGCCGGTGTCCGGCGCTGGCTCCCGGCGGGGGTCGAAGTCGTCCATGACACCGATACTCCTGGCCGAAGCCGTGCCGGACCATCAGGCACGACCCTGAGCGGACCCTGATCTGCGCCGGGCGGGTATCTCCGGGGCTCACCCCGTGGTCAGCCGTCCGTGTGCGTGTGACGATCGGAGTCGTCGACGTCTGCGTCGATGTCGACCAACGAACCCCGGGAGGCACGATCACTACGCCAGCCCACCGCGGGCCCGGCACCGGCCAGGTCGCGGCTCCTCCCGCGCCGCCTCCCGCCCCGTCGCCTCTCGCCCCGCCGCCGTTCGCCCCGACGCTGCCGGGCGCGATGCCGTACGCGGACGCCCAGCAGCTCACCGCGCGCTACCTGACGGCCAAGCAGGCCCGCGCCGAGGCCGATCGCATCGCGGCCAAGCACGCCGAGGCGCATCGCGAAGCAGTCGAACGCGCCGCCGCCCAGCACTCGAAGTCCCACGGTGCGGCCGCGGAGCGTGCGGCCGAGGCGGTCCGCAAGGCCGCCGCGCGGGCCGCAGCCGCAGCGTCTCCCGACTCCGCGCTCTCCGGTCTGGCGACGCCGTCCGGCGTGCCGATCCGGCGGCTCTACCGGCGGACGGACGACCGCGTCCTCGGCGGAGTCGCCTCGGGCATCGCCGAGCACATCGGCGTGCGCCCGCTCGTCGTCCGGCTGGTGTGCCTGGTGCTGCTGGCCTTCGGCGGCCTGGGTGCCGTGCTCTACGCGGTGTTCTGGGCGGTGCTGGCCCTCGACCCGGCCGCCGAGCAGCGCGGCAGGCACCGGGACACCGGGCAGCTCGTCGCGTTCCTCGTGTTCGGGCTCGGCATCATCGTGATCCTGCTCGGCGTCGGGGGGAACAGCCAGCTCGTGCTGGTGTGGTGCCTCGGCGTCGTGGCGGTCGGGGCGGCGCTGGTCTGGCGTCGTGCCGATCCGGTACAGCGTCGCCGCTGGGCCGCCGCCGCGCCGCAGGTGCCGTGGCTGGGCCCGGTGCTCTCCGGCGGACGGGCGATGACCGCGATCCGTCTGGTCGGGGGCGGGCTCCTCGTCATGGTCGGGCTGGTCGGGTTCCTGGTCTTCACCGGCGAGTGGCAATCCGTCCGCGACGGCCTGCTGTTCGGCACCGTGCTGCTCACCGGCGTCGCACTGGTGATCGCGCCCTGGCTGGCGCAGATCGTCAGCGAGCTGCGCAGTGAGCGCAGCGAGCGGATCCGGTCGCAGGAGCGGGCGGAGATCGCGGCGATGGTGCACGACCAGGTGCTGCACACGCTCGCGCTGATCCAGCGTCGCTCGAACGACCCCCGCGAAGTGGCTCGGCTGGCCCGTGGCCAGGAACGCTCGCTGCGCAACTGGCTCTACAAGCCGACCGCGTCCGCCACCGAGCGGATCGGCGCGGCGTTGGAGGAGGCCGCGGCCGAGGTCGAGGACGCGTTCGCGGTGAGCGTCGACGCGGTCGTGGTCGGTGACTGCGACCTGGACCCGGGTCTGACGGCGCTCGTCCAGGCCTCGCGGGAGGCTCTGGTCAACGCGGGCAAGCACGCCGGGGTAGCGTCGCTGTCGCTGTACGCCGAGATCGAACCCGACCAGGTGAGCGTCTTCATTCGCGACCGGGGCAAGGGCTTCGACCCCTCGCGCGTGGACGACGACCGGCACGGCGTGCGGGGCTCGATCCTGGGTCGGATGGAGCGCCACGGCGGCAAGGCCGAGATCCGGAGCAGCCCCGGTAGCGGTACCGAGGTCCGGCTGACGATGAAACGTGCGAACGGTGAGTAGAAGATGACCAGTCCGACTCCAGGTCCGATCCGTGTCGTGCTCGTCGACGATCACGGGATGTTCCGCGCCGGCGTCCGCGCCGAGCTCGGCGTAAGTGTCGAGGTCGTGGGGGAGGCCAGCACGGTGCCGCAGGCGGTGTCGGTGATCACCGCGCTGACGCCGGACGTCGTCCTGCTCGACGTCCACATGCCCGACGGCGGCGGGCGCGCCGTCCTGGAGGCGATCCGGCCGACGCTGCCGCAGGTGAAGTTCCTGGCGCTGAGCGTGTCCGACGCCGCCGACGACGTGATCGGCCTGATCCGGGCCGGCGCCAGGGGGTACGTGACGAAGACGATCGCCGCCGACGAGCTGGCCGACGCCGTGCGCCGGGTGGCCGAGGGCGACGCGGTGTTCTCCCCGCGCCTGGCCGGGTTCGTGCTCGACGCGTTCACGCAGCGGCCGGAGACCGTGGTGCGCGACCCGGAGCTCGACCTGCTCACGAACCGGGAGCGGGAGGTGCTGCGTTTACTGGCCCGCGGCTACGCGTACAAAGAGATCGCGTCCGAGCTGTTCATCTCGGTGAAGACCGTCGAGACGCACGTGAGCAGCGTCCTTCGCAAGCTCCAGATGTCCAACCGCTACGAGCTCTCCCGCTGGGCAGTGGACCGCCGCTTGATCTGACGGTTGCACGCCCCGTGCGGTGGTGCGTGGTCGCGTGGCGGCGGTGGCGACCCGCCACGGACATGCCCTTCGGTGGTTCCCCGCCGCGCGTGAGTATCGGTTGTGGGTAGTTGAAGCGCCGTCAGGCGCGCGTTCGAACGTGGAGCCCGCCGAGGACGGGGCTGACGGCCGCGTGCGGACGCCGGCCCCGCCGTCGGCGGGCCGTGCAGCCTCACTCTGCTTCGGCGAGGATGCCGTACAGGCGCCTGCGGGCCTCGGTGAGGATCTCGACGGCCTTGACGCGCTGCTCGTCGGTGCCGACCTGGGCGACCTGACCGGCGGCCTGGACGACCGGACCGATCGCCGCGTGCAGGTCGAGCGTGCTCTGGCCGACGCCGTCGGACACCTGCGCCCACGGCGCCGGCCCCTGGGCGAGCTTCTCGGCCTCGGCGCGGCCCTGCTCGGTGAGCGAGACCAGCCGCTTGCCGTCGCTCTCCTGGATCGTGACGAGACCCTCTTCCTCCATCAGCTGGAGCGCCGGGTACAGCGAGCCGGGACTCGGCCGCCACACGCCGTTACTACGCTCCGCGATCTCGCCGATCATCTCGTAGCCGTGCATCGGCCGCTCGTGGAGCAGCACGAGGACGGCGGCGCGGACGTTGCCGCGCCGGGCGCGACGCCCGCCCCGGCCGTGCGGCCCGAACGGACCACCGGCGGGAGGGCCGGGCGGGAACGGCGGGACACCGCCGAATCCGGGGAAGAAACCCTGACGTCCGCGGCCGCGACCACGGTGTTCATGGGGTGTGCGGTACATGAGTGCCTCCTGGGTAAGACTGTCTTCCGATGCACTAACGATATATCGGAAGAACATCTAGATGCAACCTCCAGCGAGACCAATAAGTTAGGTGGGCTCCGTCGAACGGCCCATGGTGAGCCAGCGCATTGGATTGGACGCCCGGTCAGGGTCACCAACGGGCTGTTTGGGCGCATACCATCGGTACATCTCGACTTCCTGTCTCGGCGACCGACCGGAGGTGATGGGACGCTATGCCGATGCGTGCGCTCCTGACCTTGCTCAGCCCCTGGCTGAGCACACAGCGCCAGTCCGAGCCCCAGCCATGTCCGGGGCGGGCGGAGGCATGAGCGCCGAGGCCACCCCGTTCGGGTCGAACTCGACCCAGCCGCTCGGTCGCCGCGGATCAGACGACGCGGCCACCGGCGGAGCGGTAACGGGGGGGCCGGTAGCGCGCAGAGCGCTGCGTGCGCTGCTCCGCGCCGGCGCGGCGAACGCGTCGGTGACACGGCGTAGCCGAGCGGACGAGCCGCTCGCCCCGGTGCTCCACCTGCACAAACAAGTGCATCCCAAGGCCGACGTCGAGGTTCTCCGTCGCGCCTACGCGATCGCCGAGCGCGCCCACCGCGGCCAGATGCGCAAGAGCGGCGAGCCGTACATCACCCACCCGCTCGCGGTCACCGAGATCTGCGCCGAGCTGGGCATGGACACCACGGCGCTGGTCGCCGCGATCCTCCACGACACCGTCGAGGACACCCAGTACACGCTCGACCAGCTCCGCGCCGACTTCGGTGACGAGGTCGCGCTGCTGGTCGACGGTCTGACGAAGCTCGACAAGGTCCGCTTCGGCAAGGAGCTGGCCGAGGCCGAGACCAACCGGAAGATGATCATCACCGCCGGTCGCGACCCGCGCGTGCTGGTGATCAAGCTCGCCGACCGCGTCCACAACATGCGGACGCTCGGCTTCAAGTCCGGCCCGTCGCAGCAGCGCATCGCCCGCGCCACCAACGAGGTGCTGATTCCACTCGCCGGTCGGCTGGGGATCCACAAGATCAAGCGCGAGCTGGAGGCGCTCGGCATCCACGCCGAGATCTTCGGGCGCGCGAAGCACTTCTACTCGATCTACTCGAAGATGACCAAGAAGGGCCGCGAGTTCAACGAGATCTACGACCTCACGGCCATGCGGG
>Ga0190269_10001738_pt1 | contig 10294 bp, 8 predicted proteins | sample Popmic249IS_FD_133749 | JGI IMG/M metagenome (GOLD analysis project Ga0190269, IMG submission 133749) | Populus adjacent soil microbial communities from riparian zone of Blue River, Arizona, USA - 249 IS | ecosystem: Environmental > Terrestrial > Soil > Riparian zone | place: USA: Arizona... | reverse complement strand
GAGTTCGGCAAGGAGGGGCTCGAGCACTACCTCGAGCTGAAGTCGATCATCGCCTAGTGCGGCGGACGGCCAGCAGGCCCGTGGCGGCGGTGAGCCCCAGGGCCAGCGGCCAGGCCGACGGCGTGCCGCCGGTGGCCGGCAGCCGGCTGGCCGCCCCTGCCGCCTGGGCCGCGCGCTCCTCGTGCTCCGAGTCCACCGCGGCGGGCCGGGTCGGGTTCGTCCAGTCGAGGAGGTTCCGGGTCACCTCGTAGCCGCTGTAGGTCACGCCGTACGAGCTGAGGCCGTAGGGGTGGTCGTAGTCGGTGGTGGGGACGGGGAGCAGCGAGCCGAGGACTCGCACCGTGCCCGCCCCCATCGGCACCTCCCCCAGGGTGACTCCGCCCAGGGCCATGCCGGTGACGCGGCCGCCCGCCGCCTCCCAGGCGGCGCGGTCCACGACCCACTGGGGCATCGACTCGAGGTCGCCGCCGCTGTCGTCGAGGATCTGCCACCCCGTGGGGATGGGCTCGCTCATCTGGTGGCGGTGGCCCGGGCCCTCTGCCGCGCCGGGCTGGTCCACGTGGGCCGCCAGGGGGTCGCCGTAGGTGTCCGTGGCGCCGTCGTCGGCGCTGAACTCGACGTGGCCGGCGTAGACGACCTCCTCCTTCACGCTGCCGGCCGGCACGACGCCGAGCCGCTCGAGCACCTGGAGCCCGTCGTCGGTGAGCACGAGGTTGCCTCCGCCCTCCACGAAGGTCCGCAGGGCCGCCACGAGGCGTGGCTCGTCACCCTCCGCCGGTCGGAAGGCGCCGTCGGCGATCACGAGGGTGTCGAGGTCGGCGAGGTCGAGGTCGCCGCTGAGGACCTGATCGATGGGAGCCGGCACCAGGCGGTCCGGGCCGGCGAAGGGGCGCAGGTCCTCGAAGAAGTCCAGGTTCGACACGTCGAAGGCGCGCTGGCCGGGGTCGGGCCAGCTGGGTCCGTCCGTGAACTCCACCTCGACGCGCACCGGCCCCGCCCCCTCGCCGCTGGTGGTGATCCGGTACCGGCCGGGCTCGGGCAGGTTGACGTCGATGCGAGCGCCGGCCTGGAGGTAGGTGGGCGCCTGGTTGAAGTAGCTGTTGACGACCTCCCACTCCCCGTCGACCAACCGGTCGATGCTGAGGGCCTGGGCGGCGAAGGCCGACACCCCCTGCACGTTGGGGGCGGTAAAGGTGGCGTGCAGGCCGCCGTTGCGGACGCCGTCCGCGGGGCCGAGGACGTCGAACTCGTGGGTGGCCTGCACGGGCTGCACCAGCTCCACGGAGAACCCGGGCTGGGTCGGCAGGCCGTCGTCGGGCCCGGTGGACAGCGGCGAGCCCTCGTGGCGGACCCGATGATCGTGGTGGAGCCACCCCGCCCGACCGGCGTACCGGAAGCCGGTGTCCTCCGGCACGAGCGAATAGTGGATCATCGAGTAGATCAGGCTCTTGTTGCCGTCGACGTGGAGCTGCTCGAAGTCCGTCAGGTAGCAGGTGCCGATCCCGCAGTTGGACAGGTGCGATACCGACATCTCGTTGTCGATGCCGTCGGCGTCGAGGCCGAGCGGGGAGTCCACCCAGTCCCCGAACGCGCCCGGGGTCGTGTAGGCGATGGTGTCCCAGATGGTCCCCCACTGCACGCCGTACATGCGCGCCGTCGGGTCGCAGTCGGGCGGCTCGTTGACCTCGCCGCTGGTGCCCGGCGGCACACAGGCCTCGGGCTCGTCGTTCGCCTTGATGACCGGCGACCACGCCAGGCGCTGCTCCGCGTCGGCCCACGCCCCCTTCACGAACTGCAGGACCCGGCGGTCCTTGTCGTAGGGGCGCTGGTTGCCGCCGATCAGCGTGAAGCTGAAGGCCCGATCGATGAGCTGGCCGTGGAGGTCGATGCCACCGGTCCACTTGTCCTTGATGGCCTCGAGGGCCTTGGCCACGGTGCGGGTCTCGGGCTCGGACAGGGGCGTGTAGGGCCGGTAGAGGGAGCCCTCGTTGGGCCAGTCCCGGTTGAGGTCCATTCCGTTGCCGTTGTACCGCTGGAAGGAGAACCCGCCGGCCTGCTTGTCACCTCGGCGCCAGCCGTCGGGGTTGTTGAGGACGAACCAGACGCTCGAGCGGCGCAGGGCCTCGCCCGCCGTGACGCTCTCCTCCGGAAGGGTCTCGAGGATCGGGTGCGGGAAGGGTCCGTTCAGCGCGCAGGTGGGCAGGGCCGACTCGTCGGCCTCGCAGGCCGCCCAGGTGGCGAGGTCCTCCGCGGCCCGGATCCCGCCCTCGATGCCGGCCCGCTCGATGCCGTGGATGGAGAGGCCGTAGACGAAGTGCTCCCGATCCTCGATGGCGATGTCGTCGGACCCCTCGTCGGTGATCCGCACGAGGTACATGGGGGCCTGCTCTCGGCTGAGGTCCACGGCGGGGAGGCCGGCCGAGCGGCCGTCCCCGGCGCCGTGGTCGAGGGCGTGGGCGAGGGGCCCGTCAGGATCGGAGAGGTCGTAGACCTCGACGAAGTCGGGCAGGAGCTCCTCGAGCAGGCGCAGGCCGCCGATCGTCTCGTCCCAGCCGAGGAAGTCGACCGCCCGGCAGGCCGCGTTGCCCTTGGCGAAGGGCGACTGCAGTGGCAACGGTGACGGCGCCGGCCAGAAGGCGTGGGGGTCGGGGAAGACACGGCCGCAGGCCTCGAAGGTCGCCTCGTCGGTGGGGACCGGGAAGGCGGCCGCCGGAGCGGACGGCACGACGGTGAAGATCGCCGCGAGGACGAGGAGGGCGCCGACGAGGCGCGCCAGATGACGGGAGGAGGGCACGGCGCAGGGTTCGCCGTCGTCGCCCCCGGCACCTGTCGGCGGGCCCCGGAGGGGGTGACGTCAGTGGGTGGCGCCCAGGTACGCGGCCTCGAGCTCGGGAGCGATGTCCTCGGGCTGGCCGACCGACGTGATCCGGCCGTGCAGCATGATCGCGGCGTAGTCCGCCACCCCCAGCACCGTGCGGGCGAACTGCTCGACGACCAGGATCGACACGCCCCGCCGGGCGATCTCGCCCACGATCTCGTAGAGCTCGGACACGATGAGCGGGGCGAGGCCCATCGAGAGCTCGTCGAGGAACAGCAGCGTCGGGTTGACGGCCAGCCCGCGCGCCATGGCCAGCATCTGCTGCTCGCCCCCGGACATCGTCCCCGCCAGCTGGTCGCGCCGCTCCCCGAGGCGGGGGAACTGCGTGAAGGCCTGGTGCTCGACCTGCTCCTGGCTGACGCCGCCGTAGGTGACCATGCGGAGGTTCTCGCGCACGGTCAGGTTCGGGAAGATGCCCCGGCCCTCCGGGATCGTGCACACCCCGATGCGAGCCAGCGCGTCGGGCGCCACCCCGTTCACGTGGCGGCCGCCGAGGTGCACGCACCCGCCGGTGGCGGCGAGCTGGCCGCTGGCCACCTTGAGCGTCGTCGTCTTGCCGCCGCCATTGGGACCGAGGAGAGCGACGACCGTCCCCCGAGGCACGACGAGGTCCACGCCGTGCAGCACCTCGATCCGGCCGTAGGCGGCTCGCAGCCCGATGAGCTCGAGCATGGGAGCGATCGCTGCCCCGCCGTCCGTCACGACCCCGCCGTCGGCGGTGGTCAGGCTGGTGGGGTCGCTCATGCCGTGACCTCCGGGGCCCCGAGGTAGGCGTCGAGGACGGCTCGGTCCTGCTGGATCTCCTCGGGCGTGCCGACCGCCAGGATGGCGCCGAAGTCGAGCACGTAGACGGTGGTGCACACCTGCATGACCAGCTGCACGTCGTGCTCCACGAGGAGGATCGCCATCCCCTCCCCTGCCAGCTCGAGGAGCAGGTCGGCGAAGCGCTGCGACTCGCTCTCGTCGAGACCCGAGGCCGGCTCGTCGAGCAGGAGCACCTTGGGCTGGGTGGCGAGCGCGCGCGCCAGCTCCACGAGCCGGGCCAGCCCGGTCGGCATCGCGTCGACGCGCTCGTGGGCCACCGCGGCGATCCCCACCCGCTCGAGCAGGGCGTCGGTGACCGCCGCCGGATCCATGCGGCGATCGTGGGACCAGGAGCGTCGGATCTCGGCGGCGGTCAGCACGTTCTCGCGCGCCGTCAGCGATCCGAACACCTCGAGGCGCTGGAAGGTGCGGGCGATCCCCGCCTGGGCCCGCATGTGCGCCTTGGCCCCGGAGAGGTCGCGACCGTCGAGGACCACCCGGCCGCTCACCGTGTCCTGGAGGCCGGTGATGACGTTGAAGGTCGTGGTCTTGCCGGCACCGTTCGGGCCGATCAGGCCGGTGATGGCACCGGCCTCGACCGCGAGGTCCACATCGCGGACCGCAGCGTGCCCCCCGAAGCGCACGTTGGCCCCCTGGACCTCGAGCAGCGCCATGTCAGGGGAGTTCGCCCTCGGGCCGGTGATCCCCTCCGCCGAGGGCGCCGAGGAGGCGGTCGGTCTGGGCTCGGCGTTCGTGCAGGTCGCGGACGAGCCAGAAGCGCAGGAAGCCCGACAGCGATCCCTTCAGGTAGAGGGCGCCGCCGACCACCGCCAGCGCCAGCCCAATGACGGCCAGCACGAGGGCGTCACGCTGGGCCAGGGCATCGGTCGTGCCGTGGGACATCGCGTAGGCGACGACCGTGACGGCCAGACCGACGGCCATGGCCAGGAGACCGCCACGGGTGGCGAGCCGGTCGGCCGACGCCGACGGGTCGTCGACCCGGAGGTGGGCGAGGTCGGCCTTGAGCTGCTCGATGCGCTCGGGATCTGCGGTCATGGGACGGGCGCTCCTGGTGGTCGGTCGGCGGGGACGGGCGCCACGGCGCCCAGGTAGGCGGTGGAGAGCAGCGACTCGATCTCGGCCGGCGCCCCCAGGGCGCCGATGCGCCCCTGCACGAGCACGGCGGCGAGGCCGGCCACACCGAGCACGGCGTGGGCGAACTGCTCGACGACGACGATGGACACACCAGAGGCGGCGATGGCGGCCACCTGGCCGTAGAGCTCCTCCACGATGATCGGGGCCAGCCCCATGGAGAGCTCGTCCAGGAGGAGCACGGCAGGCCGCGCGGCCAGGCCGCGCGCGAGCGCCAGCATCTGCTGCTCGCCGCCGGACATGGTGCCGGCGAGCTGCTGGCGGCGCTCGGCCAGGCGCGGGAACCGCTCGAAGGTCTCGGCCTCGATGTCCGCCAGCCGGCGCCCGGAGTGGGTGGCCATGCGCAGGTGCTCGCCGACGGTGAGGTTGGGGAAGATCCCGCGGCCCTCGGGCACCAGGCACATCCCGGCCCGGGCCAGGCCGTCCGGCCGGGCCCCCACGATCGGGTGCCCGGCGAGCACCACCGAGCCCGCCGAGGGCGGGTGGAGCCCCGCGATGACGTTGAGCAAGGTGCTCTTGCCGGCCCCGTTGGGGCCGAGCACCGCGACGACGGAGCCGGGCGGGACGTCGAGGTCGATGCCGTGGAGGACCTCGATCGAGCCGTAGGCGGCTCGTACCCCGCGCAGGGAGAGGAGAGGGGTCACGAGGCGTGCCCGAGGTAGGCGGCCAGGACGGCCGGGTCGTGGCGGATCTCCTCGGCCGTGCCGGAGGCGAGCACGCGGCCGAGGTCGAGCACGTGGATGTCCCGGCAGACGTCCATGACGAGCTGGATGTCGTGCTCCACGAGCAGGATGGCCACCCCGTCGGCCGCCACCTCCCGGAGCACGGTGGCGAAGTGGGCGGTCTCCGCCTCGTCCTGGCCGCTGGCCGGCTCGTCGAGCAGGAGCACGCGGGGCCCGGTGGCCAGAGCCCGGGCGAGCTCCACCAGCCGGGCCTGCCCGGTGGGCAGGCGGTCCGCCCGCACCTCGGCCATCTCGGCCACCCCCAGCCGCTCGAGGAGGTCCTGGGCGAGTCGGTCCGGCTCTGCCCCGCCGCCCAGCCCGGCGGCGAGGGACACGTTCTCTCGGACCGTGAGGAGCCCGAACGGCTCCAGGCGCTGGAACGTCCTCGCCAGGCCGCGACGGGCCCGCTTGAACGGAGCCAGGCGGGTGACGTCGTCCCCCCCCAGCAGGACGCTGCCGCTCGACGGGGGCTGCAGCCCGCAGATCACGTTGAAGAGGGTCGTCTTGCCGGCACCGTTGGGTCCGATGAGGCCGGTGATGCTCCCGGCGTCGGCCTGCAGCGTGACGTCGCTCAGCGCTCGTCGCCCCCCGAAGCTGACGGTGACCGAACGGACCTCGAGGGCGCTCATCAGGACGCCGCCACCACGTCGCGGTCGAGGCCGAGGGCGGTGTCGACCTCGTGGAGCTGCGCGGCGGTGAGCGGGGTGGTGAACCCGGCCCACTCGAGGGGCGCGTCGCCCGGAGGGCCATCCGGCGTCCCGCCTCGCCGCAGGAGCTGCTCGGCCACCGCCGGCCAGGCCACGAGCGAGACGGCGAGGGCCACGAGCAGGTGCCAGCCCGTGATGAGGTCGGCGAGCGCCATGGCCACCGCGGCGCCGACGGTGGCCAGCAGCCCGGCGAGGGCGATCGGGGCGTCCTGGAGCACCCGGTACCCGGTGGCGATGTCGCGGACGGCGCCGTTGGGGTTGCGTCCGAGGGCGATCCCCATCGTGCCGGGCAGCACCCGGTTCAGGCTCTCCAGGAAGGGCCACACGGCGATGGCGACGGGGAAGCCGCCCAGCATCACCCCGGTGAAGAGCGCTCCCGACGCGGTGGCGATGCCGCCCACCACGGTGAGCAGTAGCAGGGGCAGGCTCTCGAAGAGGCTGAACCGCTCGGGGCTGACCGAGCCGATGGCACCCGCGTAGAGGGCCCCGCCCACCCCGGCCATGGCCGCCGAGAGGGAGAAGACCGCCAGCTTCAGGCGCGTCACGTCCATCCCGAGCGTCGCGCAGGCCGCCGGGCTGTCCTTCAGGGCGAGGAGCCGGTGCCCGAAGGTGCTGCGCCGGACCGCCACCACCAGCAGGTACCCGAGGGCGAGCACCCCGGCCAGCACCGCCAGCTGGGCCTGGTTGTCGGCCGTGTCGACCCCTGGGACGTCCGGTGGGGCCACCGAGACGACCCCGCCCTCGAAGATCTTGATGCGCCAGGGCCCGAGGTCGAACGCCGGCATCAGGAAGATCCAGCGGTCGAGGAACACCGCGAAGGCGGCGGTGGCCAGGGCCAGGTAGAGCCCGGAGAGCCGCAGCGCCGGCAGGGCCACCACGGCACCTACGACGGCGCACACCACCGCGGCGAGGAGCAGGGCGAGGGGGTCACCGCCCTGGCCGTGGTGGGCCATCACCAGGGCGCCGATGGCGGCGAAGCTCATCTGGCACAGGGAGACCTGGCCGGCGAACCCGGTGAGCGGGATGAGGCTGAGCGCGATCAGCGCGACGCCGAACACCCGCGACGCGCGGAGGGCGTCGGCGTCGCTCAGCAGTCCGGCCAGCACGGCTCCCGAGAGCGCGATCCCGGCCGCGGTGGCCCAGGCGGCGCCCCAGGACGGGCGGGGCACCTCCTCCCTCGACGCGCCGGCCGAGCGGGTCCGCAGCTGGGGGTTCGGGAGCACGAGGAGGACGACGAAGAGCACCACGACCGGGATCACGAAGCGGAAGGTGGTGAGGTAGGCGTTCCCGCTGGGCAGGTAGCCGATGGCGTAGGAGTCGGCCAGGCCGAGGAACACCGCGCCGGCGAACGTCATCGGGAAGCTGCGGAGGCGGCCGATCATGGCCGCCGCGTAGGCGCTCACGATGAGCAGCGTCAGGTTCGTGTGCGAGAGCTGCCCCCCCAGAGGTCCGATGAGCACGCCGGCCAGCGCGGCCAGGGAGCACCCGATGGCCCACGCCGTCGCGGCGGCGCGGTCGGGACGCGCCCCGTGGAGCATGGCCAGCGGGCGGCTGTCGACGGTGGCCCGCATGTCGAGCCCGATCCGGGTGCGGTAGAGCAGCAGGCGCAGCGCCGCCGCCACGACGACCGCGACGACGAACCCGCTCACGTGGTGCCACGTGAGGTTCACGTCGAAGATCGTCACCTTGTGGCCCGCGAACAGCAGCGGCACGCGGTGCAGCTCCTTCGGGCTCCACAGCCACTGGCCCACCCCGAGGAGCGCGATGAGCAGGCTCACCGACACCACGATCCGCACCGTCTCGGGCGCGTCGTGGAGGCCCCGCATGATCGCCCGCTCGATGAGCAGGCCGAGCAGCGGGGCGCCCACCAGCAGCACCCCGGCCAGGGCGAGCGGGATGGGCCAGCCCCAGCCGACGTGCAGCTGCCAGTAGCCGAAGGCGCCGAGCATGCCGATGGCACCGTGGGCGAAGTTGAAGATGCCGGTGGTGGTGTAGGTGAGGACGAGGCCGCTGGCGGCGAGGGCGAAGATCGACGCCGTCGCCAGCCCGAGGATCGTGTTGCTGAGGAGCTCCTGCATCCGAGCGTCGCGGCCGATCAGGCCTCGGGCCGTGCCACCCCGTAGTCGCCGGTCATCTCGAACACGTTGGCGGGGTCGCAGTTGAAGAGCCCGTCGCCATCCGTGGGGGCGGTGGCCTCCTCGTCGTAGACGAAGGCCTCGCCCTCGAGGCCGAGGAGCAGCATGCACTCGCTGGCCGCCGTGTTGCCGGGCGTCTGCCGGGCGTGCATCCCGCCGGCCGTCCAGCCGTCCTGGGCCTCGGCGGCCTGGAGGAGGCACTCGGCGGTGAGGTCGGACCCGCACTCGGTGGCCGCAACGGCGAAGAGCAGCCAGGACGACAGGCCCTGCATCCCGAGGAGGGCGGTCTTGCCGTCGGGGTTGTACTGCGCCATGAGGTCGAGGTAGTCCTGCGTGGCCTTGTTCTCGTCCGCCATCTCGAGCGGGTGGAACACCGACTGGATGAACAGCCGCCCTGCCGTGGCGGCACCCTCCTGGCGGTAGAGGTCGTCGTAGAAGTTGCCGCTGAGCAGGATGACGTCCGGCCGCCAGCCGGCGAGGTCCATCTCCTGGGTCAGCTGGACGAGGTTCTGGGGCTGCCCGATGAACTCGAGGACCTTCACGTCGGCCTGCTGCATCTCGCGCACGAAGTTGGCCCAGCCCGTCTCCCCCTGGGTCTGGTAGTCGACGTCGTAGACGAGCTCGAACCCGGCCCTCTCGGCCGTCTCCATGGACTGCTGCTTGACGAGCAGCACCGACGGGAGCGCCGACGCCATCACGGCATACCGGTCGATGCTGTCCGGGAACTGCGCCTTGGCCGCGTTGTAGCGGCCCATGGCGATGTTGTAGATCGGGTTCGGGATCGGCTGCACCTGGAGCCCGGCGGTGCGGCCCTGCGCCGACACGACGTAGCCGGCGATGTTCGGCAGGTTGCAGGCCACGCGCACGCCGTTGGGGTCCTCGTCGAACACCGCCCCGCCGCCGACGAGGGCGAAGTCTCGGCCGCAGGCCTCGGTCATGGCGGGCTCGTAGTCGAACAGCTTGGCGTCGGCATCGGAGAGGACCAGCTCGCGGCCGAGGATGCCGCCGTGCTCGTTGCACCACTTCGTGAAGGCGACCGCGGTGTCGTACATCTCCTCGTTGAGCCCGGCCACCACGCCGCCCTTGTCGGTGACGGTGCCCACGGTGATCTGGGTGTCGGTGACGCCGGGGGCGGTGGCCCCGACGGCGTCGCCGTCCTGGCAGACCGCCTCGAGGTCGCCGAAGCCGCCGGCGTCGAGCGCCGTGGCGTCGTCGCCCCCGCCCCCGTCGTCGTCGGCGGTCGTCGTGGTCTCCTCGCCGCCGGTCTCGGTGTCGCTGCTGTCGCGCGAGCAGGCCCCGGCGACGAGCATGAGCAGCACGAGGATCGATGTGGCGGTGCGTGAGTGCGTCACGTGCAGGTTCCCCCCTGTGTGAGTGGTGCGAGCGTACGGGTGTGGCGGATCGATGGGTGGGACGGGCGTCAGCCGACCGGCTGGTCGACGAGGTGCGCACCGAGGCGCAGGAGCGACGGCGTGGCACCCCCGAGATCGAGCTCGAGGACCTTGGCCCACCGGAAGTAGCGATGGATCGGGTAGTCGAGGTCGACGCCGATGCCCCCGTGGAGGTGCTGGGCGGCGTGGACGACGCGTTGAGCGCCCTCGGCGGCCCAGTACTTGGCGGTCAGCAGCGCGTCGGTGGCGTCGAGGCCGGCGTCGAGGCGCCAGATGGCCTGGAGGGCGGTGAGCCGGATCGCCTCCGTGTCGATGTAGGCGTCGGCCACCCGGTGGCCGACCGCCTGGAACGTGCCCAGCCGCACGCCGAACTGCTCCCGCGTGGTGACGTAGCGCGCCGTGAGGACGAGCGCCTCCTCGCAGACGCCGGTCTGCATGGCGCACTGGGCGGCCAGCATCCGGTCCGTCACCTGCCGGACCACCGCGCCCCCACCGCCGACCTCTC
>Ga0190269_10001737_pt1 | contig 10299 bp, 8 predicted proteins | sample Popmic249IS_FD_133749 | JGI IMG/M metagenome (GOLD analysis project Ga0190269, IMG submission 133749) | Populus adjacent soil microbial communities from riparian zone of Blue River, Arizona, USA - 249 IS | ecosystem: Environmental > Terrestrial > Soil > Riparian zone | place: USA: Arizona... | reverse complement strand
CGCCGTTCTACGTCATGGAGCGCATGCGTGGCGTGATCCTCCGCAAAGAGCTGCCGCCCGAGCTCGGCCTCACACCTCCGCGCTTGCACACGTTGTGCGAGCACATGGTCGACGCTTTGGCCGAGCTGCACGCGCTCGATTACCGCGCGCTCGGCTTGGGCGATCTGGGCAAGCCCGAGGGCTACGTGCAACGCCAAGTCGAAGGCTGGACCAAGCGCTACTACGGATCGCAGACCGACGACGTGCCGGTGGTCGTGCAAGTCGCGAAGTGGTTGGACGAAAACCGTCCCCCTGACAGCGGCGCCGCGCTGATCCACAACGACTTCAAGTTCGACAACGTCGTCCTCGACCCGAGCGATCCCACGCGCATCATCGGGCTACTCGACTGGGAGATGTCGACCATCGGCGATCCGCTCATGGATCTCGGCACCTTCATCAGTTACTGGGTCGAGAAGAACGATGAGCCGATCATGCAGTTCTTCCGAGGCGGCCCGAGTGACGCGGAAGGCGCGCTCACGCGCAAGCAGCTGGTCGATCGCTACAGTGAGCGCACCGGCCGCGAGGTCAAGCTGCCGCACTTCTACTACGCATTTGGTTTGTTCAAGACCGCGGTCGTGATCCAGCAGATCTACTACCGCTACAAGCAAGGGCTCACCAAAGACGAGCGCTTCGCGCTGTTCGGAGCCGGCGTGGTCGCGCTGTGCGAGCAAGCCGCTCGCGCGATCGAGCAAGCCAAATAGTGGAGTGCTGAGCATCCGCCTCGGGCCGCAGCCGAACAATGTCGGCCGCACACGGCCACTACGCTGCGATACCGAGTCGACATGAAGTTATCGCATCGCTTACCGCACCACCCCGCGCCGCACTTTACGCAGCGTCAGCAAACGCATGTGCCTCTTGATGTTCCTACACAAAAGTGCGAGAGGCCGAAGCGGGTGTGTTCGCCGCTTTGACTCGGAAAGGTCAGAACTCATGACTCGTGCTGTATCCGGCTGGCCCAGAGCCGTGCTCGTTCAAGTATCCGTAGTGTTCGCACTGACATCCGCGGTCACCGTTTCGGCCCAAGCTCCCGCACCGGGGACACCCCCCAGCTCAGCACCTGTCACCGAACTGGCTCCCGTTACGACGCCACCCGCGCCAGCGCCTGCCGCCGTCAGCGGCAACTCCGCTGTCGCTGCGACTGTCCCTGAAGACAGCTCCTCGCTCGACTGGGACCGCGCGCATCGCCGTTATTCGACTTGGTACGGCCCCACCGGCGGTCTGTTCTTGTTCGACGGCCGCGCTTCGGTCGCAGGTGCGATCCGCGTGCAGCTCGGCTTGGACGGCTTCACCGCAGACGACTTTCTCAACACCGGCGACAACATCGAGCTCAGCAACCAAACGCTCGCGCTCAACGTCAGCGCGACCCAGTGGCTCGAGATCTACGCGACCCTCGCGAACCGCTCGGCACACCAGACCAAGCCCGCACCCGTGCGCAGCTTGGACACGCTGGGCGATGTATCGGTGGGTGGTCGCGCGGGCATTCCGCTCGGGGGCCTGTTCGATTTCGGTGTCGACTTGCGGGTCTCGCTCACCAACCAAACCGGCGGTGGTGGCTTCGAGTGGGGCGCCACCAGCGTCGCGCTCCGCACCGCGCTGTCGATGGATCTGGAGCGGCTCGCGAATCCCATTCCGCTCTTGTTCCGCTTGAACCTCGGTTACCTATTCGACAACTCGGCTGCGGTGGTCGAGCCCACCGAGAACGCTCGCTACAACCGGCTGTCGAGTCCGGCTGACAAAGCAGACGAGACAGAGCACCTGGTCTCGCGCTTCGAGCGCTATGCGATGAACGTGAACCGCCTCGATCGCCTCGTGGGTGGCGTGGGTGTGGAGCTGCCGCTCAAGGTGGCAGAGAGTTTCTATCTGCACCCGATCGTGGAGTGGCAGATCGGCCTGCCCATCAACCGCCAGTCGTACGATTGTGCTTACGTCGTCGACACGCCAGACATCGGCACCAACAAGAGCGACGTGGACAGCTGCTACGAGCGCGACATGGCATCGCTGCCGATGAACCTCGGCTTCGGCGTGCGCGTCGTGCCGCCGGTGCGCGGGCTGTCCGCGGTGCTCGGCGTAGACATCGGTCTCCTCGGCACCACCACGTTCGTGCGCGACCTTGCGCCCAACACACCGTGGCGTGTGCTCGTCGGCTTCTCGTACGACTACGACGCGCGACCGCAGCCGAGCGGGACGCAGTACGTTCCGGTGGAAGTCCAGGGCGACGACAAACCTGTGGTCGCGGCAGCCAACACCGGACGCGTCCAAGGCAGCGTAGCGACCGCCGACAACCGCGCGATTGCCAACGCGCGCGTGCGGTACATCGGCCTGCCGCTCACCGACATGATCACGGGCGACGACGGTCACTTCGTGACCGAGCCGCTGCAGCCTGGCCCGGCCACGCTCGAGGTCTCGCACCCCGAATACGAAACCGCGCGCTGCAGCGCGACGATTGCAGCCAACGGCGGCGACGTGCCGCTGCTCTGCACGCTCAAGGCGAGCCCGGTCGTCGGCACGGTGAACGGCCAAGTCTCCGAGGGCGCGGGCCTGCCAGTGTCCGGTGCGCGCGTGATCCTGAGCGGCCCGACCAACTCGCTCTTGCTGACCGACGCGCAGGGCGCGTTCACACTGTCGGACCTGCCGGCTGGCAGCTACCAGCTGCGGGTCGAAGCAGGCGGGTACTTCATCCAGCTGAGCTCGTTCACGATCGACAAGCGCGGCAAGCTGCCGATCACTGTCACGCTGCGCCGCAAGCCGATCGCACCGACGATCAGCTACGTCGGCGACACGGTGGAAGCACCGACCATCCAGTACGCGACCGACACCGCGACCGTCCCGCTCGCGAGCAGCCAAGCTGCGATCGCCGAGATCGCCGACCTGCTCTTGTCGCGGCCCGACTTGTACCTGCAAGTGCTCGGCTTCGGTCCGACCAACGAGGTCGGCTTGGCTCGCGCCCAGGTGATCAGACAGAAGCTGATCGAGGCTGGCGTGCCGGCCAACCACGTCGATGCAGCTGGCGGCGGCATCACGAAGATGCGCTTCGTGCTGCACCGGTAGCTCGTTCGCGCGCGCTCCGTACCCCCGCCAGTCAGGCGGGGGTCACGGCGGCGATCACCGTGTTTGTCGCTTTGCAAGTGCGCGCCCATTTGGCATGCTGCGCACATGTTGCATCACGGTGTCTCGAAACTAGGTCTCACGCTGACGTCAGCCGTTTTGCTCAGCGAAATGCTCGTCGGCTGTGCCTACGGGGAGATGCGCCAAGTACTGCGAGCGCAGGTCGCTTCCGAGGCGAATTGCCCCGAGCTCCAGGTCACCAAGGTGCCCGCCTACGCCGAGGGCTATGCGGAGAACCAGTACAAAGTGCTCGGTTGCGGCATCGACCGCGTCTACACATGCAACGATCCCGGCGGGTTCGTGAAGTTCGGCGACGCTGATTGCAAATACGTCGCCGCGGCGGCGCCGAAGCCGGCCGCTGCGCCCGCGCCAGCCGACGATGGTGCGGGCGGCGAGGCGGTGGAAGACGAGCTCGGCCCCGACGACAACGGCTGAGCCCGTGGCGACTGGCTAGGCTTCGCCTACCATTGCGCACAAATATCGGCTTTCACTTAGGCAGTGAGTGCTCAATGATCAAAGGCCTCTGGGCGCACCCCAAACTGGGGCACCCAGACGAGGAGCTCTGCCGAACACATGAAGCCAACCCAGCAAGCCAGCCTGGAGCACATCGTCGATGCGATCACGGAGAGCTACTCGCAGGGTCGCGAGATCGACAGCCTGGAGCCGTCGTCACTGCCGAACCGGCGCAAGATCCTCGAGGCGCTGCACCACCTCGAGCACGCCATGTTCCTCGGCTACTACGCGACGGGGCGGGTGCACGAAGGCAACCTGCGGAGCGCGCTCGCCAACCACATCTACCCGGCGGCGGGCATCCTGACGGAGCAGATCGCGCGGGCGATCGCGTACGGTCGGCACTGCGGCTGCGAGACTGAAGCATCTGACATCGAGTGCGGACAGAAGCTCGTGCACGCCGTGCTGGGGCGCTTCCCTGCCCTCCGCGAGCTGGTCAGCTTGGATGCGCGCGCCGCTTTCCGCGGCGACCCTGCGGCGGTCAGCATGGAAGAGATCGTCTACTCCTACCCTGGCTTGCAGGCGATCGCGATCCACCGCATCGCGCACGAGTTCTTTCGCGAGAAGGTCCCGCTGATCCCGCGCATCTTGAGTGAGCACGCGCACAGCCGCACGGGCATCGACATTCATCCGGGCGCGACCATCGGGCGTCGCTTCTTCATCGACCACGGCACAGGCGTGGTGATCGGTGAGACTGCGGTGATCGGCGACGACGTAAAGCTCTACCAGGGCGTTACCCTCGGCGCGCTCTCCCTTCCGCGCGATGAATCGGGCGAGCTGATTCGACTCACCAAGCGTCATCCCACGCTCGAGAACAACGTCACCGTGTACTCCGGCGCGACCATCCTGGGCGGCGACACCGTTATCGGCGAGCACTCGGTGATCGGTGGCAACACATGGGTGACCGAGTCGGTCCCGCCGCATACCCGAGTCACGTACAATGCTCGACCGTCCGGGCCGCCGCAGCGGCAGACTACGTTGCCTCCGCCGCGTTGAGATGCATCTCCGCGTGGAGGTTTGTAGGGCTTGCGCGCCGAAGCCGGGGGTTCGCCGGCTTCGGTCGCTTCCGATTCGGGGAGTCGGTGACGACTACGATTACGGTTACGGTTACGAAAGTTTAGCGGGGGCCGGCTGGGGGCAGTGGGACTACTGCTTCGGGGCTCAGGGACCGGAAGGTGAGTGTTTCCTCCAGGTAGAGGTGCACCGTCGATTGATCGTGCGAGAGGTAGCCGATCGATGCGTCCTGGCCGACCGTCAGCACGAAGTCGCCGCCGCGCAGGCTGATCACCAGCGCGCCGCTGAGTGACGGCGCAAAGACAGCCGGTCCCTCGACCAGCTTGCGCACGTGATTCAAGGTCGGATAGCCGCCGGGGCCCGTCGAGCGCAAGAGCGCTGCGTACGACAGCTCGTCCAGCGCGATCGCGTACGGCCCTGAGACACCGACCGAGTGCAGCTGCGCGATCGCAGCAGAGACTTGATCGGGGAAGTCACGGAAGTCCGGATTCAACGGCAGATGAGGCTGCGTGCTGGTGGTGATCAAACCGCCGATGCCCGCGGCATCCACGCCGTAGAACACAGCCTTGTCCTCGAGATCTGCGAGCTTGCGCGCAGCATCGGCGACCGGCTCGAGCTCGATGTCATCGGCGCCGCGGTCCACGTCGTCGAGCTCTGCCAGCGAGAGCTCGAACGGTACGCGCAGCTCCAGCAGCGGCTGCACCAAACGTAAGCGCGCCTCGACACCCGTCGGCACCTGGATCGGTCGTGAGCGCCCGAGCGAAACCGCCGAGAACGCGTAACCGCGAGGGCCGTCGAAATCGACCAGCTTGCGCGCCGCCAAGCGCGACTCGAGCACTTCGCGTGCGCGCTCGGCGATCAGCTCGTAGGCACGCGGCAAAATCGGCGAAAGCTCCTGACGTAAGTGATTCACTTGATCTCCTTGTTGCGCAGCGATCCGACGCCCAGCCCGGATCCACTTCCGGGGCGACTGCTCGCACCCGAGCCGGATGCCCCAGGCGTCTTGCCGGTGTCTTCTTCTTCGCGCTCGAGAATCGAGCCTTCGGTGAACAGGTACGTGCGCAGGTGCTGATCCCACTTCGGATCGTTGCGACGCAACCACTCGAGGGTCATCGCCGCGTGTTCCTTCTCCTCGTCACGATTGTGCGCGAGGATCGCGCGCAGCTCGTCATCCTTGCAGGCCGCAACGCGCTGGTCATACCAATCCACCGCCTCGAGCTCCTCCATCAACGATTGAATGGCGCGATGGCGATCGATGACCTCCGCGGGCAAAACCTCCGCGGGCTCGTGCAGACTGTTTGAACCCTGTCCCATGTACTCTCCTTCGTGGCTTCCGCTGCCGCAGCGTGTGCGCTCGCGCGGCGCTGGTGGTGAGCGTGCGCGGCACTGGATCGGAACCCACCTTGCCAGACACAGCAAGCCGAGTGCCAGCATGGAGTTCTGATCAGAGTGCCCATTGTCGTGTGATCACGCGTGTAAACGCCCGCATTAAAGGCACTGGCGTCAGGCAGACGCTACCCAAACGGCAGACGCGCTCCCGGGACATGCGCGATTCACGGGCCTTCGGCGCATGGTTGTGGCCGCCCGAGTCCAATGACTTGGTGATTTCTGCCGCGCCGCGAGTGGTACGCTTACGAGTGAGATCGAAGGAGCCGATGGGCCAAACGCACGACAACCTCTGGGTTCCGACCACCGAGTGGATCGAGCACGCCAATGTTACACGCCTGATGCGCAAGCTCGGCTATCAGGTGGATGCTTCGAAGCCGGAAGAGGTCGAGCGCACCGCGCGCGAGTTCGTCGCACGCACGTGCCGTGAGATCCGCTGGTTCTGGGATGCAGCTCTGCAAGACATGGATATGCTCTGGGCCGAGCCGTACCGAAACTTGCTCGATACGTCGCGCGGCAACGCCTACGCCGACTGGTTCATCGGCGGCAAGACCAACATCGTCAGCAACTGCGTGGACCGGCATGCCCGTGGGCCGAACGCCCAGAAGCTCGCGCTGATCGCAGAGAGCGAGGACGGCACGGTGCAGCGCTGGACGTTCAGCGAGCTGGATCGCGCTGTGTGCGCGCTCGCGAACGCCATGGCCGAGCTCGGCGTCGCGCCAGGAGATCGCGTTGCCGGCTACATGCCGATGGTGGGCGAGGTGGTGATCGCGCTGCTGGCCACGCAGAAGCTCGGCGCGATCTTCATCCCGATCTTCTCCGGCTACGCGCCCAAAGCCGTGCGCGAGCGTCTGGAGGAAGCCGAGGTCAAGCTGGTGTTCACCGCGGACGTCGCGCTGCGCCGTGGCAAAGCATTCGCGCTCAAGCGCGAGCTCGACAGCGCGATCGAGGGGCTCGCGTGCGTGAAGCACGTGGTCGTCGTGCAGCGCGGCGCTGACGCTGATAGCGGCGAGCTCGTCAGCGGGCGCGACCACGGCTACCGCAGCTTGGTCGCGCAACAGCCCGACACGCGCGAAACCTTGCAAGTGCCCGCGCTCACGCCCGCGCTGATGATGTTTACCAGTGGCACCACCGGTAAGCCGAAAGGCACGGTGCACACGCACGCTGGCTGCCTCGCGCAGATGGGCAAGGAGCTGCTGTACAACTTCGACCTCAAGCCGAGCGACGTGTTCTTCTGGTTCAGCGACATCGGCTGGATGATGGGCCCGTGGGAGATCATCGGCTGCTTCATGCACGGCGGCACGATCGTGATCACGGAAGGTCCGCCGGACTTCCCCACGCCCGAACGCGTGTGGCAGATGATCGAGCGCCACGGTGTGACCACGCTCGGCATCAGTCCAACAGCCATTCGAATGCTGATGCGCGCCGGCGACGAGTGCGTGGCCAAGTATCCGATGCCGAGCTTGCGCATGCTCGGCAGCACGGGTGAGCCCTGGGATCCCGAGAGCTACCGCTGGTACTTCGAAAAAGTCGGTCGCGCGCGCTGTCCCGTGATCAACATCAGCGGCGGCACGGACATCGCCGGCTGTTTTCTCGCGCCGCTGCCGATCCTGCCGCTCCGAGCGGCAACGCTGCAGAGCGCGGGTTTGGGCATGGACGTCGACGTCTTCGACGACGAGGGCAAGAGCCTGCGAGGCGAAGTCGGTTATCTGGTCTGTAAGCAGCCATCGCCGTCGATGACGCGCTCGCTCTGGCGCAACGACGAGAAATACATCGAAGCGTACTGGAGCAAGTTCAAAGAGGTCTGGAACCACGGCGATTGGGCGCTGCTCGATGATGAAGGTTTCTGGTACATCCTCGGGCGCGCCGACGACACGCTCAAGATCGCAGGCCGACGCGTCGGTCCCGGCGAGATCGAAGCCGCGCTGATCGAGCACGACGCAGTGAGCGAGGCTGCCGCCGTTGGCGTCCCCGACACGCTCAAGGGCACGGAAGTGGTGTGCTTCGTCGTGCTGCACAAGCACGCACAACCCAGCGAAGAGCTGCGCAAAGAGCTCGTGCAAGCCGTGGTGACGGCGCTCGGCAAAGTCGATCGACCGAAGGCCGTCTACTTCGTCAATGACCTACCGAAGACGCGCAGCGCCAAGATCCTGCGCCGCCTTATCCAGCGCCGGTTCCTCGGCGAAACTGCGCTGGGCGACATGTCCGGCGTCGCAAACCCCGACGCGCTGGAAGCGATCGCCCGAGCGCGTTAGGTCAGTCCGGAGAGAAGCTGCTGCACGGGAACTTGGCTTCCACGACTGCGTTGCGATCCATCAGCGCAGCGCAGGAGTTGCCCTGCAAGCGGATGTGACGCGGGTCGATGGCGGCGAAGCCGTTCGGATCGTTGCACACAACGGGTGTGCCGTTCACCGTCACCGTGCCTTGGCACTCGAGCCCCGGTTCGAGCGAGCCGCTCAGCGCGATGTCACAGCCGATCGCGCCGCCGACCAACGTCTGTAGGTCTTGCGACAGCTCGGCGGGAGAGCTCGGCTCGTACAGCCGCGCAGCGCCGCCCGCCCGGGGATTGCCTAGGTTCGCGAGCTCTTGCAGGTGATCATGGAACGTGCCGGTCGCGTCCGCCAAGCTGATCACGTAGGTCGTCACGCCCTTCTCGGTGCCCGCGCGCACTGCGTTAACCGATGGCTCGTAGTTCGCTCCACGTCGACCACCGCCGCCGCCGTCACAGGAGTTCGGCTCGCCATCCGTCGCGAGGATCACGATCTGCGGACCGTTCTCTCCGTCCGGCGAGTAGTCGGCGATCATGTTCTCGTAGACCCAATCGAGCGCGGGACCGGTCGGCGTGTACATGCCCGGCTGGACCTGCGGCATGCTCATCGTCACTGCAGGCAAGTTGTTCATCGCCGGGCGCACCGGCGTATGACCTTCAGGGATTGGACAGGTGCCGTTGGTGCCGAACACCACCAGACCGAACTGCACGAGATGCTGCAGCTGCGGGACGACGCCGAGCTGCGGATCGATGAGCGCGTTACGCAGCGCAGTCCAGCGACCGTTCGGGTTGCTCGTGCACTCCGACGCCGATTCTTCTCCGTTCGAGGGGTAATCGGTCGACATGCTGCACGAGCCGTCGAGTACCAAGATCACGCGCGGGGTGACGCGCGCCGCATTGGCGCTGCCCTCGACGCAGCGATCAGGGGTCTTCATCGGAGTCGAGCCGGAGCCAGCTTTGCCGCCTTTGCTGCCGCTGCCAGCTGCAGCGCCTACGACGAGTTCATCCGAGTTACCGGCCCTGCGGCTCGCAGCGGCACCGTCATCTGTGACCTTGGCTGAACACGCAGCGAGCACCATGCAAGCACCCACGGGCAGCGCGGTTTTGAGCCATGTGGTTGACATACAAGCCAATTCCGTACCCTCTCTTCAGCACTTGCCGCCCCCAAGCGGGGACCCGGTCTAGCTCAATGGAGCGCGGCGGACCGGGGTTAACTCGTACAGGTACGTCCACCGCCAGCTCTAGTGCGGCTCATCTTTTTTGCACACATCGGGAACCCGCTGCGCAGAAACATGATCAGCCGATTCTAGTCAGGTGTTATCGCTGCGATTTCCGAATCCGGAGCGCCGCAAAGAATCCGCTCAGCTGCGCGGCGCATTCGCTGGCCATGACACCCGGCACCAGCTCGAAGCGGTGGTTCAGGCGCGCATCTGTTCCAATGTTGTAGAGGGTTCGGACCGCTCCCGCCTTGGGATCGTCGCAGCCGTACACCACACGCGGAACACGCGCGTTGACCAAGGCACCGGCGCACATCGGGCATGGCTCCAGGGTCACGTACGCGGTCACGCCGATCAGACGGAAGCTTCCGAGCACCTGGGCCGCTGCGCGCAGTGCGATGAGCTCAGCGTGTGCGGTTGGATCCTGCTCGCGCTGTCGATGATTGTGTGCGCGCGCGATGATCGCATCGTCGTGCACGAGCACGCAGCCAACCGGAACATCGCCGGCTTGTTCAGCGAGCGCTGCCTCGGCCATCGCCTCGCGCATGAAGCGCTCGTGCAACCCGAGATCAGCCACTTCGTCTGTCATCGTATGCTCGCGCGATCTACTTGCGCGGATCATCGAGAGTTCCTGAGGGGGCGCGGCCGGGAGGATTCGAACCTCCGACATCCAGTTCCGTAGACTGGCGCTCTATCCAGCTGAGCTACGGCCGCATTTCACACTGCAAAATCCTGAGAGGGCGGCATCTTAGTCGTGAT
>Ga0190269_10001736_pt1 | contig 10301 bp, 8 predicted proteins | sample Popmic249IS_FD_133749 | JGI IMG/M metagenome (GOLD analysis project Ga0190269, IMG submission 133749) | Populus adjacent soil microbial communities from riparian zone of Blue River, Arizona, USA - 249 IS | ecosystem: Environmental > Terrestrial > Soil > Riparian zone | place: USA: Arizona... | reverse complement strand
CGGCCGCCATCAAGGGCAACTTCACCAAGCACGAGCTGCCGGCCGACCAGGGCTTCCGGTTGCCGATCGCGCTCGGCCACTCGTCGGACTACAACGGCTACACGGTGTCGTACCGGGAGTACATGGCCCGCGACCACTACCGCAAGGCCCTCACCAGCTACGGCCCGCACACCGCCGACCACATGAACAGCAACCTGGTCGCGCTGGCCGCCGCGCTCCGGGGCGCCCCGCTCCCGGCCTCGCTGCTCGACCCGCTGGCGGCCGTCGACGAGGCCCGCCAGGACGCTGTGGCCACCGCCGTCGGCCGGGCCTCCTCCGCCGCCCTCGACGCCTGGCTGGCCGCCCTGCCCGACGACGCCGGCGAGCCCGCCGTGCTGGCCGAGCCCGAGGACATCACCCGCTTCGACGCTGCCACCGTCACCTGGCGGGGCGGGTCCACCGCCGTCGACAACCCGATCGTCCGGGTGGAGCGCCGTCGGGGGAAGACGTGGGTGCCCTACGCCGACCAGAGCGGCGAGGTCCCGACGATGGCGGCGCTGCCGACCGACGCCGAGGGAGTGGTCGGCGCGTGGGCCGGCACCCACGAGTGGCGGTGGACCGCCGCCTTCGAGGCGTTCGACGCCTTCCCCGCCCGGCTCCTCGACGGCGGCCAGGTGCCCGAGGGCACCTACCGGTTCGTGATCGACGGGGTGCACCGCACCGGCGGGGTGACGCAGCCCTACTCGCTCACCTCCGAGCCGTTCGTGGTGTCCCGGTGGACGGGCGTGACCGCCGGCGACGCCCTGCGCACCCCGGACGGGGGCACGAGCTTCGCCGCCTCGTCCACCTATCCCCGCACCTATGACTCGCCGTTCCCCTACGTCGCCGACGACGGCGGCACGGTGCTCTGCACGACCTGCTCGTTCCGTCCCTGGGCCGCCTCGGCCGAGGTCGTCCGGGCCACCGTCACCGTCGAGGGTCCCGGGGGCACGCGACGGGTCGCCGCCACGCGCGTCGGCGACCGCTGGGTCGCCGCCACCCGCCTCGCCCCCGAGGAGCGCGTCGTCGTCCTGCCGGGCGACCTCGTCGACGCCAACGGCGAGGTCAACGGCTCGACCATCACGCTGCTGGCCCCCTGACCCGCCCCGATCGTCCGCCGACCGCCCACCGCCGCCCGCCCACCTGACCGAGGAACCCCCGTGCCCGCTCCCCGCACCCTGCTCCGCTCCGCCCTCGCCGGCCTCGTCGTCGGCTCGACCCTGCTCGGCGCGGCCTGGGCCGGTGTGGTCGGGGCGCCCGCCCAGGACCCGATCGCCGGTCTCGCCGAGGACCTGACGGGCGCGGGGCCCTCGACCGCGGATCCGTCACCGGGCGCGACCGCCGCCGCCAGCCAGCCGGGGGCGGCCACGCTCCCGGCCCCCACCGGCCTGCAGGTCGGCGCCGCCAAGGCGTCGATCGCCCCCGATCCCGCCGCCCACGGCGGCACCTGGGAGACCGACCCGGCGGCCTGCCGCACCCTCGACCCCGGGTACCTCGAGCAGCTCGGGGTGGCGCCCGAGGAGGCCAGCCACCTCGCCCACACCGGCACGCCCTGGCCCGAGCACCCCGACTGCATCTACCAGGGCGGCTTCGGCATCGGCCCCATGAACCCCGTGTCCGCCTTCGACGAGGAGCTCGGCCTGTGGGTCCGCTCCCTCGCCGTCGGCGACGGGGCCGACACGTTCGTGCTCACCGTCGTCGACGGCGAGGGCTGGCTGTGGGACTACGCCAACAAGTGCGACGACTGCGGGGCCAAGCAGCTGAGCGAGTCCCTCGGCGCCGAGCTGGGCATCGACCCCGCCGGCATCGTCATCGCCGCCACCCACAGCCATGCCGCCCCCGACTTCATCGGCGGGTGGGGCTTCGTCCCCGACTGGTACATGGCCCAGGTCACCGAGACCATCCGGTCCACCGTCCGCGAGGCGGTCGCCGCCATGGAGCCCGCGGTCATCGAGGTGGGCGAGGTCCAGGCCCGGCCGTTCAACCGGGAGCGGCGCGACACCTACCGCAGCGCCGAGACCCAGCACGCCCAGTGGCTCCGGGCCTACGTCCCCGGCGAGCCCGGCAAGGGGAAGAAGCCCGGCACCCCGCCCCGGGTCATCGCCACGCTCGGCGCCTACGCGGCGCACCCGGTCAGCAAGGGCACCAACGACGGGGTCGCCCACCCCGACTGGCCCGGCGCCTTCGAGCGGGCCCTCGAGGACCGCTTCGGCGGGGTGGGCCTCCACTTCATGACCGGGCTCGGGAACATGTCCCCGGCCGGCGACACCGGCCCGGGGCTCGCCGCCCAGATCCCGCAGATCGGCAGCGGGCGCACCGTGACCGACGGCGACGTCTGGATGGCCCGCACCACGTGGGCCCAGCCCGTCACGAACGTCCCGCTCACCGCCCTCGGCCTGCCGGGCTTCTTCGACCGGCAGTTCGACCCCACGCCGGCGTCGCTGTCCGTCGGCAAGAGCGAGACGGCCCCCTGCACCTCCGCCTCGCCGGTGTCGGTCGAGGTGGCGGCCGCCATGCTCCGCATCGGGGACGACCTCGCCATCACCACCGGGCCCGGCGAGCTGTTCAGCAACCTCACCAACACGATCGTCGAGAAGAGCCCCGCCGCCGTCACGATGCCCCTGGCCCAGGCCAACGACGCCCTCGGCTACCTGCCGCAGTCGTTCGAGCTGAACCCGGTCGGCCAGCAGGGGCTCGGCTTCGCCGCCGGCGGCTTCCTCATCGTCAACTACGAGGACAGCTACGCCATCGACCGCTGCTTCGGCGACGCCGTCCTCGAGCGCACGTTGGGGCTGCTGGCGGCCCCTCGCCCGACCCCGTGACCTGATCGCCCGCATGTCGGGTCCTCCGGTCGGGTAGAACGGACGCGGGTCCCGGCCCCCGGGCCACCCGCGAAGACGGACCCACGGAGGCTCACGCACGATGTCGGCCAGCGCCTGGGAGACCGTCCTCGAACGCTTGGACACGGCGGCCAAGCTGGGCGACATCGATCCTGACATCCATCGCATCCTCCGCACCCCGGAGCGGGTGCTCGAGGTGGCGGTCCCGGTGAAGATGGACGACGGGCGCATCGAGGTGTTCACCGGGTGGCGCGTCCACCACGACACCACGCGGGGACCGGGCAAGGGCGGCATCCGGTTCCACCCGGCGGTCGACGCCGACGAGGTCAAGGCGCTCGCCGCCATGATGACCTTCAAGACGTCGATCCTCGACCTGCCCTTCGGCGGCGCCAAGGGCGGCGTGCGCTGCGACCCGACCACCATGTCGCTGGGCGAGCTCGAGCGGCTCACCCGGCGCTACACGTTCGAGATCAGCCCGCTCCTCGGCCCTGACCGAGACGTCCCCGCCCCCGACATCAACACGGACGGCCGGGTGATGGCGTGGCTGATGGACACGCTGTCGATGACGCAGGGGTCGCACATGCCGGCGTCGGTCACCGGCAAGCCGCTGTCCGTGGGCGGCACCCGAGGCCACGCCGGGGCCACCTCCTCAGGCTGCGTCGTGTGCGCCCGAGCCGCCTTCCGGGAGCTCGACATCCCGATGACCGGCCGCCGGGTCGTCATCCAGGGCTTCGGCAAGGTGGGCGGACCGCTGGCCTTCCTCCTCCACTCGGCCGGCATGCGGGTCGTGGCGGTGGCCGACGTCGGCGGCGCCGTCGTCAACGGCGGCGGCCTCGACCCCTTCGCCTTGTCCGACCACGTGGCCGACACGGGCACCGTGGCCGGCTTCAGCGGCGGCGACGCCATCTCGGCCGAGTCGATCTGGGACCTCGAGTGCGAGCTGCTCGTCCCGGCCGCGCTGGGCGGCGTCATCGACGAGCACGTGGCCCGCCGCATCCAGGCCAAGGTCGTCGTCGAGGCCGCCAACGGGCCCACCACCGGACCGGCCCAGGTCGTGCTCGACGAGCGCGGCGTCGTCGTCGTCCCCGACATCCTCGCCAACGCCGGCGGCGTCACCGCCTCCTACTTCGAGTGGGCCCAGAGCCGGCAGGGCTACCCGTGGGACGAGGGGATCGTGGCGGAGCGCCTGCGCGACCGGATGGACTCCGCCTTCGTGGAGGTGTGGGCGAGGGCCCAGGTCCTCGGCGTCGACCTCCGCAGCGCCGCCTACGTCGTGGCCCTGGAGCGCATCGCGGCCGCCATCGAGGCCCGAGGCCTCTTCCCGTAGCCCACCTTGACGGGATCGAACATGTGTTCGATCATGAGGTGATGCGGAGCGGAGCCGAGGACCTGGCCGGGCTGGCCGAGCGCGTCCGGCCCGTCACGCTCACCCGGGAGCAGCGCCTCCCGGTCCTGCCGGCGCTCGATGTGGTGGTCCCCGGCGGCGGCCTGCGGCGGGGGTCGACGGTGGCGGTCACCGGGGCCGATGGGGTGGGGGGCGCCACCTCCCTGGCCCTCGCCCTCGTGGCCGCTGCCTCCCAGGCCGGGTCCTGGGTGGCCGCGGTCGGGCTGCCCTCGCTCGGGCTGGTGGCCGCCGAGGAGCTGGGCGTGGCCCTGGAGCACCTCGTCCTCGTCGCCGCCCCCGAGCGCGGCGCCTGGGGTGGCGTGGCGGCCGCGCTGGTCGACGGCTTCGACTGCCTCGTCGTCCCCGCCGGCCGAGCCGTGCGCCCCGGCGACGCCCGGCGCCTGGTGGCCCGGGCCCGGGAGCGGGGCGCGGTGCTCGTCCAGCTGGGTGGGGGCTGGCCGGAGCGGGCCGACGTCGAGCTCGCGATCACCCGCTCCCGCTGGGAGGGGATCGAAGCCGGCCACGGCCACCTCCGGGCTCGCAAGGTCCGGGTGGAGGGCGGCGGCCGCGGGGAGGCGGCCCGCCCCCGGCGGATCGACCTGTGGCTCCCCGCCGCCGGCGGTGCCGTCGAGGTGGCGAGGCCCGCCCGTCCCGTCACCCCGGTGCCGGCCCCTGCGGCCACCCCCGACGGGCCGCCGCCGACGCCATCTCACACCGCTGGTCGTCGGCGGGACCGTCCGCTGCGCGCCGTCAGCTGACCGATGGGGGAGCGCGAGGCCGAGGGCGCGGTGCGCACGCTCGTGGTGCGCGTCCCGGACTGGCCGGTGGTGGCGGCCGGGGTGGCGCTGGCCGAGCCGGCGGCGGTCTTCCACGCCAACCGGGTGGTGGCCACCTCGCCGGGGGCCCGGGCGGAGGGGGTGGTGGCCCACCAGCGCCGCCGGGAGGCCCAGGCCCGGTGCCCGTCGCTCGTCGTCCTGGCCCACGAGCCCTCCCGCGACGCCCGGGCCTTCGAGCCGGTGGCCGCCGCGCTCGACGAGATCACGCCCCGGGTCGAGGTGCTCGAGCCGGGCCTGGTCGCCTTCCCCACCCGCGGTCCGTCCCGGTTCTTCGGCGGCGACGACGCCCTGGCCGAGCGCACCCGAGCGGTGGTGGCCGAGGTGCTCGCCACCGCCGCTCCCGAGGGGGCGTCGCCACCACCGGTCCAGGTGGGCGTGGCCGACGGCACCTTCGCCGCCCGCCTGGCCGCCGAGACCGCTGACAGGAGCTGCGTCGTGCCGCCGGGTTCGTCGGCCGCCTTCCTGGCGCCGTGGCCGGTGGCCGCCCTGGACCGGCCGGCGCTGGTCGACGTCCTGCAGCGGCTCGGCCTCGGGACCCTCGGGGCGCTGGCCGCCCTGGCCGGCCCCGACGTGCTGGCCCGCTTCGGCACCGAGGGCCACGACGCATGGCGGCTCGCCCACGGCCTCGACCGCCGGCCCCCGGCGCTGGCCGACCCGCCCGCCGACCTCACGGTGAGCGTGGAGCTCGACCCGCCGGCCGACACGGTCGCCCCGGCCGCCTTCCTGGCCCGGGGGCTGGCCGAGGAGCTCCACCAGCGGCTCTGGGCCCGGGGCTCGGCCTGCACCCGGGTGGTGATCGGGGCCGAGACCGAGCACGGCGAGCACCTGGAGCGGATGTGGCGGGCCGAGGGGGCGCTCACCCCGGCCGCCATCGCCGACCGGCTCCGCTGGCAGCTCGACGGGTGGCTCCAGGGGTCGGCCCGGCACCGGCCCACCGCCGGGATCAGCCGGCTGTGGCTGGCCCCCGACGAGGTGGTCCCCGCCGGGGGCCGTCAGCTCGGGTTCTGGGGCAGCGACGCCGCGGTGGCCGACCGGGCCAGCCGGGCCGTGGCCCGGGTCCAGGGCCTGCTCGGCACCGGCTCGGTGGCCGTGCCGGAGTGGCGGGGCAGCCGCGACCCGGCCACCCAGATCGCGCTGGTCGAGGCCGAGGCCGTCGACCTCACCGTCGACCGGCCCGGCGCCGGCAAGGACCGGGTGACGAGCCCCTGGCCCGGGCGCCTGCCCACCCCGGCCCCGGCCCGGGTCCACGCCGAGCCCGTCCCGGCCGAGGTGGTCGACGCCGCCGGCCGGCCGGTGGGGGTGAGCGGCCGGGGCGAGCTGTCGGCCCCGCCGGCTCGCCTCTCGGTGGCCGGTGGGCCCTGGCAGGAGGTGGTGGCCTGGGCCGGCCCGTGGCCGGTGGAGGAGCGCTGGTGGGACCGAGCCCGGGCTCGCCGCCAGGCCCGCCTCCAGGTCGTCCCCGCCGCCGGCCCGGCCCGCCTCGTCGTCCTCGAAGCCGGCCGCTGGCACATCACCGCCACCTACGACTGAGCGGCACGAGATCTGGGTGCGTTCTCGTGCGCCATCCGCTCGGAGACGCACACAGACGCGGGGACCTACGCTCCGGCCGACGGAGGCGGTGGGGGAGGAACGGCATGACGACCTTGGAGGATCGACCGAACACCGCCCTCGTGGTGGTCGACGTGCAGAACGGGGTGGTGGCCGAGGCCCACGAGCGCGACGCGGTGGTCGCCAACGTGGGGCGCCTCGTGGCCAAGGCCCGGGCCGCTGACGTGCCGGTGGTCTGGGTGCAGCACGCCGACGAGGACCTGCCCGACGGGAGCGAGGCATGGCGCATCGTCCCGGAGCTCGTGCCCGAGGAGGCCGAGCCGATCGTCGGGAAGGCCTACGGGGATGCCTTCGAGGCCACCGAGCTGGAGTCGGTGCTGGCCGAGCGCGGCGTCGGGCGGCTGGTCGTGGCCGGCGCCCAGACCGACCAGTGCGTCCGCTCCACGCTGCACGGCGCCTTCGCTCGGGGCTACGACGCCCTCCTCGTCAGCGACGCCCACACCACCGAGGACAACACCTCGTGGGGGGCGCCCCCGCCCGAGCTCGTCATCGCGCACACGAACCTCTACTGGACCTACCAGGACGCCCCCGGCCGCACCGCCGGCACGGCCACCACCGACGAGGTCGACTTCACCGACTGATCCCTCGGTGGCGCCCACCGAGCGGAGCTGGAGCCCGGGTGGAGCGCGTCAGTCCCGGCGGCCGGTGAGGGCGACCCGCACGCCGAGGCCGACGATGACCAGCCCGCCGGCGCCTCCGAGGCGCTCGAGCCGGTGGGGCCGGGCCGACAGCCAGGCTCGGGCGCTGCCGGCGGCCAGCGCCCAGACGCTGTCGAGCACGAGGGCGATGGCCACGAACACGCTGCCGAGGACCAGCAGCTGCACCGGCACCGGGCCGGCGTCGGGCCGCACGAACTGGGGGAGCACGGCGGTGAAGAACACGACGAGCTTCGGGTTGGTGACCCCGACCACGAAGCCCTCCCGCAGCAGGTGCCGGGTGGGGCGGACGGCGGCCACGTCGAGCACCGTCGACAGCGCCTTGCGGTGCCGGATGGCGTCGACCCCGAGGTACACGAGGTAGGCGGCGCCGAGCAGGCGCACGGCGTCGAAGAGCACCGTCGAGCGCTCCAGCACCGCCCCCAGCCCGGCCGCCACGGCCAGCACGAGCAGCAGCACCCCCGCCGCGTTGCCGAGCACGGTGAGCAGCGCGGCCCGGCGGCCCAGTGCCACGCCCCGGCTGATCACGAACAGCACGCTCGGCCCCGGCACCGCGATGAGCACGGCCGCCGTGACGGCGAAGGCCCCGAGGGCAGCAGCGTCGACCACCCCCGCAACCTACCGACGAGATCTGTGCGCGCTTCCAAGCGATATCCGCTCGAAAACGCACACAGACGTCGCTCAGGCGACAGGCGTGGGCACCCGGTCGAGGGCTCGGCCCATCAGGTCGACGAAGTTGTCGCAGTAGAAGGCCTGGCGGACCGCCTCGGAGGCGTCGCCCAGGCTGGCCTCGAAGCGCTCGACGGGACGGCGACCGCCCTCCACGTGGGGGAAGTCGGTCGAGAACAGCGGCACCTCGGCACCGGCCTGCTCGACGATCCAGCCCACGTCCTCAGTGGGGTAGGGGGTGGCCCTGATCTGGCGCCGGACGTACTCGCTGGGCCGCAGGCTGAGCGCCTGGAGCCGCTCCTCGTGGCGCTGGAAGGCGTCCATCGCCGACTCCATCTGGCGCATCCAGCTCGGCAGCCAGATCGCTCCCTGCTCGATGACGCCGATCCGCAGGTCCGGGTGCCGTTCGAGCACGCCGTCGAAGATCATCGTGGCCAGGGTCTGCATGGGCGGGCCCGGGATGCCCATGTAGTCCACCGAGCGGAAGTTCTCCTCGCCGCCGTGGAAGTCGGGTGGGATGGGGAGGCCGTTCTCGAAGTAGGCCGGGTCGATCAGGTCGCCGGTGCCGCCGACGTGGAACACGATCGGCACCCCGGCCTCCTCGGCCCTGGCCCAGACCGGGTCCAGGGCCACATGGCTCGGCGAGTGCCCCGGCGGGCACCCGGAGGCGACCAGCAGCGCGCAGGCGCCGCCCGACAGCTCGAGCGCCTCGTCCACGGTGGTGGCGGCCCGCTCGAAGTCGACCAGGGGGACGTAGAGGGAGGGCACGAGGCGGGGATCGACCGAGCAGAACTCCACCATCCCCCGGTTGTGGGCCGTGGCGGCGCCGTAGGCCAGCTCGAGGTCGCCGCTGTGCTCCCAGTTGCGCAGGCGTCGGTTGTGGAAGGTGTTGAAGACCAGCTGGCTGGCCACCCCGATCAGGTCGAGCACGCGAGGGCGGTCTTCGGCGATGAACGAGCCGGTGGCGGCGAAGTTCTTGCGGGCCATGACCTCCTCGGCCTCGGCCGCCCGGTACGCCTCCGAGGCGTGCTTGGCTCGCAGCCGATCGAAGGCCGCCTCCAGGTCGCGCAGCTGCTCCTCGGGATCACCGGTCTGCCGCAGCTCGTTGCCGCTCGACAGCTCGAGCGGCTCGATCCGCTCGCGCACCCCGGGGTCGGCGTGGTCCCGCAGCCAGCTCGGCGTCTCCATGATGTGGGCGTCGGCGTCGTGCACGACGCGCCCCTCGATGTACGGCATCACGACCTCCCCCTCGGGTGCTGCCGGCGGCCACCCTACGCGCCCGCCCACGAGGCCGTGGGAGGATCGCACGATGGCCATCGCCCGCTGGAAGGACCTCTGCCTCGACGCCTCCGACGCCCACCGGCTGGCCCGCTTCTGGGGCGCCATCCTCGGGTTGGAGGTCGAGCTCCACGACGACGGCGACGCCGCCCTGCGGGGCGCGACCCCCGAGCAGACGATCTGGGTGAACGCGGTGCCGGAGCCCAAGACGGTGAAGCACCGGGTGCACCTCGACGTCGAGGTGGCCTCGCTGCAGCCGCTCCTCGACGCCGGCGCCACCATGGCGGTCCCGGCCGAGGAGTCGGGGTTCCGCTGGACCGTCCTCGCCGACCCCGATGGAGGTGAGCTGTGCGCCTTCGTGCGCGACGGGCAGCCGCCCGACCCGCCGGCTCGCCTCTACGAGCTCGCCGTCGACACCGTCGACGCGGCGTCGGCCCATGCCCAGGCGGAGTGGTGGGCGGGGGTGTGGGGAGGCCGGGTGGTCGACGACGACCGCGGCTTCTCCTGGCTCGAGGCGGTGCCGGGCATGCCGTTCGCCTCGGTCGACTTCGTGCCCGTGCCCGAGCCGAAGTCGGCCAAGAACCGCGTCCACTGGGACATCACCTGCGACGACGTGGCGGCGCTCGTCGAACGGGGGGCGACGGTGCTCGCCGAGCCGACCGCCGCCACGCCCTGGCACGTCCTCGCGGACCCGGAGGGCAACGAGCTGTGCGCCTTCCCGTCGGCCCCGACGGGCGACGGCTGACGCGTGGCCGGCTGGACCTGCCCGGACTGCGGGCGGCTGTTCGGGCGCACCAGGCAGGGGCACGAGTGCGCACCGGCGATGTCGCTCGAGGAGTACCTCGCCACCGGGCCGCCGCACGAGGCGCCCATCGTGGAGGCGGTGCTGGCCGGGCTGGCCGACCTCGACGTGCACGTGGAGCCGGTGTCGGTCGGCGTGTTCCTCAAGCGCCCCCGGATGTTCGCCCAGCTGCGTCCGATGACGCGGTGGGAGGCGGTGTCGTTCATCCTCGGT
>Ga0190269_10001735_pt1 | contig 10301 bp, 10 predicted proteins | sample Popmic249IS_FD_133749 | JGI IMG/M metagenome (GOLD analysis project Ga0190269, IMG submission 133749) | Populus adjacent soil microbial communities from riparian zone of Blue River, Arizona, USA - 249 IS | ecosystem: Environmental > Terrestrial > Soil > Riparian zone | place: USA: Arizona... | reverse complement strand
CTGCGGAATGCCCTGGTCCGGCCACTGCTCGAGCGCCGCGCGAAACGCCTCGTGCACGGCTTCCTCGGCGAGGTCGAAATCGCCGAGCAGGCGGATCAGCGTTGCCAGCACCGCGCGCGACTCCGCGCGATAGATCGCCTCCACCTGTTCGCGCGTGCTGCGGGCCATGGGCCGATTGTAGTCAACGGTAAGATGGCCTGATGACACCGCTGCGCCCCGAATGGCTGGCGATCGAGCCGCTTGAGCAGGCCCATGCCCTGGCCGCGCCTCTTTACTGCGACCCGGCCGTGCTTGCGATCGAGCAGCGCGCCGTGTTCGGCGCGAGCTGGCAGTTCGCTGCGCCGGCCGATGCGCTGGCCGGCAGCGGCGACCACGTCGTCACCGAGCTCGGCGCCACGCCGGCGATCTTCGTCCGCGGCGAGGACGGCGAGTTGCGCGCCTTCCACAACGTCTGCCGCCACCGCGGCGGCCCGCTGGCGCTGGCCGACGGCCGCGGCGCGAAGGCGCTGCACTGCAAGTACCACGGCTGGACCTACACGCTCGCCGGCCAGCTGCGCAGCGCGCCCGAGATGCAGGCCGCGCGGGATTTCGAGGTGAAGGCGATCTGCCTGCCGAAGGCGCAGGCGGCGCAGTGGCAGCCGCTGGTGTTCGGCGCGCTGTCGGACCGCGTGCCGCCGCTCGCCGACGTGCTGTCGGGCATCGCCGATCACGCGCAGGGCACGTTCGCGCGCCCGCTGAAGTTCGACCGGCGCGTCAGCTACGAGCTCGACTGCAACTGGAAGGTGTACGTCGACAACTATCTCGAGGGCTACCACCTGCCGCACATCCACCCGGTCCTGAACAAGATGCTGGACTACCGCAGCTACACGACGACGCTGTCGCAATGGCACTCGCTGCAGCATTCGCCGATCGAGGACGCCGGCAACTTTTATGGACAGGGCGGCGCGTTCTACTACTTCGTCTACCCGAACACGATGCTGAACTGCCTGCCGGGCCGGCTGCAGACCAACCGTGTGCTGCCGCTCGGCGCCGGGCGCTGCCGCGTCGACTTCGACTATTACTACCCGGCCGATGCCGCCGACGCGGCGGAATTGCGCCGCCGCGAGCAGGACCAGCAGTTCAGCGACGAGGTGCAGGCCGAAGACGCCGCGATCTGCGCGGCGGTGCAGAAGGGACTTGCGTCCGGCAGCTACGCAACCGGGCGGCTGTGTCCGAAGCGCGAATCCGGCGTCAAGCACTTCCACGACCTGCTGCGCGAGGCGTATCGCACGGCGCTCGGGTAAGGTGGCGCCAATGACGAAAAACAACGAAAAACAGCTGCTGTCGCTGCCGATGGCGACCGCGCTGGTGATCGGCAGCATGATCGGCTCGGGCATCTTCCTGTTGCCGGCGACGATGGCGCCGTACGGCGGCGTCAGCGCCCTGGCCTGGGCCTTCACCGCGGGCGGCGCGCTGCTGCTGGCGCTGACCTTCGCCTGGCTGGCCGGCACGCGCACCGTCGGCAGCGGCATCTATGCCTACACGGCACTGGCCTTCGGCGACTTCGCCGGTTTCCTGGTGGCCTGGTCGTACTGGATCTCGATCTGGATCACGACGTCGGCGCTGGCAATCGCGACCGTCAGCTACCTGTCGTCGATCTTCCCGGTGCTGGCCGAATCGCGCGTGCTGGCTGCGGGCACGGGCCTGGCGCTGCTGTGGACCCTGACCGCCGTGAACCTGCACAGCGTGCGCAGCGCCGGCGGCGTGCAACTGGTGACCGTGGTCCTCAAGATCGCGCCGCTCGTGGTGCTGATCCTGATGGGCCTGGTGCATTTCAATCTCGACAATTTCGAGCCGTTCAACCCGACCGGCAAGCCGCTCGGCCAAGCCACCAGCACGGCGGCGGCGCTGGCGCTGTGGGCGATGCTCGGCCTGGAGACCGCGTCCGCGGCCGCTGGCAAGGTGGAGAATCCCGGGCGCAACGTCGCGCGCGCCACCTTCTGGGGCACGCTGCTGGCCGCGCTGGTGACGGCCGGCGTCTGCATCGCCGCCATGGGCATCGTGCCGCCGGCGCAACTCGCCGTGTCGAACGCGCCGATGGCCGACGTGGCCAACGTGGTGTGGGGCGGCTACGGCGGCACCATCATCGCGCTGCTCGGCGCGCTGTCCGCCTTCGGCTGCATCAATGGCTGGGTGCTGTTGCAGGGCGCGGTGCCGCAGGCGATGGCGCGCGACGGCCTGTTTCCGAAGGCTGCCGCGCAGGAGAACGCGCGCGGCTCGCCGGCATTCGCGCTGGTGCTCGGCAGCGTGCTGGCGTCGGTGATGATCATCATCAACCACACCCAGACCCTGATCGGGCTGTTCACCTTCCTCGCGCTGCTGGCGACGCTCGCCAATCTGGTGCCGTACCTGTTCTGCGCGATGGCGGCGCTTCGCCTGATGAAGCACGACGGACCGGTGCCGTTGACGCGCGGCCGTGCGGTCGTGCTGCTCGGCGCGGCGCTATACGCGATGTGGTCGATCTACGGCGCCGGCCAGGAAGTCGTGTTCTGGGGATTCCTGCTGCTGCTGTCAGGCCTGCCGGTTTACGTCTGGCTGCAGCGGGGCAAGAACTAGTTCGCGGCGAAGAACTGCCGCGCCGCCGCGGCAACCGGGTCCGGCTTCTCCTCGTGCGCGAGCAGTTTCGCGCCCGGCACCTCGAGCAGCTGCGCGCGCTGGAACTGCGGCAGCATCCGCCGCGCGTGGCTCACCGGGAACGTCGGATCGTCCGCGCCCCAGATCAGTTCCACCGGCATCGGCAACGATGCATGGGCCTGGCCGAAGGCGTCCACGACGTCCCACGCCAGCGGGCGCAGGTAGCGCTGCAAGCCGCGCATGCGCGCGCGGTCGCGCAGCAGCGGCGCGATGAACAGTTCATGGAACTCGCCGTCGATCAGCGAAAGATCGTTGAAGCAGCCGCCGAAGCCCATGCCCGAGCGCAGGAACGTGCGCGACCGCAGCAACAGGCTGAACCCGGCCAGGGCGCCAGGCACGTACATCAGTCGCTGGTACAGCTGGATCCACGGCGGCCGATGCTCGGGGATTTCCGAATTGATGATCGCCAGCGAGCGCACGCGTCCCGGATTGTTCAGCGCGAGGCAGCGCGCGAACGTGCCGCCGGTATCGTGCCCCATCAGGTGAAAACGCTCGAGGCCGACGGCGTCGGCCCAGGCCATCAGCGCGCGCGCCTGGCCATGCCAGGTGAAGTCGGTCCGTGCGCTCCATTGGGTTTCGCCGAGGCCGGGCAGGTCGGGCAGGTAGCAGGTGAAGTGCTGCGAAAGCTCCGGCAACACCTTGCGCCAGGTCAGGCCCGACAGCGGAAAGCCGTGGACCAGCAGCAGCGCCGGCCCGCTGCCGACCTTGCGCCAGGCGTAGGTCGTCGGGCCGACGGTGGTGTGTTCGAGTCGTGACAAGGCTCTCTTGCTCCCTGCGCCCAGCTTGCACCGGGTGTCTTGCCACGGCAACAAAACACAAAGTCGGATTTACCCCGAAAGTGAAGTGCGGTTTCATGTGCGTCGACGCGATGGCGGGGCTTTTCCCAGATGGGCCGCGCGTCCTGGGAGTTCGATGTTGTTCAGGTCCTTCGGCCGGCATTCGCCGGCCTCGCTTTTTTCCGCTGTCCTCCTGTTTTCCGGCCCGGCGTCTGCGCTCGACGCAAGCTTGCCGCCGAGCGGTAATTTCGACCTGACGCACTGGAAGCTGACGCTGCCCAGCGGCTCGGAAATCCAGGCTGAAGTCCTCAGCAACGGCTATACGCTCGGCAACGTCTTCTACACCGACCCGGTTTCCGGAGCGATGGTGTTCCGCTGCCCGAACCTCGCCGGCACCACGGCCAACTCGAACTACTCGCGCACCGAGCTGCGCGAAATGCTCGACCCGGGCTCGTCCGCGCACGACGACTCGAACAACTGGACCCCCGCGGACGGCGGGCGCATGAAGGCGCGCCTGAAGGTCAACCGCGTCTCGACCACGGGCGAGTCGACGAAGGTCGGCCGCATCATCATCGGCCAGATCCACGGTCCGGACACCGAGCCGGTGCGCCTGTACTTCCACAAGAAGCCGTCCGACGCCAAGGGTCGCATCTACCTCGCCAGCGAGAGCGTCGGCGGCAGCACGTTCTGGTCCACCGACATCGTCAGCAACAAGGACGGCGGCGGCGTGGCGCTCGGCGAGCTGTTCACCTACGCCATCACGCTGAAGGGCACGCGCCTGCAGGTAGACATCCTGCGCAACCGCGGCGCGGTGGTGGACACCTACGTCAAGGACATCGACCCCGCGTACCAGGGCCTGAACCTCTACTTCAAGGCTGGCCTGTACAACCAGAACAACACCGGCACCAGCAGCGACTACGCCAAGGTCACGTTCTACTCGCTGACGCACACGCATCCGTGAGGCATAAGATTGGCGCCATGCGTCATCGGCGCATGGTGATCAAGGCGGCGCTGGCAGTGCCGGCGCTGCTGTGGCTTCCGCGGGGCTTCGCCAGGCCCACGCCCGGGTGCGGCGACGACGAACCCACCCCTGCACAGACGGCCGGCCCGTTCTACATGCCGTCGGCGCCGCAAAAGGCCGACTTCCGCGCCGACGATCCCGCCGGCAAGCCGCTGGACCTCGACCTGCGCGTGATCGACACGGCCTGTGCGCCGCTGGCCGGCGCAATCATCGAGCTGTGGCACGCCGACAGCCGCGGCCATTACGACAACGAGGGATTTCGCCTGCGCGGGCACCTGCGCGCCGACGCGCACGGCGCGGTCGCGTTTCGCGCCGTGATGCCGGGCAGTTACCCCGGCCGCACGCGCCACTACCACGTGCGCGTGCTGCGCGAGGGCAAGCGCCTGCTGACCACGCAGCTGTATTTCCCGGGCGAACCGGGCAACGACGGCGACGGGCTGTTCGAGAAGGAACTGCTGCTGGATGTCAGCGGCGCGAAGGCGCGCTACGCGCTGGTCGTCGCGGCCTGATCAGGCCCGCTTGTAGAGCTTGCGGATCCGCTCGACGTAGCTGACGGTCTCGGGATACGGCGGGATGCCCTTGTACGCCTCGACCGCTTCCGGCCCGGCGTTGTAGGCGGCGAGCCCCCATTCGAGCTTGTTGTTGAAGCGCGCCAGCATCTTGGCGAGGTAGCGCACGCCGCCCGAGATGTTCTGGTCCGGGTCGAAGCTGTCGTTGACGCCGAGCGACGCGGCGGTCATCGGCATCAGCTGCATCAGGCCGCGCGCGCCGGAGCGCGAGATCGCCTGCTTGTCGTAACAGGATTCGACGCGCATCACGGCGCTGACCAGCTCGGGCTCCAGGTTATGGGTCTTCGCGTGTTTCTTGATGAGGGGCTCGTACAGCGCGGCGCGCTGCTGCATCGACACCGGCGTCAGGCCCACGCACGAAGCCGTTGCGGTCGGTCGGCCCTTGACGAGGATGCGCGACCAGTTGCCCTGGGCGGGCTTGCGGTCGGAGTAGCTGCGCACGCCGTCCTGGCGCTGGATGTAGACCCAGCTGTCCGCGTGCGCGGGCAGCGCGACGACCAGCGCCAGCAGTGCCCCTGGAAACAGCCCCCGCTTGCCCATCCAACCCCCTGACTGCACGGCATAAAGATACGCCAATCGCGGGGTCTGGTCGCTTCGACTTCCGCCTATGCCCCAAAATGCCGCCCATGCCCGAAATCAGCCCCCAAACCGGCGTCGCGCCGACGCCCTGGTCCGTCCTGCTGTCCCGCATTGCGGTCGAGCCCGGGTGCGTGAGCCTGGAGGTCACCCCCGACTGGCTGCAGGGCCGCACCGTGTTCGGCGGCCTGCAGGCCGCCATCGCCCTGCGGGCGATGCGGACGCTGGTGCCGGACGTGCCGCTGCGCACATTGCAGGGCACGTTCCTGGCGCCGGTGCCGGGCGGCACGGTCACGGCGGTGGCCAAGGTGCTGCGCACCGGCAAGAGCGCAACCCACGTCGAGGCGCACCTGGTGGATGGCGAGGCCACGCTGGCGCTGCTGGTCGGCGTGTTCGGCGCGGCGCGCGAATCGAAGGTGCGCGTGTCGCCGCAGCAGCCGGCCGTCGCCGCGGGCAGGACCATCGAGTTTCCGTTCATGCCCGGCCTGACGCCGGAATTCACGCGGCACTTCAAGGTGCGCTGGCTGGTCGGCCGGCCGCCGTTCACCGGCGACACGCGCACCGACAACGTGCTCGAAGTGGGCATGCGCGACACGGGCCTTGCCACCGAGGGCCACGTGCTGGCGATGGCCGACTTCATCCCGCCGATCGCGCTGTCGCACCTGAAGGGACCCGCGTTCGGCAGCACGCTGACCTGGATGATCGAGATGCTCGGCCGCGGTTTCGAGGGCCAGGGCCTGGACGCGTGGCGCGTCGACGCCCACATGAGCTCGGCCGCCGACGGCTACACCAGCCAGGCCGTCATGCTGTGGGGCCCCAATGGCGCGCCGGTCGCGACCAGCCGCCAGAGCATGGTGGTTTTCGGCTAGACCTTAGAATCACCCCATGCAGAAGGAAGCGGCCTGGCTGCTCGAGCAGCTCAGCGGGCTGGTGGCGAAGGGGGTCCTGGACGAGGCAGCGGCGGCGCGCCTGCGCGCGCACTACGCCGAGGCTGCCGGCGGCCCGCGCCTGGGCTGGGGGATGATCCTGCTCGCGACCGGCGGCGCCGCCCTGGTCGGCCTCGGCATCATCCTGATCTTCGCGCACAACTGGGAAAACTGGACGCCCGGCGTGCGCGCGGGCCTGTCGCTGCTGCCGCTGCTGGTCGGGCAGGGGGCGTGTGCGCTGGCGCTGCGGCGGGACTCGCGCGCGCTCAGCGAGGCGGCGGCGCTGTTCACCGCGATCGCGATCGGCGCGAGCATCGCGCTGATCGCGCAGACCTACCAGTTCGGCGGTGACCTGCCGCGCTTCCTGATGACCTGGCTGCTGCTGGCCGCGCCGCTGGTCTACGTGCTTGACGCGAGCGCGGTCGCCTCGGGCTGCTGGCTGCTCGTGCTCGGCTGGGTGACGGCGCACCAGCACAGCGGCTGGTGGGCCCAGGAGGGCACCTGGCAGGACGCGCTGCGCCTGCCGGTCTTCCTCGCGCTGTTCTGCCTGCCGTTGCCGCACTTGATGCGGCACATCCGGCTCGACCGCGGCGGCCCGCGCGTGGCCTGGATGCTGCGCAGCGCGGCCGTGGTGTTCGCGATCGGCCTCGCGTTCACCGCGGGCTACGCGCAGGAGGACGCGCTGTTCATCATCTACGCCAGCGCCGCCGCCGCCGCCGCGCTGGCCGGCGACCGTTACTTCTCGGGCGTGCACGGCATGTGGGGCAACCCGCTGCAGCTGCTCGGCCGCCTCGGCGCCTTCGTGGTCTCGTTGTCCATGACGATGGAAATGGGCCTGCGCAACCTCGACTGGCCGCACTCGACGCTGATGCTGCTGCCGATGGCGTTCGGCGGGGCGGCGCTGTGGCTGTCATGGCGGCAGTTCCAGGCCGGCGACCGATTGGTCGCGCCGCTGCTCGGCGCGCTGACGCCGCTGCTGTATCTGTTACCGCCGCTGAAGGGCAATGCGCTGGCGATCATCGTCGCGCACCTCTATGTGCTCGCGCTGGCCGGCGCGCTGGTCCGCACCGGCCTGCGCAGCTCGCAGCTGGCCCTGGCGAACCTCGGCGCCTCCCTGCTCGCCGCGCTGGCGCTGTTGCGCTTCTTCGCCAGCGACCTGTCCTACGTGGTGCGCGGTGTCGGCTTCATCGTGACCGGCGTGTCGTTCTTCGTCGCGATGCTGTGGCTGCGCCGGCGCGTGCGCGGGGCGGCTCCATGAACGCTGCGCGCAAGTTCCTCTTCGCGGCGGTCTGCCTCGTGCAGCTGGCCGTGCCGGCGTCGCTGATCGCGAAGCACGAGCAGACCCGCAGCGCCGGCACGCCCTACAGGTTCCAGGCCGCGCCGGTGGACCCGAACGACCCGTATCGCGGCAAGTACGTCGCGCTGCGCTACGCGGTCGAGCGCGAGCCGGTGCCGTTCGCGGACCAGGGCTTCGTCTACATGGGATACAACCGCCGCGTGTACGCGGAACTGGGCACCGGGCCCGACGGTTACGCGCGGCTGGTGAAGGTCCACGATGAGCGGCCCGCCGGCGTGGATTACATCGACGTGTTCACGCGCCACCTGGCCGAGCGCGCGCAGGGCGACAACGCCGCGCCGACGGCGATCCACGTCCAGCTGCCGTTTGACCGCTACTACCTGCCGGAAGACGTCGCGCCGCAGGTCGAGGCCGCGTACATCGAGGCCGCCCGCAAGGCGCAATCGAACACCTGGGCCGAGGTGCGCGTGCGCGACGGGCACGGTGCGCTCGTCGGACTTTTCCTCGACGGTAAGCCGGTTCAGCCCTGAGCCTTCAGGCCTTCCGCCGCACCGCCTGGCTGACCAGCATGCGGATCAGGGCGGGATAGGAGATGCCCACCTTCTCGGCCGACTGCGCGACCTCGTCGTCGCGGGCGATGTTCGGGTTCACGTTCGGCTCGATCACGTAGACCTGCCCGACGGCGGTCACCCGCAGGTCGAAGCGCGCGTAGGAGCGGATGTTCAGCGCCCGGTAGGCGCGCTTGCAGGTGTCGTGGATGGTCTCGGCGACGCCGTTCTTCAGGCTGCCGGCGAAGGCATTCTTGATGCCCCATTTCCTGCGGTAGGTATCGTCCCACTTGGCCTTGTAGGTGGCAATGCGCGGCTCGTCGTCGGACATCTGGCCGAAGGTCATCTCGCGCGGCGGCAGCACGCGCAGCCGAGCATCGCCGATCACGCTGACGTAGAGCTCGCGGCCCTCGACATATTCCTCGGCGATCGCGTCGCGCCCCATGCGCTCGTGGATCATCTTCACGCGCTCGGCCAGCTGGTCCTGGTCGTCGACGATCGAGGCCTGCGAGATGCCGCGGCTGGCTTCCTCGGTCAGCGGCTTGACGATGCACGGAAACTTCACCGTGGCCGGCAGCCACGCCAGGCCGCCGCGATAGAACGTGTGAAAGCGCGGCGTGCGCACGCGGTGGAAGCGCAGGATCTTCTTGCACATCGCCTTGTCGTTGCACAGGAACAGCGCCGCCGACGAGGCGCCGGTGTGCGGCACGCCGAGCATCTCGATCAGCGCGACGATGTTCTTGTCGAAGTGCGTGACGTCGTGGAACAGCTCGACCAGGTTGAAGATCAGGTCGGGCTTGTGCTCCTTGACCTCGTCGAGCAGCGGCTGCACGTCGTCGTACAGGCCCAGCAGGCGCACCTCGTGGCCGTTCTCGAGCAGCGCGCGATGCACGTCATTTTCGGTGGGGTAGTTCTCCTTGTCGGCGAACTCCTCCTTGTAGTCGTGGCCGCGCGGGAACGACTCCGGCACGTCGAACAGCAGCAGCACCTTCATTGCTTCGGCTTGCCCCGCAGGCTGGTGGTGTAGCGGTAATTCATCAGCAGCGTCGTCAGGTACGTGGCGAGCTGCAGCACGACGACCGGCTCCGGGTCCTCGGTGACCAGGTTCAGCGCCCGGGCGCGCTGCACCATCGCCTTGTACACCTCGTTGACCATGAAGCGGCGCTCGCGGGTCCAGCCCGCCACCGAGATCAGCAGCGTCTTGCGGTAGGCCTTGAGGATGTTGGCGACCGCGCGGCGCGTCTCGCCCTGCGCGCGGCCCTCGACGAACATGCGCCGCAGGTTCTGGTCGTGGAAGTCCGGGTAGTTCTCGGCCTGCGCGAAGCGCCGGCGCTTGTAGAAGCGCCGCAGCGTGCTCTTGATCTTCGCGGCCTTCCAGTACGGCTTGCCACGGCGCACCGGCGGCGACTGGCCGGCGATGTCCGCCATCAGCTTGTCGACGAACAGCAGCTTGTCCAGCGCTTTCCAGCCGCGGTACTGCTTGCGCCAGTCGAGGTTCGGCGTCAGCCACACGGCGAAGGTCTCGCCGAAGTCCTCGTCCGGGTGGTACTGCGCGTAGTAGTAGTCGAGGTGGCGCACGAAGCTCTTGCTGTACGGCCGGAAGCGGTAGGTGTCCTCGTAGGGCGCGGTGGAGCTGCCGAAGACTTTTTTCCAGTTGCGCTTCTTGTGCAGCTTGTAGGCGTAGCTGATCGCGTGGCCGGCCTCGTGGCGCAGCAGCTTCATGCACCAGCTCTCGGTCTCGCCCTCGGCCTCGAGCATCATCTTCTTCTCGAGCTCGACCAGGCGCGGGTGCGCGAGGTAGAACGGGATGCCGATGACCGGCTCGTCCTCCGGCGTCAGCCACTCGTCGGCGAGGTAGCAGTGCGGCTGGAACACGATGCCGCGCGACTTCATCTCGCGGTGCAGCTGGGCGACG
>Ga0190269_10001734_pt1 | contig 10303 bp, 7 predicted proteins | sample Popmic249IS_FD_133749 | JGI IMG/M metagenome (GOLD analysis project Ga0190269, IMG submission 133749) | Populus adjacent soil microbial communities from riparian zone of Blue River, Arizona, USA - 249 IS | ecosystem: Environmental > Terrestrial > Soil > Riparian zone | place: USA: Arizona... | reverse complement strand
GCGCGACTACCGTGGTCCGGATGACCACCGAGCCGCCGCGCAGCCTCGCTGACGCGCTGCGCGCGTGGCCGGACGACCGCCTCGCCCGCCTCCTGCAGGCCCGGCCCGACCTCGCCGTGCCGGTGCCCCACGACGTAGGCGTCCTCGCCGCCCGCGCCGCGGTGAGGCTGTCCGTGCTGCGGGCGCTGGAGCAGCTCGACGCGCACCAGCTGCACCTGCTCGAGCGGCTCTGCCTCGACGAGCCCGTCGCCGCCGACGTCACGGCCCTCGAGGACCTGGCCCTCGTCTGGGGCGACGGCCAGGTGGTCACCACGGTGAAGGACGTCCTCACGGGCAGCGCCGGGCTCGGTCGGCCCCTGGCGGTGCTGCTCCCCCATGCCGACCTGGTCCAGCTCCGGGAGCACCTCGGCGTGGAGTCGGTCGAGGAGGCCGAGGCCGTGCTCCGCGACCCGGCCCGGGTCGAGCAGGTGCTGGAGGCGGGCGGCGAACCGGCCCGCGCGATCGTCCGGCAGATGGCCGACGGCTCCCCCTACGGCCGGGTCCGCGGCGCCCGCCAGCGCGGGCCCGTCGACTCCCCCGTACGCCACCTCATCGCCCACGGCGTGCTGGTCGCCATCGACGCCGAGACCGTCGAGCTGCCGCGCGAGATCGGCCTCATGCTGCGCACCGCGGTCGCCATCCCCCACGAGCCGCCCGCGCTGGCCACGACGAAGCTCGGCCAGGACGCTGTGGACCGGGCCGCGGCCCACCACGCGCACGACGTGGCACTCAAGACCGAGGCGCTGCTGGAGCTGTGGGGCGCAGACCCGCCCGGGGTGCTGAAGGCCGGCGGTCTCGGCGTGCGCGAGCTGAAGCGTGCCGCCAAGGAGCTCGACACCGACGAGCGGACCGCCGCCCTTCTGGTCGAGACCGCCTACGCCGCAGGGCTTCTCGACCACACCCCCAACGTGGTGGAGCCGGAGTGGGTCCCCACGACCAGCTACGACCGGTGGGTCGCGAGCCCACCCGAGGAGCGCTGGGTGGTCCTGGCCCGGGCCTGGCGGGGCATGACCCGGCTGCCGGCCCTGGTCGGCCAGCGCGACGAGCGCGACAAGGCCATCGCCGCCCTGAGCCAGGAGGTGGAGCGCCCGAGCGCGCCGCTCGACCGCCGCCGCGTGCTCGACCTGCTGGCCGAGACGGACCCGGGGCACGCCGTGTCGGACGAGGACGTGGTGCAGCTGCTGGTGTGGCGCTCGCCCCGGCGCGGCGGCCGGCTGCGCGACACGCTGCCGACCTGGTTCCTCGACGAGGCAGCCGCGCTCGGGCTGACGGGCCGCAGGGGCCTGAGCAGCTTCGCGAGGCTGCTGCTCGAGGGGCATGACAAGGACGCGGCCCGGCAGCTGCGCGGCCTGCTCCCCGAGCCGCTCGACCACGTGCTGATCCAGCCCGACCTCACGGTCGTCGCCCCCGGCCCGTTGGAGCGCGACCTGGCCCGGGAGCTGGCACTGGTCGCCGACGTCGAGTCGACCGGCGGCGCGACCGTCTACCGCGTCACCGAGGCGAGCGTCCGCCGGGCCCTGGACGCGGGCCGGGCCAGCAGCGACCTGCACGAGCTGTTCCGCACCCGCAGCCGCACACCGGTGCCCCAGGGGCTCACCTACCTCGTCGACGACGTGGCCCGCCGGCACGGACGGCTCCGCGTGGGCGCCAGCACGTCGTACCTGCGGTGCGACGACGAGGCGCTGCTCACCGAGGTGCTCGCCTCCAAGCAGGCAGTGGCCCTCAAGCTCCGCCGGCTGGCCCCCACGGTCGTGACCAGCCAGGCACCGGTCAACCAGGTCCTCCAGGTGCTGCGCGGCCTCGGCCACGCCCCGATGGCGGAGTCGCCCGACGGCGCGGTGCTGGTGCCGGAGACCCAGCACCGGCGTACCCACGCCCGTCCTCGGCCCAGCCGGCACGGCGAGCCGGTCGCGCTGCCGGACGAGCAGGCCCGGCTCGCCGTCGGGGCGCTGCGGGCCGGCGACCTCGCCACCCGCGCCCAGCGGGCCGCCCCCCAGCAGCTCGGCCACACCAGCGACGCCCTGGCCGTGCTGCAGCAGGCCGCGCGCGAGCGTCGCCAGGTCTGGCTCGGGTACGTCGACGCCCAGGGCCACCGGACCCAGCGCGTCATCGAGCCGCTCCGCGTCGAGGGCGGGTACGTCGTCGCCCGCGACCACCTCCGGCAGGAGGAGCGGACCTTCAGCATCCACCGCATCACCGGCATCGCAGAGGTGGGAGACACGTGACCGACGGACCCCTGATCGTGCAGAGCGACAAGACGCTGCTGCTCGAGGTCGACCACCCGCTCGCGGGCGAGTGCCGGCAGGCCATCGCGCCCTTCGCCGAGCTCGAGCGCAGCCCGGAGCACGTCCACACCTACCGGCTCACGCCGCTGGGCCTGTGGAACGCCCGGGCCGCGGGCCACGACGCCGAGCAGGTCGTCGACGCGCTGGTGCGCTTCAGCCGGTACGCCGTACCGCACGCGCTCCTCGTCGACGTCGCCGACACCATGGACCGCTACGGCCGGCTCCGGCTCGAGCAGGACCCGGTGCACGGGCTGGTGCTGCGGACGACCGACCGGGCCGTCCTCGAGGAGGTCGTGCGGTCCAAGAAGGTGAGCCCGCTGCTCGGCGTGCGGCTCGATCCGGAGACTGTGATCGCCTTCCCGTCCGAGCGCGGCCGGCTCAAGCAGGCGCTGCTGAAGGTGGGCTGGCCGGCTGAGGACCTGGCGGGCTACGTCGACGGGGAGAAGCACGACATCGCACTTGTGCAGGAGGGCTGGGACCTGCGCGACTACCAGCAGCTCGCCGTGGACGGGTTCTGGCACGGCGGCTCCGGGGTGGTCGTCCTGCCCTGCGGCGCGGGCAAGACCATCGTCGGCGCGGCGGCGATGGCGCGGGCCGGTGCGACCACGCTCATCCTCGTGACCAACACGGTCAGCGGCCGGCAGTGGAAGTCCGAGCTGCTGAAGCGCACCAGCCTCACGGAGGAGGAGATCGGCGAGTACTCCGGGGAGAAGAAGGAGATCAAGCCGGTCACCATCGCGACGTACCAGATCATGACGACGCGACGGAAGGGCGAGTACACCCACCTCGACCTCTTCGGCGCGCGCGACTGGGGCCTGGTCGTCTACGACGAGGTGCACCTGCTCCCGGCCCCGGTGTTCCGGATGACCGCCGACCTGCAGAGCCGCCGGCGCCTCGGCCTGACCGCGACGCTGGTGCGCGAGGACGGCCGCGAGGGCGACGTCTTCAGCCTGATCGGCCCCAAGCGGTACGACGCCCCGTGGAAGGACATCGAGGCGCAGGGCTACATCGCCCCGGCGGACTGCACCGAGGTCCGCGTCACCATGACCGACGCCGAGCGGCTGGCCTACGCGACGGCCGAGCCGGAGGAGCGCTACAAGGTCGGCGCCACGGCCCACACCAAGATCGCCGTGGTGCGCAAGCTGGTCGAGCGTCACGCCGAGGACCAGGTGCTGGTGATCGGCGCCTACCTCGACCAGCTCGACGAGCTGGGCGAGGCGCTCGACATGCCGATCGTGCAGGGCTCGACGAAGAACGCCGAGCGCGAGCGGCTCTTCGAGGCCTTCCGGCGCAAGGAGATCCCGGGGCTGGTGGTCAGCAAGGTCGCCAACTTCTCCATCGACCTGCCGGAGGCCGCAGTCGCCATCCAGGTCAGCGGCACCTTCGGCAGCCGGCAGGAGGAGGCGCAGCGGCTCGGCCGGGTGCTTCGCCCCAAGGCCGACGGCCGGAGCGCGCACTTCTACAGCGTGGTCAGCCGCGACACCAACGACCAGGAGTACGCCGCCCACCGGCAGCGGTTCCTCGCCGAGCAGGGCTACCCGTACACGATCGTCGACGCCGACGAGATCCTCGCCGGCTGAGCAGGACGCGCGCGCCCGACGGCGAACCCTGCTGCGGGCAGGAGACCCCTGCCGCCGCCCGGAAGGTCACACCATGCGCAGTCGGCTCGCCGCCGTCGTCCTGTCCGCCGCCCTGCTCGGCAGCGCGGCCCTCGCGGCCCAGGCTGCGTCGCAACCGAAGCCGCAGCCGTCGACGGCGCCCACCGTCGCCTACCACGCGGTGAAGGCCACGACCGGGCCCGACCGCCCGGCGAACCGGCGCATCGCGTACACGGGCAAGCCGCTGCGCTTCGTCGCCACGAAGATCCCGCGCGACATGGCGGAACCGACCGTCGGCGTCACGAAGAACGGGGCCGTCTACACCGTCGCGGGCGCCTTCGACTCGCGCCTCAACACCGAGGCGCGCAAGTTCCCGCGCACGATCATGTACCTGTCGCGCGACGGCGGCCGCAGCTTCAAGCCGCTGCTGGCCGGGGTCGGCGGCACCGAGGCGAACGAGCTGACCTTCGACCCCTACGTCTACGTCGACCCCGACTTCGGCCGCGCCTTCAACGTCGACCTGCTGATGGCCGGTACGGCGATCACCTGGACCGACGACGGCGGCGAGAGCTGGGGGACCGGGTTCGCCACGGTCGCCGGCGCCAACGACCACCAGACGCTGACCACCGGCGTACCGCCGAAGGGCAACCCGCTGCTGGTGCCGTTGGACCCGAAGTTCCCGAAGATCGTCTACTACTGCGTCAACACGGTCGCCCGCATCGCCTGCGCGCACAGCGTCGACGGGGGCCGCACCTACGTCGAGGGCGGCAGCTCCCCCTCGCAGCCGGTCTCGACCGCCGGCGGAATGGTGTGCGGCAGCCTGCACGGCCACATCGTCACCGACCGCGACGGGCGGCTCTTCGTGCCGCGCACCGAGTGCGACCGGCTGGTGCTGGGCGTCTCCGAGGACGGCGGCCTGACCTGGACGACGCGCGACGTGGCCAAGGGGATGCCCGGTAGCGACCCCGACGCCTCGGTCGCCGTCGACCGGCTCGGGAACCTCTACTACACCTGGTACGACGCCAAGCACCGCCTCCCGTACCTGACCACCTCCCGGGACCACGGGGTGACCTGGTCGACGCCGCGGATGATCGCGCCGCCCGGGGTGCACGAGGCGTGGTTCCCGGTCGTGGACGTCGGCGACCCGGGCAAGATCGCGATCTGGTTCATGGGCACCACGGAGGAGTCGAACCGGGACGGCGCCCGGGCGTGGAACAGCTACGCCGTGGTGTCGACGGACGCGCTCGCGGGCAACCCGACGTTCGTGTCCACCATGACGAACAAGCCCGGTGACCCCATGCACCGCGGCGAGTGCGACGGCCGCTGCGGCCGGGTCTACGACTTCCTCGACGTGGTGGTGGCTCCGGCCGACCAGGGCCGGGTCTGGACCACGGCCATCGACACCTGCATCGGCCGGTGCGCCACCGAGCGGCTGCGCGGCTTCTCCGCCGGCCTCGTCGAGGACGACCACGGCTCCTCCGGCGCTCGAGACGGCTACGTGCTGCGGCAGGTCTCCGGGCCGGCGCTGCGCGGTGGCACCCGCTACCTGGCCGGGGACACGCGGCGCTGAGCACCGAGGACGTCCTGGTCGCCGCGGCAGAGGTGCTGCGGCGCGACCTGGCCGACCCGGCCCGGGACGAGCTGCTGCAGGGATGCGTCGAGGGGCGCCGCTGGTGGCTCGACGAGTGGCCCGACGGTGCGGCGTACCTGGTGTGCCTCCTGGCCCAGGACGTGCAGGAGGCGGTGCACGCCACGGACCGCACCTGGCCGCTGTGCCCGGAGCACGGCGACCACGCGCTCGTCGTCGAGCCGGACCTGGGCACCGACCCCTTCTGGGTCTGCGAGCGCACGGGGCTGCCCGTCGCGCCGGTCGGCTCCCTGCGCTGACAGCCGGCTCAGCGGGCCTGGCCCGGGAGTCGCTTCACCCAGCGACGCCACTCCTGCTGCGGGGCATACCCCAGCGCCCGCCAGGCCGCCTGCCCCTGCCGGTTGCCCTCCAGCACCATCGCGTCGGCCCGGCGCGAGCCGGCGCTGGAGAAGCGCTGCTCCGCCCGTGCCATCAGCGCCCGGGAGACGCCACGGCGACGCCAGTCCTCCCGCACGGCGACGCGGTAGAGGTGGGTCCGCCAGCCGTCCCACCCGGCGATCACCGACCCCACGATCTCCGCACCGGCGACCGCGAGGACGAGCGCCTCGGGGTCTCGCGCCAGCAGCCGCTCCACAGCGCCGCGATCGTCTTCGCGGTTCGTGTCCTCGGCGGACGCCTTCCAGAACGCCAGCACGGCGTCGATGTCGGCTACGGCCGCGGGGCGTAGCACCAGGACGTCGAGGTCCCGGGGCTCCTTGCTCGTCTCCACGCGCCACATCGTGTCAGCCCGAGCGTGGGTGCCCCTCGCCCAACCGGCGTTCGTGTGCGCCCTCGGGGTCCGGGCGCCGTGAACGGGCCGGACCTAGGCTGCGACGAGGTCCTCGTAGCCCGGGTGCTTGTCGATCCAGGACCGCACGAAGGGGCACTGCGGCCGGACCCGCAGCCCGGCGCTGCGGATGTCGTCGAGCGCGAAGCGGGCCAGCGCACCGCCGATGCCGCGGCCCTCGAAGGCCGGATCCACTTCCGTGTGCACCAGCACGACGAGGTCACCCTCGCGCCGGAAGAGGAGGTGGCCTGCGGGCGCCCCGCCCAGGGTGGCCTCGTAGTCGCGGTCGCGTCGGCGTACCTCGGGGGTCATCAGGCGCAGCCTACGGACTCGCACAGCGCCCGGTCCCGCAGCACCCGCCAGGCCCCCTCGCGCCGCACCAGGTGCAGCCGCAGGGTGGCCGTCTCCTTCTCCCGCCGGAGCAGCACCGTGACGGTGGTGGCGCCCGACTCCTCCTCGACGTCGGCGACCTCGAGCCCGATGGCGATGGAGTTGCGCCGCGCCTCAGCCGTGGCGAGCCGCAGGTCCTCGCAGAGCTCCTGCTCCGCCCGCCGCTCGGGCAGCTCCGCGTCGGCGACCGAGTAGCGCAGGTAGTCGCGGCAGTCCCCGAACACCGCGGCCTGCACCCAGCGCAGCGCCGTGCCCTCAGGCGTGCGGAGCCGACGCAGGTCCACCGCGGCCACCAGGCCGATGCCGAGCACGAGGGTGTTGACCACGCCCAGCAGGATCACGGTCTGCCGCCGCACGCGGGCGCGGTCGATCACCGGCTCGGCGGGGTGTGGGGCAGGGCGCAACTCGGCGGGGGGCACCGGACCATGCTGCCAGGGCGTCAGGAGACGCCGTCGACCAGCCGCAGCGGGGTGCGCGGCTGCGGCACCTCCGGGCCGTGCTTGGCGACCAACCACTGCCAGAAGACGTTTGCCGGCATCGGTCGGCCGAGGAGGAAGCCCTGCGCGGTCGTGCACCCGAGCCGGCGGACCCAGGTGAGCTGCTCCTGCGTCTCCACACCCTCGGCAACCGTCGTGAGGCCGAGAGCTCGGGCCAGCTGCACGATGCCGGTGACGATGGTCTCGTCCTCGACATCGGTCCCGAGCCCCTGCACGAAGGCGCTGTCGATCTTCAGCTCCGACACCGGCAGGCGCTTGAGGTAGAGCAGGCTGGAGTAGCCAGTGCCGAAGTCGTCGATGCTGATCGTGACCCCGAGCCGCGTGAGCCGGTCCAGGGTCTCGTTGAGCACGCCGACGTCCTCCATGATCGCCGTCTCGGTGACCTCGAGCCGGAGCAGCTGCGGTGAGAGCCCGCTCTCCAGCAGCGCCGACTGCACGACCGAGGCGATGTCGGAGTGCGTCAGCTGGCGGGCCGACACGTTCACCGCCAGCGCCATCGGGCGGCCGGCGGCCACCCAGGTGGCTGCCTGCCGGCAGGCGTCCCGGATGACCCACTCCCCGATCGGCACGATGAGCCCGGTCTCCTCGGCGAGCGGCACGAACTCCGCCGGCGAGACCGCCCCGTGCTCCGGCCGGTGCCAGCGCAGCAGCACCTCGGCGCAGGTGACCTCGCCGCTGAGGACGTCCACCTGCGGCTGGAAGTGCAGGCTCATCTGCCCTTCGGCGAGCGCCGAGCGCAGGGCCGACTCGGTCTCCAGCCTGGCGCGGGCCAGCTGCTGGAGGTCGGCGTCGAAGATCTCCGCACGGTTGCGCCCGAGCGCCTTGGCCCGGTAGAGCGCCGCGTCGGCCTGGGCCAGCAGCGCGTCGGCGTCGGCACTGGGCGCAGTGGCGACCGCCAGCCCGACGCTCAGCGTGACGACCCGGTCGAGACCGCCCACCGAGAGCGGGGTGCGCACCTGGCGCACGATCCGCTCCGCGACGAGCAGGGCCTCCTCCTCCGACCGCAGCTCCGACGCCAGGACGACGAACTCGTCCCCGCCGAACCGCGCGACCGTGTCGCCGGGTCGCAGCAGCTCGTCGATCCGCGCGGCGACGTCCCGGAGCAGCTGGTCGCCCACGGAGTGCCCCAGGCTGTCGTTGACGACCTTCAAGTTGTCGACGTCGCAGAAGAGCACCGCGGACATGGTGCCGGTGCGCCGCTCGGCCTCGAGCGCCTGCCGGAGGCGGTCCAGGAAAAGCGTCCGGTTCGGCAGGCCGGTGAGCTCGTCGTGCAGGGCCATCTCCATCAGCCGGTCCAGGTCGCGTTGCCGCTCCAGGGCGATCTTGGCCATGGAGCGGGCCACGTCGAGCACACCGGGGTCGAGCTCCTCGAGCATGGCGGGCTCGGGCACGCAGACGGTCAGGATGCCGAGGAGGTCCTCCGAGGTGCTGCCGACCAGCGGCAGGGCCGTGGTCCCCCGCAGCCGCTCGCAGTGCAGGTCGTGGAAGGCCAGCTGGTCGGGCCTGCGGCTGGCGAGCACCTGCGTCATGGCCTGGGCGCACTGGGCCGGCCCCTCGGCGTTCTCCATGGCGCCCTTGCGGACGAGCAGGCGGACCGGGCCCGCGAGGTTCCGGTCGACGACTCCCAGCTGCACGAGCGCGCCGGGAAGCTGCTCGAGCACGAGGTCGGCCACCGCTTCGAGGCAGACGGCGAGCGGCTCCCCGGTGGCGATGCGCACGAGGACCTCGCGCTGGGCGGCCAGCAGCTTGGCGGCGCGCACGCGCTCCGTGACGTCGCGGGCGTGCACGACGATGCCACCGACCGACGGGTCGTCGGTGAGGTTGGTGGCCAGCCCCTCGAGGTTGCGCCAGCGCCCGTTGCGGTCCCGCGAGCGGAAGTCGGTCCAGGTCTCGCCGCCCGGCTGCTCCAGCCGGCGCCTCATCTCCGCCAGGCCGCGCTCGCGGTCGTCGGCGTGCAGCCGGGACAAGACGGCTCCCGGCTCGGCCAGCTCCTCCGGGTCGCCCATCACGGCGATGGCCGCCGGGTTGGCGTAGGTCACCCGCCCCTCGGGATCCAACACGTAGATCATCTCGCTGGCGTTGCCGACCAGCGCCGCGAGCCGCCGCTCGCTGGCCTCGAGGGCCTGCACCGCCCGCCGGCGCTCGCTCACGTCGCGCACGGCGGCGGAGACGAAGTGGCCCTCCTCCGTGTCGAGCGGCGCCAGGCTGATCTCGACCGGGAATGTCGTCCCGTCCTTGCGCTGGCCGAGCAGGTCCATGCCGGCGCCCATCGGCCGGGCCGCGGAGTGGTCGGAGAACCCCGTGCGGTGCGCTGCATGGGCCGCCCGCATGGAGGTCGGCACCAGCACCTCGACCGGCTGCCCGACGAGCTCGTCGCGCGCATAGCCGAACAGCTGCTCCGTCTGGGCGTTCACCAGCGCGATGCGACCGTCATGACCGACGATCACCATGCCGTCGGGCGCCGACTCGAGCAGGCTGCCGAAGAGCCGCTCGGCTCCCTCGCCCGCCCTGATCCGCGCCACGCCAAGACCTCCCGTCGGGCCGCCTACGGGCCCGAAGTCACGGACACCCTGCCCCATGCCCTCCTGTCGGAAGGTGGCGCTCGGCCACGACCGCCCGAACGGGCCATGCGCAAGTGCCGCAATCCCGACACTGCGCTGAGCCGGGTGCATCACGGCCCGTGCTGCGCCTCGGCGGGCCGGGTGGATCCAGGTACGACGACGGGGCGGCCCTCCCGGAGGAGGACCGCCCCGTCTGGTGCGTGCGCCTGGGCCTTGGACCTAGAAGTCCATGTCGCCCATGCCGCCGCCCGGGGCGGCCGGAGCGGCCTTCTCGGGCTTGTCGGCGATGACGACCTCGGTGGTGAGGAACAGCGCCGCGATGGACGCGGCGTTCTGCAGCGCCGAGCGCGTCACCTTGGCCGGGTCGAGGATGCCCTCGGCGATCATGTCGACGTACTCGCCGGTCGCGGCGTTGAGGCCCTGGCCCACGGGGAGGTTGCGGACCTTCTCCACCACGACGCCGCCCTCGAGGCCGGCGTTGATCGCGATCTGCTTGATCGGGGCCTCGAGCGCCAGGCG
>Ga0190269_10001733_pt1 | contig 10304 bp, 6 predicted proteins | sample Popmic249IS_FD_133749 | JGI IMG/M metagenome (GOLD analysis project Ga0190269, IMG submission 133749) | Populus adjacent soil microbial communities from riparian zone of Blue River, Arizona, USA - 249 IS | ecosystem: Environmental > Terrestrial > Soil > Riparian zone | place: USA: Arizona... | reverse complement strand
CGCCGCTAGATCGAAGAGCATGAACTCTAGGACCTTTTCCTGCGCGCTGAGCGGCATGTCATCGCACTCTGCAGGAAACACGCTCCCTTGCGTGCGAGCGTTGAGCACGTGGAAGTCGCTGAACACTACGCGTCCGCACACTTCTTCGGGCGGCGCGAGCACAGGCGTGTCCACCGTGAAGTGCTGCACCGTCATCGGATCGTCGGCGTAGATCCAGCGCTGCGCACCGCCCATGGCCGTAAGCGCCGCGACGTCCTGGCGCGGCTCTTGGATCGTGATCTGCGGCGGCATCGCGCTCGTCAGCGCACCGGTGATCGCGAGCCACTGCTGGAAATCAGCGCCCTTCTGGAAGCTGGTGTCGATGCTCGCGATCAGGCTCGTCTCTTCATTGCCGCCAGCAGGGAACATCGGTTGCCATTGCGCCGTCGCCGCCACCGGCCCGTTCATGTACATCCACGTGTAGCTGTAATGGGTCGCGAACGCGCGCCCTCCGCTGTTCACGTAATCGAGGAAGTTCTGCTGCGAAACGGGCGGCTTTTCCAGCGGCGCACCCTCGCACGGAAAGAGCACCTGCGTGTAGCGCGACAGCGAGCCGGTTTGGCCCACGTCGAGCCCGGTCAGCTCGGTGATCGGCGGCGTGGTGTTGCCCAGCGTCGCGCCATTCGACACATACATGTGAATGCGACCCGTGCCACTCGGCAGCGTGAATTCGCTGTCCTCGATGCCGATCTTACGCAGCAAGCACTGCGTGCGGTCCACGTTGCCAGTCGCGATCGCGGTCAGCGGAATGTCGCCCTCCACTTGGTTGCGCGGCAAGCGCACCGTACCGAGCGGCAGCGCGTTGTCGACGCACGGCTGAACATCGATCGTAAACTGCCGCCGCCAGCTGCCGAGCTGCACGATCAGCGGGATCCCCTGCCCCACCGGCACATCGGTCAGCGTGAACGTACCGTCCGGTCCAGTGATCGCGCTGCTCACCGCGTTGTCCAAGGTGAGCGGCGTGCAGCGATCGCAGCTCGGCCCATCAGGTAAGCGCAAGAGCTCGTGCCCGAGTGGAATGTTCGGGATGTAGACGACCGCATTGTACAGCGGGTCGGGATTCATCAGCGCTGCAGTCACAGCTGTGCCGCTCACGGTCGTCGTGACACCACCGGCACAAACCTGTTGCAGCTGACACAACGGACACGGCACACCACACAGCCGCGGAATACGCGCTCCGCACTCGAGCCCGGGATCACACACCCCACAGTCGAGCACCCCACCACAGCCATCGCCGATCTCGCCACAGTACTTCGCCGCGCCATCGCTGCACGTAAGCGGCGTGCACGTACCAGGCGTCGCCGCACACAGGTTAGGTAAACCAGCAGCGCCGCACTCTTGCCCGGCTGGACAGTCGCCGCAGTCGAGCTCACCACCGCAACCGTCCCCGACCTTCCCGCAGTAGCGGCCGTTCTCCGGCTCGCACGTGTTCAACGTGCAAGCGCCCGCGGCCGGATCACCCCCGCAAACATGCTCGATGCCGCGACCACCACAGCTGTAACCAGGCTCCGCGCAGTCACCGCACGCGAGCTTGCCTCCGCAATTGTCGCCGATCTCGCCGCAGTACTGCCCACCGAGCGGACTGCACGTGACACAAGGTCCCGCATCTTGCATGGTCGGTGTGACAACTGGATTGACTAACAGATCATCGTCGCTGATCCGATCCGGGTTGTTCACTGGCGGCGCGGCCTTTGGCGGCTCCGGCTCTGTCTTAGCCGCACCGACGCGAGGACCTGACACTTTCGCTGGCTGCGCTTTGCAACCAGTCAAGGTCCAGATCATCACCGACAGCGCCAAGCCCCAGCGCCAGACTTCAGGAACGTGGCCCAGCAGTCTCGTGCGCGGCACAGTAACCATGGCCATGTGCTGAACCTTCTGCGAATCGTTCGCTTGCTCTATCCAACTTGTCAGCTGTCCGGTTCGGACACGCAAGTCCGGAACATCGGCTACACCGATGACCTCAGCAATCATGACGAACTGCGTGCGAAGCCGCACTGCGATCATTGCAACACGAGTGTTTCATCGAACGCGAGCCGCCGCTCCAAGCGACGGCGCTGCGTGTCAGCAACTTGCAACGCGCCCGTGCTACCGGCGATCGTGGGGATCAGCTAGGCTCGAAAGTCATGCAGAAAAGTGCGCTACGCGCGCTTCTGGAGGCAGTCCAACACGGCCAGCTGCCTGTCGAAGAAGCGCTAAACGAGCTACGCGACCTGCCTTTTGCAGATCTCGGGTTTGCGAACGTCGATCACCATCGCGCGCTACGTGTCGGTTTACCGGAGGTGGTGTTCGGCCTTGGTAAAGCGCCGGAGCACATCATCGCCATCGTGCGCGAGCTGCGCGACAAGGGGCACTGCGCCCTGGTCACGCGCATCGACGAGCCCAAAGCACACGCGCTCCAGCAAGCTTTTCCCGAAATCGAGCTCGATCCGCTCGCGCGCACCGCATTCCTCAAGCTGGGGCCCATCGAGACGCGCGGAAACGGTCCCATCTGCGTAGTCACTGCGGGCACGAGCGATTTGCCGGTCGCGAGAGAAGCGGTTGTCACCGCGCGCGCGTTCGGCAATGAAGTCATCGAGCTTCATGACGTAGGCGTCGCAGGGCTGCATCGCCTGCTCGCGCGCCGCCAGGTGCTCTACAGCGCGAGCGTGCTCATCGTCGTCGCTGGCATGGAAGGCGCGCTCGCGAGCGTGGTCGGCGGATTGGTCTCGAAGCCGGTCATCGCTGTGCCGACATCGATCGGTTACGGCGCGAGCTTCGGTGGCGTCGCGGCCCTGCTCTCGATGCTCAACAGCTGCGCTTCCGGCGTCAGCGTGGTGAACATCGACAATGGCTTTGGCGCCGCGTATTCGGCCACGCTGATCAACCAGGGGGCTTTGCTGTGAAGGTCAAGGGCCGCTTCGTGCGAGTGCCCGCGGGGCAGGCGCCCAAGGCGGAGCCCGTGCGACTGCCGCCTGTGGTCCGCGAGCCGCTCACGCGCGGCGCAGGCCAGGGACGCATCCTGTACCTCGATGCGGGCAGCGGTCTGGCGGGCGACATGTTGGTCGCTGCGCTGCTCGACCTGGGCGTGCCCGAATCGGTCTTGCAAGAAGGCCTCGCGGCCCTCGGGCTCACCGGATATGAGCTGAAACATAGCCGCGTCCTGCGTTCCAGCATTTCGGGGCGGCACTTCGATGTCTCAGTCCACGCGCCGCAGCCAGCGCGCGACTACCGCAGCATCGTGCAGCTGCTAGAGGCGGCGACAAGCCTGAGCGATGGCGCGCGTCGCATCGCGCTCGAGGCGTTCCTGATCCTCGCGCGCGCCGAGGCCGAGGTGCACGCGTGTGCGCTCGCAGACGTGCACTTCCACGAAGTCGGCGCGGTGGACTCGATCATCGACATCACCGCGGCGGCGATCGCGCTCGATCATCTGGGCGCCGAGGTCGTGTGCTCGCCGCTGCCGATGGGTCGCGGCACCGTCCGCACACAGCATGGCGTGATCCCGCTGCCCGCACCCGCGACGCTGCTGTGCTTGCGCGGTGTCCCCACCTACGACGCAGCGTCGTCGCACGAGCTCGTGACACCGACCGGCGCCTGCTTGGTGGCTGCGGTCGCAAAGCGCTTCAGCGGTTGGCCGAGCATCCGGGTGGAACGCGTCGGTCTCGGCGCCGGAACCAAAGACTTCGCAGATCGCGCGAACCTCCTGCGGGTCGTGCTCGCGAGCCCAGAGTCACCTGCCGCTGTCAGCCGCAAGCACGGCGAGCACGTCGTCGTCGAAGCCAACATCGATGATCTCAGCCCTGAGGTCGCTGCGTACGCGACCCAACGTGCGCTCAGCATGGGAGCTCTCGATGTTTGGACTACGCCCATCGGCATGAAAAAAGGCCGTTCGGCCGTGACGATTTCGGTCCTGTGCAAGGCGGCCGACCTCGACGTGCAAGCCAAGGTGTTGTTCGAAGAAACGAGCACCTTAGGTTTGCGGCACTACACAGTGGACCGGTTCGAGCGACCGCGGCGCGCGCTTCGAGTCAAAACGCGCTACGGATCTATCGCCGTCAAGATCGCGGGTGGAGAAGGACTCGACGAACATGTGGCGCCGGAGTACGAAGCTTGTCGGGAGGCAGCGGAACGGCACGGCGTGCCGATCCGCAAAGTCTATGCAGCTGCGTTGCGTGCATACGAAGACGAACGCGACGCGTCCCGCCGTAACCCATGAGCTCAGCGTCCCCAGCACATAGCGAAGTGTTCACGCGCATCGGTGTGATTGGGGACATTCACACGCGTGCAGATCGCCTGCAGTGGGCGATCCGTGTGCTGCATGGCCACGAGGTGGAGCTGATCGTCGCAACAGGCGACATCGTGGATGGACCAGCTCCCGAAGCGGTCGCTCGCATCTGCCAGTTGCTGCATGAGCAGCGCGTGCTGACTGTGCTTGGCAATCACGATCGCTGGCTCTTGGACGAGCAACATCGCGAGCTACCGGAAGCCACGTTTCTCGAAGACGTGGACAGGGGAACGCGCGAGTTCATGCAAGCGCTGCCGCAGGTCGCGGAGCTGCAAACGCCACACGGGTTGCTGCTGCTCGGACACGGGCTGGGCAACAACGACATGACCTGCCTGTACCCCTACGACCATGGGCCCTCGCTCAAGAACAACACGACGCTGCAAGCGATCTTACAGAGTGAGCGCTACCGCTACGTCGTCTCGGGCCATACGCACCTGCGCATGGTGCGCGAGATCACGGGCGTGACGTTCATCAACGCTGGCGCGCTGCACTACACGCGCGAGCCCTGCTGCTTGATGTTGGACTTCGACGCCAAGCAGGCGCAGTTCTTTGATTGCGTCGAGGACGACAGCGCCGCCTTCACACGCGGCCCGAGCCTTCCGCTGTAGGTTACGTTGCAAGCAGCTCGCGCAGCGCATGCGCGATTTCGCGCAAGGGCAAGACCTGCTGTGCAGCCCCGATCGCTATTGCGGCGGAAGGCATACCGAAGCACACGCTGCTCGCTTGATCTTGCACGAGCGTGCGTGCGCCCGCGTTGTGCATGGCGAGGAGACCGCGCGCGCCGTCGTCGCCCATGCCCGTCAAGAGCACGCCGAGAGCGCTCTTTCCGAGCGTCTCCGCACACGCCTGAAAGAGCACGTCGACCGAGGGTCGATGTTTGCCGACGGGAGGCTCATCGCTCACGCGCGCGCGCAGGCGCTGGCCTCTGTCGCGGATCACGCCGAGGTGCCTTCCGCCGGGGGCGAGCAACACTGTGCCGCGCTGGATGGGCTCGCCGTCCTCGGCGAGCCGCACCTGCAGCTCGCAGGCAGCATTCAAGCGCTCCGCGAAGTGGCTCGTGAACTCGGGCAACATGTGCTGCACCACGAGCATGGGCGGCGCGTTTGCGGGCAGCGCCTTCAGCAGCTCGCCGAGCGCCAGCGTGCCCCCCGTGGAAGCGCCGATCGCCACCAGCTCGACTGTCGCCGTGAGCGGCATGGAGGGACGCGGCGCAGGCAGACCGGAGAGCCGTGCAGCCGATAGCGGCGAGCGAGATGGCTCGGTCCCAGGCAGTCCAGCGGCGGGACCGGACGAGCGCGCAGCTGTTGGCGGCAGTCCGGAGCTCGCTGCGCCGGCCAAACCTGCGGCCGCTGACGGCGGCGGCACACGCCCACTTCCTCCCGGGAGGGACATTCGGCCGACGCGCAGACTCAGCTTGCTCGGCCGCGGGCGCGCCGAAGCTGCCACCGCCAGCACCCGCAGCGAGAGCACGTGCGGAGAGCCCGACTCGTCATGCCAGCTCGCGCCGGCGCCGCGCCGCTCGACCACATCACTCGCCCCTGCCGCAAGCGCTCGCTCGGCAGAGCGCGCGGTGTCCTCGCCAGACGCCAGCGCGAGCACGGCTACCGCATGCTCTTGCACAAGCTGGGCGATCAGCTGGAACACATCGGTCTGAGACAAGCTCAGATCGACTACTGCGACGTCCGGACACACGCGACGCAGCTGCGCCAGCACACTGGTCAGCGTCGAGGCGACCCCGACGAGCTCGGTCGACTCCGGAGAGATCGCACGCCGCAACCCTGGCAGAGCGCTGGCGTCTGCAACGGCAAGCACGCGTACAGCTTTCAAGCAGATCCGACCACTTTCCTTTGTGACGCAGCGCGTCGCGATGTGCGCGTCGCCAATAGCTGCAGTGTCGCACGATTGTCCCAAGTCGTCCGGTGACATTGCATAACGCCGGGTTTTGCAGCGCTTTTCACGCAACGGTTGAACACCTCGCCGCCCTTGGCGGCAGCGCTGGCCGCTTTGGATTATATGCGACCCCCATCTGGCTGTAGCCTGACAGCGGTGTTTCAAGCTATGGAACAGTCAGGAGGAGGAGTACCGCAGTGCGTCATCTATGGAGCTGTTTCGCCCTGTTGCTGGGGGCGAGCTGCCAGGCCTACGACGAGACGCCGCTGAAAGCGGCGAAGCCCTCGGTCAGCGCCTCCGTCCAAGAGATACCTACTTCCACAGCGACCGAGATCCCAGAGCAGCAACCCGACGGTCCATCGCGCGCTGAGATGCCACACCCCGAGCCGCCGCAGACCCGCTGCGGTGATGGCGTCATCAGCGGCGTGGAAAAGTGCGACACCGCGATCGAGGCGGGTGAAGCAGGCGCGTGTCCGAGCGAGTGTCCGCCGCTCGCAGCTTGCGCGAAGCGCGTGTTGAACGGCACGGCCTGCCAAGCAGAGTGCCTGCTCGTCGAGCCTTCGTGCGTCGATGACGACGAGTGCTGTCCGGGGAGCTGCAACGCCTCCAGCGACAACGACTGTTCGAGCGCATGCGGGGACGGGAAGATCGACAGCGAGCTCGGAGAGACGTGCGAGCCCGAAGTGAAGCCTTGCGAAGAGAGCGACAAAGCCTGCGACGACAACGATCCCTGCACCAAGGACCGCCTCCTCGGCAGCGCGCGCAACTGCAACAGCCTATGCGCGCACACACCGATCAGCGAGCGCATCGCCAACGACAAGTGCTGCCCGAGCGGCGCAGACAACAGCGTGGACGGTGACTGCGCGTCCGTGTGCGGCAACGGCGTACGCGAGAACGGCGAGGACTGCGATGGTGATGACGGCTGCAGCGCAGACTGTAAGTCTCCGGCCCAAGTCGCGCAGATGTCCTGTATCGAACGCTTCGGCGACGACGAGTGCATGCGGTGCAGCTGCGTGCAGTGCACCGAGCTCGTGCTTTCGTGCTGGGACGGTGGTGATGCCACGCGCAACCAGCAATGCAGCGCGGTCGTGGAGTGCGGCATGCAGAAGCAATGCACCGCCGAAGACTGCTTTTGCCAATCCACCGAGGGGCTGTGCGTGCCCAGCGGCCCCTGCAGCGCGGAAATCAGCGCGGCGGCTGGCACGAGTGACCCATTCTTCGTGAGCGCGATCGGCGACGACCCCAACTCGACCTTGGGCCGCGCCAAGAACACCACCGCCTGCCGGGTTCAGAACTGCGCTAAAGAATGCGGTGCGGCGGTCCCGTAGGACCCCCAGAGGTGCGCGGACGCTGCGGAATTTGCAGCCTTAACGCCCCCGTTCGAGGATTCTGGGACCACCCCAGCGGAAACATCGGCACAGAGCGCGCGAGGGCCCGGCCAGGCGGACAGATCGGCCGAACCGTGCTCGGAAATTTGTCCTCGGCCGCGGCGCGCTATGCTTAGTATTCCGCCGTCATGCTTTCGTTGTGTGTACGACACAAGAACTTGCCTTGGATGCTGCTGCTCGCCTTGAGCTTCAGCTGCCGCCGCCCCGAAGGCTCACCACCTGACGCGCTGCCGCAGGCTGCGAGCACCGCGAGCGGGGTGCAGCCTGCCACCGTACCGGGCGTCAAGCCGGTCAAACCCGTGGTGACGCTCGAGGAAGCGATGCGGCCGCGCAACGACCTGCCGCCAGATAAACGCGCGCTTCTGGTCGTGAATGGCGCGGAGCGCTGGGTCGATGCAGAAGCGATCGAGGCCGTCGGGTACACGTTGCTCGATCTGCGCGACACTTGGACGCCGTCGATCTTCGCTGAGGAGGTCGGCGCCGATGGCTCACCGATGCCGAATCGGTACCGGCGCGTGCTGATCGGCTTGTCCAACGACCAGCTCGACAACGACGGCCAGCCGCTGCCCGCGGGTGCGCACAACTACCTCGAGCTGTACGGCGCGTTTCCTTCGTTTTCCGTGCTGCGCGCGCGCGCCATGCACAGCAACGAGCATCCCTGTCATGACCAGGAGAGCGCGACCACGCTCGAAGCGGTGGAGACAGTCTCGTACATCGCGCCCAAAGACATGCGCCGCGACGAGCAGAAGCTGGCGCGCTTCGCGAAGGAAGTCGAGAGCGCGCGCAAGGCCGGCAAGTTCGCGACCATGCAGGATCTCGCTGCGGCCAAGCCGGACTACGCAGCGCGCGTGAGCTTGATCGAGAAGCGACCGAAGGAGAAAGCGGCGCTCGCAGCCGTCGAAAAGCGGCTGGAGTGCGAAGGCCTCCTGAGCCCGTCCAGCAAGCATCAGCGCGGTGTGTACGACGAACCGATGCGCCTTGCGGTGCGTACGTTCCAGCAGAAGCACATGATCTACGAGGCCAACTATCTGCGGCGCAAGACCGTGGACGCGCTGGCCCGGCCGCTGATCGACAATGACTACGACTCTGTCGCGCGTGCGATCCGCGAGCGTGTGGTCTCTGCAGCGAAGATCATCGAAGACGGCACGAGCGGCACCGAAGAAAAGCCGGGTTTGGACCTGGTCGCGGAGTACACCAGCCTCGCGCTGGAGCAGCTCGGCCTGAAAGACGCGGCCAGCATGCTGGCGTTCTTCCAGCGCCACCCGGCCGAGGATTTTCAGACGCTGCGAGCGGCGGTCAAGCTACCGGCTCGGCCCGAGTACTATTCGGACCACATGGATCTCTCGATCGTCGTGGATCGCGGCGACGTCTGGTACGACCTGCCGTTCAACAGTCAAAACCAGTTCGCGCCGCGCGCGCGCAAGCGTTATCCGTACTTGACGCTGTACACCACGCACAACGGCAAGAAGATCGCGCTCGCGCGCTGGCGCACGACTATCGGCGGTTGGCGCGCAGAGCAGGCATCCGACGGCTACGAGTACTTTCGCTACAAGAACTCCGACGTCGGCCCGCGGGTGATCCGGCAGATTGTCGCGGGTCCGGTGTGGATCGCGCCGACCTCGACGCCGACGCGCAGCTTGGTCAAGCATCGTATGGTCAACGGCCGCGGCGCCAAGACCGTGAACTACGACGAGCTCGGTCCCGGTTACTTGTCCGCGTACGGCTTGGTCGCGGGTTACTTCGTCGTGCCGGGCGAGAATGGCCGGCCAGACTTCGACAACGGTGTGCGCGCACACGGCTCGTCAGACTACTTGTCGATCTACAGCTCGATGGGTTTCTCGCACGGCTGCCATCGCCTGCCGAACCACATCGCGATCCGCATGTACTCGTTCATCTTGAACCATCGCCACAAGCAAGTGGCAGGCGATCAACCGGTGAACTTCCAGCGCCAGTTCCTGCAGAGCGAACGCGTGTACGAGATTCGGATCCCGTCGCGCGGCTTTGCGTATTACCTCGACCCACCGCTGCCCGTGATGGTGCTCGAGGGCAACATCAAAGGGCCGCAGAAGAAGCCGATCCTGGGCTACGTGCCCAAGCCGGACACCGAATACCCCGGGCCTCCCCCTTCGCTTTCGAACAGCACCGACGACAAGGCAGGGAACTGAGTCATGCCTACCCTTCCTACGGAACATCGAAACAGAAAGCGCTGGGCAGTCGCCGGCGCGATCGTCGCAGCTGTTGGCGGCGGCGCCCTCGCGCTTGCCCAGGCGACAAAGGAGTCGGTGCCGACGCTGACGCCGATCCAGACCTTGCCTGCAGACGTTGCGGCCAACCGTGCCGCGCAGCCGGCAGCCCCCGCGGCGCCGGCCGCTCCCGCTTTGCCGCCGACAGCGGCACCGGTCGACGCGGCTGCTGTGCCACCGGCCCCGCCCAAGCCGCCGCAGGATCCGCATCGGGCAAAGATCACGTTCAGCACGATCCCACCGACCAACGCCAAGGTTGTTTGGGGCAAGCAGACGCTCGGGACGATCACCTCGAAGCAGCCGCTCACCGTGATCCGGCCGCGAGACACGGGTCCTTTGGATGTGATGGTCTACGCGCCGGGCTTTTTGCCGGTGCAGACGCGGGCCCACACGTTCGAGGACACGCAGATCATCGTGAAGCTCACGACGCCTGAGAATCAGTCGACGTTGTGGGGTTATCGCGCGCCGCTCGATGCGGGCGTT
>Ga0190269_10001732_pt1 | contig 10306 bp, 5 predicted proteins | sample Popmic249IS_FD_133749 | JGI IMG/M metagenome (GOLD analysis project Ga0190269, IMG submission 133749) | Populus adjacent soil microbial communities from riparian zone of Blue River, Arizona, USA - 249 IS | ecosystem: Environmental > Terrestrial > Soil > Riparian zone | place: USA: Arizona... | reverse complement strand
CCAGCCGTCATCGTGAGCAACGACGGTGCCAACACGACGGCGGGGCGGCTCGGTCGAGGGGTCGTCACCGTCGTACCGGTGACGTCGAACGTCGAGCGCGTCTTCCCCTTCCAGGTGCTCCTGCCTGCCTCGGCGACCGGGTTGCCGGTGGACTCCAAGGCCCAGGCCGAGCAGGTGCGGTCGATCGACCTCACCCGCGTCCTGGGCCAGGTGGGCGCCGTGCCGCCCCCGCTCATGGACCAGGTCGACGAGGCGCTGCGACTCCACCTGTCCCTGTAGGCCGAGCTGGAGGCGCGGCACGGCAGACTGGTCGGCATGTCCCTCGACCGGCAGCGGCTGCAGGCCTACCGCTACGCCACGGTCGAGGAGGCGGCGTCGTACCTCGCGGTGATGCGGGTCTTCACCGGCAGCACGAGCGGCCTGCTGTCCGACCTCTCGGCCGCCGAGGTGGCCGCCGTGCTCGAGGAGGACGGCGCGGCGCTCGACGTCGACGTGGTGGAGGCCCGCCTGGCCTACCTCGTCGAGCACGGGAACCTGGTGCGCAGCCCGCGCGAGGCGGAGGCGAAGTCGATCCGGGAGTACCTCACCACCCGGTCCCGCTACCAGCTCACGCCGCTGGGGGAGCAGGCCCACCGGCACGTGGAGGAGCTGCTCGGCTCCGCCGGCCGGGTGCGCGAGGTCTCCACCGAGGTGCTCCCTGTCCTGCTGCGCGGGCTCGAGACGCTGGCCGCCGACCCGCACGCCGGCGCGGGCGAGGTGACCGCGCTGTTCGCCGTGTTCGAGCGGCTGGTCACCAGCACGCGCGACTTCTACGCCCGGCTCGGGGAGGTGCTCGCCCGCGCCGAGGTCGACCGGGAGGCGCTGGCCGCCTACCGGGAGGTGCTGCTCGACTACCTGCAGCGCTTCGTCGACGAGGTACGCCGCTACGAGCCCCTCGTCGTGGACGCGCTCGCCCGGGTGGACGTCGACACGGTGCTCGCGGCTGCGGCCACGGACGGCCCCCACCTGGTGGACGAGAGCGGGCAGGCCGCGCTGCGCGCGACCGGCCTGCAGGCGAGCGACTGGGCGTCGCTGTCGGCCTGGTTCCGCGGGGCGGCAGGCCGGCGCAGCGACGCCGCCGAGGTCCGGGCGCTGGCCACCCGCGCCATGGGCAGCCTGCTCAGCGGGCTGCGCCGCGCGGTGTCGGGGACGGGGGAGGAGAGCAGCCGCCGGGGTGACCTGCTCCGGCTGGCGCGGCTGTTCGACACCGCGGACGACGCCACCGCCCACCGGCTCTGGGTGGCCGGCTTCGGGCTCTACCCCAGCCGGCACCTGTCGGCGCTGCCCGAGGTCGACGACGTGCCGGCCACGACGAGCTGGTGGGACGCCCCGCCCGCCGAGGTCCCGCTGTCGCTGCGCGAGCACGGCGACCGCACGATCCGCGGCCGGGGCGGGAAGCGGGAGGACTTCGCCGCGCAGCGCGAGGAGCTGCTCAAGCGACGGCAGGCCGAGGAGGCTGCGCGGGCCGAGGCGCTGGCCGAGCTGCGCGCGCAGTCCGACCGGCCCGACCTGCACGTCAGCGACGCCGCCCGGGCACTGCTCCTGGAGCTCTACGCCCGCGCGCTGGCCGCGGCCTCGGGCCCCGAGGACGTGGCGGCGGGCGCCGCCTCGGCGCGTGTGGGGTCGCTGAGCCTTACCGTCCGGCGGGATCCCGGTGCGATCACCACGGTGCGCAGCCCGGAGGGCGTGCTCCAGCTCGTCGACGTACGCCTCGAGCTGGTCGACGACCTCGAGCAGGAGGCAACGGCGTGAGTGAGGTACGCCGGGCCGCCCGCGCGCTGTTGGCCACGCCGCTGCTGCACGCCGACCCGGGGACGCCGGACGTCCGCGCCGAGGAGCTGCGCCTCGTCCGCAAGCACCGCGCCGAGCTGCAGTCGCTGTTCGCCTCCGGGCTCGGCTACCGGCTGGTGGTGGAGCGCCGCGCCGCCCGGCTGGTGAAGCTCGACCCCGGGGCCGAGCCGCCGCGGCCGCTGCTGCGGGGCACGCAGCGCCGGCCGATGACCCCCCGCGGCTACGCGCTGCTGGCTCTGCTCATGGCGGTGCTGCAGGGAGGGCGGCGGCAGTACCTCCTCGACGAGCTGGTCCGCGAGGTGCGGGCGGCTGCCAGCGAGGCCGGGCTCGCGGTGGACCTCGAGACCGCCACGGACCGGCGCGCCCTGTCCGCGGCGATGCTGGTGCTGGTCGGGTACGGCGTGCTCCGCGAGCGCGACGGCGACCTGCAGCACTGGGCCGAGGACACCCGGGCGCAGTCGCTGCTCGACGTCGACGCGGAGCGGCTCGCCCTCGTCCTGACCGGGCTGCCGCGGGTGACCAGCGTGCAGGAGCTGCTGACCCCCGACGCGCTCCCCACCTCGGTCGGCGGCGCCCGGCTGGCCACCCGGCGCCGGCTGGTCGAGTCGCCGCTGCTCGACGTGAGCGAGCTCGACGACGACCAGCGCGAGTGGTGGGTGCGCAACCGCGGCGAGCGCGAGCGCGACTGGTACGAGAGCACCTTCGGGCTGCGCCTGGAGGTGCGGGCCGAGGGCGCCCTGGCGATCGACCCCGACGACGACCTCAGCGACGTGGCCTTCCCGGGCAGCGGCAGCGCCCGGCACCTTGCGCTGCTCGTCCTCGAGCGGGTCGTGCAGGCCGCCCGGCCGCGCCGCGCGGCCCGGGTCGTCGTCGACGCCGAGACCGTCGAGCGCTGCGTCGCCGGGGTGGTGGCCGAGCACCCGGCGGCGCTCGTGTCGGCGTACCGCGAGGACGGCAGGCGGCTGCGCACCGACGTCACCGAGGTGCTGCGCAGCACCGGCCTGGTCCACGTCGCGGCCGACGGCAGCTGGGCCGTGCACGCCGCGGCCGCCCGCTACGCCCCCCGCCCCACCGTCGTCGCGGCGACGCTCTTCGAGGAGATGCCATGAGCGCCACCGCATCGCCGTACCGCTGGCGCCTGCACCGGGCCGGGCTGCTCAACGTCTGGCAGTACGACGAGCAGGTCTTCGACTTCGCCGACGGGCGGCTGCTGCTGCGCGGCACCAACGGCGCCGGGAAGTCCAAGACGCTCGAGATGCTGCTGCCCTTCCTGCTCGACGGCGACCGTGCGCGGATGGACGCGAGCGGGCGGCGGGGCACCGCGCTGACCTGGCTGATGCTCGACGGGTACGACGGCGCCAGCCGCACCGGCTACCTCTGGCTGCACCTGCGCCGCGCCGTGGAGGAGGGCGGCCACGCCGACCTGACCCTCGGCATCGGGCTGCGCGCCGCCGGCTCGACCAAGTCCGTGAACCTGTGGTGCTTCCTGCTCCCCGGCCCGCCGATCCCGCTCGAGGACGCCGCCGGCGTGCCGCTGTCGCAGCCGGCCTGCCGCGAGGCGGTCACCGAGGCGGGCGGTGAGGTCTTCGACAGCCCCCGGGCCTACAAGGCCGCGGTCGGCCGGCGGCTGTTCGGCCTCGACGAGGCCGGGTACGACGAGCTGCTCCGGCTCCTCTACTGGCTGCGCAGCCCGCAGGTCGGCGAGTCGGTCGAGGTCTCCCAGCTCGACCGCACCCTGTCGGAGTCGCTTCCCGAGCTCGACCGCGCGGTCGTCGAGGCCGCCGCCACCAGCCTCGACGAGCTGCAGGAGCTCGGCGAGCAGGTCGAGCGGCGCGAGCGGGCGAGCAACGACGTGCAGCGGGCGCTGTCGGTCTACCGCCGCTACGCGGCAGGCGAGGTACGCCGGCGCACCACCGCCGTGCTCGACGCCGACGCCGCCCTGGCCGGCCGGCGGCGCGCACTGGGCCGCGCGGAGGGGGCCGAGCGCACCGCGAGGACGCGCCGGGAGGAGGCCGCGGCCCGGGTGGTCGCCGCCGAGGCTGCGGCGCAGGCGGCAGGTCTGCGGCTGCGCGAGCTCGAGTCGTCGCAGGAGGCCCGCGACCTCGAGGCGCTCGAGGAGATGGCCAAGACGGCTGCGGCGCTGCGAGCCGCTGCCACGCGGGCGCAGGCCGCGCTCGCCCAGGCGGTCGAGCGGGAGCGACTCGCCCAGGAGGCGGTCGCCACGCAGGAGCAGCGGGTCACCGACCGGCGGCGCACCGTCGACACCGCCCTCGACGGCGCGGTGCTGCGTTCCCTGGGAGTGCCCGTGCCGCCACCGGTCGACCCGGCCGCGTGCGACGCGCACCATGCGGAGCTCGGCCGGCTGGACGGCCTGGTGGGTGGCTCGCTGGCCGCGGTCGCGACGGTTCTCGCGGCGCTCGGCGCGTGGGAGGCGGCGCACGCCGACCAGCGCCGCGCGGAGGAGCACGCGGCAGCAGCCGCCGCGCGGGTCGATGCCGCCAGATCGCAAGCGCTGCAGGCAGAAGAGGCCGAGGAGCAAGCCCAGCACGAGCTGGCCGTCGCCGTCGCGACCTGGCTGGACGGTGCCCCGGTGAACGGTGCCACGGTGCTCGGCGCCCCGGTGCTCGGCGCCCCGGACGACGACGAGCAGGCCGTCGCCTGGGCCGTGGAGGTGACCGCCGGGCCGGTCACCGAGCGCGAGCAGGAGGTCGGGCGGCTCTCGGGTGAGCTGGCCGACGTGGCACGACGGCGCGAGGACCGGGCCAGGGCCAGGGACGCCGTGGCGGCGGAGAAGGACCCCTCGCCGCCCCTCCCCGTCCTCGAGCGCGACCCGCGGGCTCCCGGCGTCGTGCCGCTGTGGCGGCTGGTCGACGTGGCGCCGGGCCTGCCCGCCGAGGAGCTGGCCGGCTACGAAGCGGCGCTGCAGTCCTCCGGGCTGCTCGACGCGCTGCTCCTGCCGGATGGAGGGCTGCGCACCCGCGACCTGGCCGTGGTGGCCGGCCCGGCAGCACCGGGCCGGACGCTCGCCGACGTGCTGGTCCCGGTGACGGGCGCAGGAGTTGACGGCGCGGTGGTGGCCGCGGCGCTGCGGCGGGTGGCGGTCGAGGGGGAGGGGGCCGCCGTCGTCCGGGCCGACGGCTCCTGGGTGCTGGGCGCCCTCGAGGGGCGTGCGACGAAGCCCGTGGCGCAGTACCTCGGGGTGGTGGCGCGCGAGGCGGAGCGCGCGCGGCGGCTCGCGGCGCTCGACGCCGAGCTGGCCGAGCTCGACGCTCGCACCGCCTCGCTGGTGGCACGGCGTGAGGAGCTGCGCGAAGAGGTCCGGGCGCTCCTGGCCTGGCGGGCAGCGGCGCCGACCGCCGACGCCGTGGTCCGCGCCCGGGTGGTGGCCCGGGAGCGCGCCGCCGCGGCGGAGCGCGAGGAGTCGGTCCTGGGACAGCTCGAGACGACGGCAGGCCGGGCGCGCGCGGTGGCCGCGCAGGCCCGAGAAGCCTTGGAGGACAAGGCGCGTGCGCACGAGCTGCCCACCGACCGCGAGGAGCTGGTCGGGCGGGAGGAGCGGCTGCGCGGGGTGCGCCGCCAGCTCGAGGCCGCACGGGAGCGGCTGGCGCAGCTCCGCGACGACCTGGCCCAGTTGGCACTGCGCGAGGCAGCGCACGCGCGAGCCGGCGAGGAGACCGCCGACGCCCGCCGTGTCGCGACCGAGGAGGCCGAGGGCGCCGAGCTGGCTGAGCAGCGCTACGACGCCCGCAAGGAGGCGCTGTCGGCGACCCAGCAGGAGCTGGAGCGGGCGCTCGCCGAGGCCCACGAGGACGTCCGCGAGACGACCCGCGAGCGCAAGGACGCGCACAGCGCCGAGGTCGACGCGGCCCAGGCGCTGACGAGGGCCGAGGACGCGGTGGTTCTCGAGGGCGAGCACGTCGCCCAGGCCGAGCAGGAGCACGCGGGCGCCGAGCGCCGGGCCCGGGCGCTGGCGGACGCCCCGGGCCTGGTCGGGTCGGTGACCGACAGCGTGGACCTCGACTGGGCGGGCCTGCGGGAGGCCGTCGCGGAGCATGCGGTCGCCGACGAGAACGCGGTGCAGGCGGCGTACCGGGACCTGCTCTCCAGCGCGGCCGGTGCGCTCCAGCCCCGGTTGGTGACCGTCGCCGACGGGCTCTACGTGCTCACGGGGCGCGACGAATCGCACGAGGCCGGCGAGGTGCCGCTGGGCACGCTCGGTGCCCGGCTGCTGGCCCGGGTGGAGGCCGACCGCGCGCTCCTCACCCGGCAGCAGCGCGAGGTCTGCGAGCGCCACCTGCTCGGCGAGCTGGGTGAGGTGCTGCGCCGTCGCCGGCTCGACGCGGAGGAGCTGGTGGGGCACATGAACCGGCTGCTCGACGGGGTCCGCACCTCGCAGGGGATCCGGGTGCGGCTCGACTGGAAGCTGCGCGACGACCTGGCGAGCGAGGCGCGCGAGACCGTGCACCTGCTCGACCGGCCGATCGGCTCGCTGCTGCCCGAGCAGCGCGAGCGGCTGCTCGGGCTGCTGTCGGAGCTCATCGAGTCGGCCCGGCGCGAGGACCCCGACGCCGGGTACGCCGAGCACCTGCGCACGGCGCTCGACTACCGGACGTGGAGCAGCTTCGCGGTCAGGATCCGCCGCGCGGGGGCGGAGAACGAGGAGAAGCTGAACCGGCGTACCGCGCTGTCCCAGGGGGAGCAGAAGGTCGTCTGCTACCTCCCGCTCTTCGCGGCGGCCGCGGCGCACTTCAGCTCGCTCGCGGTGGTGGAGCCGTGCGCGCCGCGGTTCGTGCTGCTCGACGACGCCTTCCCCAAGATCGACGTGAAGACGCACCCGGTGCTCTTCGGCCTGCTGGTCGACCTCGAGCTCGACTGGCTGATCACCAGCGAGCGGCTGTGGGCCGACTGCGCGACCGTGCCTGCCGCCGCGATCTACGAGGTGATGCGGTCGCCGACCGAGCGGGGGGTGCTGCCGTTCAAGCACCTGTGGGACGGCCGGCGGCTGATCGCCGTGGGCGAGTGAGCGCAGAAGTGAGCGAGCCTGCGAGTGAGCGCCGGAGCGAACCGAGAGCACTGACGCTGCCCGACTGGCTCGCCGACCCGGGCCTGCAGCCGCTGTGGTCGGTGGTGCACGAGCGGCTCGAGCAGCGCGGCCCGTCCTGGCGGGGACGGGCGGGCGTGGCGATCGCCTCGCCGGCCGAGCGCCGGGCGCTGTCGTCGCTGCTCGGCCGGGCCTTGCCAGGGGACCGGGTGACGGTGGACGTCGCCGACCTGGACGCGCGCACGGCGAACGCGGGCGGCCTGCTCGCCGTGGTCGAGCAAGCCGTCGGCGAGGTGGTCGACCGGCGGTCGGTGCGCTCGCTCGCGCTGGCCCAGCGGGAGGCTCCGGTCGAGGCGGCGCGGGCCGTGCTGCCGGAGAGCGACTGGGTCGGGGCCTGGCTCGACGCCGTCCGCCGCACCGGCCCGACCGTGGACGAGGCCGTGGCCGCGGCGGGGCTGCTGCACCGGCTGGTGATGGGGCACGAGCGGGTCAGCCGCCAGGACCTGGCGGCGGGCACGACCGGCGACGCCCACGCGCTCGACGACGGGACGGTGCTGGCCTCGCTGGTGCTGCGTGGGCTGGCGCTCGCGACCGGCACGGCACTCCCGCAGAGCGCCGGTGGGCGGCGGGCGCTGTGGGACGCCGCCGGGGTGGTGCTCGACGGGGTCTCGAGCAGCTGTCTGGTGCTCCGGCTGCCGGTGTCGACGGGCGGCCGGCTGGCGGTGCGGCTGGCCGACGGCGAGCCGTTGCACGTCACCGCGCGCGACCTGGGCGACGGTGAGGTGCGCGTCGCTCCGGGGACGCAGGTGCTCGTCTGTGAGAACCCACGCGTGCTCGAGGCGGTCGCCGACGGCGGTCTCGCGGTGCCGGTGGTCTGTGCCAACGGCAACCCGAACCTCGTCGTCATGGACCTGCTCGCCTCGCTGAGCCGGTCGGGTGCGGAGCTGCGCTACCACGGCGACTTCGACTGGCCCGGCCTGGCCATCGCCAACCGCCTGGTGGCGGCGGTGGGAGTGGAGCCCTGGCTGATGACGGCGGCCGACTACGACCGGGCGGCCGGAGGCTCGTCGCTGGCGCTCCGGGGACAGCCGGTGGAGGCCTCCTGGGATCCCGCGCTGCGCACGACCATGGCCGCGGGAGGCGTGGCGGTGCACGAGGAGGCCGTCCTCGAGGATCTCCTCAGGGAGCTCGCCCGCCTGGCCGACAGATGAGCAGCCAGCTGTGGCTTGTGAGACGCCCGAGAGGTCGCCGGGCCGTCACAGGAGCGACAGCTGGCTGTTGAAGTGTCGCGGCGCTCAGGCGGTGGACGCGAGGGCCGCCTGGTGCTGGGCCGACACCCGAGGCGCGGGGACGCAGAGCCGGGCCGCCAGCAGGTCGAGGTCGTTGATCCGCAGCGCCTCCAGGCACTCCTCGACCGCGTCCGGACCGGCGACGGCGGCCAGGACCGACCGCATCGAGGCCGACTCCATCGCGTGGTGCAGCGCGAGCTCGGGGCGCCCTCGCGTCCTGGCCTGCTCGGCCATGAGGTCCAGCGCGGCGACCGAGAGGAGGCCGGCTGCGCTGTCGTGGAGGCCGGCCTGCACGACCGGCGCCAGCAGGGCGACCCTGGCCACGAGCGTTGCCGGGTGCTGCAGCGTCGAGCTCACGATCTGACCTCCTCGTCCGCCGGCCGGTGGTCGGCGTACCTGCCCAGCGGCGCGGCGAGGCCGGACTTGCTACGGCGAACGGAGCAACCTGACCGGCAACCGCCGCAGAGCTCTCGGCCGGGGAAGGCGAAGGGCGCGTACCAGGGGGTCAGCGCGTCGCCGTGCGGTTGGCCAGCGGCACGTAGGGGCGGCACGGCTGGTTGCGCAGGCTCGGGCACGGCGGCTGCGGTGCCGTCACGGCGACCCCCGGTACGACGGGCAGCACCAGCGCGGAGGGCATCGACGGCGAGAACGCCACCGACACCGTCGCGGTGCGGCCGAGCACCGGCTGCGTCTCGCTGAACGACCACACCGGCTGGGCACCGTTCGGCGCGGCGATCGTGACCCGGATCCGGGTGCCGGCCCGGTAGGCGTGGCCCTGGTAGTACAGCGGGATCACGACCTTGGTGAAGGCGCCCTTGGGCATCGGCCGGGAGTCCCGCTTCAGGAAGCTGGGCACCGGCTCGAGCAGCGTGCTCGGGTGGCCCAGGATCGTCTGCGAGCCGGTGGCCAGCGTGCGGTAGCTGCCGCGCAGGTAGCCGTTCTGCACGAAGGTCTCCTTGCCGGCGGGGGAGACCTCGCTGATGGTGACCTGCAGGTCGACGTCCGGCGTGGACGAGCGCACCCAGGCTGTCACGGAGCCGGCCCCGAGGACCGTCGTGTCCTGGGTCAGGGGGGAGGACAGGTACGACACCGCCGTACCGGTGGGGTTGGGCTTCCAGTTCCACGCCCACTGGGTGGCGTTGCCCCACAGGCCGCCGCCGCCGGTGCCGCCGGTGAAGTTGGTCAGGGGCAGGGCCTTGGGGTCGGCGGTGTACCAGTCGATACCGCGGTCCCGGGGCTTCAGGGAGCTGAGTGTGCCGCGCGGCCCGAGGTACCACGTCCGGGCCGTGGTGCCCGGCGCGGGGAAGGAGCGGAAGGACGCCTCGAAGGCGGCGTAGGGGTCACCGGGCTCGGCGTTGCGCAGCGGACCCGTCCCGGCCCCGTTGTCGAAGAGGACCCGCACCGGCGGCAGCGCCTCGAAGGCCGCCAGTGCCCGCTCGTAGGTGGGCTCGGCCCAGATCGGGTCCGGCGGCATCGTGACGACGGTGTCCTCCGGCAGCCCCATCGCCTCCTGGTAGATCACCGGCGAGGCAGCGGCCGTCACGGCGGCGGTCATCCCGGGCGGCTGCTTGGCGACGTAGAGGCTGAGGAAGTCGAACCAGCGCACGTAGGTCGCCGGGTCGAGCGAGTCGATGTGGGTGCCGTTGGTGAAGGTGAACCACTTCTTCTTCGTGCCCGTGAAGTGCCGCACCAGGTTGGGGCAGTGGCCGCCCGTCTGCTCGTCCTGCCACTGGCACACCAGGAAGGTCGGCACCTTGATCTGGTCGACGAAGCTGACCGGGCTGAGCGAGTCGATGTACTCCCGGTTGTCGTAGTGCGTGTTCTCCCGGATGGTCTGCATCAGGTCCTGCGCCTCGCCGTGCAGCGCCTGGTTGGCCTTGCAGGTCGTGTCACCTGCCTGGATCCGCTCCCACGCCCACGGCTGGCCGCGACCCGGGCCGGAGGGCTGCGCCTCCTTCTGGCGCTCCTTCGCCCACGCGACCGCGAAGCCGGTGTTGAGGATGCCGCCCGGGTAGAGCGTCGTCGGCGTGGTGTCGAGGACCGAGAGCGGGGAGATGGCCGCGAGGCTCGGCGGCTGCGTCTGCGCCGTGAAGAGCTGGGAGATCCCGCCGTACGAGATGCCCATCATCCCGACCTTGCCGCCCTT